>JABLTR010051884.1_pt1 | contig 49400 bp, 46 predicted proteins | sample 7160071 | NCBI WGS metagenome assembly JABLTR01 (sample SAMN14651230, study PRJNA627086) | human gut metagenome | isolation source: feces | host: Homo sapiens | reverse complement strand
TTCATCCCACGCCCAAACAAGATCTCCCGCTTTGATTTTCTCAATTGCAACATACCCTGTTGCTGTAGCAACCAGCGTTCCGGCGACAAAGCATGAGCCATATCTTAGATGGTTCGCATAGCCGCTCATGCCGCCTTGTATTGCGCCGGTGATTGCGCCGGTAAGAGCGCCGTCGCCCATGCCTTCCAGTGCGGCTTGTCCGGCACCCTTCCAGCTGCCTGTTTTTCTCCTATGAGAAATTGCACCTTGAGCCGCTCCTGTAGCTCCGCCAACAACCATACCGATTGCCGCGCCCTTTGCAGCGCCTACGGCAATTGCCGCAACCGCCGTGCACGAGCCGGCTGTTGCAACGGTGACTGCCGCAACAACCGCAACTGCGGCCACAATAGCTACCGCCGCAATCGTCTTTTTCAGCCAACTGCAAAGCTCTCCCGTTTCATCTACCCGCATTACCGGATTATTGCTGCAATAAGCGAACAGATTGGTGTCGTCCAGGCTGTCTGCGGCAATTTCACTGTACTCCGGAGCGTCAGCGTTGATGAACCGATGTGTTACCGGGTCGTAATATCTGCTTTGGAGGTAATAGAACCCTGTCTCGGTGTCGTAGTAGTACCCACGGTAGCGCAGAGGGTTGATTTCTGCCTTGGAGCCGGAGCTTGAAAGGATTTTGCCCCATGCGTCATACTCATACGAGGCTGCAACTGCACCGGATTCCGTCACAAGCTTGACCACGTCGCCTTGGAGGTTCAGGACGTAATAATACGTTTTCGGCGATGCACCCAGTTGGTCGATCATGGCGAACGGCTTGCCCGACTCGTCATAGATGAAATCGAGCACCAACGTGACCGTGCCGTCCGTTTTGACCGTCTCGCGCATGACCTTGCCGCTCTGCGTCAGGTACTCGTGCGTGACCGTCTGCGTCGAGGCCAAGTGCGTGCCTCGCGGCGCGACAGCGTTCTCATCCGCCGCCTCAGCCTCAATCGGCTCGACCTCGTCCACGGACATGATCTCGCCGGACGGCCTTGTCGGAATCGTAATGCCGCTTCAAATCTTTAATGATTTAGCGATTTAGCGTGCTGATTTGTTGGCATAAGCAGCCTAGTGTTTGGCTGTCGGGGGACGGCACTGTGTCGCTTGGGGAAGCCGCAAGCTGTCCGCACAAAAGCCGTCGGCGCTTCAACACGCAAGCGCTTTAGCGTGTTGATTGTTGGAGACTGCAACAATCGTCAAAGAGGCCGCCACTTTTACGCGCTAACGATTTAACGATTTAGCGCAATGGTGCAGCATCAAAGGCAGTCTAGCACGGAATAGGGGTTCGCTGGCGCTAGCCCTTGGCCTTTTGACTATTCTTTGGGAAAACCGGGTGCGGAAGGGGTACGGCGGAAATGCCGCGATCCGCCGCACTGCCTCGCCTCCACACCCGGCGCGGGAGCAACTTTTTATGCCACGATATTGCAGTTAATCAAGTATGGGGCAGATTATGCCGGTTTGCCGGCAAGCATCGCACTGCAATCGGCGTGTGCAAAATCACTTTCTCTTTTTCCGCTGTCTCTTTTTTGCCTCCCGTTTTTCACACTACCGATAATAAGCAACCTGAAACGTCTTTTGCTTTGGCAGATGCTCTACCAGATAATCTGCCAGATCTGCGCGATACCGGAACTTAATAAAGTTATCCGAATTGGGAATCTTTTGAATTTTGTTGGAGAACTCTCTCGGGTATGGCTGCTTCGAGAAGTAAATATGCGGGTATGTCATGTTACATCCCGAAATTTCATTTTCCATGCCGATTATGCAGTCGTCAACTTGTATCACACGGGTCGGACGCAGAGGACAACTCCAAACGATCTCCGTTTCACTGATCGTAATAGATGCCCAGAAAAGCTCCCAAAACTCACGATAGCCTTGCCATAGCCCCCAAACGCCGAGTAGAATGAAGAATGCACTGATAACGGCCTCGAGCCACGCTCCCTCAGTTGCGCATCCATGAGCCGCCCATATGGCCAAACATATATCGGAAATGAAAAGGATATACCAACCCGGGCGAGCATAAAATCGTATCTGGTTATCCGGCTTGAATTTTTTCTTCATTTTATGCTTGTAACCATCCTTTTAATCACTCTAACAGTGAAACGGCCAACACCAGATGTAATGCTTGACAGCCCCTCTTCGGCAATTGCGCCGGCCCATTTCTTTGCGCTGACTTTCATAGCACGTGTCATTTCCTTTTTCTCTTGTATTTTTCCCGATTTCTGACCATGTTTCCGGCATAGAGTGGCCATCTTATATAACACGCTACTCCGAGCGTCAGGAATACAACGGCGCACGCAGTCAAGAATACGCTCGTGACAATTGTGCTCTCATGTATGAAAAAGGCGAGCATTGCCGCATAGGCCGTTACAAATGCGCCCAGATTCACCCAAAACAGCAGATAATGCCACAAAATCACTTCTTTTCTGATGTCCAAAAACAAAAACTTTTTCCAGAATCCTTTCTGTTTCTTTCGGCTTTTTACGCGTTTCTTCCCCTTGCAGAACTCCACATCGTCCTGTAAGGCAACCGAGAACACGCAGTAATTAAGGCAGTAAAACACAAAAAAGAGCACTGAAAAGGCAACAAATGGAAATATGTGCATAAATAGCCCTCTCACGATTAAGTTATGGATGAAAGAATTTTTGCGGTAGCCGCAGACTTCAAAATTGGCTTTATCAGATACTCTTTATATAAAGTTTTAGTTTGTGAATAATAGTATTTTATTCCTTGTTTAGCAACTTGCGCCGAACCTGAAAATAACTTTTTAGTTAGTCTCTTATTCAATGTATCAAGTTTTACTGTATTTTTCATTCCCTTTCCTCCGGGGATTGCCGAAATACCGCCTATGAATCCGTCAATAACCATGTCGCCAACATCAAAGCTTTTAAGTCCCCCGTTATCTATTGCTTGATTCGCGGCATTTTGAGCCATTGAAATTGCAGTATTTCCAAGAATTGATGCGCCCAACCCAACGCCTGAAGCAGCGAGTGCACCGCTTACTAAACCACCAGCTGCTGAGACGCCAATCTTCGCCCATGTTTTTCCATCTGAAAGTGCGTCTAATCCGCCTTCTTTTACAGCATCTACCGCAGTTGAAACGGCGTTTACAACAGCACCGACAACGGCGCCAACAATAAAGTTCCAAAAATCGCCGGTTTCATCACTGCGACTTGTGGGGTTATTCCCACAATACGCGAACATATTGCAGGAAACAGCGTCGCTGGAATCGGTACTGCTGTAGACATCCGCATTGATAAACCGTCTGGTTGCGGGGTCGTAGTAACGGGACTGCAAATAATAGAAGCCGGTTTCGGAATCGTAGTAGTAGCCGCGATAACGCAGAGGGTTGGTGCTGGCCATGCTGCCGGATTGCGAGAGAATATTGCCCCATGCGTCGTAGGTATAAGTAGCGTAGACTGCTTCCGTCAGGCCATTGAGATTCCCGTTGGAGTCCCTCGACGGCAGGGAGCGGAAAATCTTAACCACGTCGCCCTGCTGGTTCAGCGCATAGAAGTATGTTATGTAACTGCCGCCATTATTGGTGGAATACTTGACTGCAAAGGGGCGGCCTTGTGCATCGTAGGAGAAGATCATGATCTTAGCCGTGCTGCCGCTGCCGATCTTCTCATAAACGACCTTGCCGTTCAGCGTGCGGTACTCGTGCGCGACGCTGCCCACCTTTTTATAGGTGCGAATGCCGTCGGCGTCGTATCGGTAGGCCGACGTCCTGCCGCCGGTCGTGATCTGCGCGAGCTGCCGCCCGTTTTTCCACGTCAGGCCGGTGTAGGTCGTCCCGTTATACCAGTTTTTGGGGTTGCCGCTTGCGTCGTAGGAGATCGTCGTGCCGCCGACCTTGGTCAGCAGGTCGCGCCACTGGGAGTCGCCATAGGTGTAGGTCTGAACGGTCGCGCCGTTTTTCTGCACGCTTTGGAGGTTCCCGGCTGTGTCGTAGTTATATGTATACGTGACAGACGTACCGGTCGTATCGGTATTGCTGCTGTACGTATAGCGCGTCTCCGTCCTGAGCTGGTTCTGCCCGTCATAGGTATAGCGAACCTTTGTGCGGCGCGCCGAGCTGCCGGAGGCCAGTTCGGCTTCCTGAAGCTCCGTGATGTTGCCAAGCGCGTCATAGACGTAGCGGTCGCCCGCGATCAGGCTGCCGTTCGGCATACGGTAGTTAAAATACTCCGTCCGGGTGGTGGCCTTTCCGCCGGTCGTGTAATAAGACCTCGCGACGGTGAACAACGTGCCGCTGCCGTCCGTGACGGTGGTCTTTTGCAGCCGCCGCAGCGCATCATAGGTGAAATGCAGCGTCTGCTCCGCCGTTGTTCGGAAGGAGGTCATGCTGCCGTCGGTGGCATCGTCGTAGGAATAATATTCCGTGTAGGTCTTGCCGCCGAGCGTCCACGACTGCCGCGACAGGCGGTTATAGCCGTCGTAGATGTGCTCCGTGCGCTGCACCGTGCCGCCGTCGGCGTCCAGCTCCGCGCTGCGGATCAGGCGGCCGAGGGAGTCGTACTCGAAGCGGTAGCTCGCAAGCTCGCCCGTCGAATCGCCGTAGCTCAAGCGTGCAAGAGAGCCTTCCGCGTTATAAGTATAGGCAACGTAGCTGCCGCTATTATACGACTTCCTGACCAATCTGTCAAACCGGTCATAGGTATAGCTGACGGAATCGCCGTTGGCGTAGGTCGTGGATTTCAGGTTGCCGCCGCGCGCGGTGTCGTCGTTGACATAATTATAATAGGTATTGGTCGAGAGCGTGCGGCTGCCGACCTTGGTCGCGGTGGTCTGCCCCCAGACATTATAGGCAAAGTTATAATACTGGTGCTGCGCCGCGCCGCTGCGGTAGGTCTTGCGGTCGAGCTGCGACAGGCGCCCGCCGGAATAGGTGTAGCCGATCGCCGCAACGCCGGACTGGTAGGTGCTCTTGGCGCGGCCGCTGCTGAGGTAGTATTCATAGGTCGTCTGCCGCCCGGCCGCGTTCGTCGACGTCGCGAGCAGCTCCGTCTGACCGTTATAGGTATAGGACGTCGTGCTGCCGTTGGCGTCCGTGACGGAGGACGTGTGGTTGCGGTCGGCCGTCGGGGTCGCGCTGCTTTGCAGGGCAAGGGAGGCATTTCCATTGGAATCCTTGCCGACCAGCCGCGCGCCGGTCGTGTTGCCGGATTTGTTATAGGACGTCGTGGCCGTCAGTGAGCCGACGGTGGTCTTGGTCACGTCGTGGGCATTGTTGTACTCATAGCTGTACTTCGTGCCGTTGGCGGCGGTGTATTGCAGCAGGTCGACGCCGTTGGAATCATACTGCGCGTTCTCCGTGCCCGTTCCGGTCTGCGTCGCGGCGGTCACGTTGCCCTTCTCGTCATAGCGATAGGTCTGCACCGGCTCCTGCCGCAGGGAAATGTTATCAAACCAAGCCGTACCAGAGTTGTAGTCGTAGGCGCAGTAAATATGGATGTTTTTCACCGTTTTGCCGCTTCGCTTTGGCACGATGGTTCCGACAGAACACTGCCAGTCCGTACTCGACCACTCAAAAGGAACACTTTGCGTTTCAGCGGTGCTTGTGTCTGTGTAAATAATCTCTGCGATTAGGCCGAAATAGCGTTTTCCCCACTCATATTCCCGCACAGAATTCGGCGCAGCATACTCCGCCAATGCCCAGCCGGAAAGCAGGAAGGTCGTGTCGGAAGAACAATTCAATGTAATAGTCTGACTTGCACGCCGGATGGCATTCTGACTTCCAGTCACTTTCACGCCGGATGTACCAAAGGGCTTTAATGTGGTAGTGAGAGACGACTTGCTCATGCCGTTGATTGACCAGTTGCCGGACAGCGTGTTCTCAAAGCTTCCGTTTTGCAGCAGATTATAGGTCGAGGCGGCTTCCGCCTGCTCTAATTGCAGGTCGTCCAGATAGGCCGTGCCGTTGCAGCCGCTGAGCTTAAACAGGAAGCGGTAGTTGCCGCTGCCTGCGGGCGTATGCTCTTGTGGAAGCATGGGTCAAGAAATATCTGAAGGAAGGCGAGGATGCTCTGGAACCGCACAATGGCGATCCATATGCAGCACTGCATAGGAGCAAGTCACTGACAGAAGTGGAGCGTCTGCGACTTATGGTAGCAAAGCAGGAAGTAAAAATTGCGAGGCTAAAAAAGGGTACTGGGTGGAAGGAGCTGGTGCAAACAGGGAATACGTTACTGGCAGCGGAAAGACTACGAAGTTCTCGAAGAACTCAAAGTAAAATATCCAGTAGATTTTCTATGCAGAGTCATGGGGATCAACCGTTCCAGCCATTACAAATGGAAGGCGCGTCAAGGCCAGCTTAATGTCTCAATTCTTTTATTCTATGACTCTTTCCAAAAGTGAAAGGCAAATTGCCGCTACCGTTCCGGCGGCTTCTATTTGCAGATCGTTTTCTGCGGAAGCATCGAAAAGGATTTTTCCGGAAGCAGGGAATTCTTCGTCCGGCAGCCACAAATTGAACTTTATCGGAATGTGGGGCAAAAAAGAAAACAAAAAGGACAAATCAGATTTTTCCTGCAGTTCTGTTCCACCCAGCTTCGCAGCGGCTTCCCGGATTGCCTGAGGGTCATGCAGACCAATCCGGCTGATAATACGGTCATTATCCCGGTCAAAGCTTGTACCCTTTGCCAAGCCGCCGGAATGAAATTCGCTCAGGGCAAGGAATTTCCCCATGAGCGTAGTTCCTTTCGTATTTGCCAGATACTGCAAAATTGTCAGGTCGTGCCACATCTCCAGTGCCGGAGAAATCTGACATTCCGGCCAACTGATCCGAATAGGGATTCCCAAGGTTTCCGTGTCAAATGTCCTTCCATCCCAGCACAGTCCGGTCAGTACGGAAAGCTGAACAGGGTCTGCGCCTTCCAATTTCTGTCTGGCGGCAGAGCGCATCAATTCAAACTGTCTATTATTCTCCATCTTGCAAAAACTCCTGTAGGCCTGCCCGAATGAACCGGTCAATGGTCTGTTGTACGTTGTGCCAGTCCCGGCAATTGTTCTGAAGCATCAGCCGGTTAATGGTCAGGCAGCCGTGAATCTGGAAATAGAAAATGCTCTCTGCCTGCTCAAAGGTCAAATCGCTGTGCTGCATCAGATAACTGACAAAGCCTTCCTTGCTTTTGCCCGCCAGTTGTTTTATGATCCTTTCCGAGACAGTCTCATCCATAAACAGGGGCCAAAGCTCTTTATTCTCCTGTACCTTCTGGCAAAACGGATAGGTACAGGTTTCTTTTTGGGGACACAGTACATGACCTATGGTTTGACTCACGTCCGAGAAGGACTCCGTCACAATGTCGTCCAGCACATCATCTACATCAAAATAGTGGATGTAAAAGGTTCCTCGGTTGATGTCTGCCAGGCGGCAGAGCTCCGTCACGGTAATTTTGGAATAGGGCTTGATCCGCAAAAGCCCCATCAGAGCCTCCCGAATGACACTGCGCGTATACTTCGTCCGGCGATCTTTGGTGTTGATTTCTTTTCGCTGCAAAATATGACACCTTCCTCAACAGATTCTGGAAACTGTTTTGTTTCTGCACAGCTTCCAGAATCTGATTATTGTTAATCTGCTGACAATCAGTATAATGATATTGAAACAAAAAGTCAACAGGATGTCTACCAATTAACAACATGAGGAGGAAACTATGGCGAAGATTATTGCTGTAGCCGGAAAGGGCGGCGTCGGGAAAACCACGCTGACCGGTCTGATGATTCAATACCTGTGTAAGAACGGCAAAACACCCATTCTTGCGGTGGATGCGGATGCCAATTCCAATCTGAATGAGGTGCTGGGTGTGGAAGCTCCGCCCACCCTGGGAGAAATCCGGGAGGAAATCGAACGGGCAGGAATGTCACTAAATTCTCCCATTCCTGCGGGCATGGCCAAGGGTGACTACCTGCAAATGCGGCTGGAGGATGCCATTACAGAGGAAAAGGATTTTGACCTGATGGTCATGGGCCGCACCCAGGGCCAGGGCTGCTATTGCTTTGTGAATGGATTGGTGCAGACCCAAATTCAGCGACTGCAAGCAAACTACCCTTATCTTGTGGTGGATAACGAAGCGGGCATGGAGCATATTAGCCGTGGGCTGCTTCCCACCATGGATGTGGCAATTCTTGTCAGCGATTGCTCCCGCCGGGGCGTTCAGGCGGCGGGGCGGATCGCGGCACTGATGCAGGAACTGAACTTCAAGCCCAAGCAGATGGGATTGATCGTAAACCGTGCGCCGGATGGCAAACTGGATGCCGGCACTATGGACGAAATTCAGAAGCAGGGGCTGCACCTGTTTGGCGTAGTACCTCAGAGTGATGAGGTTTATCGCTATGACTGCGACGGAAAACCCACGGTTCAGCTGCCGGAGGATTCCCCTGTGCGGATGGCATTGGTGCGCATTTTACAGAACATCGGACTGTAAAGGAATAAGACCATGGAAAAAAACAATTATTTGGATCAATATGGTAGAAACAACCTGACGGAAAAGCCGTTGGAATACTATTTGGAAGCATTTGAAAAAACAGACCCATACAAAATCAGCCGCCGTTTAGGAATTCCATATGATCCCCTGCGCAAAGAATTCACCTTCTATTTTTTGGGTCAGACATATATCGCCCGCTGCTCAGATTTCCAGATTAACCCCGTTGATTCGGAGGACAACCTTTTTGGCAGAAACCCCAAGGCACGGATTCTTCTTCTGCGGTATTTGCTCTATTCCACTGTATACTTCCCGGATGGGGAGTTTAAGTCCTACCGGGAATTTCCATCCGGGGAGCTGTACTATGACGTTTTTCGTGGAAGGTGCATCCAGCGTCTGCTCAGGAACTATTCGGGGCGGATTCCGGATTTCAAGGAAGCAGCGGTCAAGCTGGGAGGAATTCTGATCCCCGGTGGAGATGCCGCGGTTGAATTGGAGCTGTTTGACAATCTTTATATCCGCTTTCTTTTATGGGAGGGAGACGAGGAATTTCCTGCGTCCAGTCAGATCCTGTTTTCCAGTAATTTCCCGGCGGCATTTTCCGTCTACGATTTAACGGAGATCGTAGAAATTATTTTAGGTGTTATGAAGGAGAAAGAGGTACAGAAATGATCAACTGTCAGGAAGCCAGAAATGCCATCACAATTCTGGAAGTGGAATGTCCACAATGTGGAGACAGCGTTGAGGTGTTTGTCAAGGACGGTGTGGTCTGCACCGATTCGGTCTGCACCGAATGCGGCAATATCATTGAACAGTCCACACCCATTGGAGATATGAAATGCGTTTAGCCGGAATTCAACAATTTCTGAAAGAACATCACCTTCCCTTTCAATACTGGGAAGAGGATGACTGCGCCAGTATTGAATTTGACCATCGTGGGCTTCACTATCATATTTGGGAATTTCCCGAACCAGAGCGTGGCGCACAGAGCAGTGTTCGCATCGCAGGTCGTAGTGAGGAGTTTGGCGACAATTACGAAGAAGCGATTTTAGAGATTCTCAAGACATGGGAGGAGTTTTGATGAAAATAACCGTATGCGGCAAGGGTGGCTGCGGAAAAAGCACCGTGACTACACTCCTTGCAAAAGAATTGGCTTGCATGGAAAAAAAGGTGCTGGTAGTGGACTCCGATGAATCCAATTTCGGTCTGCACCGTCAGTTGGGTGTCGAGTTGCCCAGAGATTTTACCGAATATTTTGGCGGCAAGGATAAAGCCTTCAAAACCATGATGACCTCTGGTATTCTGGACGCTATGAAGCTTTCTGCCTTTGCCAAGAAGTTTTTCTCCGAAGATTTCACCATGGCAGATATCCCAGAGGAATATTACAGTGAAAAAGACGGCGTAAAGATCATGTCCAGCGGAAAGATTCACAAAGCCAATTAGGGCTGTGCCTGTACCATGAACAGCATTCTGGAGCAGTTTGTTGCTCATCTGACCCTTGCGGAGGATGAAATTGCACTGCTGGATATGGAAGCCGGTGTGGAGCATTTTGGCAGGGGTACGGATAACTCCGTGGACGGCATTCTGATGATCGTAGACCCATCCTTTGAATCCCTGCGGCTATCTGCCAAAATTGCAGATTTAAGCACGAGCATCGGCAAACCCATCTGGTTTTGCCTGAATAAGGTGACTGAAGAAGCTGCGCAGATGATGGAAGAGGAAGTCGGTAAACATGGAGCGATTATTGGCAGAATGCCGCTGGATCACGATCTTGCTCTTGCAGGTCTCACCGGTACAGAGCTTTAAATGACAATTGCTCCAGTCCGTGAAATGGCCCAGTTTTTGATCCATTAACCAGAAGATATCGTTCTTGATTCTATCTAAGGAAATCATGATAAACTTAGAGCGTGCATCCACACTGAAGCTGCCTTTTGCGGCAACGGAGGATAGGATCGTCCGGATACAGGCCGAGGCCATATCGGATATTGAATAGGACTCCCAGAATTGTTGCTTCTGCATTCCGTGCAGTTTTTCCGCATTCGGAATGCGACGTATGCTTTGTAATGATATTTATCGCGCATCTGTCTAAAAATTTTTTGAAATTTTTTGAAAAAACATGTCAGGAATGCGTTTCTGAAGACATATATAGGGTGAAGGGCATCCGAGTGTGGGTAGTCGCGCAGGCCACGAGGCAGGGCCGCGCGGATATCGGAACCGCCCTTCTTTTCCCCGCCGTCCTTCCCGCGGTTTTTGACACCCGGGGCAGGCAAGGCGGCGGGGTCTCCCCTGCGCGGCCGGTCTCTTTCCCCCGGCTGCGCAGGGGGCTTCTCTCAGCTTGCCAAAAAAGTCCTTTGGGATCTCGCTGCGTTCAGAATCGCAAATAGAGTTTTGAAGCATTTTGTTTTGCAATTCTGCCGCCGCGGATCATTAACGTGAAAAGGCACTCTCAAAAAATATTTTTTCGATTAATTTCAAAGATATCTTTTCTTTTCTATGCGATTATGATACACTAATTTTAATATGTATTTTTTTTTGCAACTCGTAACATTATATTAACCACAAGAGGGGCGTGCAGCATATGGAGCATCGGCATATCCCTGCCGCAAAGGACGGCAGCATTCCCGACGCGAAAACGCGCTTTCGGCGCGGGCAGGACATTTTTCTGGAGGACGTATGGTACGGCCGCTGCGCGATCTGCGGCGAGCTGATCCGCCCGCCGAAGCTGTGGTACTGGTACCGGAACGGCCTTTTTCTGCTTCCCGCTGCAGCGTATTTTCCGATCCTTATCTGGCTCCTCAACCTGGCTGTCAGGACTGACGGTCCGGCATATCTGGCTTTCGTTCTGCTTCTGCTCACCTGCTTGTCACTCTTCGCGATCAGCGAGCTGATCGAGCGTGCCATTCTGACCTTCGGGCGGTGGCAGGAGTTTCCCACGGGTCTGAAAGCCAAACAGCTGCAGTTTCGCAGCGACCGAAAAAGCCAAAAGCGGATTTTCATTTGGTTTGGCATTTCTTTGACTTTCTATTTTGCCTATTTTGCGCTGATCTGCTTTTTCCGTCGCTGACAACGCCGTATGCCCCCCTCCCCGCAGCAGTAACTTCCGGCAGAAAGAAAGGAGCACCCTGCGATGAAGCTTGATTCTCCCGAAGCCCCAATCGCGCTCAGCCCGGTGTGGTTCGTGTGAGTGCCGGAGGATGTAAAGAATGACAGAGATCGATGCGATCATGGGGATGCTGGACTGGATCAACAGCGCCGAGGAGCAGGCCGCCGGACTTGCGCAGGCGGCGCAGGTGGAAAACTTTCAAGTCTTTTTGCAGCCCTGCACGGAGCACTACAACAAAAACGTGTGGGACAATTGCGCAAAAGCTCTGGCAATGCGGTCGGATGCGGAATTAGACGCCTGTTTGGAAAACCTGTTGGCATGGCTGCGCGACATGAATTGGCCGGGCGCTTTTCTCATCCTCGAAAGGCTGCAGGCTTTTCAGAACTCGGCGGCGCTCCATCGGGCGATCGCGGGAAGCCTTCTGTGCGCGCAGGCGCTTGGGGACGAGGTATGGGAGGAGAATCTCAGAAAACTGCAAAATTGTGAAAACACGATATCTACATAGGATGAGAGGAGGCCCCACATGCGCGAAGTTGATCTGGAACTGGATTATTGTCCCAGATGCGAACCGGAGGAAACACAGGACCCATTTCCCACACAGAGTTTCAAGTTCTTTTACATGTTTTCAGTGGCCGTGAAATGCGTAAACTGCGGAACATACTATGTTCCGTCGCCCCGGTTGGGCGTGATCGTAACGATAGTCTATTTTCTGGGTGTTTGGATCGATGAGTATCTTGCAGAAATTACGGCCGATTCTTTTTCCAGCATAATGTCATTAGTTTTGCTGCTTGCGATGTATGGACTCAGTGGAGTTCTCCTTCACCGCTTCGGAACATGGCGTCCGATTTCCGGAAACAAGCCGCTGGAACAGCAGGAATATCTGCTGCCCACGATCATCTGGTCCATGCTCACGGCGCTGGGGCTGTCTCTTCTGATGTTTGCCGTGACGGCCCTGATGCGATAAAGGAGGGATTCTTATGGAATTAAGCAGCTGCCCGCAATGCTCTGCCAAGCGGAATATCCCGCTCTCATTCAGCTTCTTTCTGACAAATCGTTTCCATCTGGCCCTTTCCTGCGGCCACTGCGGCGCGAGATATGTGCCCACGATGCTGCAGCGTATCGTACAGCTGATTCTACTGCTGGCGTTCAGCATTGGTTGTGGACTTCTTTACACGCCGCTCCTGCGGCTGGAATTCACCCTTTCTGCGGTTGGGACCTTCCGACTGCTGCCTCTTTGGGTGCTTGTAGTCCTGCTCGTGCTTGCACTGGCGCACTGGCTCCCGCTTCGCGTTCTGCCGTGGAAGCTGCAAGCAGACAACGAGGAGTTCCACCGCGGACGATCTGTCTCCTTTTTTATCATTTCTTTTGTGAGCCTCATATTGGCGATCCCGCTGGTCGCTTACCTGTTCGACCGGGAAGCCCTGCGCGCATTTTTCCCCTGATAGCAGCTCCTACGCCAGCGAAGCATTGCTCGCCGCTCTATTGAAAAGGGAGGAATCAACATGCACCAATATGACCATTATCCCGTTGACGGCAATACGTTCCGGGAGAGATTGCGGAACGTGAGCTTTACGCGAAGAAGATGGCAGAACTGTCCTGCCATACCCTGCCCCGGCTGCGGATGCAGGATCATCCCGTCTATTCCGGCAACGATCCTGCAGGACGTCTGCCTGATGCTCGGTTTTTTCCTTTTTCCGCTGAGCTTTCTGCTTCTCCGGATGCGCGCACACGTTTCCCCAGTTTGGGCCGTGCTCTGCGCTTTACTGTGGTGGCTCATCCAGTTTACGCTGCCGACGCTTTTTGCGATCTCCATCCCATGGAAGCTGCAGGGAGAATCACAGAGCGCCGATCGATTTCATAAAATAGTATCCCATCCGATCATGGCCATCGGCCGCTCCCTGCTGGAAGCCGCCCCCGCCCTGTTTCTGCTGTATTATTTGGGGCTATAAAAGCAGGCATCGGCACTTGACGCGCAAAGATCGCTGCACGTTCTTCTCTCTCCCTGCTGAAAACGAGCCCGCATTCCTGTTCCCGAAATCGCTTTACATCCTGTTACAGAACTCTTCCGAAAAATTTTTCAAATTTTTTTGAAAAAACCTGTCAGGAATGCGTTTCTGAAGACATATATAGGATGAAGGGGTTCCGCTCCCCTGCCCGCAGGCGAAGAGGCATCGCACGCGGCGCAGGACCTGCCAAAAGCCGGGCCCCGGCCGTCCTCCCGCAGCCATTCCGGCGCGGGCCGGCATGAAAATTTCCCTGCGCTGCCGGACTCTTTCCCACCGGCAGCGCAGGGGCCTTCGTTTTTCGAAATTCATGTTGATTTTTCAGTTCAGAGCGTGTATACTAGGCCTAGGGAATGAAAATTCCCGTAGACAGCAATAGGTTTGTCTGTCGCAGCGTTGAAGCAAGTGATGGGGTCAGCATGCCGTACACTTGTGGAGCTTTGACCGAGGGTTAGGCGGTTTCCACAGGCTGACGTAGGGTTTTTCCCGAATGAAAACGCCTCTTGCGGAGCTCTGTTAATGCAGGGTTCCGCTTTTTTATAAAAAAGCAGGTCGGAATGTGTCTTTTACGGGAAGCTGCCCATGCATGGCAGCAATTGACAGGAACAGAATACCGGATCACCGTTGGAAGGCGAGGAAAGAAATCTTCTTTTGCTTTGAGCTTCTCCTTTGCTGATTTCCCACATGTTGCCGGGATGCAGTATGCGCAGGATGTAGACTTCGGTCTGCGCCCGTCCGAATACTACGGCGAAAGGCTGATCCCTTCCATTTTGAGTGGAAAGCTTGAAGCGGCAAACATGGAGCGAAGCCGGAATTGGCTGCGGATCAAAGGCCGACTCAATGCGATCATTCATCTTCAGGAAACGCTTGACACCGAGTTCCTGATTGCACGCTTTCGTCCGAACCTGGTACGCATTCACTGCAAAATTGACGCAGAATACATCATTAAAAATTTGCACTCCGGCGAGGTTTTCTTCGTGTTTATCGACAAGGGTACCGGGCAGCGATATTATTGCAAGTCCGCATTTGAAAGAACCACGATAGATTATCTGGAAAACCAGGCTGTTCTGACTGTGCTGAAAAAAGAAAAAGTCATGAACGGCATTCCGACATTCTTGTATCTGCATCCGAATTATATGGAAGACGCAGAAGCGTAAAACCGGGGCATCCGTCTGGTGTCTCGGTTTCGTTTTCGTATATTTTGAGCGACGTATCACCTGTAAATATATCTTTCTCGCATCTGTTGAAAAATTTTTTTGAAAAAACCTGTCAGGAACGCGTTTCTGAAGACATATATAGGATGAAGGGGCCCCGCTCCCCTGCCCGCAGGCGAAGAGGCATCGCACGCGGCGCAGGACCTGCCAAAAGCCGGGCCCCGGCCGTTCTCCCGCAGCCATTCCGGCGCGGGCCGGCATGAAAATTTCCCTGCGCTGCCGGACTCTTTCCCACCGGCAGCGCAGGGGCTGTTTTTATTCTGGCTTCCGGATCAAGTATCCCCCCGGCAGCTTTCCGCTCAGGTCTGCGCTGCGCCGTCGACGGACAGGATCTCACCCGTTACATAGCTTGCCAGATCGCTGGCGAGAAACAGATAGGCGTTGGCGACCTCCTGCGGCTCGCCGATGCGGCCGAGCGGGATGGGCGCGCTGATGCGGTCGACCAACTCCTGCGGCAGGGCCGCGACCATATCCGTCCGCGTGACGCCGGGCGCGACCGCATTGACGCGGATGCCCGCGCGGCCAAGCTCCCGGGCGAGGCTGCGTGTCAGGCCGTTGACGGCAAATTTGCTGGTGGGATAGCCGACGCCGCTCGGCTGACCATAGAGGCTGACCATGGAGCTGGTGTTGATGATGCAGCCCTTCCCTGCTGCGCGCATGATCGGCTCGACGGCCTTGCAGCCGTGGAACACCGCCGTGACATTCAGGTCCATAATGCTCCGGAACGCCTCGGGCGAATAGTCCGCCAGCGGCTCCCGCGCAGAGATCCCTGCATTATTCACCAGAATGTCCACCCCGCCGAAGGCCTGCGCGACCTCCTGCACGGCCCGCTCCACGGCGGCATAGTCCGTCAGATCGGGCCAGAGGCCTATCACCGGCCAGTCCGGCTGCTCCTCCCGCAGCTGCGCCAGCGCTCTCTGCACGGAGGCCTCCCGGCTGCCGAACAGCGCCACCTTTGCCCCATTGTGCAGGAACGTCCGGACAACGGCAAGCCCGATGCCGCGCGTTCCGCCGGTCACGATCGCAATTTTTCCGTTTAACATATCCGTTGCTCCTTTCCATCGATCCGTTTTATTCGGTATAATTTTATCGATTCAATAATATCAAATATTCCCGCAAAAATCAATCCTTTTTTTCATCAGGATCATAGACGGCGTGCATGATCGGGCTCCGGCTTGACAGTTTTCTCCGCATTCGGTACAATATGAAGGAATGATTACCTGCGGAAGGAAGCGACTGTCCTGAAACCCGGAACCGACTATCTGATCACCGAAAGGCCCGCGCGGGCGCTTTTGAAATTCTCCCTGCCGATGATCGTCGGCAACCTCTTCCAGCAGGCCTATACCATCGTGGACTCCGCGATCGTCGGCCACTACAACGGCGAAGCGGCGCTGGCCGCCGTCGGCGCGTCCTCCGCGCTCACAACGATCTTCATCTGCGTGGCCATCGGCGGCGGCATCGGCGCCTCCGTCATCATCAGCCAGCATTTCGGCGCGAAGCGCTTTGCCCGCATGAAGTCCGCCGTCTACACCGCCCTGCTGACGTTTCTGGCCGTCAGTGTCCTGCTGGCTGGCGTCGGGCTGCTGTGCAGTGAGCAGATCATGACCGCCCTGAAGACTCCGCCCGACGCGCTGGAGATCGCAGTCACCTATCTGAACATCTATTTCTATGGTCTGCCCTTTCTCTTTCTCTATAATATCCTGTCCTCCCTGTTCAATGCGCTCGGAAAATCGCGCATCCCGCTGTATTTCCTGATTTTTTCCTCGCTGCTGAATGTCGTGCTGGACTGGTATTTCGTCGCCGTGCTGCACCGGGGCGTGCCCGGCGCAGCCTATGCCACGTTTCTGGCGCAGGGCCTGTCCGCCGTGCTGTCGTTCGGCGTGTTCCTGCTGGAGCTGCGGCGCATCCCGGAGCGCTCGAACGGTCTGTTCCGCTTCGGAGAGCTGCGCGCCATGACGCGCGTGGCCCTGCCGTCCATCCTGCAGCAGTCCACGGTCTCCATCGGCATGATGCTCGTGCAGTCCGTGGTCAACGGCTTCGGCACGCAGATCCTCGCGGGCTTTTCCGCTGCGGCGCGCATCGAATCGCTGTGCATCGTGCCCATGGCCGCCATCAGCAATGCCCTGTCCTCCTACACGGCGCAGAACATCGGCGCGGAGAAGCCGGAGCGCGTGCCGCAGGGCTACCGCGCGGCCAATCGGATGATCGTGCTGATCTCCGTGCTGCTGTGCGTCCTTCTGGAGCTGTTCCGCACGCCGATCATCGCCATGTTCCTCGATGCCGCCCCCTCGCCCGAGACCGTGGCGACCGGCGAGCACTATCTGCAGTTCATCGGCTTTTTCTTCTGCTTCATCGGCTTCAAAATGGCTGTAGACGGCATCCTGCGCGGCGCGGGCGACGTGAAAATGTTCACGATCGCCAACCTCGTCAACCTGGCCATCCGCGTGTTGCTGTCGTGGCTCTGCGCGCCGCTCTGGGGCGTCGAGATCGTCTGGTACGCCGTGCCGGTCGGCTGGCTGGCAAACTTTGTCATCTCCTTCGCACATTACCGCACCGGAAAGTGGAAGGAAAAACGGATCGCATAAAAAATCCGCGCCATCCTGCAGCAGGACAGCGCGGATTTTTATATACTTTCAAAGCAGCGTGCCGCTCGGCGCAACACCGATGGCATATTCGACCGCAATGGCGACCAGCACGACGAGCAGAGAGATGATAAAGCCGTGCAGCATGGGCTTCAGGCCCGCCCTGCGCATGTCGGAGAAGCTCGTGTTCAGGCCGATGGCAGCCAATGCCGTGACCATGAGAAACTTGCTGATATCCTTGAGCACGGAGGCGACGGAGGCCGGGATGAAGCCGAGGCTGTTCACGCCGCACAGGGCGAGAAAGCCGAGGATGAACCACGGGAAGACGGACTTCATATTGACCCTGACGGCCGACGGGTCGCCCGCCGCTTCCTTCTTCTTTACATGCATGCCGATGAGAGCAAAGATCAGCACCGTCGGGATGATCGCCAGCGTGCGCGTCAGCTTCACCATCGTGGCGAAATCGCCCGCCTGCTCGCTGAAGGCATAGCCCGCCGCCACAACGCTCGATGTGTCATTCACGGCCGTTCCGGCCCAGAGGCCGTAGGCGGCGTCGGACAGGCCGAGCCAGCGGCCGAGGATCGGGAACAGCACGATCATCGCCATGTCGAACAGGAATGTTGCAGACATGCCGTAGGCCACATCGACATCCGTCGCGTCAATGACGGGCGCGATGGCCGCAATGGCAGAGCCGCCGCAGATGCCCGTTCCGGCGGAGATGAGGTTGCTCATCTTCCAGTTCAGGCCGAGCGCTTTGCCGATGAAATAGCCGACGCCGAAGCAGGTGGCCAGTGTGAAAAGCATGACCGTCAGCGAAAAGCGGCCGACCTTCAGCACCGTCATGATGTTCAGGCTCGCGCCGAGCAGGATGATGGCGAGCTTCAGTACCTTTTTGGACGTGAAGCGGATGCCGGGCGACGTGACCGCGTTTGGCTTGAAGAAGCGGTTGATGACCATGCCGATGAACAGCGCAATGACGGACGCGCCGATCAAATGCAGGCCAGCCAGCCCCTCGAGATACTCCAGTCCCTTGGCCGCGGCCGCAATGACGAGCGCCATTGCCAGACCGGGCACCATTTTCCAGATCGTTTTCATAAGAACCCTCCGTTTTTTCTGTAGCGATTGCATTATAGCACGCCCGTATGATAAAATAAAATTATTCTTTAGAATAAAACGATTCCATGTCGTTATCAAGGAGGGCATTCATGGACCGGAGGCTCGAGACATTTCTGGCTGTCTGCCAGACGATGAATTACCGCCGCGCGGCTGAGGCGCTGCACCTGACGCAGCCCGCCGTGACGAAGCAGATCCAGTCGCTGGAGGCATCCTACGGCGTCCGCCTGTTTTCCTATGACGGACGGAAGCTGAGGAAGACCGCCCCCGGCAGCGCGCTGGAGGTCTTCGCCATCTCGCAGCGCTATCAGGAGCAGGAGCTGGAGCGTGCGCTGCACGCCGCTCCGCGCAAAATTCTCCGCGTCGGCGCGACGAAGACCATCGGCGACTATATCCTCCCGCCCGCCATCTGCAGCTTTGTCCGCGCGCCGGAGCACGAGCTGCAGTTCACCGTGGACAACACGACGCGCCTGCTCGGGCAGCTCGAGGCGGGGCAGCTGGATTTTGTGGTCGTGGAGGGCATTTTCGACAAGCGCCGCTATGACAGCTTCCTGCTGCGGGAGGAGCCGTATATCGGCATCTGCGCGGCCGGGCACCGCTTTGCCGGACGGCGCGTCACGCCGGAGGAGCTGCTGAGCGAAACGCTTCTGCTGCGGGAGCCCGGCTCCGGCACGCGCAGCATCCTCGAGCGCGAGCTGATGCAGGTGAGCTACAACACGGCGGCATTTTCCCGGACGATCTGCATCAGCAGCTTTCCCGTCATCCGCGCGCTGACGGCGGCGAACTGCGGCATCAGCTTTCTCTATGAGGCCGTGGTGCGCGGCAGCCCGGAGATCGGCAGCTTCACCTGTCCTCCGCTCACCGGACGGCACGAGCTGAATGTCGTTTTCCTGCAGCATACCGGCGCAGGCAGCCTCGCCCGCGAATTCGTCGCGCCCGTGATGGAGCAGCTTCCCTGACCGGCCAACAGAAATACCGGCGACGAGCGAACGATCGGTACAGACCGCCGATAAAACGCACAAACCGATTGCGTCTGTAGCGACGTTCCCTGAGCGCCATGCACATCTGCAAATTCCCATGCACTCCGTCGACCGCACAGGTTCCCGGATTTGTCATTGCGAGGAGGCCGCAGGCCGACGTGGCAATCTCGGGGAGGCACCTACGATTTCACCGATAGCTTTCCAATGATCCGGCCAGCTACTGTGAGATTGCCGCGTCGCTTCGCTCCTCGCAATGACACGTCAGGTAGTGCCTTGGTGCACCAGCGGTCTTCTGCCGTTGAATGCCCCCCTGCTAGGCGCTTAGGGAACGCCGCTACAGACGCAATCAGTGCGTTCCATTTTAACTATGGTCTGTACAGACCGGCAGCATTGCGCCGGTCGGGGCATCGGCCCCTACGCATTAAATGATACTGCCTGCACACGGGCGCTCGATGAGCGCCCCTACGGCGTCTAACGATACTGCCTGCACCGGCGGGCTGGGGGCAGTCCGCCCTACGGATTCTGTCGATCGTGCCTGCGTGGTAAAGGATCAGCCCCTGCGGGGCGGTTGGCCTTGCAGGGGCTGATTGATCAGTTGTTTGTGAGGAAGTCTACGAGGCGGCAGAGCATGGTTGCGATTTCGGCGCGGGTGGCGTTGCTGCGGGGCTCAAGGGTGGTCGGGGAGGTACCGTTGATGATACCGGCACCGACGGCCCACTGGATCGGCTCGCGCGCGTAATCGGAAATTCGGTTGCGGTCGCTAAAGCCCGAAAGGTCGCCGCTCGCAATGCAGGTATAGCCGCAGAGCACAGCGTAGCGGTACAGGAAGGCCGCCAGCTGCTCACGGGTCACGGGGTCATTCGGGGAGAATTCCGTCTCGCTCGTGCCGTTGCAGACGCCAACTGCCTTGGCCCAGTTGACGGCGTCGTAGTACCACTGGCCCTCTACGACATCGTCGAAGGCCTTCTGCACATAGACTCTCGGGCGGTCGCTCATGTTGTAGAGCACCTGCACGACCATTGCGCGGCTCGTGGTGGCCAGCGGCTCGAAGGTGGTTTCGCTCGTGCCGTTCATCAGGCCGAGCCAGTAGACATCATGGACATATGGGAAGTACCATTCGTTTTCCGGAACGTCGACGAAGGGCGTCTTTGCCATGTCGAGGAATTTCAGCCCGTGCTCCTTTGCGTACTGCTCGGCATAAGTACCGGTCGTGCCGTAGACGGTGGTAATGCCGGATTTAACAGGAAGATTTGCAGGAAGACGCTCAAGGCATGCGGGCGTGTAAAGGTCGTTGATGATTTGGCCCCACTCCTCGGTGAACGCGCCATCCTCCACCACGCGGACATAGTCGCCGAGAACGAGTGAGGTGTTGTAATTTTTGCAGGTGCCTTCCACCTTGGTGATCGGCATTCCGTTGACCGCAGAGTCCATCACGAAAAGATTGCCATTGAAGGACGGATCGCGCAGGCTGACAAGGTAGATCGCCGTCAGCTCGTTGCCGTCCACGCGGAACACGCCGCTGTTGGCCGGCACATACTGGCTATCCGGATGGGCGTCCATCGGAATCAGGTCGCGGGCAAAGGCTCTGTGCTTTTCATAGCCGACACAGGTGTGACTGGCAAACAGCTTGGAGCCATAGGCGCTGCACTCCGGCGAAAGAGAGAAGTTTTGGGGCAGATAGTAGTAGTCGAGGGCATGGGCCCCCACGAAATTTTTCTCGATGTTGACCTCATTGTTGGGCAAGCTGACGAATACCAGATCGAATCCGGCAATGGAAATATGGTCGATAAAGGTCATGGTGTCCGGCAGGATAACGCCGACAACGCCTTCAAGATCGGTCAGGCCAAAGGTGTCGAGCCTCGTAACAGGGTATCCGTTCACATACTGCGGGATCTCCAGCACTTGCGGCAGGCTTCCCTTCACCGTGCTGTGGATTTCTGCATAGCCTTCCTCCGGATAGACCCAGTAGACAACGCCGTCGATCACGACCTCGTGATGCGTCGCTGCAAAAACCGTCGGGACGGCGGACAGCAGAAGGGCAAAGGCAAGAATCAGGCTGAACAAACGTTTTTTCATCGTGTCTGCTCCTCTCATTTTTGTGATGTCTCCATTATACCTGTTTATTCTAAGCTCGTCAATGCAAAATGCCCTCACGGGAAACATTTGTCGTTTTTGGGGAAAACTGCCAGCATGGATTATCCGCAGGGCAGGCATTCCTAAGTCCGCTGGTGCAGGCGGGGGCGGTTTGGTGAATAGTGAATAATGTAACGGCACAAGCATGCCCCGACCCTACAACACAAAACACCGCCCGGTGGGAGCTTTGCTCCCGCCAGGCGGTCGTGCGAAAGGGGGTCGTCTGTTTGACTCAGCCAATGGCCTCGGTGCGGTAGATGAACTTCACGCTGCCGTCCATTGCGGCGTCCAGGCCGGAATAGGTCTGGTAGTCGCCGGAGATACCGGCCAGCGCGCGGGCGCGCTCCAGCAGCGGCTCCACATCGCCGTCCATGGCGTCGACGAGCTTCTGGAAGCCCTCCTCATTGAGCTGCTTCAGACCGTCGGACAGCTGCATCGCGCCGTCGCACAGCGCCGTCACGCCGTCGATGAGGGCGGACGCGCCGTTGCTCAGCGTGGCCGTGCCGTCTGCCAGCCGGCTTGCACCGGCATAGAGGCTGGAAGCGCCGTTCTGCAGACTGGCTGCGCCGCTCTGCAGCTTCGCAGCACCCGCGGCCGCGCTGTCCACGCCGCCGGTGTAGGCCTGCAGGCCGACATAGAACTGATAATAGCCGTCAAGCTGAGATTTCAGGGCGCTGATGCTGGCTGCGCCGGAGCTTGCCTGCTCCAGAGCAGCCGTGATCTGATCCTGCACCTCGGGAGAATTCATGTTCTGGTCGATGAGCGTCTGGATCTGCGCCGCAGTCTGCTGGTCGATGAGGGCCGCGATATCGGCGCTTGCCATCTGCGCGGCGACCTGCTGGGAGATGAGCGCCTGCACATCGTCGGAGGCCATCTGGGCGTTGATCGCAGCCTCGATCTGTGCCTGCTGCTCCTCCGAGATCGTGCCGTCGGCAATACCGGCCGCATACGTCTCCGGGGTCAGGCCCATGGCCGCAAGGACCTTCGCCGTGACCTGCTCACGGACCGCAGCCGTGACCTGCTCGGTCACATTCTGCTGCACGGCGGCAGTAACAGCCGCGCGGATGGTCGCTTCCTGTGCATTGACGGCAGCCGTTACCTTGGCAAGAGCCGTCTGATAAGCCTGCTCATAAACGGCAGTCTGATCGAGAGAAGCCAGCGCGCCGTTGAGCACCTCGGCATAGTTGCCGATCGTCAGCTGCGGGATGCTGAGGCCCGCTGCGTTGATCTGCGTCGTGGCAGCGGCCAGCAGAGACTGGAACACCTGCTGCGCGCCCGCATTCAGGGCTGCGCTCTGGCCGGACAGGGTAGAAAGGCCGCCGTTCAGGGTCTGCATACCGTTTGCCAGCTCGGCAGCGCCTGCGTTCAGGCTGCCCGCGCCGGTCTTCAGGGCGGCAGCGCCGTTGTTCAGCGTGCCGACGCCGTCCACGAGCGTCTGGGACTTCTCAAGCAGGGTCTCAAGGCCCTCATACAGCTCGGAAGAGCCGTCGAGGAGCTGCTGCATGGCGTCGGTCAGCTTGGCGAAGGATGCCTTCAGGTCGTCGACCGTCTCAAAGTCGCTGTCCTGCAGCGCGCTGAAGACGGAGTTCGTTGCGAGCGTCAGGGTCGTGTCGAGTGCGAAGTCCGTCACGTCGGCGCTGACCTCGACATAGTCCGGCAGCTCCAGCGTATCGCGCTCGATGTTCAGGTCGTCCTGCAGGCCCGGGAAGGCGATGCCGACGACAACGGTGTGCGAGCCGTCATTCACGACGCGGCCGTTCGTGACCTCGATGTTCGTGAAGCGCTCGTTGTCCAGCAGCATACCGGTCAGCGCGGCAAACGGGACATAGAGCGTCTCCTCCTTGCCGTCCACGGTCGCGGTCGTCGTGCAGTGGTTCTCATAGTCGAAGCGGATGGTCACCTTGCCGCTCTTGCCCGCCAGCTCGGCCGGGGCAATGTCCTTGCCGTCGAGCTGGTAGCTGATGTTCATGGTCACGGGCAGTTCCGTTTCGCTCTTGCCCTGATAGTAGATGTCATTGCCCTGTGCATCCCACGTCAGGCTCGTGCCGTTCGCGGTCCACGTCTCGTCGCCCTTGACGTTCTCGATGTCCGTCAGGTCCGAGACGTCCTGCAGGCTTGTTTCCTTGTTCGGGTTTTTGAGCCAGTCGCTGACGATCACGCTCTGCTGCTTGCCGTCGGCTCCGGCGATGACATAAACGGTCTCTTCCTTCGAGGCGCGCTCCTCCGCCGCAGCGGAGGCCGCCTTCGTATCCTGCGGGGCGTGCAGCGCCCCATTCTCCGCATGGACCGACGCGCCGGTGATCGTGCAGATCAGCGCAGCGCACAGGCAGCCGGAGAGAATTTTATATCCGGTCTTTGTCATGATCTTCGTTCCTCCTGTCTTCGATTCTCAGCGGGCAGAAGCATCCTGCTTCTCCGCGTGTTTTCTGGAATGATTGCAATGGCGCATGCCAAGCGTCGTGGCGCACACGAGCCGGTCGCACAGCAGCAGCAGTGCCGGCAGGATGAGGATGACGCAGAGCATACTGACGATGGCGCCGCGCGCCATGAGCATGCACATCGAGCTGATGATGTCGATGTCGGAATAGATGGCCACGCCGAACGTTGCGGCGAACAGGCCCATGCCGCTGACGATGATCGAGGGGATCGACGTCGAAAGCGCGGTGATAACGGCAGGCCGCTTCTCCTTGCCCGCAAGGCGCTCGGCCTTATAGCGGGTCGTCATCAGGATGGCGTAGTCCACAGTCGCGCCAAGCTGGATCGTGCTGATGCAGATCGGGGCGATGAACGGCAGCGACTGGCCGAGGAAATGCGGCAGGCCGAGGTTGATGAAAATGGCCAGCTCAATGACGGCGATGAGCAGGAACGGCAGCGAGATGCTGCGCTCCACGAGCAGGATGATGAGGAAGATCGCAAGGATCGACACCGCGTTGACGACCTTGAAGTCGTGGTCGGTCGTTTCGATCATGTCCTTCATGCACGGGGCCTCGCCGATGAGCATACCGGTCGGATCATATTTCTTCAGAATGGCATTGAGCGAATCGATCTGGGCATTCACTTCGTCGCTTGCGACCTTGTACTCAGAATTGATGAGCAGCAGCTCCCATTTGTCGCTTTTGAGAATAGAGCGGACGGAATCCGGCAGGATCTCCTCCGGCACGCCGGCGCCGACGACGGATTCGAGACCGAGGACGTATTTCACGCCGTCCACCTGCTCCATATCGGAGATCATGCTGCGCACCTGCTTCGACGGCAGGGACGCGTCCACGAGCAGCATGTGCGTTGAGGCAATATCGAACTCCTCGGAGAGCTTGCTGTTTGCGATAACATACTCCATGTCCTCCGGCAGGCACTGGCCCATGTCGTAGTACACTTCGTCGTTCGTCTTGTCATAGGCGAAGTAGAACACCGGAGCCAGCACCACGAACAGCGCCAGGAACACCGGGAACACCTTCGTCACGCCCTTGGCCAAGCCATCCATCTTCGGAAGGATGGAGCGATGGCGCGTCTTCTGCAGGGGCTTGTCGAGCAGCAGGATGAGCGACGGCAGGACCGTCACGCAGGACAGCACACCGAGCAGGACGCCCTTCGCCATCACGATGCCGAGGTCGCGTCCCAGCGTGAACGACATGAAGCACAGGGCCAGGAAGCCCGCGATCGTCGTGATGGAGCTGCCGACGACGGACGTCAGCGTGGCGCTGATGGCGTGAGCCATGGCCTCGCATTTGTCGGGGTAGATTGCGCGCTGCTCATTGTAGCTGTGCCACAGGAAGATGGAATAGTCCATCGTCACGGCCAGCTGCAGCACGGCGGACAGTGCCTTGGTGATGTAGGAAATCTCGCCCATGAACCAGTTGCTGCCGAGGTTCAGCAGAATGGCAGCGCCGATGCTGGCGAGGAACACAAACGGGATGAGCCAGCTGTCAAGGAAGACCATCATGGCCACGCACGCCAGCACAACGGCAATGGCAACGTAGATCGGCTCCTCCTGCTCGCACAGGTCCTTCAGATCCGTCACGAGGGCGGACATGCCGGAGACGAAGCACTGCTTGCCCGCAATGGAGCGAATCTCACGGATGGCGTCCATCGTCTCGTCCGCGGAGGTCGCGGTGTCGAAGAACACGGCCATCATCGTCGCGTCGCCGGTGTTGAAGGCGTCATAGAGCTTGTCGGGCAGAAGCTGCATCGGGATGGACGTGTCCATCAGGGAGTTGTACCACAGGACCGTCTCCACATGCTCGACGGATTCGAGCTTTTCCTGCAGGGCGGCAACGTCCTTTTCCGGCATATTCTCCACGACGATGAAGGAGAACGCGCCCTTGCCGAAGTCCTCCAGCAGTGCGTTCTGCCCGATGACGGTGTCCATGTCGTCCGGCAGATAATTGAGCATGTCGTAGTTGATCCGGGTCTCCAGCATGCCGAACACAGCCGGGATCATCAGAAGCACCGTGAGGATCAGGATCGCGACGCGGCCGCGCACGACCGCTTTGGAAAATCGCATGGTTTAACCTCTTTTCTCATAGAATTCCGCATCCAGAACATCAGGCTGCTGGTGCCGGATGATCTTGATCATGCTGCACGCGACGCAGAGGTTCAGGATGCCCTCTGCCAGCATCGCGATGCCGAGTAGGACCAGCAGCGCCCGCGCGCCGTCCATCGGGCGGAACACGAGCAGCAGCCCGGCCAGACACGCCATGATCGCAAGCGTCAGGATCAGCCACCACGGCCGCAGGCCGAAGCGCTTCGAATCCGATGCCGCCTGGATCTTGAACAGGCCGTCTGCCAGAATGCAGATGCCGAGCACCAGACAGAAGAAGCTCACAAGCTGCACGGGACGCACAAGCACGATCAGCCCGAGCACGATCAGCAGGATCCCATAGGCCAGATCGAACTGAAACGCCAGCCGGTACAGATCGCGGGAAAAATACCCCATCAGCTTCACCGCGCCGAATCCGATCATCATGCAGCCCACCAGAATGCCGAGCAGCTTCATGGAGAAATCGGGCACCGCAATGAGCAGCACGCCGAACACGCAGTACAGCGCAGAAAGGACGATGTAGCTCGTCTTCGCCGCGCGCATGAATTTCACGGAACGCATGAAAGCACCTCCTTCGATTTTTGGGCAGCCCCGCCGGGCCTGCCCCCTTGGAACAGTCCAGAGTATACCCCATCGCCCGCCCCAGCGCCATAGACAATGCCGCTCCCCTGCCGGATTTTCAGACACGGAGGCGGTTTTGCCTAACACATTCTCTCTAGCTCATGCGCGTTGGTTTCTTGTCTTTGTGCAATATTTATGCGCCGATTCTTTTTGTCGTTTATAGAAAAATCGCATTTTTTATATTCTTATAAAATTTTATAATATATTTAATTAAATAAATAATATCGATATTATCAAGGGCAGCTATGCCTAACTTTTTTAGCGCGTCGGATTGCACATTTATATATACGAAAGATATGCATTATTTTCTACATGTATTTCCATTGTAATTTCCCAAATATATCTTGTTCTGAATAGCCGTCTGTGCTATACTGCCATCAGAAGCAGCGTAACAAAAATTCATATGTTTTGATTGCTAGTTCCCGCGCTGCCTCTATGTACATATAATTACCATGAGGAGGTGGCTGCCGTAACCAATCGAAAGATAATCGCAACTCAGTAGTATTCGTTATTTCAAGCAGGTAAGTAAATCCGAAAAAACATTTGATTTGAAAGGAGTATTGATATGAAAAGAAGCGTCTGTTTAATCGCGCTACTTCTTGTAGCCGCATTATGTCTGGCCACCTCAAGCGTTTTTGCCGCCGACATTTCTCCGCATGCTCCCGACTTTGATGACCCGCAGCGTCAAGCAGAAGTAAACGCCGTAAATGTGCAGATTGACGAATTCATGAATGACGCTGTCGTTCCATACAGCAACTCCAGCAATGGGCTCTCCGTCCCGCTGTATCAGCAGGCCAACAGTTATTACTGCGGTCCTGCCAGCGTTCAAATGGTTGTTAAGTATATTACCGGTGTTTATATCCAGCAAAGCACACTTGCTAGTTCCATGGGAACCGCATCCAACGGTGGGACTTATGTATACCGCGTTGCTCAGGAACTCAATTCTCGTTGCGGTAGTGGAACATATCAGTATGTACACACAAGCGAGGCATCCTTCTCCGACAGTTTAATATACAGTATCAACAAGGGCCGCCCCATCATCGCACATGTAATGACCGGTGGGCTTCCTAATTACAATTACCAAAGTAATTCTGGTCATTACATCGTTGTACGAGCTTATTCAGTTTCGTTCTCGGGCACTTCGTCTTCTACGACATGCCAGTACAATGACCCGCATTACAATTCAAAGTACTACGGAACTTATACATGTACAATGTCTCAAATGCTATCTGCAATTAACGCAAATGCAGGCTATTTCATCCGCTCGACTTAATTTAATCCCGAGCAGAATTATAGGAGTTAAGTTATGAAGAACATTCGTCGTCTGTGCGCTGGTTTGCTCGTCATTATAATTGTCATAATTACACTTTGTTCATGTTCCAACGATCGCAGCGAACCGACTAATGCTGTTTCTCCCGCTGGCAACATCTTCCACGAACTCACTCTCCCCGCCGTAACGGAGGGGCAAGTCTCCGTTCTGGATGCCCGCGGCAGCCGGATCCTCTATGTGCAGGAGGAGAAGCTGCTCTCAAAGGACGGCGGTTACGCCTACTACGAGACAAAACAGGTCGGCATTTACGATGTCGATGCCCAGAAATCACTTGCCGTCTGGGAACCGGAGACGCCCGGCAACTACTTCGGCGGGGCCCTGCTGGATGGAGATGCTGCCATTCTTGCTCTCCAGCTGGACTACACAAACGCCCATCCCGCGCAGTTTGCGGCCATGTACTTCGGCGGTTCGCAGCGCAGCCTTGTAGAATTCACCGGTGAGCTGCAGTGGCTGCTCCCCTTCTCCGGCAAGGAGGCTCTTGCCAGCTACCGCACGGACGGCGGCGCTTTCGGTGTTTACCGTCTCTCCGCGGACGGCTGCACGGATGCTCTGCTGCTGCAGGCTGATGCGAACACCGAGCCGATGGGCGGCGATCTTGCTGTCTGCGGCGACCGCTTCTGCTATGCCTATGCCAAAAATGGGCAAGTCACCCTGTGCACCGTCTCCGCCGACGGCACGCAGGACGCTCTCACCCTGCCGGAGTCTGCAAAGCTGGACTCGTTCTGGCTGACCGATGGCGGCCCGCTCGTCTGCCAATATGTCGAAAAGGACAGCAAGGCGCAGCGGCTGCTCACGCGCTATGCCTCTGGTGAGGCGCACGAGGTCACACGTCCGGCAGCAGACGGCGCGCTGTACCAGCTCCGCTTTGCAAACGGCTGCGGCTTTGCCGTGAATGGCAGCTGGGGGCTTCAGCTCCTGCAGCTCTCCGAGGATGGCACGGTCAGCTGCCGCGGTGTAACGGAGTTGCCCGGTGAGCTAACCTCTGTGCAGGTCCGCATCCTGTCCAGCGGCGACGGCAGCTTCTGCCTGTTCTACCCCGAGGCACAGCGGCTGTTCCGCGCCGTACCAAATAGCTGATATCGTTTCCCATGCCGCGGCCCAAAAGGCCGCGGCAGTTTTAGCGCCGCGAGACTGCCGGATTTGTCATTGCGAGGGCGCTTTGCGCCCGTGGCAATCTCGGGAAGGCAGTCACGATTTTGCTGGGACTTTTTCCATTTACCGCACTGCATATTATTGAAAATTACGGGATATTTTCTGTAAAAATATTGACAGGAACATTATGGTATGATATGTTGGACATATCGGAAGGGAATACTTGTCAAACGTTCAATTGGAACGGAAGGGAAGGAGAAAATGCCCATGAAAAACCCGAGATATTGGAAATTACTGGCTTTCACGATTGCAGTCATCGCCATTTCCTCCCTCCTGTTCGGCTGCACAAAGCAGAAATTGGACCCGATGACAAATATTTGGATATCGGAATACTCCACTCTTAATCGGGTCTATAATGCGGAAGGCGAATATCTGCATACGGAGCATGGAAAGATAACGGCAGATTCCACAATGGAGATACTTCGCGAAGGCACATGGCCATATGCCGTTACGGCAACGATGGCAAAGTATCTGATCCCGGATACCGAGAAGCTTCGCTTTGAACTCACGGCGGAAAATACAGGAATGCGCGCGGATACGGACGAAATACATCTCTGGCTCGAGCTGAAAAATGGGGCCGACGATCCGTGGCTGGAGCTGACAGCGACCGGTTTTCGGCTGAGGGGCGAAGTAACTTCGTATACTACAGGAGGCCAATTTAAGCAAGCAGTCTTTCCAAGCACCGACGACTTCTACTTCACACTGACCGGCGAGCTGGAAAGCGACCTGCAGGTGTACTGGCAGGACAATACGCTCCGGATCGTCTCCGAAAGTCCCGGTGAAGTTACGCTGCATTTAAAAGATTTGCGTGACACCTACCAATTCCCGGCAGGCGGCTGCGTGATCACGGACTTCGCCGACGGAAAGATCATCGTCCAATAATCAAAAACAGTTCCCGGCCCGGCGGCATCCCCGCCGGGCCGGTGTCTGCAGCGGCACTCCCTGCGCGCCATGGGCAGTTACAAGTTTCCGGATACCCTCGCCGACCGCACCGGCTCCCAGATTTGTCATTGCGAGGAGGCCGCAGGCCGACGTGGCAATCTCGGGAAGGCAGTTACGTTTTCGCCGGAAGTGCCCAATTATCCGGCCAAGTACTGCGAGATTCCCACGTCGCTTTGCTCCTCGGAATGACACGTCAAGCGAGTGCAGCGGTGCACCAGTGCCTTTCTGCCGTTGAATGCTCCCCCTACTGGGCGGTCACTGACCGCCGCTACATTTTCCTCTCGTCCGGCGGGTTGTGCAGGGATCGCCGCTGCGGACGCAACCGGCCTATTTATCCTGACCGATACTCTGTACATCATGCAGGCACGCAGCCGGGCCATTCCGATTCTTTTCCCGCAGCCTGTTTTTCCTGTTGCTTTTTCCGCGTTTTTCCGGCATAATATAGGCATCTACTATTGAGAAAGGCGGAAGGTTCCCATGGAGCTTCTGAAGGAACGGATCCGGAAGGAAGGCAAGATCCTGCCCGGAAACATTGTGAAGGTGGATGGTTTTCTGAATCATCGCATCGACGTACCACTGATGGAGCAGATCGCGCAGGAATTCAGGCGCGTGTTTGCCGGCAAGGACATCACCCTTGTGCTGACGGCCGAAGCCAGCGGCATCGCCCTGGCCACGATCTGCGCGCAGGCCTTCGGCGTGCCGATGGTGTTCGCCAAGAAGGCCAAGAGCGACAACATCGAGGGCGGCCTCTACCAGAGCGATATTCTTTCCTATACCTATAAAAAGAAGGTCACGCTGCTCGTCTCCAAGGAGTGGCTCAGCGCCTCGGACAAGGTCCTCATCATCGATGACTTCATGGCGCGCGGTGAGGCCATGCGCGGCCTGTGCGACATCGTGAGGGAGGCCGGGGCCGAGCTCGTCGGCATCGGCGTCGCGGTGGAAAAGGGCTTCCAGCACGGCGGCGACCGCCTGCGCGAGGCCGGTATCCCGCTGCATTCGCTCGCCATCATCGAGAGCGCGGACGAAAACGGCTTTGTCTTCCGGGAGGAATGAGCATGGAAACGATTCTCGTTCTGGACTTCGGCGGGCAGTATAACCAGCTCATCGCCCGCCGTGTCCGTGAGTGCAATGTATACTGCGAGGTCAAGCCCTACACGACCCCGCTGGAGGAGCTCAAGGCCATGCAGCCCAAGGGCTTTATCTTCACCGGCGGCCCGAACAGCGTCTATGATGCCGCCTCCCCGAAGGTCGATCCCGCCATCTTCACGCTGGGCGTACCGGTCCTCGGCATCTGCTACGGCTGCCAGCTCATGGCCCAGACGCTCGGCGGTGAGGTCACGGCCGCGCAGGACAGCACGGCCCGCGAATACGGCCGCACGGAGACGCGCTTCTCCCCCTGCCGCCTGTTCGAGGGCCTGCCCGAGCAGAGCGTCACCTGGATGAGCCACGGCGACTTCATCGCCCGCCTGCCCGAGGGCTTCCGCGCCTGTGCCGTCACGGAGCATTGCCCCACCGGCGCCATCGCTGACGAGGCCCGCGGCTTCTACGGCGTGCAGTTCCACCCGGAGGTCAACCACACCGAGCATGGTCAGGATATGATCCGCAACTTCCTCTACCGCGTCTGCGGCTGCACCGGCACCTGGAACATGGGCGACTATATGCGCTCCTCCATCGCCGCCATCCGCGAGAAGGTCGGCAGCGGCAAGGTCCTGCTGGCCCTGTCCGGCGGCGTGGACAGCTCCGTCGCCGCCGCGCTCATCGCAGAGGCCGTCGGCGACCAGCTCACCTGCGTCTTCGTCGACCACGGCCTGATGCGCAAGAACGAGGGTGACGAGGTCGAGGCCGCGTTCCGGAAGTGGGACCTGCACTTCGTCCGCGTCGATGCCGAGGCCCGCTTCCTCGGCAAGCTCGCCGGGGTCACGGAGCCGGAGCGCAAGCGCAAGATCATCGGTGAGGAATTTATCCGCGTCTTTGAAGACGAGGCCAAGAAGATCGGGCGCGTCGACTATCTCGCCCAGGGCACGATCTACCCCGACGTCATCGAGTCCGGCGCGGGCGATGCTGCCGTCATCAAGAGCCACCACAACGTTGGCGGCCTGCCTGACTTCGTCGACTTCAAGGAGATCATCGAGCCGCTGCGCCTGCTGTTCAAGGACGAGGTCCGCCAGCTCGGCCGCGAGCTCGGCCTGCCGGAATATCTGGTCATGCGCCAGCCCTTCCCCGGCCCCGGCCTTGCCATCCGCGTCCTCGGCGAGATCACGCGCGAGAAGCTCGATACCCTGCGCGATGCCGACGCCATCTTCCGCGAGGAGCTGGCAAACGCAGGCCTCGCCTACAGCGTCAGCCAGTATTTCGCCGTGCTGACAAATATGCGCTCCGTCGGCGTCATGGGCGACAGCCGCACCTACGACTATACCCTCGCCCTCCGCGGCGTCACCACCACCGACTTCATGACCGCCGATTGGGCTCGTATCCCCTACGACGTCCTCGACCGCACCTCCGCCCGCATCGTCAATGAGGTCCCCCATATTAACCGCATCGTCTACGATATCACCAGTAAACCCCCAGCGACGATTGAGTGGGAATAATTGCATCCCGGAAAAAGCCCAGTCATGCCAAGGCTTTTTCGCCATGAGTGCCCGCTGTGGCAACAAAATGGCAACATTATTTGAATTATTGCGATAACAAAAAGCGCTATCTGATTTGAAGCCAAGTCAGATAGCGCTTTTTTCCTGTTGTTTTTTAATCAGCCTTCAGCCGGTCCTTGAACGCCTCCACCATTGCATCGCTAAGCTGCTGGGACGGCACTTTCACATAGCCGGAGGCTTCGTCATATTTCGGGTAGTTATAACGCCACTTGTCGTAGTCCTCCCGGTTGATTTCTCCGCTACGATACTTTTCCGCTTGCTGCGCCCAAGCAACAAGCATTTCGGAAAGCTCAGCGGCGTCCTTCCCCTTCCGGGGATCAACACGCAGGGAAACGCCGTTTTCACCGGTTTCCACCGTCAGGCCGTAGCGATCCTCTAAGGTAAACAGGGTGTGCATCAGGCCGAGATAGCTGTCAACGTCCGGCACGGACAGTGCCAGCGGCGAGACGCCCAGCGCACTGGCAAGGTTCTCCGTCAGCTCTGCCTTAGGCGTTCTGCTGCCGGATTCATACTGCGCCATACGGATGTCGGCGGTCTTTTCCGGGAAGCCGATCACCTGCCCTAAGTATTTTTGTGTCATTCCCCGCAGATTACGGAAAAAGCGAATTCTCTCACCGATTGCCATAGCACAACACTCCTTTATGTATTGTGCAATTAGTATAGCATATGAATTTAAGTTGTGTCAAGATAGCAAAAGCAAAAAAGTTAAATATTTTCTTGCAAGCCTCTTGACAATAGCAAATTCGCTTAGTATAATAACTATAGCAAATAGCGTTAAGTTATTTGTAGACAACAGAATATCCGTCGTGCGTCACGGTAATGGCGTACCCGCTCGGGCAAATCGGAATGCGGCCAGAAAGTTCTCCGACACTAAACAAGAGAACTATAACCAAACGAAAGGGGTGACGAAATGGAAAACACAAGCTTTATGAGAGTTGAGGAAGTAGCGCAGGAATTGGGTGTTTCTAAATCCTACGCCTACAAGATCGTCCAGAGGTTAAATGCCGAACTGAAAGAAAAAGGCATTTTGACCATCTCCGGACGAGTGAACAGAAAGTATTTTATGGAGCGCACCTGTTACGGTGCAGGAAGAAAGGAGTAATCGCATTGGCAGTTTATAAGGAACCGAAAACCAACACTTGGCGGGTCATTTATCGGTACACAGATTGGAACGGAGAACGAAAGCAATCCCAGAAGCGTGGCTTTCAGACAAAACGAGAGGCACAAAGCTGGGAGCGGGAGCAGCTTAACAAATTGGGTTCTGATTTGGATATGACCTTCCGAAGCTTTGTGGAGCATTATGAGGAAGATCGGCGCAGCCGCATCAAGGACAGCACCTGGGAGAGCAAGGAGCACATCATCCGTACCAAGCTGCTCCCCTATTTTGGAAAACTCAAAATGAGCAGCATCACCCCGCAGCAGATCGTTCGGTGGCAGAATGAGTTAATCAACTATCGTGACAAGGATGGGGCTCCCTACTCACCAGTGTATCTTAAAAGCATCCAGAACCAGATCAGCGCAATTTTCAATCACGCCGTCAGGTACTACAACCTGAAGGAAAATCCCTGCAAGAAAGCCGGGAGTATGGGCAAGAAGAAAAATCGTGAAATGGCTTTCTGGACCAAGGAGGAGTATCTGCAATTCATTGATGCAATGATGGACAAGCCGCTGTCATTTTATGCTTTTGAGATGCTTTACTGGTGTGGCATCCGTGAGGGTGAGCTGCTGGCTCTGACCCCGGCAGACTTTGACTTTGATAAACGCACAGTCACGATCAACAAGACATTTCAGCACACCGGCGGGAAAGACATCATCACGCCGCCGAAAACGGAAAAGAGCAATCGCACGATTACTATGCCACGCTTTCTGGCAGATGAAATGCAGGAGTATTTGAAGATGCAGTACGACATTGGCCTGGATGACCGGATGTTCCCGGTCACGAAAAGCTATCTGTATCGGGAAATGCAGCGTGGCTGTCAGGAAACCGGCGTAAAGCGTATTCGGATCCACGATTTACGACACAGCCACATCAGTCTTTTGATCGACCAAGGCTTTTCTGCGGTTGCTATCGCCGACCGGGTAGGCCACGAAAGCATTGATATTACCTATAACTATGCACATCTGTTTCCTTCAAAGCAGGCAGAAATGGCGGATAAGCTGGATATGGAAAGGGGTATTTAAGATGTCATTAAAGAACAGAGACGAGCATAATCGCTGGCGCAGCAAAACGGTTGCTTTCCGGGTATCTCCGGAGGAAGATGCTCAAATCGAACGCTATGTGCAGCTTTCGGGTTTAACCAAGCAGGACTATATTACCCGGCGGCTCACCCACAAGGATGTGATGGTGCAGGGCAATCCCAGAGTTTTCAAGGCGCTGCGGAATCAGCTTGCCGCCGTGTTGGATGAGCTGCGGCGTATCGAAGCCGGTGCCGGTGTGGACGACGAGTTGCTGGATCTAATTGAAATGATCGCTGATATTCTCGGCGGAGTGAAGGAGGAATCGGAATGACCAACGAAAAAGAAATGACCGCTCCGAATGTATCTGTTGGCGCAGATACGGAGCAGTCATCCCAAAACCTTACTGACAATAGTTTAACCGATTTTGGCCCGGATTTCAAGGGGTCCGACGATGATTTCTACCGGGAAATGCAAAGGAGAATGGCTCCGGACTATCTGGAAACGGTGTCTATGACTACCCTCTATGACACCGACTTTGAGGGGCAGGAGCCTCTGATCGACGGCCTGCTGTATCGGGGAGCCTATTTACTGGCAGGTTCCCCGAAGGTGGGAAAGAGCTTCCTGATGGCCCAGCTTGCCTATCAGGTCAGCACCGGCCTGCCTCTGTGGGGCTATAAGGTGCGAAAAACGGGCGTTCTTTACTTTGCGCTGGAAGATAACTATGCCCGCTTACAGCGGAGACTGTTCCGGATGTTCGGCGCTGAGGCGGCGGAAAATCTGTATTTTGCCACCCATTGCAAAACAGCCAACAGCGGTCTGGAGGATCAGATTCGCAGCTTTATGAAGGAGCATCCCAACACCGGCCTGATTATCATCGACACCCTGAAACGGGTGCGTGAGGTTGGCGGAGCGGATTTCAGCTACAGTAGCGACTACGATATTGTGGCCCGGCTGAAAACTGTTGCCGACAGCTATAAGGTAACGATGGTAATTGTTCACCACACCCGCAAGTTGGCGGCAGATGACAAATTCGATATGATTGCCGGAACCAATGGCCTGTTGGGTGCGGCGGACGGCGGCTTTGTCCTCAGCAAGGAGAAACGCACCTCCAATGCGGCGGTGCTGGATGTCACCGGCAGAGATCAGGAGGATCAGCGGTTGCACCTGAACAAGAATCCCGAAACTCTGGTATGGGAGTTGGAGAGCGTTGAAACGGAGCTTTGGCAGGAGCCGCCGGACCCGTTTCTGGAAAGCATCGCAGCCTTTCTTCCTTCGGTGGGTGAACGCTGGGAGGGCACAGCATCCGAGCTGTGCAGCCTGCTGAATCTGGACTGCAAGCCCAATGTGCTATCCCTTCGGCTGAGCATCGGCTCTGTGCGGCTGCTGCGAGATCACGATATTCACTACAAGGCAAGCCGCAATCACGGTGGACGCAAAATCTCCCTGTGGAAGGAGATGGACAGCGTGTCAAAGGGTGACGACCGTGACGGTCTTTTGGTGGGCGCTGGTGAGGCCTAAAACATCGTCACCACCGTCACGGTTTGTCACGCTTGAAGTTTCGGCAAGCCGTGCGGCTGCCCTTTTCAAAGGGCATTGAGCACTGGGGAGCAGCCCGCAGGCTGCTGGGGCGAAGTCCCGGCACAGAGGCAGTATTCGATATACTGCCTCTGTGCAAGCCTCCTCGAAGAGCGCAAACAGCATCTTTTGATGGCCGCAGGCTGTCAAAAGTGCTTTTGCGTTACTCTTGACAAGAGTAACAGAACCACGGCTGCGGCCGGAAGGTGAAAGGAAGTGATATTTTATGAAGAGAACGATCAGCGTTTCCGTCGGGAAAGGCTCCGTCAACCACAACAGTCGTAAGTTCAAAGCGGAAAATGTAGACGGAGGCCGTACCCATTTGAATATCGACTACTGCAACGAGCGCATCCAGACCGTGTACCACCAGCTTTTCGATGACGCCCTGAAACGCTACAACGAGAAGCAAACCCGTGCAGACAGGCGTATTCCAAACTACTATGAAAAAATCCGCTCCGGAAATCAGGAGAAGCCTTTCCACGAGATCATCCTGCAAATTGGAAACAAGGAAGATATGAGTGCCACGGGCGAGTATGCGGATCTGGCACGAACTGTATTAGATGAATACTATCGAGGCTTTCAGGAGCGCAATCCAAACCTCCGGGTGTTCTCGGCGCATCTCCATATGGACGAAGCTACACCCCATATCCACATTGACTTTGTGCCATTCACCACTGGGAGCAAGCGTGGGCTTGATACCCGTGTGTCGCTGAAACAGGCGCTGGCAGCGCAGGGCTTCAAGGGCGGCACACGAGGTGCAACGGAATGGGCGCAGTGGGTGCAGTCCGAAAAGGAGCAGCTTGCCGCCGTGATGGAGCGGTATGACATTCAGTGGGAGCAGAAAGGCACCCACGAAAAGCACCTCTCCGTTCTGGATTACAAGAAGCAGGAACGGGAGAAAGAACTCGCTGCACTGGACACCACACTGGCCGAAAAGCAGGACGAGTTGGAAACGGTGCAGAATCGGATCGACAACTTCGATCAGGGTGCGCAGTCTATTGAAAAGCTGGAGCAGCGAATTGAGTCGGATGCAGAGTTTCAGCTCCCCGATCCGCCCACTCTAATGACCGTGAAGACCTATAAGCAGCGATTTGTTGACCCGTTAATCAAAAAGCTGAAAGAAGTCATCCGGGAGGTGTTCTACCACTATTACAAGGCACTGGACAGCTATCACCGGCTGAACACCACCAATGGTCGGCTCTATCGGGAGAACGAACATCTGGCTGCCACCAACGACCGGCTCAAAGGAGAAAATGATGCCCTGCGCTCCGAACTGAAAGATTTCCGTTTCCTACGGAAAGTTCTTGGCAGTCAGCAGATCGATAACCTGATTGCACAGGCGAAAGATATAGAGCAGCAACGAAAGCAAACCCAGCGCACAAGGCGCAGAAATACAAATTATGAAAGGTAGGAACAGACAATGGCAAAGACGATTTTTGAGGAAATGGGCGGTACTTATATGCAGGTCGGGGATTATCTTCTCCCCGATCTGAAACTGCCCCAAGAAGAACAGCAGCCCATCGGCGTGTGGGGACAGCGCCACCGGCGTTACCTGAAGGAGCATCACCGGGCAACCCATGCAGCCCTGTTCACCGGTGGAAAGCTGAACAGCTACCTTGCTGACATCGACCGGCAAGCAGAGGAAATGTTCCTTCGGCTGGTAAAACAGATGGCCGAGGCGACAGGTGTCACAGAGCAACTCAAGGCAGACCGCCAAATGGAGTGGGTCAGAAGGATGAATAACATCCGAAACAGGGCGATGGAGATTGTAAATAGCGAAATAATTTATAGGGTGTAAGCGCAACAGTGGCAAGGAGAAATCTTTGTCCTGCTGATAGCTTCTGCAAGGAACTGAAAAGCAATCGCATGGCGCTTGTGCCACTTCCAAGGCAATCAGTACACAAATCTGGCAAGGGGTCAAAATGGCCCTTATAAGGAGGTAATCCAACGCAATAACCTCTGGCAGTTCTTCCATCCGCACAGAGAAAAAGCAGCATTACAAGACGATGCTCGCTGATGCTGTGTTGAGCTGAGAAAAACGGATTTTACCGAATGGGAGTGTCCAGATCGAGCGGCGTATCATCTGGACGCTCTCCATTCAAAAATCGCCCCGCTTTTGCAAGTGTAGAGGTGAGAAAAAATCTTGAAAACACGCCTGTTTTTGCAGAACAGGCAGAAATGGAGGCAATATGAAAACTGGACTGACCAAACGGCAGAAAACGACCTGCATTTATTTTGACGAAACCAGCAAAACCGTTGAAATTCAAACGCATAATACCGCGCTCAAAAAGCGGCTGGTAAAGTATGCGGTAGCATACCCCGATTTGTGCAGGCAGATCGACGACGATGAACAGGACGGTCTGACCTTTGAGATTGACCGCAGACGCTTCGCTGTCCGTTTGGCTGCGCCGTATTCGGATGAACGCCGTCATGCGGCAAGCGAACTTGCTAAGAAGAACGGGTTGAAAGGACGAGTATAAGGACACAGCCGCCCGCAGGAGTTTGGATGCTCCTGTGGGCGGCTTTTTTTGCTTTATAGCCGTCAAAATAAGCCAAAATGCTTGACCAATTTCGCTCAAACGAATATAATAAAGATGGTGTAGTATAGCACATATGCAGATATGAGGTGCAGTCTTTGAACGGATACATCACAGCTCAAGAAGCTGCTAAAAAATGGGGCGTAACGTCGCGCCAAGTGCAGATTTTGTGTAAGGAAAACCGTATTCCGGGGGCTTCTCGCATGAGCAGGATTTGGATTATTCCAGAGAACGCAGAAAAGCCAACGAAAAAAAATGCTATTAAGAATGGTGAAGATCATGACCAATAATAACCTGACAATGATTGACTTGTTTGCCGGTGCTGGTGGACTATCGGAAGGTCTGTCAGAAGCAGGATTCCACAGCCTCTTTGCTTCTGAAATTATGCCTGTTTATGCGGAAACATATAAAAGGAATCATCCTTTGGCTAAGGTCGTTACAGCAGATATTCGCACATTGGATGCCAATGTAGTCCGCGATGAACTTGGTATCGAACGAGGAGAGTTAGATTTGCTAGCTGGCGGCCCGCCCTGTCAAGGTTTTTCTATCAATGCACCTGTTCGGAGCGTCCTGGATCAAAGGAATCACCTGTTCAAAGAATACTTAAGATTTGTTGATGCCTTTGCACCAAGGGCAATCTTGATTGAGAATGTACCTGGACTTGTATCTTTTGAGCATGGAGCAACACTTCATGCAATTTTAGATTCGCTGGCAGAATTAGGCTATGGTGCAGATGTTCGTATTTTGGGAGCCGCCTACTATGGAGTTCCTCAGATGCGATGGCGAACGATTATTCTTGGGTTGCGAGGTAAACAGCTACCTGCTTTGGCGTTCCCAGAACCGGTTTTTCATGCACCTGTTCGCCCAAATTTTACGACCACATTCGACGGGCAGCTGCTCGTTAAATTACCAGCTTCTAACGCATCGGTTAAATTCACAACTGTGCAAGAAGCCATCGGGGATCTCCCTGCCCTTAAGAGTGGTGAACGAGGAGCGCCAGTAAAAGAATATGCTTGTGCTCCAACCTGTGATTACCAACGGCGTGCCAGAATAGGGAGTTCTGGTGTGTATAACCATGAAGCACCCCGTTTATCAAAAGAGAACCAAGAACGCCTAAAATATATAAAGCCCGGTGGAAATTGGACAGATATACCCGATGAATTGCTCCCGAAGGGAATGAAACGTGCGCGAAAATCTGATCACACAAAACGCTACGGAAGAGTGACTCCTGATGGGTTGGCTTCAACTATCCTTACAAAGTGTGATCCCCATTGGGGAGCTTACTTTCATTACAGTCAAGATCGTTCTTTTACGGTTCGAGAAGCCGCAAGAATACAATCATTCCCAGATCATTTTATTTTCACTGGGTCACAAGTACAGCAGTTTGCGCAAGTAGGAAATGCAGTTCCTCCGCTACTGGCTGAGGCTGTAGGCCTTGCGTTAAAATCAATTTTGGAGGAGGGCAAGTAAATGGCAGGATATATTTCAGAATTTTTTGGATACCGAGCAGAGGATAGCTCAGTGGAAGCAATGACTGCGGCTAGCCGACAAATATGCCCTTTCTTAGGAACACAATGCACAAAGGTTTTATCGCGTGATCGTGTTATATCGGGTGTGTGCGCTGTGCGTCAAAAAACAGCCGGCTCGCCTAGCGTAATTTGTTGTCCAAACCGGATATATGCCGAGGATTATAAAATGCTTCATCTTGTGTCTCGCCAAGCATTCGGGCGTGACTTTGGACTCTATGCCGGACGCGCCGCTATTGAAAAAGCAAAATCAGAAAATGGTGCGGTTGCTGTTTTCGGACACGGCTGGGGTGGTGAACTTCGACTTCCACAACGTGCAGGAACAGGATCTTATTTTGTAGATTGGGTACTTGCCCGGCTGGATCAGACCGGTGAACTCGTTGAATTTACCGCAATAGAAGTCCAGACAATAGATACTACAGGTAACTATCGTGAGGCTCGCGCTGCTTTGCTTGAAAACCGTTCTATTGTATCTGACACCGTTGGGCTAAATTGGGAAAATGTTTCAAAGCGAATTATCCCTCAGCTTATTTATAAGGGACAAGTATTGCAAAGAGAAGATTTGTGCAGAGCAGGACTGTTCTTCGTATGCCCAAAGGCTGTTTATGATAGGGTACTGAATAGATTGGGTGGGCGTGAACGGATTCCGCGCTTCCCAACGCAACCTGCGTCAATTCACTTTATCGCATATGATTACACTGGAGCTACTGTGGATGGAATGGTAACCCCGTTAGATATTCTAGAAGAGCATTGTACGACTGTCTACAAAGTGCAGGAAGCATTTTCTTCTATGAATCTTCCGGAAGGAAATGTATATCGAGATGCAATTCGCAGATCCCTATACGGCGATACATAAATTGGAAGAGGACAGATAATCGGCGTTTCATATAGCTACGACACCCAAATCTTTGCATCGACTTGAATCTATAGAAATTGTTAATTTGTAGGCAACCGGTTTTTCTAAATAGAGGTGAATGTACATGGCTATCAAAAAGGTTAAAATCAGGAACTTCAAGTGCTTTAAAGGCCTTTTTGAGTTCGAATTAAATAAAAACTTGAACATTCTGGTTGGTAACAACGAAACCGGAAAATCTACTATTATAGAAGCTATCCATGTTGCCTTAACGGGTTTTTACGCGGGCAGAAATATTAGAAATGAGCTGTCGCAATATCTTTTTAATAGAGAAATTGTAGAAGAATACATCAGATCCATAAATAATGGAGATGCATTGCCGCCACCGGCTATCAGCATTGAGATTTTCTTTGATGGATCTATCGCCCCTGAATATGAAGGAAATAACAACTCTGAACATTTATCTTGCGAAGGGCTAATTTTCCAGATTTCGTTTGATGAAAAGTATTTAGAGGAGTACAATGCCCTTGTCGCAAAAAAGAATATGATGAGCTTGCCAATCGAATATTACGAAGTGAACTGGATCACTTTTGCCCGGCAGAATGTCACAACTAGGGGGATTCCTATTAAATCAGCAATGATTGATTCCTCCAACTACCGCTATCAAAACGGCTCTGATGTGTATATTTCTCGTATTGTTAAAGATTTACTTTCTCCAGAAGAAGTAACTGCTATATCACAAGCCCACCGTAAAATGAAGGATACTTTTATTGACGATGATTCTATAAAAGCAATAAATAAGCGAATTAGAGAAGAATCTTCAATAGTGGATGGGACAGTGTCTTTAACGGTTGATTTAGGGACAAAAAACGCATGGGAAAGCAGCCTAGTTACCCAACTCAACGATGTACCATTTGGGTACATCGGAAAAGGTGCACAGTGCATTATGAAAACAGAGTTGGCATTAACGCACCATAGCGCTCAAAATGCACAGATTGTCCTCCTGGAGGAACCAGAGAGCCATTTGTCTTTTTCTAAACTTAATCAACTAATTAAGGCTATTGGTGAAAAATATTGTAATAAGCAAATTATAATTTCAACTCATAGTAGTTTTGTAGCAAACAAATTGGGGCTAGAAAATCTGCTGCTTCTGGAAAATCGCAAGATTGCTCGAATAACCGAGCTTTCATCAGCAGATTTTTTCAAAAAAGTTTCTGGATATGATACTCTTAGACTAATTCTGTGCAAAAAAGCAATTTTGGTAGAAGGGGATTCAGACGAGCTGGTTGTTCAAAAAGCTTACCAATCAAAAAACAATAATCGATTACCAATAGAAGATCAAGTGGATGTTATTTCTGTCGGAACATCCTTCCTGAGATTTTTGGAACTCGCTGTTGTACTTAATTTGAAAGTTGCCGTTGTTACTGATAACGATGGTGACATATTGGCACTGCAAAAGAAATATGAAGCCTATATCCGTGACAACAAAAAAGAAAATATTAAAATCTGTTATGATGACATCGTTGATACAGGCACTCTTACGATAGGTGGAAAGCCGTATAATTACAACACTTTGGAGCCCAAAATTTTGAAAGCTAACGGGAATAATGTTTCCCTGTTTAATTCCATTCTTGGCACAGCATATAGTACCCTCGAAGATTTGCAAAAATATATGAAGCACCACAAAACAGAAGCAGCCTTGGCAATTTTTAACTCCAGCGAAGATATTGTGTTTCCTTCGTATATCATGGAGGCAATTAGCAATGAGTAATAAACTAATTGTCGCAGCCGCGGGGTCTGGCAAAACTACGCATCTTGTTAGTGAGGCTCTGAAAATTGCAGATAAAAAAGTCTTAATAACCACATTCACGGATGCAAATGAAAATGAGATTCGCAAAAAGTTCTATGAGATAAAGGGATATATTCCAAGCAATATTACGATTCAAACGTGGTTTTCGTTCCTTATTCAACATGGCGTCAAACCATACCAAAGTGTAGTATGTAATGCAAAGATAAAGGGTCTAATGCTAGTCAACCAAAAGTCTGGTCTGCGTGGTTATAACAAAGTCAAAAAACCTATTTACTTTGGAGAAAACGATCCTATTAATTACTATTTCAGCAAATCCCAGCTGATATATTCCGATAAAATAGCGAAATTTGCCGTGAGAGCGAATGAATTAACGAAAGGGCTTGTTATAGAACGGATTGGGAAGATATACTCAAGTATCTTTATTGATGAAATTCAAGATATGGCTGGATACGATTTGGAAATAATCAAATTTCTCTTTGGCTTAAATTCCGATGTGTTGCTGGTCGGGGATCCACGGCAAGTTACATACCATACTCACGATGAAACCAAATATAGCCAATATGCTGATGGGGCTGTTAAAGAGTTTATCGAAAAAGAATGTAAAGGCTTTCCTGTTGAAATTGATGATACAACACTCAATAAAACTTACAGGAATAATAAGGCTATATGTTGTTTTGCTAATTCTATATACCCCCAATTCAAGCCATGTGAATATATAGAACAACCGATAACCGGACATGACGGTGTGTTTTTTGTTTCCGAAGCAGATGTTGATGAATATTTAGAAAAATACAATCCCATGCAGTTGCGAGATTCAAAGAAAAGACGTGTTAATTCAAACTATCCAGTTATTACATTCGGGGATGCTAAAGGATTGACTTTTGAGAGAGTGCTGCTTTATCCAACTGAGCCGATGATTCAATGGATATTTGATCATAAAAAAGAATTAAAAAATAGGAGCAGATCCAAATTTTATGTTGCAGTAACTCGTGCGAAATACAGTGTTGCAATAGTTTTTGATAATAAGAAAAATCAGCTCACAGAAGGAATCACCAACTACAAAAACTGACATCACATAGTGGATTTATGGCAACACCATGGCAACAAAAAATCGGATAGCCGATGTGCATCCGATAATTCAAATAATGTAGATAGTCCCTGCTAAATCACCCAATCAAACTTGTTTAAGATGATTTTGCAGAGGGCGAGTGGGAATGAGAAAAAAGTGAATATGATGGGCTGAAAAGCCTTGAAAACACTCACTTTTTGAAAATCTCATTTCCCGTTTGATAGCAAAATGATAGCAGATACTAAAGCCATTTTGTTTGTTCTTATTTTGGCGAGCGAATGGTTTGCAGGTTTGCTGTCGCATCCAATCCTATATTGAGAGCAAAAAGGCTCTGCTGACTTTCTGTAAAAGAAGGTCGGCAGAGCCTTTTCTATTTAGACAAGAGTATTATTTCTTGCGCAAAACATTTGAAACGGTGGATTGCGAAATATCCAGCATCGCTGCAATGGTTTCTTGATTAATTTTTTGTTTGCAGAGATCTTTGATTACTTCGTTTCTTTGAACTGTTGAGGTGATTTCGGGAAGTCGATGAATTGTTTCGGAAACAACTCCAGAAGCGGTTACGGTCTTTATTAAAGTTGTTCCATCATCTAATACAGCTCGTGCAATTTTAGCCCCCGTTTTTTTGTTTGGCTTAAACGCAAGAGAAACAATATTTGCAGCGGTTTTTCCAACTCCCTGAAGATCCACAGTCTTGAATACGTTCATTAGATTAGTCGCCATGTATTATCCCTCCAAATTATCAAATTAATATTATAATAATATTAATTTGATAATTTGTCAAGAGTGCCTGAACATCATTTTCCCGTGTGTTCTTTGAGGTCGGCAAGGAGCATATCACTAAGTTCCTGCGACGGCGTGATCTTGTGCCACTGACCGGAGGTGTCAAGTTCAGGGTAGCGGTAGCGCCAGCGGTCATATTCTTCTTTGGTGATCTCGCCTGCTTTCAGCTTGGCGGCAACCTCGCCCCATGCGGTAAGCATTCTGTGAAGCTCCGCTGCGTCGCGTCCTTTATGGATGTGAACACGCAGATGCACCTCATCCTCGCACTGGCAAACTTCAAGCCCATATCGGTCTTCCAGTGTGAACAGCGTGTGCATCAGCCCAGTATAGGAGTCAATGTCTGGTACGTCCAGCGCCTTGGGTGAAATATCCAGCACCTTTGCCAGCGCAGCGGTTACATCCGCCTTGGGCGTTCTGGAACCATTCTCGTACTGCGCAAGGCGGACATCTGCGGATTTCTCTGGAAAACCCAGCGCCATGCCAAGGTATTTCTGTGTCATGCCCCGCATCGTGCGGAAAAAGTGGATGCGTTCACCAATCGCCATAATAGCCATCTCCTGTGTCGGTTGTCTTTGATAACGAGTATAGCAGATATGTTTAATCTCGTCAAGAAAAATCTAAGCAAATTTATTTAATATTTTCCTGCAAACCAGCTTGACTTAAGCTTATGTGTATAGTACAATGGTTGCAAGCTAAGCATATTAGCTTAATTCATGGAAATTTTACAATTAGAATAGTCAACAAATGCAGAAAAAATGTCCGTTGTAAGGTGAGAGGGGGTGAAATCCAAAAGCCGTAAAATTGAATGACCGTCCAAGGGATACTTTCTCCGGGGAAGCAGGCGATGAAATGAGCGTGCCAAGGAGAAAAGAAAACGGCACAGCGCCGAAAAGGGTTGCCTGCCAGAGTCCTGCGGATAGAACGGCAGAAGCAATCAACCTCAAAACAGGAAAGGAAGGTATTTTGCCTATGGCAGGAGAAATTTTTATGAGAGTCAATGAAGTCGCGGAAGAGCTTGGCGTATCGGTTCCGTATGCGTATAAGCTCATCCGTAAGCTGAATGAAGAGCTGCGAAAGACCGGCTGCATCACCATTGCAGGCAGGATCGACCGCAAGTTCTTCCATGAGAATTTCTACGGAACGAGAGAACCGAAGGAAAGAAGGGAATCGAATGGCAGCGTTTAAGGACAAGAAGAACGGCTCATGGTATGTGCAGTTTCGCTATACCGACTGGCGCGGTGAGCGCCAGCAGAAATTGAAGCGCGGTTTTGCGACCAAGAAAGAGGCTCAGGCATGGGAACGCGAGTTTCTGATGCAGAAGCAGGCTGATGTCAATATGAGTTTCGAGAGCTTTGTGGCGCTCTATGAAAAGGACGTCAAGCCCAAGCTGAAGCTCAACACATGGCTCAGCAAGGAGCATATCATCCGCACAAAGATCCTGCCGTATTTCAAGAAGCGCAAGCTCTCGGAAATCACCGCCCGTGATGTGATCGACTGGCAGAACGAGATACGGCAGCACACCAAGTCAAGCGGCAAAAGCTATTCCCCGGACTATCTCAAGAACGTTCATACCCAACTGAGCTGTATTTTCAACCACGCCATCAAGTATTACGGCTTGCAGATCAATCCCGCTGCAAAGGCCGGGAATATGGGCAGCGAGCAGCCGAAGGAAATGCTGTTCTGGACGAAGGAAGAATACCTCAAATTCATCGACGCCATGATGGACAAGCCCATGCTGTACTACGCCTTTGAAATCCTGTACTGGTGCGGTATCCGCGAGGGTGAGCTGCTGGCACTGACGCCTGCGGACTTCGATTTTGAGAAGAAAACGCTCCGCATCAATAAATCCTATCAGCGGCTACAGGGCAAGGACGTTATCACCACGCCGAAAACGAAGAAAAGCAACCGCGTGATCCAGATGCCAGACTTCCTCTGCGACGAGATGCAGGACTATTTCAAGCAGCTTTATGGACTGGAATCGGACAGCCGTATTTTTCCTCTGTCCAAATATGCCTTAAAGCGCGGGATGGCGTTTGGCTGCAAGGCGGCAGGCGTCAAAATCATCAGAATCCACGATTTAAGACACAGCCACGTTTCTTTACTTATCAACATGGGCTATTCCGCCGTTGCCATTGGCAATCGTGTTGGACACGAAAGCGTGGAAATCACCTACCGGTACGCGCACCTGTTTCCTACTGTGCAGAAGGAAATGGCAGATAAATTGAACGTCGAAAGGAGCAATTAAAATGTCACTGAAAAACCGAGACAACCACAACCGCTGGCGCAACAAGACTGTCGCGTTCCGAGTTTCCCCAGAGGAAGACGCACAAATCGAAACCTTCGTCAAGCTCTCCGGGCTGACCAAACAGGACTACATCACCCGCCGTCTGACTGGCAAGGACGTGGTGGTGCAGGGCAATCCGAGAGTTTACAAAGCACTGCGCGGCCAGCTTGCCGCCGTGCTGGACGAGCTGCGGCGCATTGAAGCGGGCGGCAGCGTAAATGACGAGCTGCTGGATGTGATCGAAATGATCGCCGCCATCATGGACGGTATGAAGGAGGAAAATGCCTATGGAGAATGAACTCTGCAAAAAGAAAACGACCGCCCCGGACACATCTGTTGGCGCAGATGATGGGCAGCCGCTTCACAATTCAACTGAGAACAGTATATCCGCTTTTGAGGGAGAAATCAACGGTGATTTTCAAAACAGCACGGAAAGTCTGGACGAAATCTACCGCAGGATGCAGCGGTTGACCGATCCGCATTACCTGCACACGATCTCCATGACCGAGCTGTACCAGACCGCGTATCAGAGCAGGCCGCCCATTATCGACGGCTTGCTCTACGCGGGCGCGTACATCCTCGCGGGTGCGCCGAAGATCGGCAAGTCATTTCTGGTGGCGCAGATCGCCTATCATGTCAGCACGGGCAAAGCACTGTGGGACTACGAAGTCCATCCCGGTACGGTGCTGTACCTTGCCTTGGAAGATGATTTTCAGCGCATCCAGAGTCGTATGTTTATGATGTACGGCGTCAACGACACCGACCGCTTACACTTTGCAACCGCTGCGGGCAAGATTGGAAACGGGCTGGACGAACAGCTTGAGAACTTCGTGCGGGAACATCCCGACACCAGACTCATTATCATCGACACCATGCAGAAAATCCGGGAAATCGGCGGCGAGGCATACAGCTACGCCAGTGATTATGAGATCATCGGCAAGCTCAAGCAGTTTGCCGACAAGCACTGCATCTGCGTTTTGACCGTCCACCACACCCGCAAGCAGCCTGCCGGTGACAGCTTCGAAATGATCTCCGGCACAACAGGATTGCTCGGCTGCGCAGACGGGTCGCTTCTCATGCAGAAGAAAAAGCGCACGGCATTGGAGGCAACTATCGACGTGGTGGGGCGCGACCAGCAGGATCAGATCCTCTATCTGAAAAAGGATGCGGATACGCAGATTTGGAACCTTGAAAAGGTGGAGAATGAGCCGCACAAAGAGCCGCCCGATCATGTTCTGGAAGCCGTTGCCAAACTGGTGTCCGCAGAACAGCCGGTATGGACAGGCTCGCCCTCCGAGCTTGCCGATACCGTCCATGTCGGTATGGCGGCAAACGCCCTGAGCAAGTATTTGAATGTGAAGTCTGGCAGGCTGCTAGACGAATACCGCGTCCACTATGAGAACAAAGTCCGGCACGAGGGGCGGCGTATTACGCTGACCTATGATGCTGAAAGCAAATAAGCCGCGCGACGGCTGCGACGGTTGCGACGGTAAATCTGATACTGCCAAAACAACCGTCGCAATCGTTGCGACCGTCGCGGAAAGGAGCGAAGCAGAATGAAGACCGTACAAATCCCCTACGATTTGTTCATCGACCTCGCCATGTACCATCTGCGGGGTGAGGATGACTACGAAGAAGAAATCCATCAGGGCTTGGAGCAGAAGCTCGACGCCATGCTGAACCGGCAGCTCTATTCCCGGTATAAGACGGCACCGACCAAGGAAGAACGGGAGCAGGCACGGCAGGAATACCTTGACCGGCGCGGCGTTCCGCAGAGTTTGAGATGGATGTGGGCAGAAGATTATGCGCAGAGGACGCCTGCAACTAAGCTGCTGACCACGCCGGTTTTTGCGGTTTGTATCCACACTGCAAGTCGCAAAACCGGCAGAGGCTTCCGCAGAAGCCGCATACCCCCTCGGAGAGCCCACGATACTTTGCAGCCGCAGGATGAAAGTATCATAGTGGGTTATTACACTT
>JABLTR010014714.1_pt1 | contig 49687 bp, 44 predicted proteins | sample 7160071 | NCBI WGS metagenome assembly JABLTR01 (sample SAMN14651230, study PRJNA627086) | human gut metagenome | isolation source: feces | host: Homo sapiens | reverse complement strand
GCCAGCAGGGCCATGCCCCAGGGGCCGCCCTCGCCGGCGGTCTCCATCACAGCCACCGGCACGCCCAAAGCGCCCGCCAGCAGCCGCTGGCCCACGCCCTTGGTCTTGAACAGGCCGCCGTGGCCGTAAAGCTTCTCCACCTGGACGTCCTCTGCCCACAGCAGCTCCATGCCGATTTGCAGCGTGGCCATGGCTGCGTACAGCTGGGCCCGCATGAAGTTGGGCAAAGTCAGCTTGTTCTCCGGCTGGCGCACCAGCAGGGGACGGCCCTCCTCCAGGCCGGTGACAGGCTCGCCGGAGTAGCAGTTGTAGCTCACCAGGCCGCCGCAGTCGGCGTCGCCTTCCAGGGCCTGGAAGTACAGCATGTCGTACAGCTGGGCCTTGGTCAGGTTGGCCCCGGCGGCCTCCAGCAGCTGGGCAAAGAGCTTCACCCAGGCGTCCAAGTCCGAGGTGCAGGTGTTCACGTGGACCATGGCCACCGGCTTCCCGTCGGGCGTGGCCACCATGTCAATCTCCGGGTAGACCTTGGACAGGGGCTTCTCCAGCACCACCATGGCGAACATGGAGGTGCCGGCGGAGACGTTGCCGGTGCGGGCCCGCACGGAGTTGGTGGCCGCCATGCCAGTGCCGGCGTCCCCTTCGGGGGGAGCCAGCGGCGCGCCGGGCTCCAAAGTGCCGGTGGGGTCCAGGAGCTTGGCGCCCTCCTCCGTCAGGAAACCGGCGTCGCCCCCGGCGGGCTGCACCTGGGGCAAAATGTCCAGCAGCTTCCAGGGCAGGCCCTCGCCCGCCACCAGCTGGTCGAACTTCTCCGCCATGGCCGCGTCGTAGGTGCCGGTGGCACTGTCGATGGGGAACACGCCGGAGGCCTCGCCCACGCCCAGCACGCTGCGGCCGGTGAGCTTCTGGTGGACGTACCCGGCCAAGGTGGTCAGGCAGGCGATGGAGGGTACATGGGCCTCTTTGCGGCGGATGGCCCGGTACAGGTGGGCAATGCTCCACCGCTGGGGGATGTTAAAGCCAAACAGCTCTGTCAGCTGGGCCGCTTCCTCCTCGGTGATGGTGTTGCGCCAGGTGCGGAACTCGCAGAGCTGGTTGCCCTCCTTGTCCAGGGGCAGGTAGCCGTGCATCATGGCGGAGAAGCCCAGGGCGCCCAGCTTCCGCAGGGGCTCGCCATAGGCGCGCTCCACCTCTTGGGCCATTTGGGCGTAGGCCGCCTGGATGCCCTGCCAGGCCAGCTCCAGGGGATAGGTCCACACACCGCCGGCCCGCTGGTTTTCCCAGTCAAAGGCGCCGGTGGCGATGGGGGTGTGGTCCGGCCCGATGAGCACCGCCTTAATGCGGGTAGAGCCCAGCTCAATGCCGCAAACGGCCTCGCCTTGCCGGATGGCCTCTTGAATCTGTTCCAGTTTCATCATAAGGGATGACCTCCTGTGCGCTTTCATTGGTACGTACATTTTAGCATATCCCAACGTGTTTTGCACCTGTTTTTTTAAATTTTAGTGGGTCTTTTTTCCAGCGGCCCGGCAGCGTGGTTTTTCTTGCGCGCCGCCTTGTGGGATGGGCGGGAATCTGGTATAATAGAACGCAGAGAAAACGGGAGGCGCGGCCAAGCGCCCCCTTTTCCTTGCGCAATACAATTTAAATGGAACGGGGGAACATGTGGAATGGGGAACATCGGTTTTGACAACGAGCAGTATCTTCGCACCCAGTCGGAGAAGATTCAGGAGCGGGTCCAGCTGTTTGGGGGCAAGCTTTACATGGAGTTTGGAGGCAAGCTTTTCGACGACTACCACGCCTCCCGGGTGCTGCCCGGCTTTTTGCCCGACAGCAAGGTGAAGATGCTGCTGCAGATGAAGGACCAGGCGGAAATCGTCATCGTCATCAGCGCGGGGGACATCGAGAAGAACAAGGTCCGCGGTGACTTGGGCATCACCTACGACGTGGACGTGCTGCGGCTGATCGACGCCTTCCGGGGCATTGGCCTGTATGTGGGCAGCGTGGTGCTGACCCAGTACAACGCCCAGCCCGCGGCGGAGGCCTTCCAAAAGCGTCTGGAGTCCCTGGGGGTAAAGGTGTTCCGGCACTACACCATTCCGGGCTACCCCTCCAACATCCCCCTTATCGTCAGCGACGAGGGCTTTGGCAAAAACGAGTATGTGGAGACCTCCCGCAGCCTGGTGGTGGTCACCGCCCCGGGCCCGGGCAGCGGCAAAATGGCCACCTGCCTCTCCCAGCTGTACCACGAGTACAAGCGGGGGGTAAAGGCCGGCTACGCCAAGTTTGAGACGTTCCCCATCTGGAACCTGCCCCTGAACCACCCGGTAAACCTGGCCTACGAGGCCGCCACCGCCGACCTCAACGACGTGAACATGATTGACCCCTTCCACCTGGAGGCCTACGGCGAGACGGCCGTCAACTACAACCGGGACGTGGAAGTGTTCCCGGTGCTCAACGCCATGCTGGAGAAAATCATGGGGCAGTCGCCCTACAAGTCCCCCACGGACATGGGCGTGAACATGGCGGGCAACTGCATTGTGGACGACAAGGCCTGCTGCGACGCCGCCTGCCAGGAGATTATCCGCCGCTACTACGACGCCCTGTGCGGCCAGCGCCAGGGCACCCTTACCGGGGACGAGGTGTACAAGGTGGAGCTGCTGATGAACAAGGCCGGCATCACCCCCCAGGACAGGCCCGTCATCGCCCCGGCCTTAAAGCGCGCCGAGGAAACCGGCCTGCCCGCCGCGGCCATCCAGCTGCCGGATGGGCGCATCGTCACCGGCAAGACCTCCTCCCTGCTGGGGGCCAGCTCCGCCTGCCTGCTCAACGCCTTAAAGGCCCTGGGCGGCATCTCCAAGGATATCCACCTTATCTCCCCCATTGTCATCGAGCCCATCCAAAAGCTGAAGACCACCCATCTGGGCAGCGTGAACCCCCGGCTGCACACCGATGAAATCCTCATCGCCCTGTCCATCTGCGCGGCCACCAACCCCACCGCCGAGCTGGCCATGGCCCAGCTGAAAAAGCTGCGGGGCTGCGAGGCCCACGCCACGGTCATCCTCTCCCACGTGGACGAGGACACCTTCCGCCGCCTGGGCGTCAACCTCACCTGCGAGCCCCAGTACCAGTCCAAAAAGCTGTATCACAAATAAAAGGCACCCGCCTGGTAAAACGCCGCCCTTTGGGCGGCCGTTTTTTTATCCGGCGCCAGGGCAAGCGTCCCGCACAGCCCCAAGTTCCTCCTGGGGCAACGAGTTGAAAAAAGTTTTCCATTCCCCGCAACCGCCCGCCCCGCAAAGGGGTTCTTATAGATGGAGGGACAAAGGAGAGGATGCCGTTTGAAAAAGGAGATTGACAGAAAGCTTCTGGCCGCCCTGCGGGCCCGGGAGCCCCAGGGGCTGGAGGAGGCCATCAACCGGTACGCCCCCTATGTGGCGGGGGTCATCAAGCGGGTACTGGGAAACTTGGGCACCCAGGAGGACCTGGAGGAGTTGAGCTCCGACGTGTTTGTAGCGCTGTGGCAGTCCGCGGAAGGGCTGCGGGAGGACAGCGATTTAAAGCTATGGCTGGGGGTGGTGGCCCGCAACCGGGCCCTAAAGCACCTGCGGGCCCTGCGGCTGGAGCTGCCCCTGGAGGACGCCTTCCTCCCCGGCCCGGAGCCCACCCGGTTTTGGGAACGCCAGGAGGAAACCCAGCTGGTGCGCCAAGCGCTGCTGCGCCTCTCGCCCACCGACCGGGACATCTTCCTGCGGCACTACTACTGGCGGCAGACGGTGGCCCGCATCGCCGAAGAACTGGGCATGAACCCCTCCACGGTGAAAAGCCGCCTGAAACGCGGGCGGGAGAAGCTGCGGAACACTTTGAAAAAGGAGGATGCGTGATGCGAGATTTGGAACGCCTGTTGACCGGCGCCTATCCCGAGGGCCTGCGGGACGTCCCCCCCGCCCCGGTGCGGAAAAGCGCCGTCCGGGACAAGACCTTTGAAAAGCTGGGGCTGGAGCGCCCGGAGCGGCAGCCCCTCCCCCACGAGCAGTGGAGCCAGGCGGAGCCCGTGGTAAAGCGCCGCCGCCCCTGGGCCATGGTGGCCGCCTGCCTGGCCGTGGTGGCTTTGGTGGGCGCGGCCCTGTGGGCGCTTCCCTTGGCGGCTGCCCCGGACCAGGGGCAAAGCGGCCCCCTCCCCGCGGGCACCTATTTGGAGTGCTCGGTGACGGAAGCCGCCTTCGACGAGGAAAGCTGGAGCATGGTCCTCACCGCGGAGGCCACCACGGACTTGGACTTGGACAATCCCAACGCCGCCACGGGCTACGGCATCAGCGCCAACGTGGCCATGACCACCGATTACAGCCGCACTTCTTTCGGCGGGCTGGACCCGGACACCCTCACCCGCTGGACGGAAACCGGGGAGAACACCTACCGCTGCGAGGACATCCTGGTGGAGGTAGACCCGGAGTTTCAGATGGTGAACGTGCTCATAGGCCAGCTGGATTTGAACCTGGAGCTGTACGTGGGCTTTGGGGAGCAGAACACCGCCGGGCTCTGGGAGGATTTCCTGCTGGCGGACGCCCCCTTCACGCTGGAGCTGCCCATGCCGGAGGGCAGCCGCTTAGACTTTGTGCGGCCCAATCCCCCCGCCACCTACTTTACCTGCCAGGCGGTGGAGGCCGCTTTCAGCCAAGAGCAGCAGGCGCTGGTCTTCACCCTGGAGGCCCAGACGGACATGGATTTGGACAATGCCGACTGCCAGTCTTTGTACAGCTTTTTGTACACCCTCACCTTCCAGGGGGAAAACGGCGCCTACCAATACCCCAGCTACGACGGCGCCACCGTGGACGCCCTGGCCCACTGGACCCAGACCGGGGAGGACACCTACCGCTGCGAGGGCTTCACCGTCCCCGTGGACCTGGCCCTTCTGGCGGAGCAGGGCATCACCGGCACAGCTGCGGGCACCTTGGATTTGGTGGTCACCGACACGTCCTATGTGGGCGCCGAAGACCCCTGGCAGTTCTTCCCCGCGGTGGAGTTTGCCGTGGAGCTGGAGGAAACCAGCGCGCCTGTCTCCTTTGAAAGCGCCCAGGAGGAAGTCTACTACAAAATGCTCAACAGCATGGACTATTTCACCACCGCCCGGGTCAGCTTTACAGAGGTGCTCCCAGGCTTTGACGAGGAGCTGGCATACACCATTGAAACAAACCTGGACACCAGCATCGCCCACCAAACGCTCACAAGGTCCGATGACCCCGACTTTTCCCAAGAAACCTACGCGGACGGCACAACCGTGTGGGAGTACGACAACCAGGCCAAAAGGTTCTCGTCCGCTGGCGAGGTGGAAAAGCGCCGCACCTTGGAAGAGGAGTGGCCCGGGATAACGGAGCGGTATTCCATCGACGAAAACGGCGACCCCCATTGCCGTTACCGGGGCAACCCCACCAACGTCTCCGGCGCCGGGGAATGCCTGCTCCCCCAAACGTGGGCCTTTGGCCTTCTGCCGGAGAAAGACCTGTGGGTTATAGAGGGCTCCCTGGAATACTGCGGCCGCACATGCTACGACATTGTGGGCACCGTGCGGGACAGCTACGCCGCCCAAATCGGGGCCGACCAGTTCCGGATGTACGTGGACCGGGAGACAGGCATCCTCTTGATGCTGGACGCCTGGAACGACCAGGGCAGCGCCTGCTCCGTGACCGTTACGGAAATCACGGTGGACGACCCCTCCATCTGCGCCGCCTTCGACTATGACATGAGCCCCTACCAGGATTACACCCAAAGCACCGGCCCTTCCCTTGGCGTCATCGGCAGCGAAGACGGCCCCACGGTGGTGTACTCCACCCCGTAAAACAAATGCAAAAGAGCCCCCCACCCGGGAGGCTCTTTTCTTTATTTTTATTATTATAGTATGCGGAGACGGGCTTCCGCCCCTTCGCAAAGGGCGGCACGGCTTCGCGGTTTATCCCTTCAATTCCACCCGGCGGATTTTGCCGGAGATGGTCTTGGGCAGGTCCTCCCGGAACTCCACAATGCGGGGGTACTTGTAGGGGGCGGTGTTCTTCTTGACGTAGTTCTGAATCTCTTTCTTCAGCGCGTCGGTGCCCTCGGTGCCCTTGGTCAGCACGATGATGGCTTTCACCACCTGGCCCCGCACCGGGTCCGGGGCGCTGGTGACGGCGCACTCCAGCACATAGGGCAGCTCCATGATGACGCTTTCAATCTCGAAGGGCCCAATGCGGTAGCCGGAGGACTTGATCACGTCGTCGGTGCGGCCCACATACCAGAAGTAGCCGTCCTCGTCCCGCCAGGCGGTGTCGCCGGTGTGGTAAAGGCCGTCGCTCCAGGACTCCTTGGTCTTTTCCTCGTCCCGGTAGTAGCCCATGAACAGGCCGCAGGGCACGGCCTTGTCCGTGCGCACCACGATTTCGCCGGTCTCGCCTACGGGAGCGGGGGTGCCGTCGGGCAGGACGATGTCCACGTCGTACAGGGGGCTGGGGATGCCCATGGAGCCGGGCTTGGGCACGGTGCCCACGGGGTTGTAGATGGTCAGGGTGGTCTCTGTCTGGCCGAAGCCCTCCATCAGCGTCAGGCCCGTAGCCCGCTTCCACTGCTCGAACACCTCGGGGTTCAAGGCCTCGCCGGCGGTGGTGGAGTACTCAATGGAGGACAAATCGTACTTGCTCAAATCCTCCTTGATGAAGAACCGGTACATGGTGGGCGGCGCGCAGAAGGTGGTGATGTGGTACTTCGCGAACATGGGCAAAATGTCGTGGGCGTCGAACTTGTCGAAATCGTAGGTGAAGATGGCGGCCTCGTTCATCCACTGGCCGTAGTACTTGCCCCACAGCGCCTTGCCCCAGCCTGTGTCGGAGATGGTGAAGTGCAGGCCGTCGGGGTTCACGTTGTGCCAGTACTTGGCGGTGATGTAGTGGCCCAAGGCGTACTTGTAGTTGTGCTCGGCGATTTTGGGGTAGCCCGTGGTGCCGGAGGTGAAGAACATCAGCATGGGGTCGCTGCCGCAGGGGGCGTCGGGCTTGCGCTCATAGGTGTCGGGGAAGGCTTCCACTTCCTTGTCGAAGTCGTGCCAGCCCAGGCGGTTCTCCCCCACCATGATTTTCACCTCCACGCTGGGGCAGTTTTTCGCGGCCTTCTCCGCCTCGTCGGCCACCTGGCCGTCGGCGGTGCAGAGGATGGCCTTCACCCCGGCGGCCTTAAAGCGGTAGTCGAAGTCGTGCTCCATCAGCAAATTGGTGGCGGGGATGATGACGGCACCCATCTTGTGCAAAGCGGTGATGACAAACCAGAACTGGTAGTGGCGCTTTAACACCACCATCACCCTATCGCCCCGCTGAATGCCCAGGCTCTCCAGGTAGTTGGCGGTTTTCGCGGACCACCGGCTGATGTCGCCAAAGGTGAAGCGGCGCTCCACCTTGTCCCGGCTGATGTGGAGCATGGCCAGCTTGTCCGGGGACTTCTCCGCCAGCTTGTCCACAATGTCAAAGGCGAAGTTGAACTTCTCCTCGTTCTCAAAGCGGATGGATTTGAGGATGCCGTTTTCGTCCAACTCAGTTTTGACAAAAGGCGTGGAGACAGTCTCCCTGTCTTGGCGGGCCAGCTTCTGGTCGATGAGCCGCTGGAACCTGTCCTGCTCCGGGGCGAACTCCTCGGCGCCCTTCATGACGATGGCGTAAAACTGGCACTCGGCGCCCTCGGTGGCAATCATGCCGTGGGGGGTGGCGGAGTTGTAGTAGATGGAATCCCCCTCGTGGAGCACCTCAATGTGGTTGCCCACCTGCACCTTCATGGCGCCTTTCAAAATGATGTCCAGCTCCTGGCCCACGTGGGTGGAAAGCTTGATGGCCACCTTCTGCTGGGCCTCCTCATAGGGCATGGTGACGAAGAAGGGCTCGGCCGTCTTGTTTTTAAACAAGGGGGCCATGTTCAGGTACTTAAAGCCCTGCCGCCGGGTGATGGGCAGGCCGTCGCCCTTGCGGTTGACGGTGTAGCTGGACAAGGTGGGGGACACGCCCTTAATCAAGTCGGTGGGGTCAATGCCAAAGCGCTGGGCGCACTTGTAGATAAAGGTGAAGCTGAAGTCCTTCTCCCCGGCCTCGCACTGCTGGTACTCCTCCAGGGGGACGCCGGTGCACTTGGCCATTTCCCCTTCGGAAAGGCCGGTGATTTCCCGCATGGTGCGGATGCGCTCCGCCACCTCTGCCAGTTGTGTTTTCAAATCGGTTTTTTCCATGGTTGTGCTCCTTTCTGTCCGACCGCATGCCGCTTTCCGGCGTGTTTTTGTCCGGCGCTGGCCTCCGAACACAGGCAAAATAAAAAGCCCGCCTCAAGGAAAGTTTTTCCTTGAGACGGACTGAAAATCCGCGGTACCACTCAAATTGCGCAAACGCGCCACCTCGTCGGGCTCCAGCAAGCCCTATGCACTAACGCAGCATACGCGGGAGACGCCTACTTTCCACGGGGGATTTGGGGCCTCCGGCTCGGAAGGGATTGTCACGGGCGCCTTCCACCGGCTTGCACCTACCGCCGGCTCTCTGCAGGAAGGGACGCCTGGACGCTCTTCGTCACAGCCTTTCCCTGGCTTTGTCGCCAAAGCCCATTCACTTGTGGTTCTTTTATACCCTACACCATTTTTTGCAGGATGTCAAGAGGGAACTTTCAAAAACTTTTCCCAACCGGATGGAATCACCGGGTGGCGGCCTCCAGCTCTTGGATGCCCTTTACAATCATCTCCACGGTGACCTCGTAGGGCCACTTGCGCACGTCGATGCCCTGCAGGGCCTTTTCCGCCACGGCGGGCAAATCCTCGGGCTTGGCGTGGATGTCCGAAAGCCGGGTGGGCAACCCAATAGACCGGTTGAAGGCCAGCACCTTGTCCCGCTCCTGGTACTTTTTGTCAATGGTGAGCATGGCCAAAATGCCGTAGGACACCACTTCCCCGTGGAGGTGGTGGTGCTCCTCGGTGCTGGGCAGGATGGTGAAGCCGTTGTAGATGGCGTGGGCCAGACCGGTGGTGTAGTCCACCTGGACGAAGTTGGACACCAGCCCCGTGGAGACGATGACGCTCAAAATAATCTCCGTCAGCTCGTAGGTGACCTGGTGGGCTTGGCAGTCCGCCATGGCCTTTTGGCCCCAGCGGAGGATGGGCTCGGCGCACATGGAGCTGAGGGCGATGCCCATGGCGTCGGAGTGGGAGGGCACGTCCCCCCGGGAGGAGGTGGTGCACTCAAAATGCTTGGCCATGGTGTCCCCCATGCCGGCCCACAGGTACTTCACCGGGGCGTCGGCGATAATCTGCGGGTCGATGAAGATGTGGCTGGGCGGGATTTTGGAGAAGGAATACTCCCGCAGGCTGCCGTCCGGGTGGTACAAAATGCCCAGGCTGGTGCAGCCCGCGCAGGTGGAGGCGATGGTGGGGAAGGTGAAAAAGGGCCGGTGGGTCATGTGGGCCAGCACCTTCACCGTGTCGATGGCCTTGCCGCCGCCCACGGCGAAGAGCATATCCGCCTGGGCCACCTGGGGCTGGAGCTTGGCGATGTTCTCCACCGAGGCCTCTCCCCCGTACCAGTAGGTGCCGGTGATTTCCACCGCCGAGCCCGCCACCGCCCGGCGGATCTTCTCCTCCGCTGCGGCCAGGGCCCGCTTGCCGCCGATGATGGCCGCCTTCTTCCCAAAGGGGGCGCACACGGCGGGGATGTTCTGATAGGCGTCCTCCCCGATGGTGTAGCCGGGGAACAATGTCTCTTGGAAATTCATAGTCAGCAGCCTTCTTTCTCAAACTGGCCCACGGGGGCGGGCGTGGTTTCTTCTTCCGGTTCCGCGGCCTGGCGGGCCTGTACAGCCTCCTCATAGGAGCGGCCCTGGGCCTGGGGGTGTTCCTTCAAATACTTGCGGTTTTTGTACACGCCCACGGTGAGGAAGGGCACGATCACCACGGCGATGGCAAAGTAGCCGCAGTAGCCGTAGCCGTACTTGATGATGTTGGAGAGCCCCACCAAAGAGATGGTCATGGACAAGACGATGATAAAGGCCGCCACCACCGCGCTGCGGGCCGGGGCAAAGGTGATTTTCCGGAACAGGGGCAGCTTCTCAAACCGGGCCACAAAGCCGAAGGTGGTGGTCACCCCGGTGGAGATGAGGCACAGCAGCAGGCACACACCGTACACCACCGTCAGCCAGCCCATGCCCATCTCCCGGCACACCGTGAGGGTGGGGATGACTGTGCCGCCCTCCACCGAGGTGTAGAACCCCTGCCAGGAGAGGAGCATGAAAATGGACAGCACCAATGCCACGGCGTTCATGGCGAAGGAAATCCACATGGAGCGGGAGCAGGCCTTTTTGGTGGTGAGGGGCGTGCCGCAGGCAATCATGGTGGGCAAGGTGACGCACTGGAAGCCCGCGTAGGTAAAGCAGTTCAAAATGGCCTGGGGCACGTTGCCAAAGCCCTGAGTTTGGAAGTCCTGCCAGAGGACCTGCTGCAAATCGCCCCTCCAGGCGATGCCCACGGCGTAGATGGCCACCGCCGTCACCAAAATGGCAATGCCCATGTAGGTGCTGGCCATGCGCACCAGGTCCGCGCCGAAGATGGTCAAACACAGCACCAGCATCCCCACCAGGAAGATGCCCGCGTAGTAGTTCAGGCCGAAGTACTCCGAAAGGGCCGAGGCCGCCCCGGAGATGGCCGCCGCCACCGCCATGAGCACCATGATGTAGAAGAACACTTCAAACAGCACGTACAGCTTGTCAAAGGGGTGGTACAGGGTTTTGAACAAATCCTTGTAGCTGGTGAGGCCCCGGGAGTTATACAGCAGCATGGCCTCCCGCATGGTGAGGGTCAGCAGCAGCATGGCGCCCACAGCGCTGATGGGCCCCAGCCAGCCCAAGCCCACGTAGTAGGTGTGGGCCTGGTTGCCGGTGGCAAAGCCGCCCCCCGCGTGGGCGGAGAACAGCACCGCCCCCACCGAGAACAGCACGGCAAAGGGGATTTTCGTTTTGGTTTTTTGCATGGGGACACAGCCTCCTTCAATGGATTTTTCCCCAGGCAACAAAAAAAGCTCCCTCGCCTTTCTGCCCAGGGTGGACAGAAAAGACGAAAGAGCAACCTTCCGCGGTACCACTTTTCCTTCGTTTCCAAAAGGGGAAACGCACTTTGCGGGTACGGGCCGGCAGCCTGGCCAGCTGGATACCCCTGCGTTGCTAACGGGCGCAACCCCGTCCGGGCCTACTTGCTTCGGCACGGCCGCTCGGCGGTCAGTTCGGCCAGGGGCCTTCTGAATGCCTCGCACCAACCGGCATCTCTCTGGCAGAGCCCCTGCGCTTACTACTCCGCGTCCTCGCGTTGTCTGCTTGATAAAATAGCACAGCCCGCCCCACTTTGTCAACCACTTTTTTGAAATTTAACTTTAAAAATCTTGCAAAACGCCTTGAAAGCCAACGAGATGGTTGACCGCTATATCCATTTTTACAACCATGAGCGCATCTAGCTAAAGACAGGGGAGGCGCCGCTGACGCGACGCCCCCCTCCTAAAACTGAATCTTCCTGCACCCGAGGTTTTTTGTGCTGTCCGCACAATCTGGGGCGGTTCATTTCACCAGGGATGCTTGTAAAACCTAGCCTTACTGCTCCTTCTGGGGCAGCCCCTCGATGAGGTCGGCGGTGGGCTCCAGCCAGTCGCCCTCAAAGAGCTCGATAGCGCCCCTATCGCAGGCGGCGGCCAGCTTGGGCTCCATGGGCAGCTTGCCCAGCACCTTAAGGCCGTACTTGGCGGCCACCTCGTCGATGTGGCTCTCGCCAAAGACGTGGATTTCCCGGCCGCAGTCGGGACATTTCACATAGCTCATGTTCTCCACCAGGCCCAGCACGGGGACGTCCATCATCTTGGCCATCTCCACCGCCTTGGAGACGATCATGCCCACCAGCTCCTGGGGGGAGGTGACAATGAGGATGCCGTCCAAGGGCAAGGACTGGAACACGGTCAGCGGCGCGTCGCCGGTGCCGGGAGGCATATCCACAAACATATAATCCACGTTGCCCCAGATGACGTCGGTCCAAAACTGCTTGATGGCCCCGGCGATGACGGGCCCGCGCCACACCACGGGGGAGGTTTCCTCCTCCAGCAGCAGGTTGATGCTCATCACCTTGATGCCGGTCTTGGTGGCCACGGGGTAAATGCCGTTTTCATCGGAGAGGGCCCGCTGCTTCATGCCAAAGCACTTGGGGATGGAGGGGCCGGTGATGTCGGCATCCAGCACAGCCACATCGCTGCCGCGGCGGCGCAGGCTGGTGGCAAGCAGAGAGGTGACGAGGCTTTTGCCCACGCCGCCCTTGCCGCTGACCACGCCGATGACCTTTTTCACATGGCTTAAGTCGTTGGTTTTCTCCAAAAAGCTTTGGGGCTGCTGCCGGGAGGGGCAGTTCTCCCCACAGCTGGAGCAATCGTGGGTGCAATTTTCGCTCATTGGCAGATTCATCCTTTCTCATGGCCCGGGGGCTGCCCGGGGTGTCTTCCTCTATTGTACCCCTTTTTACAAAAAAGTAAAGTAGCCGCGCCTAGAAAACCTCCCAGCCCCGTGGTATACTGGCAGTGAAACCACACAGGGAGCATGGGAGGCCTTCGTATGAGCACACAGAAGAAATGGAAGCTGGCGCAAATGCTGTGCCTGGCCGTGATGCTGGCGGGTATCATCGGCCTGGGGGTATCTGTCTTTGGGGAGGCAGGGCCCGCCGCACCCTGGGGCATCGCCGCCCTGGCGGGCCTGTGGTGCAACCTGGTGTGCGTCCTGGCCCAGCGCCGCCGAAAGGGGAAGTAAACCTCCGCCCTGGGGGGTCCTAGCAAAACCAACGGCGCGGACGTGCGGCAGCGTCCCCAGCAAGCGCGGCGTTCAGCCGCCGCTCCGTGGCGCGAAGAGACAGCGGAGGCACTCCGCTGTGGGGCAGCCTGGCGCGTGTCCTGGCCCAACGCCGCCGGAAGGGGAAGTGAATCTCAGCCCTGGGGGCCATAGCAAAATAACTGCGCGGACGTGCGGCAGCGTCCCCAGCAAGCGCGGCGTTCAGCCGCCGCTCCGTGGCGCGAAGAGACAGCGGAGGCACTCCGATGTGGGGCAGCCTGGCGTGCGTCCTGGCCCAGCGCCGCCGGAAGGGGAAGTGAATCTCAGCCCTGGGGGTCGGGCAGGCCTTCTGGGGACTGCCGGGCGACGGGCAGCTCAAACCAGAAGGTGCTGCCCTGGCCCAGGGTGCTGGTGACGCCATAGGTGCCGCCGTGCATATCCAGAATGTTCTTCACAATGGACAGCCCCAGGCCGGAGCCCATCTGGGCCCGCTTGTGCTCCTTGTCCACCTTGTAGTAGCGCTCCCAGATGTCTTTCAGCTTCTCCTGGGGGATGCCCTCGCCGGTGTCGGTGACGGACACCCGCACCTTGCCCTGCCACAGCTCCTGAAGCAGGGTGATGGTCTTGTCCTTGCCCGAGTAGGTGATGGCGTTGTTCACCAGGTTGTACACCACCTGGGAGATTTTCAGCTCGTCGGCGTCCACCCACACCTCCTCCCGGTAGAGGAAGGGGAAATGGTAATCCGCCAGCTTGTCATACCGGTGCAAAATGCCCCGTATGCTTTCCGTAAGGTTGAAGCGGGTCTTTTCCAGGGGCAGCACGCCGGCCTCCAGCTTGGAGAGGTCCAGCAGGTCGTTGACCAGGTTGGTCAGCCGTTCCGCCTCGTCGATGATAATCTGCACGTTTTCCGGGGTGTTCTCCCCAGGCAAATCCCGCATGACCTCGCTGTAGCCCTTAATCATGGTCAGGGGGGTGCGCAGGTCGTGGCTGACGTTGGCCAGCAAATCCCGGCGCAGGCCCTCCACCTTGGAGAGCTCCCCGGCGGCGTAGTTTAACGTGCGTGCCAGCTCCCGGACCTCCCGGGCACCGTGTTCCCCAAAACGGATGGCGTAATCCCCCTTGGCCAACACCTTGGCGGACTCGTTGATGTCCGCCAGGGGCCGGGAGATGCGCCGGGCAATAAACAGCGCCAGCAGCACGCCCATGGCCGCCATCACCACGGTGAGGGTGGTCACCTGCACCTGCAGCGTCTCCTTGAGGGAATCCACCGGGGTGATGGCGCTTTCCAGCAGCACCATGCGGTTGAGCCCCGAGGGCGTGCGGGTGATGGTGACATAGAGGATGACCTCATCCTGGGTGCCGTCCTGGTTTACAAAGGGGGAGCGGGCCACCATCAGCTGGTCTCCCCCTTTCAGGTTCACCTCGTTGAACAGGTTGGACATCTTCAGCCGGGAGCGGGAGAGGTTCTCCAAATAGCTCTCCTTCTCGCTGGCTTTCCAGCCGGAGAGCATCTGGCCGTGCTCGTCGGTGACCACAATGTTGATGCCTGTGTTCAAGCACATCTGGCGCACCTGCTCGTTCATGTCGCTGGCCTCCAGGGCGTGCTGCACCGTCTCGGCGGTGGCCTTCACCTCGGTGGTCTTTACGGCCCGGTAGAAGGGGTCCAGCAGCACAATCTGGAACAGCCACAGCAGCGCCGCCACCACCAGGATGAAAATGCCGAACCCGCAGAGGATCTGCCCCCAGATGCCCAGGGGGCGCCGGGTCCTCAAAAGACGCTCACTTGCCTTCAAAACGATACCCCACCCCTCTCAAGGTGACAATAAACTTGCTGTAGGGCCCCAGGGAGCGGCGCAGCAGCTTGATGTGGGTGTCCAGCGTGCGGTCGTCGCCGTAGAAGTCGTAGCCCCACACGTTGGTGATGAGCATCTCCCGGGTGAGGGCGATGTTCTTGTTCTGGGCCATGTACACCAGCAGGTCGTACTCCTTGGGGGAGAGCTCCACCCGCTGGCCGTCCACGGTGACGATGCGGGCGTCCAAATCGATGGAGAGCCCCTCAAAGGTGAGCACGTTGCGCCGGTGCTCCTCCCCCTGGGGGTTCACCCGGTTCATAATGGCCGTGACGCGCATCATCAGCTCCTTGGGGGAGAAGGGCTTTACCACATAGTCGTCCACCCCCAGCTCGAAGCCGTGGATGCGGTCGTATTCCTCGCCCCGGGCCGAGAGCATCAGCACCGGGGTGTTGCAGGTTTTGCGAATCTCCGCCACGGCGGAGAAGCCGTCCAGCTCGGGCATCATCACGTCCATGATGATGATGTCATAGGCCCCTGGGTGACGGCGGCACAGCTCCACGGCCTCCATGCCGTTTTCCGCCTCTGTCACCTGGTTGCCCTCAAATTCAGCGTATTTCCGGATGAGCGAGCGAATCATCTCCTCGTCGTCCACCACTAGAATGCGGTACATCCATCCACCCCTTTTCGCAAGTTGCCCGGGCGCAAAACGGCCCGGCCTTCCATGTTTTCTACAGCACAGTATAGCGCCCTTCTGTGAAGCCCCGGTGAACGCCGCCGGAAAACCTGGCAAAGCCTGGGCGCCATGTGGTTTAGTATAGCGTAAGGCCCAGTTTTTTTCAAGGTTTGGCACCTTTTCCTGTTGACTTTTTGGAAAAAAGAGGGTATGATGATTCTAGGGAAAGTATCTATAAATATAGAGAAGCTTTGTCTAAATATTAGTTTCTTTGGATAAGGAGGAATCTGTATGCTGCCTGTCATCACCATCTCCCGCCAGTATGGAAGCGGAGGCCACGAGGTGGGCGAGAAAGTTGCCCAAAAGCTGAACCTGCCCTTCTATGACAAGGCCCTAATCGCCATGGCCGCCAAGAAAAGCGGCCTTTCGGAGGAGGTTTTCGCCGACGCCGACGAAAAGGCCACCAGCAGCCTGCTGTATTCCATGGTAATGGGCAGCTACGCCTTTGGGGCGCGGGTGCCCGGTATCAACGAGATGCCCATCAACGACAAGCTGTTCGTCCTGCAGTCGGACATCATCAAGAAGGCGGCCAAAGAGGGGCCCTGCGTCATCATCGGCCGGTGCGCTGATTACATCCTGCGGGAGCACGAGAACTGCCTGAACGTGTTCGTCCACGCCGACAAGGCCGCCCGCATCAAGCGCATTGTGGGCCTTGGCCACTGCGAGGAGAAGAAGGCCCCCGATTTCGTCACCAAAAAGGATAAGCAGCGGGCCAACTACTACAACTTCTACTCCAACAACCGCTGGGACGACCTGCTCAATTACGACCTGACCATTGACACCTCCCGGTTCTCTGTGGACATGGCGGTGGATTTGATTATTGACGCGGCCAAAAAGCTGGACGTCTAACACACTGTGTACAAGGTCATAGCGACCCCCTATATTCCCTGAAAGCCGGGGACGGAAGGGCAAAACGCCTTTTCGTTCCCGGCTTTTCCTTTTCAAACGGGCCAAAGCGTGCTATAATGGCCCCAAAAAGTGGGAAGCGCCCCCACGCCTTGGGCCCGCGCCTTCCCCTTTCACAACCCCATAAGACTGCAAAGGGAGTGTCCCATGAAGAAATTGTTCAACCGAATCACCGAAAAGCAAGCCCGTGTCCTCACCCTGTGCCTGCTGGGGGCGGCGGTGGTGCTGCTGGGCGCCGCCCTGTGGCTGAACCTGCGGGCCGGGGGCAGCGGCACCACCTTGACCACCTACGCCATGGGCTCTTACATCCAGCAGACGGTCTATGGCGCCGGGGCCGAGGAAGCCGCCCAGCAGGCCTCCTCCGCTGTGACAGAGCTGGAAAACTTGATTTCCTGGCGGGTGGAGGACAGCGATATCGCCACCCTGAACCAAGAGGCCGGCGGGGAGTTCCAGGACATCGACCCCCAGACCTGGGACATCCTCAACACCGCCTTGCAGGTGTGCCAGGCCAGCGGCGGGGCCTTTGACATCACCATTGCCCCCATCAGCTGGCTGTGGGACTTTGACGAGGAGCCCCACCTGCCCCAGGCCTCCACCATCGAGAGCCTGCTGCCCGCGGTGGATTACACCCAGCTCTCCCTGCAAGAGGACGGCACTGCCGCTTTGCGGTCCAGCTCCTCCGCCTTGGATTTGGGCGCCGTGGGCAAGGGCGCCGCCTGCGACGCCGCCGTGGCCGCCTACAAAGAGGCCGGCGTGGAGCGGGCCGTGGTCTCCGTGGGGGGCAGCGTAGGCGTCTACGGGGAAAAGCCCTTTGGGCAGAAGTGGCAGGTCAGCGTCCGCAACCCGGACACCGACGGCGCCTTGGGGGTGCTGTCTGTGTCCAGCGGGTTTCTGTCCACCTCGGGCAGCTATGAGAAGCAGTTTACAGAGGGCGGCGTCACCTACCACCACCTGCTGGACCCCTCCACCGGCTACCCCGCGGACAGCGGCCTGCTGTCCGTCACCGTGTGGAGCAGCAGCGGCGCCCTCAGCGACGCCCTGTCCACCGCCTGCTTTGTGCTGGGCCTGGAGGACAGCCTCCCCCTGCTGGAGCAGTTTGACAGCCAGGCCCTGTTCATCACCCAGGAGCGCCAAATCTACCTGACCAGCGGCCTGGAGGACGCGTTCACTTTGAGTTCCGGGGACTACACCCTGGCAGGCACGGTGTGAGGCGCCCATGGAAGGGAAGAAATTCCTCTCCCCCCGGGGGATGGTGCTGTGCGGGGCGCTGCTGCTGGCGGCGGGGGCGCTGTACCTGGCGCTGTCCCTGCTGCCCCAGGGGACAGTGGCCGTGGTGGAGCAAAACGGCCAGGAGGTGGCCCGCCGGGAGCTCTCCCAGCTGACGGGGCCGGAAACCCTGTCCCTCACCGGGGAAAACGGCGTGGAGGTGACCATCACCTTCACCCCCCAGGGGGCGGCGGTGACAGCCTCCACCTGCCCCGACCAGGTGTGCGTGCAAACAGGGCAGCTCACCCGGGCGGGGGAGTCCGCCATCTGCCTGCCCGCCCGTGTCACCCTCCGGCTGGAGGGCGGCGGGGACTCCGTGGACGCCACGGTCTATTAAAGGAGGCGGAACGGATGAAACAGAAAGCGGGCCGTGTGGCCTTTACCGGGCTGTTGGCCGCTTTGGCCATTGCCCTTTCCTTTTTGGAGGGGCTCCTCCCCCCTCTGCCCATGATGCCCCCCGGGGCCAAGCTGGGGCTTTCCAACCTGGCCACCATGTACGCCGCCGGCAGCCTGGGCCTGCCCAGCGCCTTGTTTTTGGCGGTGTTCAAGGGTGTGTTCGCCTTGGTGACCCGGGGAGGCATGGCCGGGCTGATGAGCCTCTCCGGCGGGGTTGTCAGCACGGTGGTGATGTGGCTGCTGCTGAAAAAAGCCAACGCCTCTTTGGGGGTGGTGGGCGTCTGCGGGGCCCTGGCCCACAACGCCGCCCAGCTGTGCGTGGCCCACTTCCTCACCGGCACCAGCGTGGCCTTTTACGTGCCCTTCCTGGTGCTGTTCGGCGTGCTCACCGGGCTGCTGACAGGGCTTGTGCTCAAGCTGACGCTGAAGCCCTTGGAGCGGCTGCAAAACATCCTGAAGTGAAGCTCTTTTCGCGAACACAAAAGCACCTCCCCAGGGCAGCGCGCCCGCGGAGGTGCTTTTTCAAGCTGTTGTTCTCGTTTTAGCCCATCACTTCACCTGGCAGCCGCCCCATTCCACCACCGTAAAGCCGCTGCGCTCCGGGCCGGCCAGCTCCTGCGGAGGAAGCTCCACCGGCTCCTCCAGGGGCTTCCAGGCCATGAACACCCGCAGCACTGTGTCGGGGGTTGGGGTAATGGCCAGCTGCGCCGCTTCCGTGTAGGCGTCGGACTGGAAAGCGATGAGGTTATAGGGGTTTTCCTCCATCTGGGGCAGCCAATAGACAATAAACTCGTTGGCCTCCCGGCGGGTGAGCCCCAGCTGGCTTAAGGCGTCCTCCAAAAAGGCCGCGGTGTCCTCCCCGGCCACGCAGGCCCCCTGGGAGAAGTCGTACTCCACGTTGTCCTTGCCCTCCCAGTAGAGATAGCTGTAGGTCTGGCCCTCTCCGTCTGTCAAGGTGCCGTCTGGGCTGGCAATCACGGTCCAGCCGCCGTTGTAGGCAGGATAGGTGCAGGTCAGTTCCCCGGCGTAGTCCAGCTGTACTGTGACCTGGGTCTCCTCCTCCGGGTAGAGGTAGACCACCGGCTTGGCGTCATACTGCTCCTCTGGGACATCCTCCTGCTTCTCTTGGCAGGCGGCAAGGCTGCCTGCGCAGGCCAGCGCCAACAAAAGCGCGGCCCAGCGGTTCCGTTTTTTCATGGCTCCATTCTCCTTTCTCTACGCTGCCGTTTCTTCCCGGCCAGAGCAGGCCTCTCCCAGGGGCGCCGCCCTGGCTATTCCACCAAAAGTATAGCGCTTTTCTCGAAAAAATACAATATCATTTCCTGCCATTCCGGTTTTTTGTGGATTTTATGTGTCCAATTCCCCGCAGTAGAGGGTGCGGCTCTGGCTGTCGTAGACAGCGGCGGTGAAGTTTTGGGACGGCCGCTCCATGACCCCCTGGGCGGTGTAGCTTTCCGTCTGATCATCGCAGAAGAACCAATAGCCCTCCTCCACCTTGGGGAACAGGGGGCCGCCGTCCTTGCCGGTGAGGTAGGGGTTGACACTGATATAGGCCCCCTCCTGGGCTTTCTCTATCCCCTCCGTGCCATAGAGAAGGTACCGGACATCGTTGTCCAGGGGCAGGGCATGCCATCCTTGGGCGGTTTGTAGGGATTCCTCAAATTCCGCGGCGTCCTCCGGAGAGAAGGCGATCTCCCAATACTCTGTGCCGTCGCTCATGCCCCCGTGATCGTCCCAATGGTCTTGCACTGTGCCCTGGGACGCGTTTACTCCCAGGCTCTCCGGCAGGGAGACAGTTTCCCCGCAGGCCGCGCTCCACAGGGCCAGCAGGAGAGCCAAGCATAACAGCATCGATCGTTTCACAGCGCTCATCTCCTTTTTCTTTGTTATAGCACTTTTTCCCGAAGCCCACAAGGTCCTGACTTTCCCGGCGAAAACTGGGTGTTGACAAAACACCTATTGACCGCTATAATTAAGAAAGACTTTTATCAATAAAGAGAGGTACATACTGACATGGACGACGGCGACAGTCACCCTGCCAGCGACAACTTTAACCAGATACAATGCGTGGAGAAGCATAACTTGCTGCTGCGGCCCTGGAGAGGCGCGGCGGCAGGCTATGCTTTTTTGTGCTTTCCTGGAAAGTTTTATCCCCGAAACTAGCGGGCAGGCGCTGCAAGCAGAGCGAGAAGAGAGAATCAGCAACACATAAAAAGGAGTGCACATTTTTTGGAAATCTTACTGCAAGTTATACTGATATTGGTCAACGCCTTTTTCGCCGGCACGGAAATGGCTGTTGTGTCCCTAAACGCCACCAAGCTGCGAAAAATGCAGGAGGAAGGCGACAAAATTGCCGGGAAACTGTTGAGCATGGTGGAGGATTCTTCCGCCTTCCTGTCCACCATCCAGGTGGCCATTACCCTGGCCGGCTACCTGGGCGCCGCCTTTGCCGGCGAGAACTTTGCCCCGGTGCTTTCCAGCTGGCTGTACAACGACCTGGGCTTCCAGCTCATCCCCCTAACCGCCTTAAACAGCGTTGCCATCATCATCATCACCATTATCCTGTCCTACTTCACGCTGGTGTTTGGCGAGCTGGTTCCCAAGCGCATTGCCCTGCAAAAGTCCTATGAATGGGCCAAAATGGCCTGCGGGGTCATCCGGGGCATGGCCTTTGTGCTGCGGCCGGTTATCTGGCTGCTGTCTGTCTCGGTCAACGGCGTGCTGCGCCTGCTGCACATGAAGGTGGAGGCCGAGGAGGAAAACGTCACCGAGGATGAGATCCGCATGATGGTGGACCTGGGCGGCGAAAAGGGCGCCATTGACGAGGATGAGCAGGAGTGGATTCAAAACGTGTTCGACTTTGGCGACAGCTCCGTGCGGGAATCCATGACGCCCCGCAGCGACATGGACGCCCTGGACATTGAATCCACCGACGGGGAAATTTTGGAGATGATTCAGGAGACGGGCCGCAGCCGCTTCCCCGTGTACGAGGAGAGCGTGGACACCATTCTGGGCATTTTAAACGTGCGGGACTACCTGCTGGACCGCAACGCCGGGAAGAACACCGCCTTAAAGGACCTGCTGCGGCCGGCCTACTTTGTGCCGGAAACCATGAAGGCCGACAACCTCTTTAAGGAGATGCAGAAGGAGAAGGTGCACATCGCCGTGGTGGTGGATGAATACGGCGGCACCGAGGGCATCATCACCATGGAGGACCTGCTGGAGGAGATCGTGGGCAACATCTACGATGAGTTCGACAAGGCCGAGCAGCCGGAGATCGTGCCCCTGGGCGAGAACCAGTGGCGCATCGCGGGCTCCACGCCCATCAGCACCTTGGTGGACGACCTGGAGCTGCCCCTGCCGGAAAGCGACGACTACGACACCCTGGGCGGCCTTATCGTCACCCGGCTCAACGCCATCCCCAAGGACGGCGAGCAGTTCGACATGGAGATTGACGGCGTGGCCCTGCACATTGAGAAGATAGAGGACCACCGCATTGAAAGCGTGGTGGCCACCCTCCTGCCCAAGGAGGAGCCGGAGGAAAAGTAAGCAAAAAAGAAGGACATCCAAGGGAGGCTGAACCGCCCCAAATTGTGCGGACAGTACAAAAAAGACCCCTGGTAGGAAATAGCATGTTTTAGTCGGAGAGGCGTTGCGTCAGCGGCGCCTCTCCAGTTTTGATTTGGATGCGCTCGTGGTTGTAAAAATGGATGTACCGGTCAATCATCTCGTTGGCTTCCGAGAAGGTAGCCGGTTTGTGTCGGTAGATGCATTCTGTTTTGAGGATTCTGATTTTTTACCCTCCGCCTCACTTCCTTTCTGCGAACTGCAGAAAATCCCGCAGCAGCTTGTTTTCCATCTGTAAACGCGCAATCTCATACGCCTGCTCCGTGGCCACATCTCTTGGTGCGGCATCTTTCCGCGGCCTCCCTTTGGCCGCGGAACAATCCCCGCTTCCAGCTTTCGCCGCTTCTCACGCTGCCGATTCAGCAGCCTTTTTACCACATACTTGTCCTTGAATCCAAAATACTCCGCTACTTCACGCTGCGTTTTCCCTTCCGCCATCATTGCTGCTATTTCCGGAAGTAACATTTGAACATGTGTATAATTTGGATTTTCCATAACAATACCCCCCTGATGTAGTACTTCTATTTTTCTACATCAGGGGGGGCTTTTGTCTATTGTCTTTTTTACTGGACCTGTTCACAGTGGACAGGGCTTTTTCTATGGGCGGCTCCCCTCCCGCTGGCGGAACTGGCTGGGGGACAGGCCAAAGCTTTCCCGGAACGCCCGGATAAAGTTGTTGGCGTCCCCAAAGCCGCACTGGAAGGCTATTTGAGAGACGGGCAAGTCTGAGTTCTCCAGCAGCTCCTGGGCGTAGGAGAGGCGGTTGAGCAGCAAATACTGCTTGGGGCTGTAGCCCACCTGCTTTTTAAACAGGTGGGTCATGTAGCAGTGGTTCATGTAAAAAGCCTTGGCCAGGTCGGAGATGCGCAGGTCCTCGACAAAGTGGCTTTCGATGTACCGCTGCACCTCCCGCACACGGCCCGCGGCGCCGGTCTCCAAGGGGGCGAAGTTCTGGGGGCAGGCCCGGTACACGTGGATGAGCACCTCCTCCAGCAAGGCGCGCACCATCGGCTCCCCATAGGGTGCGGGGGAATCCCACTCCGCCAGCAGCCGGGCGAACAGGCGCTCCGGCTCGGGGGCGGCCCCGCCTAGGGACACGCAGTGGGAAAAGCCCTGGGGCCGGTTTTGGAAAATCCCTGGCAAGGGCGAGGAGGGGAAGGCCCGCTCCACCTCCGCCGCCTGGACCATGGCGAAGTACCGCCGGTAGGGCCTGCGGCGGACGCGCACCTCGTGCTGCTCGTAGCTGCTGATGAACACCAGGGAGTTCTCCTCCGCCACATAGCTTTTGCCATCGATGACAAACTCCGCCGCCCCCGCAGAGACGAACACCATCTCGCAGGAGAGGTGGTAGTGGCTGTGGGGGGTCTGGTCCGCCTGGCTGTAGCGCATTTGGGAGATGAGAGGCGTTTTCATAGGTTACGCCATGGTTTCCAGCATAGAGAGGGTGACCTGGTACCGGGTGGGCTGGCCCTGGATGAGGCGCTGGTACTCCTCCTCCATGTAGACGCCCATGCGGGCCACCTCGTTGTGCATGCTCCCGGCGATGTGGGGGGAGAGGAACACGTTCTCCTGGGTGAGCAGGGGGCTGCCCTCCTCCGGGGGCTCCGGCCAGGTGACGTCCAGCAAGGCGGTGCGGCCGGGCTCCTCCTGCAGGGCGCGGAGCAAATCCGCCTCCACCACCTGGGCGCCCCGGCCGGTGTTGATAAAGGTGGCGTTGGGCTTCATCCGGGAGAACAAGCCGTAGGTGAGCATCCCCTGGGTGGCGGGCAGGTTGGCGATGTGGTTGGAGATGGTCTGGCACTGGGAGAAAATCTCCTCCAAGGTGGCGCGCTTGGCCCCCAGGGCCTGGAGCTTCTCGTCGCTGGCAAAGGGGTCGTAGGCCAACGTCTCCAAATCGTAGGCTTTCAGCATCTCCAGCACCCGGGAGCCTATCATCCCCGCGCCCAAAATGCCCACCTTCACGTGGTAGTTGCAGGGGAAGGTGTTGCTGTAGCTGTCAAAAGCGGCGCGGCCCGCCCGCTCCTGGCGGCGCAGGCCCTGGAAGTACCCCTTCCCCGCCAGGAGAATCTGGGCCACGGTGAACTCCGCCACAGGCACGGCGTTGGCCGCCCAGGCGCTGAACACCTGCACCCCGGCCTCCAGGTACTCCCTGGCAAAGCCCTGCACAGAGCCGGCGGCGTAAAACACCGCCTTAAGGCTGGGGAAATACGCCCGAATCTGCTCCTTCCCCAGGGCGGGCATGCCCCAGGTGGAAAAGAGGTAGACCACCTCCCGCAGCTCCTCTTTCCGGGCGGGCAGCTCCTCCTCCAGCAGGACCCCCGGCAGGAAATCCAAGGCGGCGGAAAGCCTCTCCCGGGTGGGGGCGTCGTAGGCGACGGAAAGCTTGTTCTCTTGGCTCACATTGATAAACGCGGCGCGCTCTTTCATAAACGGCTCCTCCTTTTACTTGGAAAAACGGCTGGCCCAGGCGCGCAGCGTCCGCGCGTCCCGGCGGAAGGCTTCCTCGCTGTCCTCCTGGACGAACTCCAGCAGCAGGCAGCGCTCCTTCTGGGCGGGGGCCAGGTGGGTTAGATACTCCTCCCAGCGTGCGGCCCCTGCCTCCAAGGGATGGCGGACATTGGCCCCGGTCCAGGTGAACACGTGGACGGTGGAAATCCAGGGCAGCAGGGCGTCGATTTCCGCCAGCTGCTCCCCCTGGGAGATGTCCGGGTTGGGCTGCCAGTAGGTGGTGAGGCCGGGACGCCCCACGGCCTCCAGCAAAGCCCGGGCGCCCTCCTTGGTCTGGGTGGCGGTGCCCCGGTGGTACTCCAGCCCCAGGGCCAGCCCGGCGGCCGCCGCCTGGTCCACGGCCTGGCCCAGCTGGACCGCCAGGGCCTCCCGCTCCTGGGGGGAGGCCTCCTCCCAGGGCTTTGTGCCCGCCCACACCCGGATGCGGGGCGCCCCCAAGGCCAAAGCGCTCTCCAGCACCGGGGTGAAATCCTCCCCAGGCTGGCACCGGTAGTAAGAGCCGTAGGACAGCACCTCCAGCCCGGCCTGGCGGGTCAGCTGGGCAGCGCGGCGGGCTGCCTCCCTGTCCCCGGGGGGCACGTGGACGTCCCCGCCCCACTCCACGCCGGAAAGCCCCGCCTCCGCTGTCAGGGCGGCGATTTCCTCCACGGACTTCTGCCGGAAGGTCACAGAGACAAGGCCTGTTTTCACCTGTGCCATAGACATACCCCTTTCCCGCTATCGCGGTTTCCTCGTGGAATAGTATACCTGAACCGCGGCGGTTCTGTATCGCCCTTTTTTGCTGTGTGGTATGCAGAATTTGTCTTTTCCAAAATGGGCGTTTTGGGAAAAAAGCAAATTTTGCATGGTTTTCCCAAAGGAAACACTGGATTTTTCCCCGAAACCATTTTATCATGGAAGGCAAAGAAAGCAAAGCGGGGAAAGTAAATTTTCCCCACCATCCAGGAGGTTGGAAACCATGTTTCACTATCAAACCGTGGAAGAGCTGCGCCAGGCCGCCCAAGAGGAGGGCGTCACACTGCCCCTGGGCGGGGACCTGTCCCCCCTGGGGCAAGAGCTGGAGGTACAGGGGGTGAAACTCCCCAACCGGGTGGCCATCCAGCCCATGGAGGGCTGCGACGGCACCGCCGACGGCAAGCCCGGGGAGCTGACACTGCGCCGGTATGACAAATTCGCCCGCAGCGGGGCGGGGCTGCTGTGGGAGGAGGCCACCGCCGTCTGGGAGGAGGCCCGGGCCAATCCCCGGCAGCTGTGGATAAATGAGGAGAACGTGGGGGCTTTCCAGGCCATGAACCAGCGCATCCGGGAGCTCTCTCAAAAGGAGAACGGCTTCGCGCCGGTGATTATCATGCAGGCCACCCACTCCGGGCGGTACAGCAAGCCCCAGGGCGTGCCCGCGCCGCTGATTGCCTACAACAACCCCCTCTTTGAAAAGGACGGCCCCATCCCCCAGGAGCGCATCGTCTCCGACGACTACCTCCACCGCCTGGTGGAGCGCATGGGCGAGGCCGCCCGCCTGGCCCAGCGGGCCGGGTTCGACGGGATAGACTTGAAGTCCTGCCACCGGTACCTGGGCAGCGAGCTGCTCTCCGCCTACAACCGGCCCGGGGACTTTGGGGGCAGCTTTGAGAACCGCACCCGCTTTCTGCGGGAGAGCGTCCAGGCTGCCAAGGCCGCGGTGACCGGGGACTTCCTTATCACCTCCCGCCTAAACGTCTACGACGGCTTCCCCTACCCCTACGGCTTTGGGGTCAGCACCAAGGGCGGCCTGGAGCCGGACCTCACCGAACCTTTGAAATTGGTGGGCATCCTCCACCAGGAGCTGGGCATGGGCCTGCTGGACGTGACCATTGGCAACCCCTACGTCAACCCCCACGTCAACCGCCCCGCCGACGCCCAGCCCTATCCCCTGCCGGAATCCCCCCTGGTGGGCCTGGGCCGCATGCTGGCGTGCGTCAAAGCCATCCAGCAGGCCTACCCCAGCCTGGCGGTGGTGGGCTCCGGGCTCAGCTACCCGCGCCAGTTCGCCGGGCAGCTGGCGGCCGGCGCCTTGGAGCAGGGCTTCTTCCAGCTGGCGGGCTTTGGCCGCATGGCCTTTGCCTACCCCAGCTTTGCCAAGGACATGCTCTCCGGCAAGGGGCTGGACCCCAAGCAGTGCTGCGTGGCCTGCGGCAAGTGCAGCCAGCTGATGCGCCTGGGCTCCATGGCCGGGTGCGTGGTGCGGGATTCCGTCTACACCGCCCTGTACCGGGAAGCCCAGCAAAAAGCCACATCCTAACCGCGAGAAAGGAGCGTTTCCCATGAAAAAGACAGCCATTGTCACCGGCGCCAGAAGGGGCATTGGCCTGGCCATTGCCAAAAAGCTGCTGGAGGGCGGCTACCGGGTGGTGCTGTGCGCCACCACGGCGGCCGGGGAGGTCACAGCCCTGCTGGAGGAGCTCACCCGCCTGGGGGAGGCTTACTACCTTCGGTGCGACATCTCCCGCCCAGAGGACCGGGACAACCTGCTGGACCAGGTGCTGGAGCGCTTTGGCCGCCTGGACGTGCTGGTGAACAACGCCGGGGTTGCCTGCAAGCAGCGGCTGAGCATTTTAGAAACCACCCCAGAAAGCTTTGAGCGGCTGATGAAAGTCAACTGCGAGGGCACCTTCTTCCTGTGCCAGGGGGGCGCCAACCGGATGATTGCCTGCCAGCGGCAGAACCTGGAGGACTACCACCCCCGCATTGTGAACATCTCCTCCATTTCGGCCTACACCTCCTCCACCAACCGGGGGGAGTACTGCATCTCCAAGGCGGGCATCTCCATGATTACCCAGCTCTTTGCCGACGAGCTGGCCAGCTACGGCATCCCCGTGTTCGAGGTGCGGCCGGGCATCATCGCCACGGACATGACCGCCCCGGTCCACGAGAAGTATGAGAAGCTCATCGCCCAGGGCGTCACGCCCATCCGGCGGTTTGGCCAGCCCGAGGACGTGGCCGACTGCGTGTGGGCCGCCTGCTCCGGCCTGCTGGACTTCGGCACCGGCACGGTCTTAAACGCCGACGGCGGCTTCCACCTGCGGAGGCTGTAAGGGATGAAGGAAATCACCTTGGGAGGCCAGCGGGTGGCCCTCTACGCTTTGGACACCGTGGTGGTGGGCTCGGGCTGCGCGGGCTTTAACGCCGCGGACACCTTGTTCGACTTGGGCCGGAGGGACATCGCCCTGCTCACCGAGGGGGTGAACATGGGCACCTCCCGGAACACGGGCAGCGACAAGCAGACTTATTACAAGCTCTCCCTGTGCGCCGACGCCCAGGACAGCGTCTACCAGCTGGCGGAAAACCTCTTTGCCGGGGGCAGCGTCAACGGGGACACGGCCCTGGCGGAGGCGGCGGGCTCGGTGCGCTCCTTTATGAAGCTGGTAAACCTGGGGGTGCCCTTCCCCACCAACCGCTACGGGGAATACGTGGGCTACAAGACCGACCACGACCCCCGGCAGCGGGCCACCTCCTGCGGGCCGCTGACCTCCAAGGTCATGACGGAAAAGCTGGAGGCCTCTGTGCGGCAAAAGGGCATCCCCCTGCTGGACGGCTTCCAGGCGGTGCGGCTGCTGGTGGAGGAGGGCCGCGTGGCAGGGCTGGTGGCTTTGGACAAAAGCCGCCTTTCCCAGGAGGACTGGGGCCTGGCGGTGTTCCTCTGCGGCCAGGTGGTGCTGGCCACCGGCGGCCCGGCCATCGCCTATGGGCGCACGGTCTATCCCCCCAGCCAGACGGGCTCCACCGGCCTGGCCCTGGAGGCCGGCGCCGCCGGGTGCAACCTGCAGGAGTGGCAGTACGGCCTGGCCTCTGTAAAGTTCCGCTGGAACGTCTCCGGCACCTACCAGCAGGTGCTGCCCCGGTACATCTCCGTGGACGGGGAGGGCCGGGAGCGGGAGTTCCTGGCGGAAGCCTTGGGGGCCCAGCGGGCATTGGAGCTGGTGTTCCTCAAGGGCTACCAGTGGCCCTTTGACACCCAGAAGGTGGAGGGCTCCTCTTTGGTGGACTTGCTGGTCCACCGGGAGACCTCCCTGGGCCGCCGGGTGTTCCTGGATTTCCGCCGGAATCCCCAGGGGCTGGAGCAGGGCTTTGCCGCGCTCTCCCGCGAGGCCCGGGAATACCTGGAGCGCTCTGGGGCCGGCCAGCCCACGCCCATCCAGCGGCTGGCCCACATGAATCCCGGCGCCATTGAGCTGTACGCCGCCCACAGCATCGACCTGTGGAAGGAGCCCCTGGAGATCGCCTTGTGCGCCCAGCACAACAACGGCGGCCTGGCGGTGGACGCCCACTGGCAGAGCACCTTGCCCGGCCTGTACGTGGCCGGGGAGGCCGCCGGGACCTTTGGCGTCACCCGGCCGGGGGGCAGCGCCCTCAACTCCACCCAGGTGGGCTCCCTGCGGGCGGCGGAGCACATCGCCGAGACCTGCCCGCCCTGCCATCCCCGGGAGGAACTCTCCCCCCAGGCCCAGCGCCAGGTGGAGGAGCTGCTGGGCCAGCTGGGCCAGCTGCTCTCCGGCGGGGAGGAAAGCGTCATCGCCCAGCGGCGGCGCTTCCAGCAGGCCATGAGCCAGCAGGCGGGGCATCTGCGCTCCCTGCCGGGGATGGGGCAGCTTGCCGCCCAGGTGGAGGAAGCCCTCGCCGGCTTTTGGCAGCGCACCGCCGTCTCCCGGCCCCAGGAGCTCCCCGCCGCCTTGAAAAACCGGGAGATGCTCCTCACCCAGCGGGCCATGCTCTCCGCCATGGAGCTGACCGGCGCGGCCTGCGGCAGCCGGGGCTCCGCCCTGCTGGCAACACAGGAGGGCGCGCCCTTGCCGTGGTTGGACATCCGCTACCAGCCCGGGGACAACTCCCACCGGGGGGACTGGGTGGAGACCCGCCTGTCCCCAGCGGGGGCAAGCTCCCGGTTTGTGCCGGTGCGCCCCCTGCCCAAAACCGACGACTGGTTCGAAAACGTCTGGAAGGAGTACCGCCAGCGGAAACACCTCTAGGCAGAAAAATATCCCCTGGCAAAGCCGGGGGTTTCTCGAGAGACAGGAAAGGCTGCCGCAGCTGCGGCAGCCTCTTTTACTTTTTCCGGGGATAGAAGGGCCCCATTACGTCCCAGGGGGTGAGCATGCCCAGCAGGGGCTCGCCCACCTTGCCGTGCTCGGTGATGAAAATCACGGAGACGCGCTGGTTTTTCCCCCGCACCCGCTCGAAAATCCGCCGCACGGAGATGTAGGTGGCGTCCTTGGGCACAAACTCATAGTTTTCCATGTGCGCGGAAAAGCCGATGTGCCCCGCCAAATCCGCCACAGTGGTGTCCGGCTGGATGCCCTTGCCGCCGCTGCGCAGGATGTACTGGAACACGGTGCCCACGCTGAACACCCCGCGGAACTCCCCCTGCTCCATGACGGGGATGTGGGAGTAGCCGTTTTTCTCCATGACCTCCATCAGCCGCAGCACCCGTTGGTGCATGTGAGCCCGCATCACCTGGTCGCCCTTGGTGGCGAACTCCATGGCCAGGGGCGGGCGGCGGGCAAAGTCCAGCACCTCCCCCATGGCCTCCACCACCGGGGCGGAGGGCTCCACCACAGGCTCCCCCTCCAGGTTGGCGCTGTGGGTGAGCAGGTTGCGTATCTCCCGGCAGATTTCCAGTTTATCCCGCACCGGGGCGCTTTCATCGTCCTTGATAAACTCGAACACCACGCTGGAATAGTGCCGCCGGGCGTTGCGGTATTTGATTTCCAGCACGTCCTCCAGCTGCTTGTACAGGTCTAAAAACTCATCGATGCGGCTTTGCCGCGCTTCCCATTCCACAGGCCTTCGCCCCTTTCATTCCCGTTGTGACGCCTCCCACTCCTGCCGCAGCAGCGAGAAGGGGACGTCGTCGTGCACCTGGCCCCCTGGGCACCGCACCGCCCGGCGCAGCAGCCCCTCCCGGGTAAAGCCCAGCTTTTCCAGCACCCGCTGGGAGGCTTTGTTCTCCCGGAATACCCGGGCCGAAAGCACCGGCGCCCCCAGCGTTTGGAAGGCGTAGGGCACCACGGCCCCCAGGGCCTCGGTCATCAAGCCTTGGCCGGCGAACGCCTCCCCCACAAAGTACTCCAGAGAGAGGCTTTCCACCTGGTAGCGCAGGCTGTCGGGGGAGAGCCACACCACCCCCGCCAGCAACCCGGTGGCCCGCTCCTCCAGATAGAAGGCCCGGCCAGAGGCCTGGTCCTTTTCCAGCTGCCGCTCCGCCTGCTCCGGGGTGATGGGCGCCATGGGGTTGCAGTCCATCACATAGGGGCTGTTGCGCAGCTCCAGGTAGGCGTCCCTGTCCGAGAGCCGGGCGCGGCGCAGCAGCAAGCGCTTTGTCTGTAAGACAGCATCCATACTCGCCCCTCCTTACAGCAGCTTTTCCGAGGGCAGCCCCTCCACCTGCCGCAGCAGCGATTGGGCGTCCTCCTCCACCGCCTGGCGGAAGCTCTCCCGGAAGCGCCGCAGCGCCTTGATGTCCTGGAGCAGGCTGTCCCGCTCCCGCTCCAAATCGCGGCACACCGGCAGCCGCGGGTCCTCTGGGGGGAGTGCTTCCGCCGGCGGGGCGGCTTTGGCGGCTGCCAGCTCCTCCCGGAGGCGGGCGTTCTCCCGCCGGAGGGCCCGGGCGTCTTCCGCCAGCTCCTCCCGCTCCCGGCTGTCCTCCTCCAGGCGCACGGAGAGCTCCTCCAAAAAGGCGTCCACCTGCTGGGCAGCGTACCACTTGCCCTTGGCCCGGAAGCTGGCCCCCGCCAGGAGCTCCTTTGTCAAATCCATCGCTACTCCTCCTTTTCCAGGGCGGCCCGCAGCTCCTCCCGGGAATACAGGGTGTTCAGCGCCTGCAGCAGCCCGTTGGCGGAAAGGCGCTCCGGCAGGCCCAGGCGCTTTTGCAGGGCCTTCCGCCGGGCGGCGCTGTCCTCCCCGCCGGTAAGGCCCAGCTGGAACAAATCGGCCTTGGTCAGCGGCGGGGCTGTCTCTTTGGGCGGGGCAGGGCCGTCCTCCACCGTGGCGCCCGCCCGCTCCAAGGCCTGGCGCAGCACAGAGAGCTCCATGCCCTCCACCCCCAGCTTGCCCTCTTTGGAGGGGGAGGCCTTGCGGCGCTCCTTGCCCAGAATGTCGGGGATGTAGGCGTGCTTTATCTGCTCCGGGGGGATGGAGGAGGACAGCTTCCCCCGGATGAGGAACCCGGCGCCGTCGCTGTCCGTCAGCACAATAAGCCCCCGCTTTTTGGCCAGGGCCCGCAGATAGGCCAGCTTCTCCCTGTCCTGGAAGATGCCAAAGCCCTTTGTCTCTATGATAACACCCTCCACCAGAGAAGAAAGCTTGATTTTGTCGTACTTGCCCTCCACTACGATGGCCTCTTTCACCCGTATCATGCCCGCTCCCTCCGGGCGGCCAGCAGCAGCTTGGCGATGAGCTCGTCCAAAATAATCCGGGGCTCCAGCCGGGAGCCTTTCAAGGCCATGTCCGCCTCCAGCAGCAGGTGCAGGCTCTCCCGCAGCACCTGCTGGGGCACCCCCCGCACGTTCTGCTGGGCCTTTTTCAGGCGGAAATTCTTGCCCTTGTAGTCGCCGTACTGGGCGGCGTCCCCATAGGTGCCGCCGTTCTCCAACGCGGCCCGCACCCGCACCATGTCCACATAGGAGGTGGCCAGCGCCCCCAAAATGGCGATGGGCTCCTCCCGCTGGTAGAACAGGGCGTCCAGCAAGGTATAGGCCTTTTCGTAGTTCCCGGCCACCAGGGCCCCCGAGAGCAAAAACACCGTAGTTTCCGTGGACTTGGCCACCAGCTCCTCTATCATGGCCAGGGTGACTTCCCCCTGCCCCTGGCCCAGGGCGTAGGCACACAGCTTTTCCACCTCGTTTTGCAGGGTGGTCAAATCCTGGCCGGCGTAGTCCAGCAGCTTTTGGGCCGCCTGCCGCGGCAGGGCGCACCCGGCCTTTTCCGCCTCCCGGGCGACAAAGCGCAGCAAATCCCCCTGGCCCCGCCGGGCGCACAGGGCCACGGTGCCCCGCTCCTCCGCCTGCTTGAGGAACTTCCGCCACTTGGAGGAGCGCTTGCCGTCAAAGTCCAAGGTGGGGTACCAGAACACCAGGGTGGTGCTCTCCGGGGCCAGCTCCCACAGCTCGTAAAGCTTCTCCAGCTCCTGGGGGGATTTGGCCTCCACGTCAAAGTCCGCCACGGAGACGCACTTGCGCTGGGCGAAAAAGGGCAGCGCCTGGGCCGCGTCGCCCACGCTGTCCATAGAGGAATCGTTGGTAAAGGACTGGTTGTTAAACTCGGGGAAGGCGTCCCCGGCGGCCCGCTTTATCAGCTGCTGGGCCAGGCGCTTGACCAGGTACTTCTCCTCCCCGGCCACCACAAACAGGCCGGAGAGCTCCCCGGCGCCTATGCGTTTTCGCAGCCCGCTTTCGTCCACGGTGGGCATCAGCTTTCCCTCCTTGCAGTGACGGCCCCGGCCGGGGTGATTTCCACCGCCAGGCAGCCGTCCTCCACAGCCAGCACAGTGGCCTCCCCTGGTTGGGAGAAGGCCCAGCCCTGGCCGTTTTCTCCTATTATAGCATCGGTCTGCCAAACAGACAACGAGGAATTTACCCGGCTCTCCTCCTGGTTGGTGAGGAGCACCCCGCAGCTTTGGGCCTGGGCCCGCTCCCACTCCACCAGCACCTCCACCCCGTGGACGGTCAGCCGCAGCCCCTCCCACCGGGGCAAAACCTGGGCGGTGACGCCGGGCAGCACATCGAAGGCCTGGCCGCCGGAGAGGTACCCCACCAGCGTGTCCCCCAGGGCCAGCTCCAAGTCGCGGCCCAGGTAGGCGCCCTCCGGCAGCACCAGCGCCCCGGCGCCGTACTCCTCCAGCACCTGGGCGGCGGCCTCCCTGGCGTCGGGGCTCCTGTCCGGCAGGCAGAGGGCCGTCACCTCCCGGACGTTGTGCCGCTGTAGGATTTGGCACACCGCCCCGGTCTGGTAGCCGCCGCAGGAGAGCACCGCCGCCCGGCCGTCCTGCACCAGCACCACGCAGGATTCCGCCCCGGCTTCCGGCAAAGCGAACACGGCCTTGCCCCTATCCAGCCACCCCTGGAACACCCCGCCGAACACCGCCAAAGCCACCATGCACCCTGCCAGCAGCTTCCGCAGGGGACGGTCCCGGCCCGCCAGGACCCAGGCTATCAGCAGCGCCAGCAGCCCCGCGGCCACCAGCAGCCCGCTGCCGGAGAGAGACAAAAAGGCGCCCTTCCCCTGGGAGAGGACCTGGGCCATCCAAAGGAGCAGCCGGGAAAGCCACGCAGCCGCCCACACAAAGGGAGCCGCCAACGGCGCCGCCCCAGGGAGCAGCGTCAAAAAGGAACCGGCGAAAGCCAGGTACAGCAAGGCCGTGCCGGGGGCCGCCATGAGGAAGTTTGCCAAAGGCAGCAGCAGGGGGAATCCCCCAAACACCGCCAGCTGCACCGGGAAGGTCCCCAGCAAGGCGGCCGCCGTTGCCGCCAGGGAGACCGCCGCCGGCTTCCACAGGGCAAAGGCCAGGCCCTGCCGGCGCCTCCCCAGGAAAGCCTGTTCCAAGGGGCGGTAGAGCAGCACAATGCCCAGCGTGGCCGTCACCGACAGGGCGAAGCCCAAGTCGCCCCCGGCAAAGGGGTTGCCCAGGCACACGGCCAGCACCGCCAGCCCCAGGGAGTTGAGCCCGTCGGAGCGGCGGCCGGTGGAATCCGCCAAAAGCAGCACCCCATACATGGCCGCGCCGCGGCTGGCCGAGGGCTGGAACCCGGAGAGGGCCAAAAACAGCAGCAAACACAGCCCGGTGAGCAGGTTCCCCACGGCCTTGCGGATGGGCAGACGCTTGAGGGCCAGCTGCAAAAAGGCCGCCAGCACCGTCATGTGCATGCCGGACACCACCAAGATGTGGGACACACCCAGCTCCCGGAAGTTGCCCATGTCCTCTTCGGAGATGCCACTGCCGTCCCCCAGCACCATGGCCCGGAGGAAGCCCGCCTCCCGCCGGGGCAGGAGCTTATCCAGCGCGCGGCCCACCTGGCGGCGCATCCGGGCCAGCAGCTCCCCCGGAGGCTGGCTGGGGTTTTCCTCCACCACTATGCCCTGGTACTGGGAGAGGTACGCCCCTGCCTGGAAGCCATCCGCCAGGCGAGAATTCAAGGTAGAGTACAGCCCGCCGCTGTCAAAGGCGGTGAAAGTGACGGCGCACTCCACCCAGTCATAGGGCTGGCAGGCTAAAGGCATGGTGGCGGAGAGCCGCAAGGTGAAGGGCCCCACCTCCTCCAGCGGCCCGCCCTCTTGGCCCAGGGCCTCCACCTGGAGCCGGTAGTAGTACCGGTGGTAGCGCTCCTGGGGGTAGTCCAGCACCTGGGCGCGGAGGGTGCGCTTCTCCCCCGCCAAAGCTTGTACGGGCTCCGCCCGCTGCCAGCGGAAGGCCAGCATCCCGCACAGGCCGCCGGCCACCGCCAACGCTGCCGCCACCCAAAACAGCCCCTGAAAAAGAGCAAGAGCCCTCGGATACACATCCGAAGGCTCTTGCCATGTGAGCAGCCCCTTGCGCTGGGCGGCAAATCCCAAGCAGGCGCGGCAGGCCAGCGTGACACAGGCCAACCCCAGGCACAGCAGCGCCAGGGCCCAGGCGGACCCGGGTCCCAGCGCCGCGCAGAGCACCAGCGCGCCATAGCCAGAAAGCCCCACCAGGGCGAAGGGCCGCACCATCGCCTTACTTGAAGAACAGGGGCAGGGGCTCCAGGTAGATGATGTCCGTGCGGTCCTTGGCATCGCCCTCCGCCAGGACGCAGGCCTTGCCCACCACCTGGCCGCCAATGGCATGGAGCAGCTCCTCCATGGCCGCCAGGCTCTCGCCGGTGGAGATGACGTCATCCACAATGAGGATGCGCTTGTCTTTCAGGTTCTCGCAGTCGGCCTTGGAGAGGTACAGCTTCTGCACGTGGTCGGTGGTGATGGACTTCACCTCCACATGGATGGGGTCCTCCATATAGGCCTTAATGCCCTTGCGGGCCACCACGTAATTGCGGCAGCCAATGCGGGCCATCTCGTAGGCCAGGGGGATGCCCTTGCTCTCCGCCGTGACGATGACGTCGTGCTCGGGGCACTTCTCCAGCAGGGCCTGGGCGGCCCGCTCGGTGATTTCCACGTCGCTGAACATCACAAAGCCCGCGATGTCCATGTGCTCGTTTAAGGGGCAGATGGGAAGCTCCCTCTCGCACCCAGCTATGTTCATCTTGTAAACTTCACCCATTGCTATTCCTCCCGATGGTTTGATGACGCGGTCGGCGGGGAAGCCAGCTTCCCAGCGTCTGCCTGGCATAGCGGCTTCCCACCTGTTACGGCCGCGCCGTTAAGGCCTAAATCCCTGCAAACAGGGCCGGAGAAAGCGCTTCGCTGTTCTCCTGGTTTTGGGTTTGCGCAACACTGCGCGCTGCTTTTAGGCCGCAGGGCTCTGCCCTACAACCCGCCAGCTTTCTTGCAAGAAAGCTGGGCAAAGAACGTTTCTCCGCGGAGCGCGGCGCAGAGCCGCCGCTTTGTTTCGCGCGAACCAACCGCATTGTGTCCGCGTGTTTACCGCGTTTCAGCTGTTGGGGGGACAAGCAGCAACCACTGCGCTCCTCCACGCTAAGCCGCTTCCGCCCGCCCAAGCGAGCTCACCTTTTGCTGACTGCGTGAGCCCTCGCCCCGCGACTTGAGTCCAGCGTCACGCCGGGAAGGGCGGCCAGCCCATCTGCCGTTTGCCCAGCAGGTGGAAGTGCAGGTGCTGCACGGTCTGCATGCCGTCCTTGCCACAGTTGTTCACCACCCGGAAGCCGTTCTCCAGGCCCAGGTCGGCGGCGATTTTGGGAATGGCCTCCCACACCTTGGCGATAAGGCCGCTGTTCTCCGGGGTAATCTCCATAGCGGAGGCAATGTGCTCCTTGGGGATGACCAGCACGTGCACCGGGGCCTGGGGGTCCTGGTCGTAAAAGGCCATCACGTTCTCGTCCTCATAGGCAATCTTCGAGGGAATCTGCCCCTGGGCGATTTTACAGAAAATGCAGTCATTCATTTGGGAAGCTCCTTTCCATTTCGCTTTTTCCGTTGTACAGCAGCCGCGCTTAGCCCAGCTGCTTCTTCACCAGCTCCGGCACAGCGGCCAGGGCGTCATCCAGCTTGGACTGGTCCTTGGCGCCGGCCATGGCGAAATCGGGACGGCCGCCGCCGTTGCCGCCGCAGAGCTGGGCCACCTCCTTGACCAGCACGCCGGCCTTCAGGCCCTTCTGCTGGGCCTCCTTGCTGCACACAGCCGCCAAGGTGGCCTTGCCGCCGGAAACCCCGGCGAACACCGCCACAATGGCCTCGGGGCGCTCCTTGGCCTTGTCGCACAAAGCCCGCAGGGCGTCGCTGCCTGTGCCGGAGAGCAGCGCGAAGACCACCTTCACGCCGTCTACCTCCTGGGCGTTTTGGAACACGCCGTCCAGGCGGTTCTGGGCCAGCTTGGCGTTGAGGGACTCAATCTCCTTGTCCTTCTCCTTCAGCTGGGCCATCATCTGCTGGGCGTGCAGGGGCAGCTCCATGGGGTTAATCACCTTCATGGCCCGGGCGGAATCCCGCAGGGTGGCCATCTGCACACTGAGCAAATCCAGCACGCCCATGGCGGTGACGCCCTCGATGCGCCGCACGCCAGAGGCCACGGAGCTCTCGGAGAGAATCTTAAACAGGCCCAGGCGGGCGGTGTTGTCCATGTGGGTGCCGCCGCACAGCTCCTTGGAGAAGCCGTCCTCCACGCTGACCACCCGCACCACGTCGCCGTACTTCTCGCCGAACAGGGCCATGGCGCCGCTGAGGCGGGCCTCCTCAATGCCCATCTCCTGCACGGAGACCGGCACGGCCTTTAAGATTTCCTGGTTCACCAGGTTCTCCACCTGGAGCAGCTCCTCGGGGGTGAGGGCGGAGAAGTGGGTGAAGTCGAACCGCACGTGGCGCTCGTTGACCAGCTGGCCGGCCTGCTCCACGTGGCTGCCCAGCACCTTCCGCAAAGCCGCCTGGAGCAGGTGGGCCGCGGTGTGGTTGCGCATGATGGCGGTGCGGCGGTGCTCGTCCACCTTGGCGGTGAGGGTGTCGCCCACGTTCAAGGTGCCCTCAGACACCACGGCCCGGTGGAGGTACACGCCCTCGTGCTTGGTGGTGTCCACCACGTCCACAGAGACGCCCTCGGCCTCCAGCACGCCGGTGTCGCCCACCTGGCCGCCACCCTCCCCGTAGAAGGGGGTGGTGTCCAGCACCACGCTGACCTCGGCGCCCTCGGCGGCGGAATCCACCCGCTGGCCGTTCTGGATGATGGCCAGCACCTTGCCGTCGCCCTGCATCTGGGTGTAGCCGGTGAACACCGTCTCCGGCAGGCCCGCGGCGGCGCTGCCCTCGCCCTTCCAGGCGTCGGCGCCGGCGTCCTTGCGGGCGTTGCGGGCGCGCTCCTGCTGCTCCTGCATCAGCTGGCGGAACCGCTCCTCATCCACCTGCATGCCCCGCTCGGAGAGGATCTCCTTGGTCAAATCCAGGGGGAAGCCGTAGGTGTCGTTTAAGGTAAAGGCGTTGTCGCCGGAGAACACCTTGGAGTCGGCCTTGTCAATGAGGTCGTTTAACAGGGCCATGCCCTGGTCGATGGTCTTCTGGAAGCTGTCCTCCTCAAAGGAGACGATTTTCTGGATGGTCTCCCGCTTCTCCTTCAGCTCGGGGTAGGCCTTCTCGTTCTCCTGGATGACGGTGTCCACCACATCCTTCAAAAAGGCCCCCTGAATGCCCAAGAGCTTGCCGTGGCGGGAGGCCCGGCGCAGCAGGCGGCGCAGCACATAGCCCCGGCCCTCGTTGCTGGGCAGCACGCCGTCGCCAATCATAAACACGGTGGAGCGGATGTGGTCGGTGATAACCCGCAGGGACACGTCGGTCTTGGGGTCGTCGCCGTAGTTCACCCCGGCAATCTGGCAGATTTTCTTCATGATGTTCTGCACGGTGTCCACCAGGAACAGGTTGTCCACGTCCTGCATGACGCAGGCCAGGCGCTCCAGGCCCATGCCGGTGTCGATGTTCTTCTGCACCAAATCGGTGTAGTTGCCGTGGCCGTCGTTGTTAAACTGGGAGAACACCAGGTTCCAGACCTCCACAAAGCGGTCGCAGTCGCAGCCCACGCCGCAGGTGGGCTTGCCGCAGCCGTGCTTCTCCCCGCGGTCGAAGTAGATTTCCGAGCAGGGGCCGCAGGGGCCGGAGCCGTGCTCCCAGAAGTTGTCCTCCTTGCCCAGGCGCTTCATGTGGCTCTCTTCCACACCGATTTCCTTGGTCCAGATGTCCCAGGCCTCGTCGTCATTTTCATAGACGGAGATGTACAGCTTCTCCTTGGGCATCTCCAGCACCTGGGTGAAGAACTCCCAGGCAAAGGAGATGGCCTCCCGCTTAAAGTAATCGCCAAAGGAGAAGTTGCCCAGCATCTCAAAATAGGTGCCGTGGCGGTCGGTGTAGCCCACGTTCTCAATGTCGCCGGTGCGGATGCACTTCTGGCAGGTGGTCACACGCCGCCGGGGGGGCTCCACCTCGCCGGTGAAGTACTTCTTCATGGGCGCCATGCCGGAGTTGATGAGCAGCAGGCTGTTGTCCCCCTGGGGAATCAGCGAAAAGCTGGGAAGCCGCAGGTGCTGCTTGCTCTCGAAATACTCCAAAAATTTCTCTCGTAACTCGTTTAACCCTGTCCACTGCATTGTCTTTTACCCTCTCTTTATGAAACTGGGGGCCAAGCCCCGTGTTTGACTGTTTTTTTATTTGGTGGTGTACTGCCACAAAAGCTTTAAGGTGTTCTCCACGCCCTCCACGTGGGAGCGCTCGTACCCGTGGGAGGCGTACACCCCCGCGCCGATGAGGCCGTGGCGCACATCGTAGCCGGCTCTCAAGGCGGCCTCGGCGTCGCTGCCGTAGTGGGGGTACACGTCCACGGCGTAGGCGGCCCCGGCTGCCTTGGCGGCCTCCACCAAGGCGGTGGTGACGGCGTAATCGTAGGGCCCGCCGGAATCCTTGGCGCAGATGGAGACCTCCCGCTCGGTGCACTGCAGGCCCTCGCCCACGCAGCCCATGTCCACGCTGAGCAGCTCCACCACGTCCTCCGGCACGCTGGCGGCGGCGCCGTGGCCCACCTCCTCGTACACGGTGAAGTGCAGGTACACCTTCCGCTGGGGGGCGGTGCCGGTGTCCTTCAGCTCCTTGGCGTAGGCCAGCAAGATGGCGGCGCTGAGCTTGTCATCTAAGAAGCGGCTCTTGATGTAGCCGGACTGGGTGACGGTGGTGCGGGGGTCGAAGCAGACAAAATCCCCCTCGCAGATGCCCAGGGCCCGGGTGTCCTTCTCGGACTTCACCGGCTCATCGATGACCACCTCCATCTGGCCGAACTTCCGCTGGGAGCCGGCGTAGTCGTCGTTGACGTGCACCGAGGCGTTGGCGATTTGCAAGCAGCCGGTGTAGGTGCCGTCAAACCGGGTGTAGATGCGGCAGTTCTCCGCCTCGCAGTTTTCCGCCCGCAGGCCCCCCACCGGGGAGAGCACCAGGCGGCCGTTCCCCTTGATGGTCTGCACCACGGCGCCCAAGGTGTCCACGTGGGCCATCAGCAGCAGGGGGCTGCCCTGGCCGCCCAGGCACACCCGCACGCCGCCCTTGCGGGTCTTTTCCGGGGCATAGCCCAGGCGGGAGAGCTCCTCCAGCAGGTAGTCCGCCGCCCGGTCCGTAAAGCCCGAGGGGCTGTCGATGGCGCACAGCGCCTTCAGCTGTTCGATGCAATATGTGGTATCCATGATATCATCCTTCCAAACCGTGTAAAGATAGTGGGGCACAGGCACGTTGTAGTAGTGGGCGGTAAACGCCTTCTCCCGGGCCATGCCGTTGCGCTGGGCCACCCGGATAGAGGCCAGGTTGTCCGTCTTGATGATGGAGCTGACCTTCTCCGCCCCCAGCACCCGAAAGGCGTAGTCCCGGCAGGCCCGGGCGGCCTCGCTGGCGTAGCCTTGGTGCCAAAAGCGCTTTTTCAGCAGGTAGCCCACCTCCAGCACAGGCTGGCCCTCGCAGTCCTGCCAGGTGAGCCCCGCCTGGCCCACCATCTCCCCTGTGGAGCGCAGCACCACCGCCCACAGGCCAAAGCCGTCCTGGCGGTAGCGCTGCTGCTGGCGGGCCAGCCGGTTTTCCACGTCCTCCTTGGTGAAGGTGTGAGGGTAGGCATACATGACCTCCGGGTCCAGCAGCATCTCCTCCAGGTCGGGGATATCCCCCTCTGTCATCTCCCGCAGCAGCAGCCGCCGGGTGCGCAAAATCTCTTTCATGGCACACCTCCAAAAAAAGAAGGCTTCTCCCTCCCCAATGGGACGGAAAAGCCCGTGGTACCACCCAACTTCACCCCTGGCGCGGGCCAAGGGTCTTTCGCTTCCCGGTAACGGGGGAACGCCGTGCCGCTCTTCGCGGCCTGTGCTTTGCCGGAGCGGCCTGCCCATCCGCCGCCTGCGCCCTTACACCAACCGGGCGCTCTCTGCAAGGGGGAGGAAAAGGCATCTTCTCCGCACAACATTTCTCGGTTTTCACCTGTGCTTTTATTATAGCCGCCCGGCGCCCCCCTGTCAAGCGGGGATGGCATTCTTCCTAGCTTCCGGCGGCCTCCTCCCCCAAAGCCAGCAGCCCCTGGGCCACCTCCCGGAAAACCTGGGCCGCCGCCTGCTGGCCGCTGGCGGAGGACTCCTTCAGCACGGTGACGCACCACCGGGGCACGTCCCCCTGCCAGAGGATGCCGCTGTACCAAAAGTGCAGCAGCTCCTCGCCGTTTTCCAGCACGCCGGTTTGGGCGGTGCCTGTCTTGATGCCCACCGCGGCCCCCTCCGGCGCGGCGGCCTGGCCGGTGCCCTCCTGGGCGGCGGTGCGCAGGGCTTGCTGCAGCGCCCGGGCGGTGGAGGGCTGCATCACCTGGGCCTGCTGAGGCGCGGCGGAGGACAGGGGCCGCAGCTCCCCGGTCTGGCTGACAAGGCCTTCCAGCAGCTGGGGGGCGGTGTACTGGCCGCCGCTGGCCACGGCGTTGAGCATGGCGCACACCTGCAGGGGCGTGGCGGTCAGCTCCCCCTGGCCAAAGGAGAAGTTGGCCAAGGCCCGGGCGTTGCCCAGGCTTTGGAGGGTGGGCAGCTCCCCGGCGGCGGTCCACAGGCCCCGGCCGAACTCCTGGGCGCTGCCAAAGCCCAGGTTATAGGCCATGGAGAGGATTTCCTGCCCGCCCAGCACCCGGGCGGCGTTGATGAAGTAGCAGTTGCAGGAGTGGGACAAAGCGCCCTCCAGGTCCAGCTCCCCGTGGGCCGTGCTGTTCACACAGTGGAATTGCAGCCCCCCGGCGTTGAGGGAGCCCACGCAGGTGAAGGTCAGCTCCCCCAGGCCCTCCTCCAGCAAGGCGGCCGCCACCGCCACCTTGAACACCGAGCCCGGCGCGTAGGCGGAAAAGGCCCGGTTTACCAGGGGGGAATCCTCCCGCTGGGTGGCCTCGCTCAGATCCAGGGGGGAAAAGTCCGGCACGCTGGCCACCGCCCGGATTTTGCACCCCGGCGCCTCGGTGACCACCACCGCCCCTTTGCCCAGCTTTTGGGCGGCCTGCTGGGCCAGCCGCTGGATGGCGCTGTCCAGGGTTAGGGCCACCCCGGCGGCGCTCTCCTCCAGGGTGTTCACCACCTGGGGCTCCTCCCCGGCCAAGACGCGGCCCACGGCGTCCACCCGGTAGGTGACGGAAATCTCCCCGCCGCACTGGCTTAGCACGTCGTCCATGGCCAGCTCTATGCCCGCCGCGCCGCCACCCAGGCTGTCCAGGTAGCCCACGACGTGGGGCGCCAGCTGCTCCTGGCTGTACCGCTGGGGCACCCGGAACACCTGCACCAGGGGGTTGTCCACCGGCTGCTCCAGCACCAGCTGGAAGGGCCTGCCGTTCTCCAAGGCCACGGCCAGCTGCTGCCGGTACTGGCCGCCGGTGGCCTTTTCCAGGGCGCCAATGGCCTGGATGGTGGGCGCCACCGCCGCCACGTACTCTGTCTCCCCGCCCACCAGGGGCTGCAGCCCGCAGTCGTAAATGGTCCCCCGGGACTGGGCGATATCCAGCTTATACAGGCTTTGGGCCCGGGCGGCGGCCACGTACTCCTCCCCGTGCATCACCCGGGCCATGGACAGGCAGGCCGCCCCCAGCAGCGCGAACAGTCCCGCCAGCAAAATCACCGCTTTTTTCTTCATACGCCGCCTCCTTTCCCTTTCAGTATGGGAAAAAACAGCCGTTTCATGCGCCGGAAAACGCATACCGCCGTTTTTTCGGGAAAGGCTACGGCTATCCGCTGTTTTTTAGAAAGGGGGCTCTCCCATGAAGCAACCAGGAAAATACGCCCTCACCGGGGCGCTGGCCGGCCTGGCCAACGGGCTGTTCGGCTCGGGCGGGGGCCTGTTTTTGGTGCCGCTGTTCACCGGCTGGGCCAAGCTGCCCCAGCGCAAGGCCTTTGCCACCTCGGTGGCGGTGATTCTGCCCCTGTCCCTTGTGTCGGCGGCGGTGTACTGGTTCCGGGGCGGGCTGGATGTCTCCGCCGCCTGGCCCTATCTGCTGGGCGGGGCAGTGGGCGGCCTGCTCGCTGGGAAAATCTTCCGCCGGGTGCCCCTGGTGTGGGTGCGCCGGGCCTTTGGGCTGCTGCTGCTCTACGGCGGCGTCCGGGCGGTGCTGGCCCTATGAGCTGGCTGCTCTCCGCCCTGGTGGGGGCCGCCACCGGGGTGCTCTCCGGCTTTGGGGTGGGCGGGGGCACCTTGCTGCTGCTGTGGCTGACGCTGGTCCAGGGCATGGAGCAGCTCCAGGCCGGGGGCGTGAACCTGCTGTACTTTGCCGCCTGCGCCCTGCCCGCCCTGTGGGGGCACCTCCGCCAAGGGCTGGTGGACAGGCAAGCCGCCCTGTGGAGCGCCGCGGCCGGGGCGCCGGCCTGCGTGCTGGCGGCCTGTGTGGCCTCTTCTTTGGAGGTCACCTTGCTGCGGCGGCTCTTTGGGGTGTTCCTGCTGGCGGTGGGCCTGCGGGAGCTTTTTTCGAAAGCAGAAAATCCCCCGGCGGGCGGCGCGCATAAATCCCCCCAAGGGGCGCACACTAGTCACGAGACCCAAACCGGCCCCAGCGCCGGGAATTCCACACAAAAGGGGTAGTCACAATGAGTATCTTAGACAGAATCGCGCTGGCCCTGACCGTCATCGGCGGCATCAACTGGGGGCTGGTGGGCATTTTCCGGTTTGACCTGGTGGCCTGGCTCTTTGGGGGCCAGGACGCCTTGATTTCCCGCATTATCTACACGGTGGTGGGCATAGCGGCCCTGTGGTGCATCAGCCTTCTCTTCCGCGGCCGGGACAGCGTGCGGGAGTAGAAATCCGCGAAAAGGAAATGCCGCCCGGGTGGACGGCATTTCTCTTTGTACTTACTCTTCAAAGGCAAGCTCAATGTTGCCCATGTTGGTGGTCACTTCCAGGGTGTTGGGGCCGCCGGTCATCTGGTCGGCCAGGTTGGAGCTGCCCATGTCCGTGTCCACGGCGATTTGGTACTCCTCCTGGCGCCCCGCAATGGTGCCGCTCACTTCCCCCATGTCCGAGATAAGGGTGATGTCCGGGCTGGCGAAGCGTTCTAAGAACACGCTACCCTGGGCAGCCTGGCAAACCGCTGTGCCAGCGGCCTCGCTGCGGGTCAGGTGGATGTCCCCCATGTCGGTGACAACGGCGAGGGCGTCAAAGGAACTTTCGTCCACGTCGCAGCTTCCGTAGCTACCCTGAAGGTTCCCGCTCTCAAACCGGCATTGGAACACTTGGGTGCCCCCCATATCGTTCTCCAAGGTGAGGGACCCTCCCTGGCAGTTCTCCATGGTGACCCGCCCCATGGACTGGGTGACGGTCATGCTCTCCGAGGCGGACACGTTGTCCAAGGTCACGTCGCCCATGTCCCCCTGGACGGTCACGCTGGCTGCTTCCAAATCCGACAAATCCACAGTGCCCATGTCCGTCTCCACAAAAACGCTGTCCAGCAGCTTTTCCGGCACCCGGATGGTCACGTCCCAATCCCTATTGGAATGCAAATTGAGCAGCTGGTACCAGTTCCAGCCGCCCTGGCCCGTGGCGGTGTAAGAGTCCTGGGGCATCACCAGCAGCAAACCGTGCTGCACAACAGCCTCGTACACCTTTTCCGCCAGGATGATCTCCACATCCTCTGGGTTGGCGGCGCTGGCCCGTTCAATTTTCACATCGCCCATCGAGGCGTGGATCTCGATGGAGTCCACAGCGTCCTCCACCACAAAGGAGGAGACCGCCGCAGACTCGCCGCCCCGGGGATAGGTAAAGGCGTCCAAATCGCAGCCCATGGCCACAAACCCGGCGCTGCCCATCACAATCCCCACGCCCAGCAGGATGCACCCCACCAGGGCGCTGCTTTTCAAAAACCGCTGTTTCCGTTTCATGCCGGCACCCTCCCTTTCTTGCTAAAGCTGCGGCGGATTCCCCGCCAGATGGCTTTGGCGGCCTTTACCGTGGCCCTGCCCGTAAAGTAGAACCCCAATGCGCTGAGGACGGCCAGCCCCAGCAAGGCCACGGAAAGCCCCAGCTGGAACAGGCCCGCGGGCAGCCCGCCGGTGAGCAGGCCCACATCCAGCATCAAAACCGGCGTGCCCACCACGCCCACCAAAGCGCTGGCCAAGCATCCCAGGGCCAGCACTCCCAGCACAAAGGCCGGCAGGAACAGGCAGATGTACACGCACAGCAGCACAATGGCCGCCACCAGCAGCAGGCTGCCCCACAGGGGGAAGCCCAGCACCAGCAGGACGATGAGCCACACCCTCCGGCCCTTGCTGGTGGAGGGGGCGGGCTCCTCCTCCCCCAGGATCTCCCGGGCCACCTGCTGGGGCTCGCCCAGGCTGGCCACGGCGTCCTCCTCGCTTTGGCCGTCCTCCATCCTGTCGTCGATGAGCTCGTCGTAGTAGCCCAAGGTGCGGTAGCGCTCCTCCCTGGGCAGGCTGTGGAGGGCCGCCGCCAGCTCGTTTAAAAACAGTTGCTTTGTCATACTTTTCCCTCTCTCTCCAAGTTCTGGGCCGGGCCCTGCGTTTGAGAGCCGGCAATGTAGCGGTAGGCCCGCATCACGTCCTGCCATTCCACCAGGAAGTCCCGGATGCGCTGCCGGCCCACCTCTGTCAGGCGGTAGTACTTGCGCAGGCGGCTGTTGTGCTCCATGGAGTAGGTGGTGACACACCCTCCAGCCTCCAGCCGTTTGAGGATGGGGTACAGCGTGGACTCGGAAATCTCCACAATGGGCGACACGTCCTTGATGATTTGGTAGCCGTAGGAGTCCCGCTCCTGCAGGGCCACCAGCACGCACACCTCTACAATTCCCTTTTTCAGCTGGGCGTCCATCTTTCCACTCCTTTCCTCTGTTATCACTTATACTATACATCGCATAGTATAATACGTCAAGAGGTATTTCTTTCGTTTTTCTTACATCTTGCCCGGGCAAAAGAAAAGGCCGCCCGAAGGCGGCTTTTCCCAAGCAAATATTTAAAGGGGGCACTCCAGCTGGCAGTCGCAGGGCTCCTGCTCCACGTGGGCGGGGATATACTCTGTTGCCTCCACACAGCCCATGGCCTTGTAGAAGGCCTGGCTCTCCACCGACGAATGGGCGGAGATGTACAGGGCCTTGGCCCCCAGCCGGCGGCCTGTCTCCTCCGCCCGCTGGAACAGCTGCCGCCCCAGGCCGTGGCCCCGGGCGTCGGCGGAGACGTGGATGCTGGTCAAATCGGCGTACTGCTTCTGAGAGCCGATAAGCGGCCCCTCCACCGAGGCAAAGCCCTTGAGCCGCCCCTCCAGGAAGGCCCCCCACACCTGGCCGCCGGTGGCCACGGTGTTTTGCAGGCACCGGCACAGGAAGCGGTAGTCTTCCTCCCCCCAGCGCTCGGTGAAAACCACATCTTTCACCACCCACTGGCCCTCCACCTTGCGCCAGCACTTTTCCACAATCTGGAACCGGTCGAAGCAGCGGAACAGCTCCGGAACCAGCTCCTCCTTGGTGAGGGGACGGAACTCCCGGCGGACCAGTTTTTTGGAGAGGTAGAGCACCAAGTCGTCGTCTGCGGCGCAGGGGGCATACTGCTCCAGGGGCTTGTCGCGGTACCACAGGCCGGAGCCGTCAAACACATAGCCCCGCTTCACATACAGGCGCTGGGCCGTTCCATAGCCGCTGTGCAGCCCCACCCCCAGGCAGATGGTGTCGCTGGTCTGGGAGGCCAGGTCCTCGGCCGCCTCTAAGATGCGGCTGCCGATGCCCCGGCGCTGGAATTTTTCCAACACGTTGAAATCGCACACTTCCGGCCAGCCCTTGCCCGCAAAGGGACCGGCAGGGGCCTGGGGCAGCAGGGTGGTGTACCCGGCCACTTCTCCCTGCAAAACAGCCACCAACACTTTCTTTACCCCTTCCCTCTGCTCCTCAAAATAGCGTTCAAACTGGGAGAAAGGCTTGTCCCATCCTTGGGCGGCAAACCCCTGGTGAAACGCTTGGCAGTCGGATGGGTACATTGCACGGACCGTCAAATCTTTATCTTGATAGTAGATCATACGCATCACCTATTAAAAGGCAGGAACGTTATCAGCAGGCAAAGCTTTTATGCCGCTATACAAGTTTATTTCACATTTCCCTGGCCGTAGTAGGCGTTGGCGCCGTGCTTGCGCAGGTAGTGCTTGTCCAGCAGTTCCTGCTGCATGGGGGGCAAGCTGGGCTCCATCATCAGGGAGTGCCAGGCCATAAAGGAGACCTCCTCCAGCACCACCGCGTTGTGGACGGCGTTCATGGCGTCGGTGCCCCAGGCGAAGGGCCCGTGGCTGTGCACCAGCACCGCGGGGATGTCGTCGGGGCTCTTGCCCTGGAAGGTCTCCACAATGACCTTGCCGGTTTCCAGCTCGTACTCCCCGGCGATTTCCTCGGGGGTCATCTTGCGGGTGCAGGGGATTTCCCCGTAGAAGTAGTCCCCGTGGGTGGTGCCCAAAGCAGGCACGCCCCGGCCCATCTGGCTGAAGATGGTGGCCCACCGGCTGTGGGTGTGCACCACGCCGCCGATGTTCTCAAAGCTGCGGTACAGCTCGCAGTGGGTGTCGGTGTCGGAGGAGGGGTTCCACTTGCCCTCCACCTTTTTGCCGGTGCGGATGTCCACCAGCACCATGTCCTCGGGGGAGAGCTGGTCGTACTCCACGCCGCTGGGCTTGATGGCCATAATGCCGCTCTCCCGGTCGATGCCGCTGACGTTGCCCCAGGTGAAGGTCACCAGATGGTGGGCGGGCAGCAGCATATTGGCCTGATACACTTGCTCTTTCAACTGTTCTAACATGATAAATCCTCCCATACCGGGGCAGCAAGGCGCCGCCCCTTTTCAAAATATACTGTGTTCCTGGCGGGCGCGCCGGAGATGGCAAAGCGCACCCACTTGAAATCCAAAACTGGTAAAGTACAGAAAAAACCCAGTGTTTATGCGGGGTTTAAACTATACCACCCCTGGTAAAGTACTTCCTTTTCTGGCTGAGTACTTTACCACCGGGCAAGTACTTTACCACCCTGGTATAGAACAAAACCCGCGTATTTCCTAGCTTTTTGAAGTACTTTACCACTTTTTCATTTTCGGCCCTGGCCCAGTGCCTGGGCTCTCAATTCGCGCCAATGGCAGCTCGCTGCCGCTCGTGCTCATCAAGAGGCCAGCGCACGTGCGCGCCGTAGGCGGATAAAAGTTTCGTCCACCTTTTCAAAGGTGGCGGGGGAATTGGGGGCAGCGCCCCCAAGGTCTTGGTAGCGTCAGCAAGCGCAGGAAAATAGGAAAATAGTCCTGTGGACTGTTTTCCGTAAGAAACCCTCGCCGGGGGTTTCTTGATGGCATCTTCGATGCCACGGAGGTTTCCTCCAAGCTTTCCTGTCACCCCGCCCAAAGCGTGTACCGCCCTTTGGTATAAGCGACGGCGGGGGGACACGGGTGTGTGCGGGGCGCTGGCGGGTTGCCCTCTCCGTCATGCCTTTGGCATGACACCTCCCCCGAAGGGGGAGGCGAGACTTAGCTTTGCGCAAGCTTTTGGCGACGCACATACTTGGCTCTCCCTTTGGGAGAGCTGGCGCCGTTAGGCGACTGAGAGGGTAACTAGCCAGCAACCCCCGCGAATTGAGAGCGGAGGCACTCCGCAACCTCCCCCAGGCTGTGGAACCCCTCGCGGCCCTGGCGGTGGGCTAGGTTTGTGAGGAAATCCGGGCCGAAGTCGTGGAGGCACAGGCAATCCAGCAGGCGCTCCACAAAAAGCTCCTCCGCCCCGGCGGCCAGCTGCCGCCACAGCCGCCCCTCCCCGGCCAGCAGCTCAAAGGCCAACGGCCCCAGCTCGTACCAGGCCGGCGCCAGGTGGGCGTCCGCCCAGTCGATGACCACAAAGCTGCCGTCCTCCTGCACCAGCAGGTTCTCCCCGGTGAGGTCCCCGTGGGTGAGCACCGCCGGCTCCAGGGGCAGCCCCTCCAGCCGGGCCAGCACCTCCTCCCGCAGGGACGGCGCCAGCTTCTCCAGGCGGAAATTTACCCGGGCCTCCTGCCGCAAATCCCGGCGGGGCAGGGCCTGGGTGGGCCGGTGCAGCTGGGGCAGCAGCTGCCGCAAGCGCTCCACAAAGGCCGCCTGCTGGGCAGGGGCGGCGTCCCGCAGCCAGGGGCCGGCCTCTTTCCCCGGGGAATACTGGGTGGCGATGTAGTAGAACCGGTACTTGTCCTGCAGGCAGCCGTGGGCCAGCACCGGCGGGGTGGGCACCCCCCAGGACGCGGCCTGCCGGGCGGCGGCCAGCTCGGTGGAAAAATCCAAGGCGGGGTCCAGGCCGGACTCCTTGGGGAAAAAGATTTTCAACACCGCTTCCCCGCAGCGGAAGACGCCGTTGGTGCCGGGGGTGAGGGGCGTAAGCTCCGCCCAGGGCAATCCCTCCCGGCGGCAGATTTCCCGGGCCAGGGGGGTAAAGGCGGGGATGCTTTGGAAGACGCGGCTCCAGTCGCGCCAGGATCGAATGGTGTGGGTGAAAAGCATGGGAACACCTCGAAAAAATAAGTTGGCCGAGCGAAGCGAGAGTAAAGTTTAGGTCAACCCTTTTCAAAGGGTTGCGGGTTGTAGGGCAGAGCCCTACGGTCTTGACCTTAGTGGGCGTCAGCCAGAGAGAAGCTAGGGAAACAGGGGCTTTGCCCCGCCTTTCCCGGACGGTGGGGCAGCGAGAAGATGGCCGCACGGAGCCCTCTCCGCCCTCCTTTGGAGGGCACCTCCCCCAAAGGGGGAGGCGAGACTTGGCTCTCCCTTCGGGAGAGCTGGCGCCGTTAGGCGACTGAGAGGGCGAGGCGCTACCGTCCGGGAAAAACGCTTCGCTGTTTCCCTAGCTTTTTCTCATGCGCTGCGCGCCTATAAGGGCAAGGTCGCAGCCTTTTGAAAAAGGCTGCACCGAAAACTTTTACGCTCGCTCCGCTCGGCTTCTTGCGCGCACGTGCGTTTTTCTCTTGCACAGGCGCGGCGTTCAGCCGCCGCCCCCTGGCGCGAATTGAGAGCCCAGG
>JABLTR010040177.1_pt1 | contig 50365 bp, 44 predicted proteins | sample 7160071 | NCBI WGS metagenome assembly JABLTR01 (sample SAMN14651230, study PRJNA627086) | human gut metagenome | isolation source: feces | host: Homo sapiens | reverse complement strand
TAATTATAGGAGTCACTATCGGAATAATCGCAGCAATACTTTGGAGCGTTGTTTTTATAAATGTCTTAAATAGCATGGCTGGAATTGGAATCGGAGTATGTCTGGGTATATCTTTTGGTATATCTGGCAGTCTTATTTTTTCAAAAAAAGATAAAGATAAATGATGATACAACTTCCGGTTCGTTGTACTCGCCCATAATGCGTGCTGGTAAATATACCTGCTATTTTTCCAACAACCAGCACAAGGAATCCATCGAAGGGCTGCGGCACGGGGCTCAAGACGGCAGTCTCCATCACGCAAAAAAACGAACCCGTTTTCCAGATTTGGAAGCGGATTCGGTTTTTTCATCTGAATTTGTATCACTGAATCGTTTCCAGCACGCTCAGCACATCGAGAACCTGCTGCTTTTTCACGCGGTCGCTGGGCGCGTTTTGCTCAGCGCACTGCACAAAATGCGTCAATTCGCGCAAGAACCATCCGCTTGGCGGCAGATTGATTCCGCACGGCACTTTGACCGGGTCTTCCACGTCAAAGCGGGTCGTCTGCCCGTCCGCGCCGTAGCCGGTCAGCCCCTTCTCGTCACAAATGACCATGCCGCGCTCAAAATACACGCGCCATCTGGCGGTGAACGGGATGCAGGCGTTCAGCCATGCCGCCTCCGCGCTGACCGTCGGACCGTTTCGATACCCGTATCGGATGCGGTACTGGTCGCAGATTTCGCTGCCCTTTCGGCGGCAGGCCGTGTAATCCACGCTGTCCGGCCTGCCGAACACGCTGACCATCACATCCAGATCGTGCACATGCAGGTCAAACGGCAGAAGGCCGCTCTTTTCCCTGTCAAACAGCCAGTTTCCCTGGCTCCACGCCGGGCGCTGAGACAGCCGCTCAAAGCAGGCGTCCAGCGGCTCACCGTAAAGCCGTTCGTCCACAATGCGGTGCAGCCACTCCACCTCACGGGTAAATTGCAGCACCTGTGCCACATACAGCTGCACGCCGTTCGCCTGCGCCGCATCAAACATTTCCTGCGCATCCTTCAGGTGCAGCGCAATCGGTTTTTCACAGATCACCGGCTTTTTGCAGGCAAGCGCCTCCAGCACAATCGCTTTGTGCAGGTATGTCGGCACGCACACGTCAAACAAATCAATCTGTTCCAGCCGATTCGCCTCAGTTACGCTGTCATACAGCGGCAGTCCCCATGCTTCCGCGTGCGCGCGGTCGTTCTCGCCCCGGCCGACCAGCGCAACGACCTGCGCATGCTCGATATGTTGATAATTCATGTAGTGGCACGTGCCCATTCCGCCCGCGCCGACCAATGCGATTCTCACGTTGCGTCTCCTTTACAGTTCAAAACCGTGCGCCGTCAAATAGGCCGCGCTGTCCGCCACCGCCTGATCGACCGCCGCCAGGCTGCCCGCCCCTTCCGGCGTAAACTCGATTTCAATGCTCAGCGGGCAGTTATTCCCTGCCGCTTCCAGCTCTTCAAAAATCGCCGGGAAATCGATATGCCCTTTTCCCAGCGCCGGGAAATCCCACGCGTCGTCCCGGCCGCCCTTATCCTTGATGTGAATATAGGCCGTTTCCGAAAGGCAGGTCTTCAAATCCTGCACGGGATCGACGCCGCCGTAAAAGATCACGTTCGCCGTATCGTAATTGATCTTCACGCGCGGACTGTCGATCTCGCGGACGATGCGCGCCAGTTTCTCGCCCGTGCCGTGCTCCTTTCCGTGCGTTTCGAGCACAAGCGTCAGGTTGTGCTGCTCCAACATGGGAATCAGCGCCGAAACGCTGCGCGCGACCTGATGGTCGTCCGCAACAGCATGATTGGCCAGATGCGCTTCGCCGATCGACGAAACGATATACTGACAGCCAAAAAACGCGGCCAGCCGGATATTCTTCTCGAAATCGGGAATGCGTTCGGGGTCCATCAGGTTGCAGTGCCCGCTCATGGAGAACGGAATCAGCTCGTTTCGGCGAAGCAGATCCTGAATTTCCAGCAGCCGCTCAAAGGGCATATCCGGAAAGACGTGTTCCGTCCAGCCCTTTGTCGCCGTCAGTTCAATGTAATGGAAACCCGCCCTGCGAATGCCCGCGACGGCCTCTTCGATGGCGTAGCCGTGATAGCAGTTGGAATTGACCGCGATGATGCGCTTCATGCCGCGTCCCTCCCCGATCATACTTCGCTCGTCTTCACCCGGCGGCCCGTTTCGGAGGACTCAATCGCCGCAAAAACCGCGCGCATGGCCGTCAGCACGCTCTGCGCGTCGATGCCCTGCACCGTCGGATCTTTCAGCCCCTCCACAAACAAATCGATCATGCCGGATTTAGTCTGGTTATCGTTGGTCTGAATCGCGTCCACATCATAGCAGACGCGGGTTCCGTCTTTCTTTTCCAAAACGAGCGTGTGCGCCGGATCGTCGTAAATCCGCAAAACGCCTTCCGTGCCGTTGATGACCGTGGAATTGTCTTCCGGGCCGTAATTCGTCCACGAGGCAATCATCGTGCCGACCGCGCCGCCGTCCATGTGATAGATGCAGAACGCGTTGTCGTCCACCGTGATGGGGCTGCCGTCGGAAAATTTCTTATCCAGCGTGCAGAGCTGCGCTTCCACCTCATCGACCGTCTGCCCAATCAGATACTGAATGAGATCCGTCTTATGCACGCCCAGATCTGCCATCGCGCCCATCGCCGCGCGCTTTTTGTCAAAGAACCACGTGCTCTGGCCGGGATCAATGCTCCACGTTTCCGGCCCGCCGTGGCGGAACGCCGTCGCAAACGTGATGACGCGGCCAATCTCGCCCTGCTCGATCAGCTCGCGCGCTTTCACGTGCGCACCGGCCAGGCGCTGGTTCTGGTCGATCATAAGCCGCTTTCCGCTCTTTTTCGCCGCGCTGACCATGCGTTCGCAATCCGCCAGCGTCGTCGCCATCGGCTTTTCGCACAGCACATGCTTGCCCGCCTCCAGCGCCGCCACCGTGATTTCCGCATGGCTGGCGTTTGCCGAGCAGACGCTCACCGCGTCCACGTTCGGGTCGGCGAGCAACGCCTCGACGCTCTCATAGGCTCTGCCGCCGTATTGCTCGGCCAGCGCCTTCGCACGTGCCGCGTTCAAATCATAAAACGCGACGAGCTTTGCGTCCGGGTTGTCGTTGTATTCGGGAATATGCCGCACCTGCGCAATCTTGCCGCAGCCAATGATACCGATACCAAACATGTTTTTTCCTCCCTTAGCTGGCCTTTTCCTTCTTTTGCAGCAGCACCGCGCCGATGACGATGATGCCCTTGAAGGCTTCACGCAGGAACGGCGGCACGCCGATGAGGTTCAGCAAATTGTTCATCACAGCCAGAATCAGCATGCCCAGCACGGAACCGACCACCGAACCGCGGCCGCCGCTCATGCTCGTGCCGCCGATGATGACCGCCGCGATGGCATCCATTTCATAGCCGCTGCCCGCGTTGGCGTAATCCATGCTGCCGATGCGGGCAATTTGAATGACCGCCGTAATCGCGACCAGCGCGCCCATCAGCGCGTACACGCGGCGCTTGACTGCGCGGACGTTCACGCCGCTGAGTTTGCTGGTGCGCTCGTTCGAGCCGATAGCGAACACCTGACGGCCAAACGCCGTATGTTTGCTCACCACATGCAGAATAGCCGCCAGCGCCAGCCAATAGAGAATCGGCAGAATGATTTCGCCGCCGATACGCGCGTTGGCAATCTTCAAAAACGCTTTCGGCACGGTGGGCGACGCTTTCTGCATGCACTGCTGCGTCACGCTGCGGCAGATTTTCATCATGCCCAGCGTGGCGATGAACGGCGGCATGCCGAAATGCGCAACCAGAACGCCGGTGCATTCGCCCAGCAGCACGCCGAGCAAAATGCCGACGGCAATCGCGATGATGTACGCCGGCACGCCGGTAATCCCCATACCCGCCAGCAGGCCGGAGGGGCCGCTGTCAATCAGCGACATGATGACCGCGCCGATCGCCACCATCGTGGAACCGACGGCCAGATCGATGCCGCCCGAAATGATGACAAACGTCATGCCCAGCGCGATAATGCCCACGCCCGCGTTGTTGCGCAGAATGTTGATCCAGTTTCGCGAAAACGCCCCAAACCATTCGCCGAAGGAGGCGTAATCAAACCCCAGCGCAAGAATCTGCAAAACCACCATCACCAGCAGCGCAATGCCCGTGGAAAACAGCGGTTTCCGCTTCCAGTTATCGATAAACCATGCCGCAAAACCTTTTTGTCTGGTCTTTTCCATCGTCGTTTTTCTCCTTTATCCGCATCAGCCGCCGGTTGCCAGCCGCATGATTTCATGCTCCGTCATCGTTTCTCCGCTCACTTCGCCGACAATCTCGCCGTGATACATCACCAGCGCCCGATCGCAGACGCGGATGATTTCCTGCGCCTCGGAGGAAAGCACGATGACCGAAACGCCCTCTTTCGCCAGCTTGAGGATGATGTCGTAAATCTCCTCTTTCGCGCCCACATCGACGCCCTGCGTCGGGTTGTCGAGGATCAGCACTTTCGGCTCACGGCTGAGCCACTTGGCCAGCACCACCTTTTGCTGATTGCCGCCGGAAAGGCTGGTGATCGAGTCGTTTTCGCCGCCCATCTTGATATGCAGCGCCGCTTTTTCTTCGTTAAACTCCGCCCGCTGTTTCTCGTGATTCAGCAGGCCGCGGCGCATCAGATCCGGCCAGGAAACGATCGTTCCGTTTTCGAGGATCGACATATCCTTGATGATGCCGTTCTCCTTGCGGTTGCGCGGCACATAGGCAATGCCCAGCCGCTTGGCCTGTCGGGTCGAGGTGATCCGCACCGCTTGGCCGCAAAGCCTGATCTCGCCTGCGCTCATCGGCTCCGCGCCGAATACCGCAGAAAACAGCTCGCTTCGACCGTCTCCGAGCAGGCCCGTCACGCCGAGCACCTCGCCCGCATAAGCCGTCAAATCGATATTGCGGAAATGCGGCTCCTGCGTAAGCCCGCGCAGGGACAGTCTCTCTTCCCCGCGCTGCGCGCCGCTGCCGAGCTTCTCTGTGCGCACGTCATGGCCGACCATGAAGCGCGCCAAATCGGATGTGGTCACATCCTTCACGCTGCCGCTGGCTACCATCACGCCGTCGCGCAGAACCGTATACGTATCGCAGATCTCCATCACTTCGCGAAGCTTGTGCGAAATAAAGACGATGCCCACCTTCTGCTGGCGCAGCTGCCGCAGAATCGCGAATACCTTCTCGATTTCCGGATCGGTGAGCGACGTTGTCGGTTCGTCCATGATGATGATCTTCGCGTCCATCAGCAGCGCACGGCTGATTTCCACAATCTGCTTATACGACGCGTCCAGATTGCGCACCATCTCCCTGGGGTCAAGCGTCAGCCCCATACGGTCAAACACGCGGCTCGTCTGCTCGATCATCCGCTTGTGATCCAGAAAGCCGCTCTTCTTTTTGAGTTCCCGCCCGATAAACATGTTTTCGTAAATCGGCAGATCGTTAATCAGGTTCAATTCCTGATGGATGAACGCGATGCCCGCGTCAAGCGACTGCGCCGGCGAATCAAACGTTTTCTTTTCGCCGTCCAGCAGGATATCGCCCGAATCCGGCTGCAAAACGCCGCCCAGAATATTCATCAGCGTCGATTTGCCCGCGCCGTTTTCGCCCAGCAGGGCACAGATTTCGCCCTCGCCCAGCTGAAAGCCCACGGACTTGAGCACCTCGTTGGAACCGAACGATTTGCAGATTCCGTCCATTTTCAGTTTCATGGTTGTCCTCCCCGCTTTTGGATATGAAAATGGGCTATGGCTCACGCCATAGCCCTGTTCCCCGCTGCCGCCGCAGGGCGGTCACGGCGAAGAGAATGCCATCAATACACGGTGTTGTTCGGATCGAGATACTCGTCCACGTTGCTGCGATCCACGATCGTCGTCGGGATGACCAGAACCGGATCAACCGTCTCGCCCTTGAGCACGGAAATCGCCATATCCACGGCCTGACGCACCATCAGCGGGCTGTACAGCGCGGAGCAGATGTTGATGGATTCGTTTTCCTTGATGATCTTGAAGTACTCCTGGCATCCGCCGCCGCCGGTGATGACCTTGATATCGGTGCGGCCCGCGTCTTCAATCGCCTGAAGCACGCCGATGGAGGTTTCGTCATCCAGGCTGTAAACGGCGTCGATCTGCTTGTTCGCCGCGAGGATATCGGTGAAATCCTTCAGGCCGTCTTCACGGGTGAACGCGGTCGCGTATTCAATCACGTTCATTTCCGGCGCGATCTCCTTGATCGTGTCGGTGAAGCCCTTCATGCGCAGCTCGGAAACGCTGCCGCTGGTCGGAACCGGAAGCGCCACGACGGTGCCGGTGGTGCCGATCTTATCGACGATGTACTTGGCGGACTCAACACCCATGCCCTCGTTGTCGCCGGTCACGCGGTACACGCCGTCCGCGTCGATGACGATATCGAAGTTCACGACGGTGATGCCGGAATCAATCGCGTTCTGAATCGGTACTTCCATGCCTTCCCACTGCGGGAACGCGACGATCGCCTGCGCGCCCCAGGTCATGAGGTCGTCCAGCTGCGTGGTCATTTCCTCCGCGTTGTTGGAGGTATAGAGCTTGTAGTCCACTTCGTCCGCCAGAGCAAGGCATTCCTGCTCGGCGTTGTAAGCGACGCCCGCAACCCAGCCATGCGTGACAGCCGGCGCGAGAATGCCGATTTTGTACTTGCCTTCCGCGGAACCCACGGCACACAGAGCCAGACAGAGCACCAGCGCAAGAACAACGGCAAGGATCTTTTTCATATGTTTTTTCCTCCTAATAAAATAATCGTCGGAAAAGCGGAACGTTTTCGTGCTTCCCGCTTTCTGTTGCCCCTATTTTAACACGCCCCATCTTCAATGTCAATTCAAACGCATTTATTTTCACAATTATGCACAGACTTCTTTCATTCGCGTTTCCGCTTTCATTCCGTTTTTGTGCACAAAGCAATCGAATTCGGTCAAAAATCAGGCATTTCCGTTTTTCTCTGTTTTCTTTTGTCCGGCTGCATGCTATAATGAATCCAGCATAAAGAAACGGACGGCATATCCGTCGGCACTTTGAAGGAGGAACAACGCAATGAAACTGGGCTTTGTCAGCGCCATTCTGGATGGCTGGACGTTTGAGGAAATGATCGATACGGCAAGCGAAATGGGCTTTTCCTGCGTGGAAGTCGCCTGCTGGCCGCAGGGCAAAGCGGAGCGCCGCTATGCGGGCGTGAGCCATATCGACACGGATAACCTGAGCGACGAAAAGGCCGCTTACATCCTCAATTACTGCAAGGCGCGCAAGGTGGAAATCTCTTCCCTCGCCTACTACCCCAACACGCTGGACGGTAATCTGGAAAAGCGCGCTTCCGTCGTCGCGCACCTGAAAAACGTGATCCGCGCCAGCCACAAGCTCGGCGTAAACATGGTTACGACGTTTATCGGCCGCGATCAGACGAAATCCGTCGAGCAGAATCTGGAGCTCGTCAAGGAAGTCTGGCCGCCGATCATCGCGCTGGCCGAGGAACTGGGCGTCAAAATCGCCATCGAAAACTGCCCCATGCTCTTCGGCGAGGATCAATGGCCGGGCGGACAGAACCTGATGACCACGCCGCCGATCTGGCGCCGCGTTTTCGAGATTCTGCCCTCCCCGAATCTGGGCATCAACTACGATCCCTCCCACTTCGTCTGGCAGCAGATCGACTATGTGAAGCCGCTTTACGAGTTCAAAAACAAGATTTTCCACGTACATTATAAAGATATCAAGCTCTTCCCCGAAAAGCTGCATGAGGTCGGCGTGATGGCCTATCCGCTGGATTTCATGACCCCGAAGCTCCCCGGCCTCGGCGACGTGGATTGGGGCAAGTACGTCTCCGCCCTGACCGATATCGGCTACGACGGCTATACCTGCATCGAAATCGAGGATAAGGCCTTTGAGGGCAGCAAGGAACGGATTCTCGATTCTCTGCGCCTGAGCAAGCGCTACATGGAGCAGTTTGTGATTTAACCGCAGCTGAGCTTCTCGACATTTTTCAAAAACCGAACCCGTTTTCCGCTTGGGAAGGGGTTCGGTTTTTTTGCGGAAAACGCTTGACATTGCCTATTGCATGAGCATTCAGCCGAACGCCAGCCTGACGAAAATCGGCCTCGCCGCCCCCTTCTCCACCACGGTAGGCATTGCGCTCAACGTCGCGTTCTACCTGCATTTGAATCAGGCGGAGCGCAAAAACCGGCACGAAATCGCATAAATCGAGAAAAAGCGGAGGTCATGCGCCTCCGCTTTGTTTTTTGGTTTCTCCATCCGGCGGCATCGCCCCCGCCGCTTGGCGCACGCTTCGCGCTGAATTCGCTTATCTTCCGACAATGCGATCCCAGAGATCGCCGAAGTCATCCGCCAGTTCGTCAAGGCCGGTCACGTTGGCGACACGTTCGCCAAGGCCCTTAATCTGGCCGTAGAGTGTGTCGTCATCCGTGATCTCCACGTCCTTCAAGCCGTCGTCTACCTTCTGCACGGTCTCGGTGATCTGCTGCTTCATGCGGTCGTCCAGCCCCGCGTTATACTGCGCGTCAAACCTGACGGCCACCAGCGCGCGGTCGTTGTTCACCACGACCTGCGCTTCGTCGATTTCGCTGATCTGCTGCACAGCCTGCGCAATCTTTTCAGCCAGCTGACCCGCCTGCGCGGGCGTCATGGCCTCCATCGTCGCGGCGGGCGCGGGTTCGGCCGTCGCTTCCGCCGTCGCCATCGGGGAATTGGTCGGCGCAGCCGTCGTCGTCATGGGGGACGCGGTCGGAGCCGTGCTCATCGTATTGGCGGAGCAGCCGACCATCACCACGCTGGCGGCCAGCATGCACATCAGCGTCAAAAACCATTTTTTCACTTGATTCGCCTCCTTGCCGCTAGTGTGGGCAGGGCAGCGCCGGGTTATTCATCGTAAAACGTGCATCCGCCGATAAATTCTCGCAGAATGGAGGTTGGCGGGATTTCGCTCTCATCGCCGCAATCCTTGAAGTAGTTGAGGAACTTGACCAGCCGCCGCGAGCGCGTGTAATACGGGCTGTCCTGGGGAATGGATTTGAGCATCGGATAGGCGAACTTTTTCAGCACCGCAATTTCATACAGCAGGGACGAGTTGAACATCACATCCGCCTTTTCCTGATAGGGGAAGATATATTTTTCCTCCCCCGCGCGCACGCTGTCCCACATCGCCATCGTCGCGGTCACGTCGGTGTGGCGGGTTCGCGCGTCGCGCACCATGCGCCGCAGCAGGCGCACATCCGTCGTGCGGATGCGGTTGTGGCCATCCAGATTGAGCTGCGTCAGCGCGCTGACATAGACGCGGTATTTCAGCTCACTGGGGATTTCCTCGCTGAGCGCACTGTTCAGTCCGTGAATGCCCTCGACGACGAGCACCTGATCCCCGTCCACCCTGAGCCGAACACCCTGTTCAAGCCGCCGCTTCGTTTTGAAAGAATACAGCGGCAGCTCCACCTCGCGCCCGGCCAGCAGCTCCACCAGCTGGTCGTTGAACAGCGGCACGTCGATGGATTCCAGACATTCGAGATCGGGCTTGCCATCCGCGCCGAGGGGGATGTCCTCGCGGTTTTTATAATAATTATCCAGCGAAATCGCCAGCGGGCGCTTGCCGCTGACGCGCAGCTGCACGCTCAGGCGGTTGGCGAACGTCGTCTTGCCGCTGGAGCTTGGCCCGGCGACGAACACGACCCGCGCGCCGTTGGCGACAATGCGCTCGGCAATCTGCGCGACGGCGCGCTCCTGCATCGCTTCGCTGACGCGGATAAACGTGCGCGCCTCGCCTTTGGCGATGATGTCGTTCAAATCGGCGGCGTTTTCGCATTGCAGAATCTTCGAGCAGACGTTCGCCTCGACATAGGCGCGCATGAGCTTGGGCCGCTCGACAAACGGCGCGGGCGGGCCGGAAAGGTCTTCATCTGGCAGCAGCAGCACCATGCCTGGGTAATAAAACCGCAGGGCAAAGGATTCGATTTCGCCCGTCGATTCCGCCATGCCGCCGTAAAAATACTCGCTCAGGCCGTCGCAGGTGTACACGTCGAAATAATCAAACGGGCGATAAGTCAGCAGGCGCACGGTGTCTTCCTGTCCCTGCGCACGGAAATATTCGACCGCCTGTTCGCGCGTCCAGCGGGATTGGACGATCGGCAGATTCGCGCGGGAAAGCTCGTGCATGCGCGCCTCGATTCGGCGCACGAGCGACGCGGTGAGCGACACGCCGCTCACGTTCAGATAAATGCCCCGGCCGATGCTGTGATCAAAGCGTGCCTTCGCGCCCGGAGCGATATCCCGCAGAGCGAGCAGCAGAAGCAGCCTCGCGCTTCGCTCATAAATGCGGCGGTCTTCTTCATTTTTTCCGTTCAGACGGTTCATATGCCCCCTCCTTATCAATAACGCGCAAAAGAAGTGCGGTTTTTTTGTATCTTTTATTGTAACACGGTTTTATCCGCTTTCGCAACGGTTTTCTTTCTTCGGTCAGAGCGCGCATCAAAACGCATATTTGGCGTTCAATTCTTTGATTCATGCAGCTCCAAGCCGTTTTCAATTCATTTTCTTATAAATTCAGCCATGTTAGAATTTTGTTTATTTAAAAAATTCATTTTCGCTTGATTTTTGACATAAAAATGCGTATAATACGGCCATGTTGTGAAGCAAACCTTCACCAAACAAAACCGAGGAGGGATTTCGATGAAGAAGATGTGTTCATGAACGGCGCTTCTCCGGAGAGCCTGTGGGACCCGAACTTCGTAGATTCCCTCGCGTCCGAGTCCAGCGTCGAATCCGCCGATATCTTCGCCACCGCGATGAAGAACAACTACACCGTCGGCCATGTCATCGTCGATGCCATTCTGAACGGCGAACTGTAAGCCAAATTCTTCGAGCCGGAGAGCGTGTCTCTCCGGCTTTTTTGATCCACGGAAAAACAAAAAACGCCCGCGCGCGCAAGCCTTTGACGCTTTGCAGGTTTCGGCGGATACACAGGCAGGCTCAGCCCGCTTGACTTTTATTCCTGTCTCAGCTATACTGAAATCGACCAATTCCATCCGGTGGAGGTGATCGCATGACCCGCGGCGAACTGACGCGCTATATCTTCGATACATACAGCGTCGAGCCGGATTATCCTTTCCACGGCGACGACACCTCCGCCGTCTTTCGTCATGCCGGCAACCGCAAGTGGTTCGCGCTTGTGATGAATATCCCTGTCCAAAAGCTCGGCCTGCCAACCGACGCGCGTATCGATATCGTCAACATGAAATGCGATCCCCTGCTGATCGGTTCGTTCCGCGGCCTGCCCGGCCTTTTTCCCGCTTATCACATGAACAGGGAAAACTGGATCACCGCCGCGCTGGACGGAAGCGCAGAAGATGAAATCATCAAAACGCTGCTGGATCTCAGCTATCACGCGACCGCGTCCAAAATCAGGAGTAAACCAGGGATTTGCAAGAACAAACCGTCTTATTGAAAAGCGCGCATGCCGAAAGCCGCCGCGGGAAAACAGTTCCCGCGGCGGCTCTTCTTGCTTATAACAATCTACCGGATGCCCGGCGCCGGGCGCGCACATTTCCGAGCGGAAATACGCGGCCGCTTATTCAAATTCCACAACCTGCGTCCAGCCAGTCAAAAATTCCTTTTCCGCGCCATGCTTCTTGGTCATCTGCGCGGCGGCGACAATGGGCAGCCAGCGCTGCACATACTGCATGGCGATATCGTTCTTTTTACAGAACAGTTTCAGATACAGGTCGGCTTTCTTCTGATCTTCCAGCGCGAACTGGAGATAGGTCATGGCCGCGTCGGCGGAAGCGTTGCCGATGGCGGCGTGCGCCCAGTCGAGGATATAGACCTTGCCGTCCGCGCCGATCAACACGTTGGTCGGGTTGAAGTCGCCGTGGGTGATTTTGGTATGCGGCTTCATGTTTTCAAGGCGGACATGCAGCTCATAGCGGGTGCTCGCGTCCAGCTCGTCGCGCAGAGACGAAATCTGCGCGTTCAGCTTATCCTTGAGCCGTCCCATCTGCTTGCACGTGTGGCGATGGATGTCGCTCTGAATTTCGACAAACTGCTCCATCAGCGCTTCCAGATTTTCCGGCTGCTCAGCCATCAGCTGCGCCATCGTCTTACCCTCGACGGCTTCGATGACCAGCGCCCAGCCTTCGCCGGTGTTCTTCACTTCCAGCAGCGCGGGCACGTTCAGGCCGGATTCCTCCGCCAGAGCGTGGTTAAACGCCTCTTTGACGACGGCGCTCTTGTGATAGCCCGCCTTGAACTGCTTGATGATCTTGCTGCCCTCGCGGTACACCGTTTTGGTGCCGCGCTCCACGATGATTTCCTTGCTCATTTGGGAGATTCCTCCTTACGCCTTTTCGCCGTAGTATGCCTTGAGATACATCGCCTTGATTTCCTTCAGCAGCGGATAGCGCGGGTTCGCGCCCGTGCACTGGTCGTCGAACGCGTCTTCGACCATCTGATCCAGCGTGCTCATAAAAGCTTCTTCGCTGATGCCATATTCCGCGATGGATTTCTTGATGCCGACCTTTGCCTTCAACTCTTCAATCTTCTGAATGAACAGGTCGAGCGTCTCTTCGTCATCTTTGCCGCAGATGCCGCAGAAGCGCGCGCACTCGGCGTAACGGGCCAGCGTATGCGGATGGTCATACTGCGGGAAAGTGCCCATCTTGGCCGGCACTTCCGCCGCATTGTAGCGCAGCACGTGGCAGATCATCAGCGCGTTGGCTACGCCGTGCGGCAGGTGGTGATATGCGCCGAGCTTGTGCGCCATCGAGTGGCAGACGCCCAGGAACGCGTTGGCGAACGCCATGCCCGCCATGCAGGACGCGTCGGCCATCTTCTGGCGCGCTTCCGGATCGGCCGCGCCATATTCGTAGGCGCGCGGCAGGTAATCAAACACGTTCCTCATCGACTTGAGCGCCAGGCCGTCGGTGTAATCCGTCGCCATCATCGAGGCATAGGCTTCCAGACCGTGCGTCAGCACGTCGATGCCGGAAGCGGAGGTCAGCCCGCGCGGCTGGTTCATCATGTTGTCCGCGTCCACGATCGCCATGTTCGGCAGCAGCTCGTAATCGGCCAGCGGATACTTCGTGCCCGTGCGGTCGTCGGTGATGACGGCGAACGGCGTGACCTCCGAACCCGTGCCGGAAGAAGTCGGAATCGCGACGAAATACGCCTTTTCGCCCATCTTCGGGAAGGTATACACGCGCTTGCGGATATCCATAAAGCGCATCGCCATATCGAGGAAGTCCACTTCGGGGTGCTCATACATCACCCACATGATCTTGCCCGCGTCCATCGCCGAGCCGCCGCCCAGCGCGATGATGCAGTCCGGCTCGAACAGGCGCATCGCCTGCGCGCCCTTGAGCGCGGAAGAGAGATTCGGATCAGGCGCAACGTCGTAGAAGCAGGTATGCTGAATGCCCAGCTGATCGAGCTTCGCCTCAATCGGGGCGACGTAGCCGTTCTTGTACAGGAAGGTATCGGTGACGATGAAGCATTTCTTCTTGCCCATCACCGTGCCCAGCTCGTCGAGCGCCACCGGCATGCAGCCCTTCTTGAAATACACCTTCTGCGGCGCGCGGAACCAGAGCATGTTCTCTCTCCTCTCGGCAACGGTTTTGACATTGAGCAGGTGCTTCACGCCGACGTTTTCGGAGACGGAGTTGCCGCCCCACGTGCCGCAGCCCAGCGTCAGCGACGGCGCCATCTTGAAGTTATACAGATCGCCGATGCCGCCGAAGCTGCTCGGCGTATTGATCACGATGCGGCAGGCTTCCATGCGCTCCGCGTGCTTCATGATCTTTTCCTTCTGCGCCGGATGGATATACAGGGACGCGGTATGGCCGTGGCCGCCGTCGCAGACCAGCTTTTCGGCCTTGTCGAACGCCTCGTCGAAATCCTTCGCGTGGTACATCGCCAACACCGGGGAGAGTTTCTCATGCGCAAATTCTTCGGAAAGCTCGACGCTTTCCACCTCGCCGATGAGGATCTTCGTCTCCTCCGGCACATCCACGCCCGCCAGCTGCGCAATGGTGTGTGCGCTCTGTCCGACGATCTTCGCGTTCAGCGCGCCGTTGATCAAAATCGTGTGGCGCACCTTATCCAGCTCATCGCCCTTGAGGAAATAGCAGCCGCGGCGCTCAAACTCCGCGCGCACTTCGTCGTAGATGCCGTCCAGCACCGTCACGCTCTGCTCAGATGCGCAGATCATGCCATTGTCAAACGTCTTGGAATGGATGATCGAGTTGACGGCCAGCTTGATATCCGCGCTCTCGTCGATGATGACCGGCGTGTTGCCTGCGCCGACGCCCAGCGCCGGTTTGCCGGAGGAATACGCCGCATGCACCATGCCGGGGCCGCCCGTCGCCAGAATGATGTCCGCTTCGTGCATCAGCTCGCCCGTCAATTCCAGGCTGGGGAACTCGATGCAGCCGATGATGCCTTCCGGCGCGCCCGCCTTGACCGCTGCCTCGTAGACGATGCGCGCAGCCTCCGCCGTGCACTTCTTGGCGCGCGGATGCGGGCTGATGAGGATCGCGTTGCGGGTCTTCAGGCACAGCAGCGCCTTAAAGATCGCCGTGGACGTCGGGTTCGTCGTCGGGATGACCGCCGCGACCAGGCCGATCGGCTCGGCAATCTTCTTGATGCCGAACGCCGGGTCTTCTTCCAGCACGCCGACCGTCTTCGTGTTGCGGTAGGCATGGTAGATATATTCGCTGGCGTAGTGGTTCTTGATGACCTTGTCTTCCATCACGCCCATGCCGGTTTCTTCAACCGCCATCTTGGCCAGCGGAATGCGCGCCTTGTTGGCTGCCATCGCCGCTTCAAAGAAGATGTGATCCACCTGCTCCTGCGTGAACTTCGCAAACGCGCGCTGCGCCCTGCGCATGATGGTCATACGCTCCTGAAGCGCCTCCACGGAGTCGATCGGTCTGAATTCCTGCATATCGTTCATCCTCCTGAAAGAATTCGGGTTGGTTGATGCGTCTTTGTTATTTTCCTGACGATTTGCATTATACGCGTTTTGTCGCAGTTTGTCAAACTTTAAACGATTTCCATTTCAACAAGCTTCTTGGATTCATTTTGTGAATCCTGCCGGATTCTTGTTTTTCCTTTGCGTCGACCGATAGTTTTCCCATCTTTCCGTGGAAAAATTCGTTTCAATATTCGCGTGTTTTTCACAAATTTGTGCATCAAAAAAGAGAGTCCACTTTCTTTCGCAGGCTCTCTTTGTGATTTTTTTATTTTCTATACTGTTTCACGATGTCCAGAACCGCGTCCGCGACGTATTCCGCGTTCTTCACGCCCAGCGTCGAATACATCGGCAGGCTGATCTCGCTCTCCGAGAACGCGTAGGCTTTCGGGAAATCCTCCGGCTTATAGCCAAAGCGCTTGGCATACGCGCTCATCGTGTGCAAAGCAATGAAGTGCACGCTCACGCCGACGTTGCGCGCTTTCAGCTCTTCGATAAACTGGTCGCGCGAAATCGTCAGGCGCTCCGGCACAATGCGCAGCACATACAGATGGCGGCTGTGGTGGCAGTAATCCGGCGTCTTTTGCAGCCGCAGCTCCGGCACATCGGCAAACGCCTGCTGATAGACCTCCACCGCCTCAAAACGGCGGCGCTGCATGTCCTCCATGCGGCTCAGCTGGGTCAGAGCCAGCGCGGCCTGAATGTCAAACATGTTGTATTTGTAGCCCGGCTCCTCGATGTCGTAGCGCCACGAGCCTTCCTTGCCGTAACGATTCCACGCGCCCGCGCTCATGCCGTGGCAGGAGAGCACCTGGGCTTTTTCCGCGATCTCGTCGTCATCCGTCACCAGCGCGCCGCCCTCGCCGCAGGCCAGATTCTTGGTCGCATAGAAGGAATAGCTCACCGCGCCGCGCGGATGATGGCCGATAAGTTCGCCGTTGTAGCGCGTTTCGACCGCGTGCGCCGCATCCTCGCTCAAAAACAGATTGTGCGCATCGCAGATTTGCCCGATCGCGCCCAAATCCGCCGCCAGACCGGAATAATGCACCGGCACAACCGCGCGCGTCCTGGGCGTAACCTTCTTCTCGATTTCAGCCGGATCGATCAGGCCCGTATTCGGGTCGATATCTGCAAAGACGGGCGTCGCGCCGACGTGCAGAATCGTGTTCGCCGTGGAGGCAAACGTCAGCGGCGTGGTGATCACTTCGTCTCCGGGACCGATGTTCTGCGTCAGCAGCGCCAGATGCAGCGCCGCCGTGCAGGAGTTGACCGCGATGCAGTGCTTCGCGCCGACATACTCGGCAAACTTCTTTTGAAATTCCATCGTGCGCGGGCCCTTCGCCCACCAGCCGGAACGGATCACATCCGCATCTGCCTGCACCTCGGCTTCTGAAATATCCGGCAGACAAAAGGCCATCCAGTCCGGCCTTACCTGAAATTCACTCATGTTGTTCCTCCCGCCCGTTATCCGGGCTTTTCTTCTTCGAATTATAGCACAGTCGCCCCCATTCATCAAGGGACGGTTGCGCGCGGGGACGCGCAATGCTATAATCGGGTAAAGAACGATTGGGGCTTTGCCCCAAACCCCACCAAGAACCTGAGGTTCTTGGATTTCCCACTTATATATTGGGGCGCGCATTGCGCGTCTGAACGGATATGCGCATTCATTCGCATAGAAGGGAGCGTATCGCCATGAGCATGGAAGATTACATCGCCGCCCGCAAAGAGGGCATCAAGCAGCTGCATGCGCTCGAATCCCGCGGTCAGGATCCGTATCTGCCGGTGCTGGCCGAGCTTGTGCCCAAGCTCAACCAGATGGCCCAGGTGCCGCTGGGGCTGGTGCAGATTGGGCTGGATCAAATCGAGGGTACGGCCACCAAGGGGCGCACGACGGCATTCGCGCGCGGCTTCCTGCCCCTGCTGGAACAGGATTCCGAATTTGCGACCAAATGGAGCATCCTTTACGACGGCATTGTGGAAGACGGTCTGCGTCAGCCCATCGTCGCGCTGGAATATTACAACCGCTTCTACATCGTCGAGGGCAACAAACGCGTGAGCGTCATGCGGCGGCTCGACGCGGTGAACATCGAGGCGAATGTCACGCGCGTTCTGCCGGAAGCCGAGGATAGCGAACGCTACCGCGTCTATCAGGAGTTTCTGAGCTTCTACGCGGATACCAAACTCAACTTCATCGTGTTCAGCCGCGAGGGCAGCTATGAAAGGCTTTACAAGCTGATCGGCAAAACGCCGGGCGAGAAATGGACGCCGGAGGATCTGTTTGATTTCCAGTCCTGCTTCTACCGCTTTCAACAGGCGTATGCCGCCAGACTCGGCGGCGAAATTCCCATGTCCGCGTGCGACGCGCTGTTGATTTATCTTGAAGTTTTCGGCTACAGCAACAGCGTGGAGAAAACGCCGAACGAGTTCGAGCAGGATATCGAACGCATCCGCTCGGAATTCGTCGTCGCCGCGGCCAACAAGCCCGCCGCGCTGCTCTCCCAGCCGACGGAGGGCAAGCCGGGCTTTCTGCAATCCGTCTGGCACAGGCCGCCGCAGAAGGTGCGCTGCGCGTTTCTCTATAACCGTTCGCCGCAGGATTCCGGCTGGTCGTATTGGCACGAGCTGGGGCGCAAAGCGCTTGAGGATACCTTCGGCTCGCGCGTGGAAACCGTCTGCCGCGAAAACGTGTCGCAAGCCGATGCGGAAAGCGTCATCGAGCAGTTTATCGCCGACGGATATGACGTGGTTTTTGCCGCTTCCCCCGTATTTCTGGAGGCCTGCGTGCGCCAGTGCGCCGCTCATCCTGGCGCCAAAATCCTCAACTGCTCCGTGCTCGCCAGCTACCACAACGTCCGCAGCTACTATCTGCGCGTATACGAAGCCAAGTTCATTTTGGGCGCGATTGCCGCGTCGCTTTCGGAAACGGATGAAATCGGCTACATCGCGGATTATCCCATCTACGGCACGCCCGCGTCGATCAACGCTTTTGCCCTCGGCGCGCAGCTGGTCAACCCGCGCGCCAAAATCGTGCTGGAATGGTCTACCCTGCCCGGCCACAGCCCGGAAGCGGCGCTGGCCGCGCGCGGCGTACACATCATTTCCAGCCGCGACATCAGCGCGCCGCATCTGGAATCCCGCGCGTTCGGCCTGTATCACGAGCAGGACGGCGTCATCTCCAACCTCGCCATGCCGGTCTGGGGCTGGGGCAAGCTCTACGAGGGCATCGTCCGCAGCATCCTCACCGGTGCATGGAACGACGAGGGCGAACACAACGCCGACCGCGCCATGAACTACTATATGGGCATGTCCACCGACGCCATCGATCTCATCTGCTCTCAACGCCTGCCCGTGCGCACGCGTCGGCTGGTCGATCTGCTGCACGAACGCATCCGGGCCGGCGCGTTCCTGCCTTTCGTCGGGCCGATTGCCGACCAGAGCGGCCAAATCCGCGTGGAGGCCGACGTGGCGCTCACCCCGCAGGAAATCATCCGCATGGATTATCTGGCGGATAATATCGTCGGCCGCATTCCCTCGATGGACGAGCTGAACGACGTCGCCAAGGGCCTTGTCTCGCTGCAAGGCATCCGCGCCGCCACAAAGGAGTGAGCCGATGAAGATTCTGCTGCTCGCCGATCAGGCCGAACCTACCCTGTGGGAGCATCTGGACAAGCGCAAACTGGAGGGCGTGGAGCTGGTGCTCTCCTGCGGCGACCTGCCCGCCAGCTACCTGTCCTTTCTCACCTGCTTCACCTCCGCGCCGATCCTCTATATCCGCGGCAACCACGACGACCGATATGACAAGCATCCGCCGGAGGGCTGCGAGTGCATCGAAGATCAGGTCGTGACCGTCGGCGGTCTTCGCATTCTCGGCCTCGGCGGTTCCATGCGCTATAACAGAGGGATCAACCAGTACACCGAAAAGGAAATGCGCCAGCGCGTCAATCGTCTGCGCTTCAAACTCTGGCTCAGCGGCGGCATCGATATTCTGCTGACCCATTCCCCCGCGCGCCATCTGGGCGACGACACCGATCTGGCGCATATCGGGTTTGAAACCTTTCTGGATGTGATGGATCGCTATCACCCGCGCTACATGGTTCACGGCCATGTCCATCAGAACTATCAGTATAACTTCAAGCGCATCCGCCAGCACGGGGATACAACCGTCATCAACGCATTCGGCTATTATCTTCTGGATGTGCCAAATTCCGAACATTCATGAATTGACCCGTCTGAAATTTCGTCATTTCCTTGCTTTTTTACGGATCCGCTCCTATAATATGGAGGATATGCGCGGCGTTCTGTCGCGCGCAAACTTCATATTTACAAAGGAGATATCGCCATGCAGAACCAAGGTATCCGCGACGCGCGCTCGCTGGGCACGCCGAAAATGCTCGTTCTGGGTCTTCAGCACATGTTCGCCATGTTTGGCGCAACCGTGCTCGTGCCTGCGCTGACGGGGCTGTCCGTCTCCGCGACGCTGCTGTTCGCCGGTCTGGGCACGCTCTTTTTCCACTTCCTCACGAAGGGTAAGGTTCCGGCTTTTCTGGGCAGTTCGTTCGCGTATCTGGCCGGTTATGCCGCCATCGCGCCGAACGGCGAGACCGCGCTTCTCCCCTATGCCTGCGTGGGCGTCGCCGCTTCCGGCCTGCTGTATCTGATTCTGTCGGCGCTGGTGCGCGGCTTCGGCGCGAACCGCGTCATGCGCTTCTTTCCGCCCGTCGTCACCGGCCCGATCATCATCTGCATCGGCATGACGCTGGCCAACTCCGCCATCAATAACTGCACCGGCAGCTGGGATATCGCGCTTGTCGCGATCATCACGGTGGTCGTCTTCAACATCTGGGGCAAGGGCATGCTGCGCATCATCCCGATTCTGCTGGGCGTGCTCGTCTCCTATGTCTATGCCGCCATCACCGGCCGTGTGGATTTCTCCGGCGTGGCCAGCGCCGCGTGGATCGGCCTGCCGGTGAAGATGGAAAACACCGTCTTCTCCCTGATCGGCAATTGCGACATGAATCTGCTCGTGACCGCCGTCATCGCCATCATGCCCATCGCGTTCGCGACGATGATCGAGCACATCGGCGACATCTGCGCCATCTCCTCTACCGTCGGCGAAAACTTCATCGCCGATCCGGGCCTGCACCGCACGCTGCTGGGCGACGGTCTGGCGACGACCATCGCTTCCCTGTTCGGCGCGCCGGCCAACACCACCTACGGCGAGAATACCGGCGTTCTGGCGCTGACCCGCGTGTATGATCCGCTCGTCATCCGTCTGGCCGCCGTGTACGCGATCATCGCGTCCTTCTGCCCGAAGTTCGCGGCGCTCGTCTCCGCCATGCCGACCGGCACCATCGGCGGCGTTTCCCTGATTCTGTATGGCATGATCTCCGCCATCGGCGTGCGCAATCTGGTCGAAAATCAGGTTGATCTCTCCAAGAGCCGCAACGTCATCGTCGTCTCCCTGATTATCTCGCTGGCGCTGGGCATCACCTTCTCCGCCGCGGGCGCAATCACCTTCCACGTCGGCGAGTTCACGCTGAACTTCTCCGGCCTGGCCGTCGCCGCCATCGTCGGCATTGTGGTCAACGCCATCCTGCCGGGCAAGGATTACGACTTCCAGAATAACTACGAATACGGCAAGACGACTGAGGATCACGGTCAGATGCTGTAAGACATCTTCAATCTCGTTTCGCTCGACAGCTTCCTCTCAGAGGGAGCTGTCTTTTTGCGTTTCTATAAAAATCGAGTGGATACATCTGCCCGTACTCCTTCATATCCACCCCATTTTTATTCTGCTTTGCTCTTCGACATCCATGCGAACCTTTCCATCTATGTAAGTTGCAGCGCGCAAAAAGGATGCGAACCTTTTCAGGTTCGCATCCCCATCATGATTCTCTTTTACTCTTTCAGCGCTTCGGCCACAATACCGCCAACCAAACGGCCGGAGGTATAAGCCCAGCCCTGAGCCGCACCGCCATAAGTCACATAAGCCTTCGTCTCAGAGAACAGAACGCCCATGCAATCCGTGCCAACTGCGTACAAACCTTCAATCGGCGTTTCGCCATCCGCTTTGAGAACTTGGAATTTCGTATTGATATCCAAACCGCCACAGGTCGAATAGCAGTAAGAAGATCCGACAATTCCGTAATATGTCTCACCGGTCACCGGCACGAGGTACTTGGCATCCTTGCCGAATTCCTCATCCACGCCCGTCTCGCAATAGCCGTTATAGTTCTTAACCGTCTCGGCCAACACCGTGCCGTCAAGCCCCATCTTTTCAGCCAATTCCTCAATGGATCCCGCCTTATAGACATACCCGGCCTCGATCGCCGCATCAAGAATTTCGTCCGCATTGGCGATAGGGGTGTTCGCCGGAATGCTCGTACCATAGCCCAGGTAGCTGGTAGACGGGCCATACGGCACTTCATCAAAACCTTCGGATGCAATCTTGGCAACCTGATCGCTGCCATAAATCGTATAGAAATGCGGGCCAGAAATCCACGGGTTAAACATGGACAGCGCAGTCTCGCTCGTATAACGCTTCGCGTCTTTACCGACAGCCAGCACATTGGAGGAAATCGCCATGTTCAGCGGCAGATCGCCTTCGGACCAAACTGCCGGACGGCCAGTCGCCACGCCCATCTGTCCTTCAATCTCGTGGGTCGGATATCCCGGCAGGAAGCCATCCACGCCACCGACATGTACCATGGGGGGCACGCTGATGTTGTAGGTGCCTGCGCCGTCATCCAACGCTGCCTGAATCATCTTGCCATCATTCTGCTGCATGCCGAACATCTTCCAAGCGCCTTTGATCGGATAATAGGTATTTTCAAAATACTTTTCTTCCATCTCAGCGCTGCCCGCAAAGCCGCCAGTCGCCAGAATCACCGCATCCGCATGGATAACATATTCCGTGCCATCCGCCGTACTGCGTGCGAGAATGCCAGTTACTTTTCCGTCTTCATGAATCAGATCATAGCCCTCGGTTTCCAGCAGGTAGGTGCCGCCAAGTTCCTGGAAGCGCTTATACGCCTCAGTATAATACCCCTCGGTAAGCGCCTTCTTGCCGGTAATCGGCGTATATGCACACCAGCTGTTGCCCGCAAATGTAGATGCGGTATCAAAGGAAAAACCGAACTGGGTCAGCCAATCATCCGTATAACCGCTCTCATCGATCATCAGACGAACCATTTCTTCCTTTGCCTGCTGCTTGCCCTCGTAAGTGGTGTAGCTCAACCAGTCCTGATAGAGCGCTTCCGCATCAATCAGATTTTCGCCTGCGGCTTTGGTTCGTTTTTCTTTGGTCACAGGATCAGTCCAGTCGGCAATCTCAGCCTCAACCTGGCTGGGCACATTCAACGCCATCGGGCCGCTGGTAAGTACGGAAGTACCGCCAAACTTGCCGGCCTTGTCGATTGCCAAAACGGAAAGACCGTTTTGCGCCGCACTCAGCGCAGCCGCCGTACCGGAACCGCCCATACCGACGACAAGCACCTGTGTATTCAACTCAATGGTCTCGTTATTCTTCTCTGGAATCGTCTGGAAAGCCTTAATCGCAGAAGCATCGCTGCCGCCCGCTGTCAACGCCTGCGTGAGCGCATCTTCAACCGCCTGACGCACGCCGTTGCTGGAGGCGGTCGCCCCCGTGATAGCATCCACCGCAATGGATTGATGCTCAATCATGCGCGGGATCATACGATCTACAACTGTCTGAAGCAGCGCAGGTTTTTCAGAGGTGTTGACCTCATCAACTTCAATCGCAGTGATTTTTTCTTCATCTACGGTCACATTAACCGTCAGCGGCTCGCTGATGCGGAATCCCAAGCCCTTGCCGGTATAGGTGCCGGGCGCCATTTTTACAACCGCTTCCGTGTTCTGACCGCTCGCCTGCGCAATGCAATCCTCCACAGCGCTCATCACAGCCTTGCTGGTGAAGGTTGCGCCCGATACCGTATCCACCTGTGCGCTCTGCGCGTTAAGAATTGCTGCGGGCAGTTTTTCTGCTGCCACACTGCCGATCCCGCTCGTCTCATCTGGCGCCTCAACCTGCACATCCGTCATGCCCTTCTCATCAAAGGTCACGCTCACACTGACCACGCCGCCAAAGCCCTTGGCCTGCGCCGCGTACGTTCCCGGCGTATACACGTTCTCGGCAAATCCATGCGGCACAGCCGCACCAACCAAAGCCAGCGCCGCCGCCATTGCCATCCATTTTTTCATTAGGATTGCTCTCCTTTCTTCTCTCCCGATCTTTTATCGGGTTTGGCAAAATTATAGCAATCCATTCACAAAATAGCAATTCACATTTCTGATGATTCCATCATTAAAAACGATGTAAAGCGCTCAATCCACGCCTGAGTGGTCTGATTTTTATTCCATAGCAGACAAATGCGCTCCATGTGAGGCTCTTTCATCGGTACATATGCAAGATTGGGATGCGGCCTGCATGCGCTTTTCACTGCCATGGACATTCCATATCCCGCTGCAACCAGTGTTTCCACACTTTCCTGTGAATTCACATAGGCATAAACCGACTTGGCAACGCCCTCGATCGTCCACGCTGCAAGACGCTCGGTTTTATCACTTCCACTGAGCAAGATCAGCCGTTCTTTCTCCAACTCCTCTTTCGACACTGCTTTTCGATTCGCAAGAGGATGATTGCCGGGCAGCATGGCAAGCACAGCTTCCTCCTTCAAGATATGGTAACTCATCCAATTCTTTAAGTTATACTCCGGCCAAAACAGAGAAATCATGCAGTCAATCTGTCCGTTCTCCATCTGGGTAACCAGCTCCGTGTGCTGTCCATGCATCACCAGAACCTTGACATATGGATATGTTTCTCGAAAGCGTTCCAACGCTCTCGGCAAATTTTCCCGACACAGATCACCGTTACAGCCAATGCGAAATACATGCTGATATCCTTTTGCTATGCTCTGCACAAGCAATCTTGAATTATTTACCTGATTTAAAATCTTACGCGCCTCCAAAACCAGCGTCTCCCCTTCCGCTGTCAGACGAAGTACGCGTTTCTCCCGAACAAACAACGTCACACCAAGTTCCTTTTCCAATGAAGAAATCTGCTGGCTCATCGCAGACTGCACGATAAAGCATGCTTGTGCCGCTTCCGTAAAATTCAGGTATTCAGCTGCCGACAAAAAATATTGCAGTTGCTTAAATTCCATAGTTCACCCTTTTGGGCTCATGATTCTGCTCTATCGCATCTGAACCAGTCGCCAAACAATAGATCTTATATCAATCTCCATCTTACAGAAGGAGCTATCGCTCAAAACGAGACTGGAAGAGTTCGTTATCCATTCTCTTCCAGCGTCCCAACCAGTTCCTGCGCGCTTCTCACATTCTGCCTGTCACAGTACGCGTCCAGTTCCCGAATGATACGCGGGCAGGCGAACGGATCGGTGAAATTCGCCGTGCCGACCATGACGGCCTTCGCGCCGCAGAGCATGAACGCCGCCGCGTCCTCGCCGGTTTCGATGCCGCCCATGCCGATAATCGGGATATGCACCTTTTTGGCGCTCTGCCAGACCATGCGCAGCGCAACCGGCCGCACCGCCGGGCCGGACAGGCCGCCCGTGTTGTTGGCCAGCACCATTTTGCGTTTGTTCGTGTCCACCGCAATGCCCGTCAGCGTGTTGATCATGGAAATCGCGTTCGCGCCCGCCTCTTCGGCAGCCAGCGCGTTTTCCGTGATGTCGGATACATTCGGGGTCAGCTTGACGATCAACGGCTGTTTGGCCGCCGCCTTCACCGCCTTCGTGATGGCGTACACGCTCTCCGGCTTCACGCCGAAGGCCACGCCGCCCTCATGCACGTTTGGGCAGGAGATATTCATTTCCAGCAGATGCACGCCCGTGCCCGCCAACCGTTCGGCCATCTGCACATACTGTTCCACGCTCGTGCCCGTGATGTTGGCGATCACGGCGACGTTTTTGGTCAGCAGCCACGGCAGGTCGTTCTCGATGAAGCTCTCCACGCCGGGGTTTTGCAGGCCGACGCTGTTGAGCATGCCGCTTGGCGTTTCCGCAATGCGCGAAGGCGGGTTGCCCGTGCGCGGCAGCAAGCTCAATCCCTTGACGGAAATGCCGCCCAGCTGGCCGATATCATACAGTTCGTCGTATTCGCGGCCAAAACCGAACGTGCCGCTCGCCGCAATAATCGGGTTTTTCAGTTTCACGCCGCACAAGTCGAGGGAAAGATCAGCCACGCAGACACACCTCCTTCGCGTCGAACACCGGGCCGTCCTTACAGACGCGCGCATAGTGCCAGCCGCCGTCCGGCTGCATGATCTTCACATTGCAGCCCAGACAGGCGCCGATGCCGCAGCCCATCCGCTCTTCCAGCGAGAGCTGGCACGGCACGTCATATTTTTCGCAGAGCGCCTGCACCGCCGCCAGCATCGGCGTCGGCCCGCACGCCATCACGAGATCCGGCCTGCGCGCCAAAATCGCCGCTTCCAGCGGCCGGGTCACCAGCGCGCGCTCGCCCAGAGAGCCGTCGTCGCTGACCGCCGTCACCGCACAGGGCGACTGCGTCATGCCGTAGGCATGCGCCGCCGTGCGGAAGCCGAAGAATGCGCGGCTCTCCGCCGTCGCGAACGCATCCATCGCGCAGCAAATCGGCGCGACGCCCACGCCGCCGCCGACAAAGTAAACGCACGCCGTACCCCTGCCGTCGAAGCCTGTGCCCAGCGGGCCAAGCACGCGGATCGTCTCCCCCGGCTTGCAGGCGCAGAGCATCTGCGTGCCCGCGCCCTTGGGCTGAATCGCCAGCGTCAGCGTGCCCGCCGCCGCGTCCACCGCCATCAGACTGATGGGGCGGCGCAGCACGTGCCCGCTGTCCGGCACAAGCATGTGGATGAACTGCCCCGCCTTGGCCTGTGCCGCAATTTCCGGCGCGGAAAGGATGAGACGCACCAGTTCCTGCGCCAGCGGCTCACAGCTGAGCACGCGCGCGGTCGTATCCTGCATGTCCGTCCCTCCTCACTGGATGGCCTTGCCGACGGCCGCGAGGCTGCTCGCAAGGTCTTCCTTCATGCGCAGCGCTTCCTCGCGCGCCGCCGCGTCGAAGGCCATGCCCTCGCGCTTTTTCCACGCGCAGAGGATCGACCGGGAGGCGTTGACAATCGCGCCGTTGCCGTTCGCGTCGAAGCAGCCCGCGATGTCCGTTCCCTTCGCGCCCTGAGCGCCATAACCCGGCACGAGGAAGAACGCATGCGGCATGCGCGCGCGCAGTTCAATGCCCTGCTGGGGATAGGTCGCGCCGACGACCGCGCCGACGGCGGAATACCCGCTCTCGCCGCGCGTCTCCTCCCCCCATGTCTCAACCAGATCGGCCACCGCCTGATACAGCGTGCGCCCGTCTTCAAAACGCATGTCCTGAAGCTGGCCGGAGGACGGATTGCTCGTCTTCACCAGCACGAACACGCCCGTTCCGTTGTCGCGGCAGGCGTCGGTAAAGGGCTTGATGCCGTCCACACCGAGATACGGGTTGATCGTCGCGATGTCCGCGCCGAACGCGGCCTGCGCGCCATCCGGCATATCCGTCTTGCCGACATAAGCGTTTGCGTAACACGCGGCCGTCGCGCCAATGTCGTTGCGCTTCACGTCCGCCATCACGATAAGCCCCTTTTCATGCGCATAGCGGATCGTCTTTTCGTAGACTTCCATGCCTGCCGGGCCATACATCTCATAATACGCCACCTGCACCTTGACCGCCGGCACAATGTCGCACAGCGCGTCAATCAGGCGCACGTTGTAGGCGTAAACAGCTTTCGCCGCATCCTCGAAGGAATGAATGCCGTTTGGCAGAACTTCCCTGACAAAGTTTTCCGGCAGATATTCAATGCGGGTATCGAGGCCCGCGACAGTCGGGTTTTTCAGTTCAGAAATTCGCTTTGCGAGTTTTTCCATGATATTCATATTTATAACCCTTTCTTGGGGCTTTGCCCCAAACCCAAGCAGGGAACGCGTTCCCTGCACCCTTTCTTCGCTTCGCGGCGTTCTGCCGCCGCCTTACCCTTTCCTCCCATGAACCGCATTGCGGTTCATGAAGCGGGAGGTGTCGGAACCTCAGGTTCCGACCGGAGTTTGAGGCGGAGCCTCAATCGTTTCTCAATCGTTTCCCTGATAGGCGGTCCTGCCGCCAACCAGCGTCAAAGCGATTTCGCCAAAGTAGCGCTTGCCGTCAAACGGCGTGTTTTTGCCGCGGGAAAGGAACTTGCTTGCGTCCACAACCACTTCTTTGTCCGGGTCGAAGACCGCCACGTCCGCCGCGCTGCCGATGGAAAGACTGCCGCCCGGAACGCCCAGCAGCTTCGCCGGGCGCACGCTCATCCGCTCGATCAAATCGGAGAGCGTCATTCTGCCGGATTTCACCAGCATGGTGTTGCTGATGCAGAACGCCGTCTCAAACCCGCTGATGCCGCTTGCCGCCAGATGGAACTCGCAGCGCTTCTCATCCTCGTGGTGCGGCGCATGGTCGGTCGCAATCACGTCAATCGTGCCGTCGCACAGGCCCTCGATGCAGGCCAGCCTGTCCGCTTCCTCGCGCAGCGGCGGATTCACGCGGCACCGACTGTCGTAGCCGATGACCCACTCGTCCGTCGCTCCGATGTAGTGCGGCGTGGTCTCCGCCGTCACGCGAACACCGCGCGCTTTCGCCTCGCGCACCAACTGTACGCCGCCCCGCGTGGAGACGTGGCACAGGTGAATCCGCTTGCTCTCCGCCTCCGCAACCAAAATGTCGCGGGCAATCATCACCTCTTCCGCCGCGCGCGTGATGCCCGGCAGGCCCAGCTTCGTGGAGATAAAGCCCTCGTTCATCACGCCGTCGCCGACGAGGTTCTTATCCTCGCTGTGGCTCATGATGAACAGGCCGAAGTGATCGGCATACTGCATCGCCAGACGGAACAGGTTCGAGTTTGCTACCGGCTGGCCGTCATCGGAAATCGCGATGATGCCCGCTTCCTTCATCCGGCCGATTTCCGCCATTTCCACACCGTTTAGGCTCTTGGAAACCGCGCCGACCGGGTAGACGTGTACGCCGCTTCCCTGCGTCTCCGCTTTTTCAATAATATAGCGCGTCACCGCCGCATTGTCATTGACCGGCTTGGTGTTGGGCATGCAGCAGACCGCCGTAAAACCGCCGTGCGCCGCCGCGCGCGTGCCGGAAACGATATCTTCCTTGTATTCCTGACCGGGATCGCGCAGATGGCAGTGCATGTCGATAAAGCCCGGCGCGACGACCTTGCCCGCCGCGTCGTAAACCGCCGCTCCCTCGGCAGAAAGCCCCTCGCCGACGGCCGCGATTTTTCCATCTTCAACCAACACGTCTGCGACCTGATCCACACCGTTGGCCGGGTCGATCACACGGCCGCCCCGAATCAAAAGCTTTTCCATCACGCATTCTCCCTTCTGGTGAGCATGTAGAGCAGCGCCATGCGCACAGCCACGCCGCTTTCAACCTGTTGAGTGATGACCGACTGACCGCAGTCCGCGACGCTCGAAGCGATTTCCACGCCGCGGTTCATCGGACCGGGGTGCATGACCAGCGCATCCTTTTTCGCCAGCGCCAGCCTTTCCGGCGTGATCTCCCAATGGTCGCAGTATTCCGCCACGGAGGGGAACAGCCCCTTCTGCTGGCGCTCGCGCTGAATGCGCAGACCCATCACGACGTCCGCGTTTTCGCACGCGTCCTCAATCGTCGGGGCGATGGCGCAGCCCAGCTCGTCCATGCGCGGCGGAATCAGCGTCGGCGGCGCGCAGAGCACGACCTTCGCGCCCATCGTCGTCAGGCCGTAGATGTTGCTGCGCGCCACGCGGGAATGCATCACATCGCCGCAAATGGCGACCTTCGCGCCCTCCAGCCCGCCGAGGTGCTCCCGCATCGTCAGCATGTCCAGCAACGCCTGCGTCGGATGCTCGTTCATGCCGTCGCCTGCGTTGATGACGCTCGCCTTCACATGTTTGGCCAGCAGCGTCGGCGCGCCGCTCATCGGATGGCGGATGATGATGACGTCCGTGCCCATCTGGTCAAGCGTCACGCCGGTATCGATGAGCGTTTCGCCCTTGGCCACGCTCGACGCGCTGGCGGAGATATTCGCCGCCGCGGCGGACATGTATTTGCTCGCCAGCTCGAAGGACATGCGCGTGCGCGTGGAATTTTCATAGAACAGCGTCACGATGGATTTTCCCTGCAAATGCGCCGTCTTTTTGTTGTTGGATCGAACAACCTGGCGCATCATCAGCGCCGTATCGAGAATGGAGGTGATCTCCTCGCGGCTCACACCGTCAAGACCCAGCAAATCTTTGCGCTTCATGCTCACTCGCTCCTTTTGTCATACAGAACGACGCTCATGTCGCCGTCAAATTCCGGCACACGCACGCCGACCAGCTCGTTTTTGCTCGTCGGCAGATTTTTGCCGACGTAATCCGCACGGATTGGCAGTTCCCTGTGACCGCGATCCACCATTACCGCCAGCTGAATGCAGCTCGGCCGCCCCATGTCGCAGATCGCGTCCATCGCCGCGCGCGCCGTGCGCCCGGAAAAGAGCACGTCGTCCACCATCACAATGCGCGCGTCCTGCACCTGAAAGGGAAGGTCTGTCGCGTTGACGACCGGATGCTCGGAGAGGATGGAGAGATCGTCGCGGTAGAACGTGATATCCAGCACGCCCAGCGGTAGTTTCACGCCCTCCACCTGTTCGATCATCTCCCGCAGCATCTTCGCCAGCGTCACGCCCCGGCGCTGAATGCCCACCAGTCGGAGGTTTTCCACGCCGTCGTTGTTTTCGATGATTTCATGCGCAATGCGCCGAAGCGCGCGCTTCATGGCATTCTCATCCATGATGTCGGCCTTGAACTTGAGCTTTGAAGTATCCATGATTCGCCTTCCTCTCCTGCTGTCGAACGTTCTTTTTTAACTACTTCCGCCGCAACTTCGTTGTGCCACCCTTCGGCGTTTTTCTTTCAGATTCAACACATTTTAAAAAATGTTTCTGCTGAACAGGTTTCTTACGCCTCAAGGCTCCCTCTCAGAGGGAGCTGGCACGCCGAAGGCGTGACATAAAAAATGCCCCGTTCCGGAGTTCGGAACAGGGCAAACAAAGGGATAGACTTTCCCCTTTACCACACATTTGCCGCCTTGCCGACCTCACGGGATCGAATTAAAGGCTTATTTTCTTATCTCTGCGATTATATCACCTTTTTGGGGGATTCGTCAATTCTTGTTTTTGCATCGTTCGGCATATTCGTCAAATTGCTCACAATTTGCTTCATTCCTTTTGAACGCCGCGCATTCTTTCGCTTACTTCGCCACCGCTTCGTTGGCTTCCGCCGAGCAGACCGCCGCCAGCGCACGCTTGGCCGTCTCCATGCGCTTATCCGTCTTCAGGATAAACATGCTCATCGCGTTGATGAGCACCACCTGACCGTTGGCCGTCGGGAAGCCCTCACGCGCAGATCAAAGTCATAGTTGTTGAGCTTGCGGCCCGCGCCCGTGACCGCGCTGGTGAAGCTGGTCATGAACGCCGATTCGCCGGCGAGGAACACGTCGCGCTCATCGAACGCCTCATAGACAAAATAACAATACCGATTTCAGTCTGCTCCCCTCGTGCGAGGGGAGACACGGTGCCCTTGGCGTATCCGCGCATGTCTTCAATATTTCAATCCACTCCCCTCATGCGAGGGGAGACGCCTTGAGCTATGATATAATAGCCATGAGCTAAATTTCAATCCACTCCCCTCATGCGAGGGGAGACCAACGGAGATCGCCCCAACCGTTCCCCCGGTCGATTTCAATCCACTCCCCTCATGCGAGGGGAGACGTGCACGTCACGGCCGAGAACGAGATCGACCCGATTTCAATCCACTCCCCTCATGCGAGGGGAGACCTGGCTCGTCGCCCCAGTTGCCAAGCACCATCCATTTCAATCCACTCCCCTCATGCGAGGGGAGACATTTTCGTCAGCTTTTCGTAGATTGTTAAAGTCATTTCAATCCACTCCCCTCATGCGAGGGGAGACAATGCGGTTGACAAGCGCCGCCACATAATCATTTTATTTCAATCCACTCCCCTCACGCGAGGGGAGACTTACGGCGGTGATTGCCATTATCGCGACGCTTCGGACATTTCAATCCACTCCCCTCATGCGAGGGGAGACGAGCATCAGCCAAGCCGTCGCCGTCGCTGTACGCATTTCAATCCACTCCCCTCATGCGAGGGGAGACTCGGCGTATATGTCACCACGCTTATAGATTCGTGGCATTTCAATCCACTCCCCTCATGCGAGGGGAGACATATGGGCTATTTCGATAAGCAGGAAATCATCAATATTTCAATCCACTCCCCTCACGCGAGGGGAGACTTTCATCGGCTGCGAGGGCATTTGCTCGGATAAATTTCAATCCACTCCCCTCATGCGAGGGGAGACTATTTATCGCGTCAATGTAAGTGTCAGCCACTTGTATTTCAATCCACTCCCCTCATGCGAGGGGAGACCTCCCGCGTTCTTCGTACTTTTTTTAAATTCGTCATTTCAATCCACTCCTCTCATGCGAGGGGAGACTCGTGATAGGCAAATTTTCCCATTTAAACACTGACATTTCAATCCACTCCCCTCATGCGAGGGGAGACTGAAGCTATCTGCAAAATGCAGGAAAAAATAAACATTTCAATCCACTCCCCTCATGCGAGGGGAGACAGAAATTGACAGTTTCGTTATCGGCCAGCGTCAGATTTCAATCCACTCCCCTCATGCGAGGGGAGACCACATGTACTCAGGATCAGCTTCTCAGTGTGAAATTTCAATCCACTCCCCTCATGCGAGGGGAGACAACAACGCCGCTTGCGCTACCGCCTGCGATTTCCATTTCAATCCACTCCCCTCATGCGAGGGGAGACCCGTTCTATTCCGATCTTACGGCAGATAAGCTAATTTCAATCCACTCCCCTCATGCGAGGGGAGACTCTTTGTCCGCGTCGAGGATGGCGACGAGCGCGATTTCAATCCACTCCCCTCATGCGAGGGGAGACCGTTGCCGACGAGGTGGAGTTCCTGACGACACAATTTCAATCCACTCCCCTCATGCGAGGGGAGACAGGATCGCAAGCCGATTTCAAAGCGCAATTTGACATTTCAATCCACTCCCCTCATGCGAGGGGAGACGCCATCCGCTGCACCTCCGTTCAGATTTTGTGAATTTCAATCCACTCCCCTCATGCGAGGGGAGACGAATCATGCGGTACGAGCTTCAAGAAGTTTTCATTATTTCAATCCACTCCCCTCATGCGAGGGGAGACGTCTTCATTGCCCTTCAAACTGGTTTTCTTCTCATTTCAATCCACTCCCCTCATGCGAGGGGAGACCCGGGTCAACAATTGGCGTCAGCTTGCGCACAACATTTCAATCCACTCCCCTCATGCGAGGGGAGACCGCCGCTGCCGTCTTTGATGAAGCGGCCCGGCTTATTTCAATCCACTCCCCTCATGCGAGGGGAGACTGGGGTTTGAAGCGAAGCCCCGTCGTTTCCTCTATTTCAATCCACTCCCCTCATGCGAGGGGAGACGCCGCGCGGAATTTCACCGCCGTCACGCGAGACTTTATTTCAATCCACTCCCCTCATGCGAGGGGAGACTGTTTTCAACGCCGCGTTCCATCATGGCTTCTTGCATTTCAATCCACTCCCCTCATGCGAGGGGAGACCAGGATTATTAAGATTGTTCATTACTTTTGCATATTTCAATCCACTCCCCTCATGCGAGGGGAGACGCATTGACAATGAAAGACAGTTATCATCTTAATATTTCAATCCACTCCCCTCATGCGAGGGGAGACAGCATAAACCTCTAAAAATCCGTTTGGATTCAAGGCAGTCTATACAACAAAAACATCACAGCTCATTTTTCTAAGACTTTAAAGCCTTTTTTATGGCCTAAAAACTGGCTGTTTTGGGTGCGAAGCCTCCCGAAAAGTCATGACAGCTTCACCTTCGCACGGCTTTTCAGAGGATGCATCTCATCACTCCATGATTTGACAGGTCACGCCCTGCGGCAGATGATCCGTATCAACGTTAAACTGATAATCCTCAAAACTACGAGGAGCGGCAACCTCAGGTTTACGCTGAACATCCACGAGTTTGAACAGCTTCCACGCGGGGGCTTCGCCCAGTTCACTGTCATGCTTGAAGATAATCAGTTTGCGGACGGCCATCATACCGCGCGCGGCAGAGCGGTCGTTTTCAAACATATTCAAAATTGCTTTCCAGAGGAGTGCCAAATCGTCCTCGTCAAATCCGGTCGTTTTGCGTGCCAGATTGGCGGATATGAAGCCCTCCGCGCGGTAAAGGCCGTAGGGGACGATGAATTTGCGGCCCATCTCTGTGCCCTTTTTGGCTGCATCCTCTTCCGTGGTGATAGCCACACGGGTGATCGTCACTTCCTGCGGCATGATGGGATCAACGCTTTTGGCGAAGCCGAGCTGAACCGGGCCGCGCACCTGGCCGCAGTTGAGCGAAGCCTTGACGAACGTCGTCATCACCGCGCCGAACGTTCGAATATCGAAGTAATGGCCGCACATATACTGCATCAGCTTCTTGTCAATATCCGGATCGGTTTTTTTCAATGCTTTCAAATCCGTTTCCTTATGTCCCGCCGATTCGAGAGCAGCTTTGTCGCTGGCATTGAGCGGCACACCGTCTTTGATGTAAATGCCGAAGCGCGGATCATCCTCTTTGACAGTTTCTACATAGTTGCGGATTTTGCGCTTCAGGCAGACATCCGTCACCAGTCCGCAGCCCGTTTCCGGATCAACGCGCGGCATGTTGCCCGCATCGGGATTGCCGTTCGGGTTGCCGTTTTCCACATCAAAAAGAATCACAAAGTCATATCGATTCCGAATCACATCAGCCATTGTCTTTTTCCTCCTTCTTGGCGTACATCTTTTGTCTTTGATGATAATAGCCGATTTGAAAAATACCCTGATCCTCCAAACTCAAATGGGCTGGATAGCTTTCTTCGAAATTTCCTATAATGTCATCCATCATGCCATTGTAGTATCTGGCCAATCCCTCTTTGTTTTTAACTTTGAGTTTACGCAGATAATTCTGTGCTCGCGCTACGATCGTTGGAAATGCCATCATCGGTGTCGCACAGGCAGCATTGAAAAACTGGTCTTTAAGCGTCGTATTTGGTTTGCTGTCTTTGTTGCCATTGTCTCTGAATGATTCCAGTTGCAACGCCTCCAGCACCGCAAAAAGCCTGCCAAGCCGATACGGCAGATAGGTCGTTTTTGATATGTTCAGCTCCACACCTAAAACCTCCTTATAAACATGCGTTCGGTCTTTCTGCTGTTCAACGACATTGCGCAACAAATAGGCTTTAATCATTGCAGCTTTTTCATGTGTAATTTTCTGCTCCGCACGGACGCGGATTTCTATCTGTGTGAATAATGTTGATGGATAGCGCGAACCGCTCAGTATTGCATTTAACATTTCTTCAACTAGTTGACGTTGAAATTTGGGCGGTTTATTGGGATTTTTTATAGCTGTCTCCCTTAATAGTGCCCACATGGAAAGCGACTCCCGCTCATCAGATGCCGAGCGAACAATCTTCAAATCATCTTGATGTTTCTGATAATTTTTTGCAAATTCGTCAAAGGAGTTTTGCAGAAAGAAGCGTACGGACAATCTGGAAGCGTTCGGCGCAAGTCCCAGAATGTAGAATCGGTTTTTAGGATTCAGCGGCACGTTCTCCCATTTTACGGTATATCCGTCACAGAGCGCTTTCAGTACGCCATCCAATTTCTTTTGGGTGATTCTATTTTCATTCTCGCTGCCTATGCCCAGCATTGCCATGAACGCATTGCTGTACGCCGGTTCGGCGCCTTCCGCCCAGTAAACGAGCGTCGTGTCTCCTAGCCTTCCGTGAAAATTCTCCTGTCCAACCATGTAGTTCAGCGCTGCGCCGTAGGCAAAAGCAGCATATTGGCCAACCGGCGCGTTGCGGCCCTGCTCTTTGCCATAGGATTCTGATGACTCCATGTTAAAGCTGACCAGTAATGCGCCAAAGGACTTTGCCCCATACACGCCGCTAATACTTGGATGGAGAATAGCAATCGGTGCTTTTTCACCCGTGACAAGACATCTTCCAACCTCTGCATTTCCCATGCTAACGTAAGCTTCATCCCATGCCCGACGGATTTCCGGCACATCATGGGCAAATTGCAATTCTCCGTTCGAGTCGCTCATTACAAAAACAATATTGCCGCCTTTAATCAATTCCTTGATATTGCTCTTAATAATGGGATTTTCAAACGAATTCTCAGGTTTCCAACTATCAAAAAATCTTACTATCGCTTCCGCAAATGGATGTTTCACTTCTTTCAATATTTCCTGATGTCGCCATACACAAGCTTGAAAATTCTTTTCCGTTGTAAAGTTTTCCTCCGTTGTACTCTCTTTTCTTTCCAAGCCTAATATATACTCTGAATTATCCCATAAAAAATTTGAAGAAGCTCTACTTGTACTTTTCAGTTTATTAGGCAGCGTCATTGTCCGCGGAATCTGCTTGCCCTTTGCATCCGTACCGCCCATCGCCAGCAGACTTTTCACCTGCCCGTCCGCGTCCAGTTCCAAGCCCCAGCTGACCTTCACCGGCGACCAGCCCGGCTTTTCCAACTCGCCCCGCTCGGCCAACGCTTCATAGCAGCGAACCAACGCTTGCAGGATCATTTGACCACCTCGCAATTCGTCAGGTCGAGCACGCCGTTTTCCAGCTTAGCGTGGAAAAACATCGGCTGAATATCGTTCGGGTTTGAAAAATCTAAATCATATAACATATAGCCTAAGTCACGTGTTTCCGGAATGGTTTTAATTTTGCCGCCTTCCCACAGGCCGAAATGTGCCGTGCATTCTCGTGTGCCAAAATACGGCTGAACGTATGCCTGGCCCCGACGCAGTCTGCGCGTGATGGTATCCTGAAACTTGCCCGGATTATCTGATTCATTGGCCCGATCGGTCATTTCAAAATGCGCTTCAATGACGTAGTGAACGTCGCGTAACATCATTGTAGCTCGCTGCTCGATATCTTTATTTCGATCGATATACGAAGCACCTTTACCATTGGCTTCCTTCATTATTTTGTTGGCGGAAATTTTACTCTTGACTTCATTGCGACGAACACCTATAAATTGAATAGGATTCATGACATAGATTCTATCGATATGCCATTTTAATCCCGGATGATAGTAAACGCTTTCTATGATTCCGCGTGCTGCACTTGGCGTCGGCACATCATAACTCACCCTTTCTATTTTTAACTCAATTCTCGAAAAGCAGGCAAAATCGCCCCAGACCTCCATTTGAACAGACATGTTTCTCACCTCCATACTCATTTTTCGTTCGGAATGACTGTATTATATCGTTCTCTTCTCTCTTTGTCAATATTTGTATTCATTAGACTGTTAAATATATCAATCAAGCTAATTGTACTTTTTTTAAAACTCTCTTGACCCTGCGATAGAATGATGATACAATGCCATAGTCGTTTCAATCTCCAAATTGAAACGTGGATTGAAATATTAGGCTGTTCAATAGCCAACCGTTTGAGGGTGCATGTCGGTGCACCCTCAATTTTTATCTCATTATAACCGCATTTTTGACCTCTGTCGAAAGGCCGCATTTCGGCTTGTACTGATCCGCCTGAATCAAAATACCGAATCCGTCTTCCTTATGATCTTCCACAACGCCCGCAAAAACAAGGTTCTTATATTCGTCCTGATACACGTTCACGGAACTTCGGCCTAACCGGCGGATCAGCGATCTGTTGTATTCTCCTGCGCGAAGCTTTGCGATGTCCTTCGCATTCTTTTTGTTCGGCACATATACTGTATAAGAGTTATCTTCGATCAGATGAAACACCTTCGCCGTATTTTGGAATGCGCAGGCACGTTCGCTGCTTAGAATCTGCTTTGCATCCAGCGCTTCATCGCCCTTCACCCAAAGCAGCCGCTTGAAATATGCCCGAATGGCCGGACGAGTATTGATTTCTTCAAATTCCTCCATAGCTTTCGTCGCCGCCTCGCGCTGCTGCGTCATGGAAGCAGGAAATTTGCCTTCCGCCTCAAAAACATGCACAACGCTTTCCGCAGCGCTTCGTCTGCCCTCGCGGTTGCAGCGCCCCGCGGCCTGCAAAATGCTGTCCAGACCCGCCAATTCGCGCCAGACCGACGGAAAATCGACGTCCACGCCCGCTTCCACCAAACTGGTTGAAACCACGCGGCAGGTCTTCCCGTTTTGCAGACGCTCGCGAATGACGTCCAGCGTCTTTTCGCGATCCGTCGGAATCATCAGCGTGGAAAGATGAAAGCGCCCTTCTTCGGGCAGGCTTTCGTACACCTGCCGCGCACGCTTTCTGGTGTTGACGATGCAGAGTACCTGCGCCGTCTCCGTCAACCGCTCTGCCAGCTTCTCCGGCGTAAAAACGCCTTCCCGACAAAACGAAACCCGGCGAAAACAGTCGAATAATTCATCCGGATCAGGGGCGATTTCATGCTGAACGAGCGTCGGCGCAAGCTGCTTGAACAGCCTGCCCAGCGCGGGCTGTGTCGCCGTGCAAAGCACCGCGGTCACGCCGTAGTGCTGCACCAGCTCGCCGATGGCCGAGACACACGGAATTAAAAAAGGCAGCGGAAGCGTCTGCGCTTCGTCGAAAATTACGACGCTGTTTGCAATGTTGTGCAATTTTCTGCACTTCGAGGTCTTCGCCGCGTACAGCGATTCAAAAAACTGCACGGCCGTTGTCACAACCACGGGCGCGTCCCAATTTTCGCATGCCAGACGCTTTTTGTAAGCCTCCGGCGTTTCCTCACCGTCATCCGCAAATTCCACCTGACTGTGATGTTCCAGCACGTTTTCTTCGCCCAGCACCTTCGCAAAAACGTCGGCGTTCTGCTCGATGATGCTCGTATACGGAATCACATAAATCACGCGCTGCAAATCATGTTTCACCGCATGCGACAGGGCGAACGCCAGCGAGGAAATCGTCTTGCCGCCGCCTGTCGGCACGGTCAGCGTGTACAGCCCCTGCTCGTCCTCTCCGCCGTGCAGACAGCGCGCCAAAATCGCGCTTCGTTTGGCGCAAAGGTCGTTGGCAGGCGCTTCAAGCCACGGCGCGACATGGGCATTCAGCTTTTCTAAAAGACGCTCCAGCGTTTCCCCCTTTCCGCGCGGCTGTCCGCCCTGAATCGCCGTTTCCGTATCCAGATAATCCGCATCCACCAGGCACGAAAACAGCATGCGGGTGTACATCGCCAAACGCCGCGCGTCTTTTTCAGTTTCAAGCCAGGCCGGATAACATATTTTCTCTGGAATTTCGATTTCATTTTTCCACGCAGATGGATCGTTTCCGCCTGTCAAGGGCTTGTTCAGCCGCCCCCAAAGCGTTCCGCCGCCGTCATCAGACCCGCAGCCCATATCCGGCAAACCACCGTGATGGCCCGCCACGGCAAACGCCGCAACACAGTCTTTCAGTTTCCATGCCATCTGCGTTCCCGCCGTGGCGTGATCCACCTTGGCCGTGTGTTCCGGATCGCGCTGCCGTTTCTGCCCGTTGTCGCTGTATTTGCCGATGTCGTGCAGCAGCCCCGTTCGCTCGCCATGCGCCTTCGCGCCGAATGCTTCGGCAAATTTTCCGGCCAAAGCCGCGACATTCTCCTCGTGCGCCTTCAACGGCTGATATGTTCCATCCGGTTTCAAATGCGTTACATACGCCATCTGCATTTCCTCCTCACAGCATCAGCACATCGTCCGGCTGGTAGCCGCTTCGCACGCCGATATGTTCTACTTTTGAATGAAATGCGTTTCCCAAATTGTAAAAACGCAGACTATCTTTCTGGCTGTCGATCAACTTTGTCAATTCGGCTTTGAGTCCGCAGAGCTGCGCTGCATCCAAGCTGCATTCAAAAACCGAGTTCTGCACCCGTTGTCCGTGCGCAACACACAGCTTCGCCACGTTCCGAAGGCGGCGCTTCCCCGCCGCATCCGTCGTGTTCACATCGTATGTAATCAACACTAACATCGTTTTCCCTCTTATTTCCATAAAAACGGAGGATACTCATCCATATCTCCGCGCAGATACCGGGCCAGAAGCAGGGCCTGCACATACGGCACCAGTCCCCATGCCATCTTTTCTTTCAAAAACGGATGCGTGATTTCCTCTTTTTTTCGATTTTGCCATGCGGACAGCAACGCCTTGCGCCCGTCGTCCGTCAGCCATACCGCGCCATCGACCTGCATTTTAAAATGCTTCTGCTGCAAAACGCGCGTATTGATCAGCGTCAGTACGAAGCGATCCGCCAACGGCGCACGCAGCTCTTCCATCAGGTCAAGAGCCAGGGACGTCCTTCCCGGTCTATCCCTGTGCATAAACCCGACGTAAGCATCCAAACCGACGCTTTCCAGCGCCGACGCACAGTCATGCGCCAGCAGCGTATACGTCATGGAAAGCGCGGCATTCACCCGGTCAAGCGGCGGTCTGCGGTTTCTTCCGTCAAAATGAAAGACCTCTTTTTGATTCAGAATCAGCTGGTCAAATACGCCGAAGTAGGCCGCCGACGCCATGCCTTCTATTCCCCGAAGCGCATCCAGATCGTCAATCTGCCGAATGCCTTCCAGCTGGTCTTGCAGCTGTGCCGAAGCTGTCGAAAGGCTCGGCGCATCTACTCGCATCGCATGATCTCGAAGCATCCGTTCCAGCACCCAGCGACAGTTAAAGATTTTGCCGAAAATCATGTTTCGCGCAACCGTGCAGCTTTTCGCCAGGTCATCCGAAACGCGGTATTGCGTTTTGCGAAGGAGCACATTTCCCCGCGACTGGCCGCAAACCCGCGCGAGGAAACGTCCGTTCGGCGTCAAAAAGCATAAATGAATATTGCGCTGCGCGCATGCGCCCATCAACGCGGGACTCGCTCCCTTATAAGAAAATGACACAACATTTTCCAAAATCTGAAGCGGATACTGGCCCATCTTTTCTTCGCCGCGAAAAACGACGACGTTTTCATTTTCAAGTGCTAAATAAGCGTCCTCTGATGTGATAAAAAGCGTATTCAGCATTTTTCTCATTCGGCTGCACTCTCCTTTGCAGCACGCCGCAGATACGCATCCACGGACATGCTTCTGCCTGCTTTGGGCATGCAAAGTTCCTTCAGCGAACAGGCATTGCATCCTTTTGTCATTTTAGCCTTAGGCGTATATCCGCGATCCATATACCCCTGCATTTCGCTAAGCAGCGTCTCCACACATTGGCGCAGTTCTGGCGAAAACGTCACGCGCTCGCGCCGACGCGTTTCTCCATAATACAAACTTCCCTCCGGAATCGCACACAACAGCATGTCTTCCAAGCACATCGCCTGACCGCAAAGCTGCAAAGCATCTGCGTCGTGTTCCTTAGGCGCGCCACGTTTGTATTCAACCGGATACGGCATCCATGTTCCTTCCTGTCCGTACAACGCTACGCCCTCTTCCGATTGGTGGAATTCCACCACGTCGCACACACCTGTCACGTTCAGACGTTTGGAAAACACGCGGAGTCCGCGAACAGTCAGCATATCACCTCGCCGCTCAAACTGCGTCTCATCATGTGCGCGGTGATGCATGGCGTTTCCTTCCGCCGTCCGCAGGTTCTCTTGCCATTGCTGTTCAATAAAAATCAGCGCCCACTGCCGACGGCAGAATGCAAAATGCTGCAATCCTGACAAGGTAAGTTTTTCTTTATCCTCCATATTCGTTTTCCTTCCGCTTTATCGTCCTCTCGTTTTCATTTCACAGTTATATCATATCATATATATTTAATCTATACAATATCTTTGCGCCGAATTGGATATTTTTTTAATTTTGACGGCTCGTGTCGTCTCGACTTCTTCTTTTGTTCAATATAAAGCATGTTTCCGCTTTTTTGGGGCATTGGGAATTGCAAATGTTGATAAAAACGGAATTTCAAAATCCCGGCACTTTGATATGAACCAAACATTTTTCGGCATAACTGGGCAACAAACCGCTGACAGCCAAGGTTGGGAAAGAAGAACTTGAAACCCTTCGGCAAAGTTACGCCGAACAAGCCCCGCGCCTGATTCCTCTTCGCGACGAACTGCTGAAGCTCTCACAAGTGCAGCACAATGTTGACCTTCTGCTTCGCGAACGAGAAGAACGACATCACTCTGAAATATCCAGATAAGGAGGTTCCCATGCCCGACTCCGTACCCATGATCCGCATGAGCGACGTACAACAAACCGCCGTTCACTGGCTCTGGTATCCATACATTCCCTTCGGCAAGCTGACCATTGAGGAAAAGGTTTTCTCCATGTATGCCAAAGGCATGACGCCGTATGGCGGCAAGTAAACAGGCAAAACAGAACGGTATTCATAAAAAGGTCGCTGATTTACCACGAAGAAGGCGTTGATGTAAGTTGCTTTATATGCTATGCTTATTAGTGAGAAGTCGTTGGTAAACTGTGAGTTGCGGAGGTGAAAACAAATGAAGTGTTTAGTTTTATTAGCAGGCTGTGGCCTCGGTGATGGTTCATGTATAGAAGAGGTAATTCTGACGTATGTAGCACTTGATAAATATGGGTGTGATTACACTCCTGTCGCAGAAGATGTTTCCATTCAGTCTGTTAACCACCTGACAGAGCAGATAGCAGAAAAGCGGAATATCCTTATAGAAGCAGCCCGCATCGGTAGGGGACGCATTAAAGATATTCATGAGGTTGATTTTGCAGAATACGATGCATTGATAATACCCGGTGGAATCGGTTTATTGAACAATTATAGAGATTCCAATGCGATAAAAACGTGCGTCACACATTTTATTAGCGAAAAGAAACCTGTCGCTGCCATGTGTGCGGGAATCGACTTTCTCCGCCGCTTCTATGGAAGTAATCTATTGGCGCGTGAGATGAAAGAACTAACTGCTGAACAATTCTGTTTTGATGCTGAAAACAATGTTTATTACACGCCTGCTTTCAGAAAAACCAACAATAGCTATACGGCACTATTAGGCGTCGATTCAATGATTTGTGCATTGAAACAGGCAAAAACATTACGATGAAATCTGTTTTGTAGGTTTAATTATTGAACAGAATAACTTACATTCTGCCCGCTGACTATGCCGTATGTGTGAAAGTCAGCGGGTTATTTATTACCCAAAATCAAGAAAGGAGTGACTACCTATGCTGCTGATGTTGCCGCTTAGCAGCAGCTCTCGCATTTTTGCTCTGGATAAAGTACAATGAATTGCGCAAATTGAAAAAGACATAGTTTACAAACTCTGGTAGAATGAAAGTTACGACACACCATTCAGAAAGGAGAGTAAATTATGTCCGAGAAGATTGTACAGCTGAACGAGGAAGTCATCACAAGCAGCCGAAAGAGCTTGTGCGAAGAAGCGTAAAAATGCCGAATATTTTTCTGCATGCTGAAGCGGATGAGCCGATACAAACTGCTGCGTTACTCGGTCATCTCTGACTCGGTTTAGTCCGAGTTTGTTATGTTGTGAAAAACAGCAAAAACAATCATTTGAAGATTTTTCTTTTCGTTGTACGTGCTGATTGCACAGGCATATCGAAAAAAGCGAATAAAAAAGCGGGCTGAGCCCGCCTTCATCTCCGCCACAGTCCGCCACGCATCAAAGTCTTGCTCACGCGGGCGATTTTATGCAATAAAAAAAATCCAGCCAAGCAATCACCTTGACTGGAATTTCTGGTAGCGGCAATGTGATTCGAACACATGACACTTCGGGTATGAAAAATCAAAATTGGAAATAAAAGGCATGGATGACGGGGCGGATGTGGGACAGTTGATGACGGAAGATTTGTGTGGATTTAGCGCATTTATGAATACAGTAAACTCACAGAAATTCCAACTGTTTGGAAATCCAGAATCGTTCAAAGCGAAGTTTGCACCCGCGAAAAACGCTTATCATTTAATATCAAAAAGCAATGTGCAAAAAACGCACTTTGCTTTTTCTTTTTGCATGGCTTTATTCATACAATTTTTCAAGCGGAATCAGCTCCACCCCTTCATCTGCCTGCGCATCGAATCCACTCCGTGAGATAAACGCATACCGATAACAATTCATCCCCGTCCGCCTGACCTGCTCGATTTCCTGCTGAATCGTGCTCTCTGTGAGCGGTTCGCTGCGGAATTTCGCCTCATAAAAGACGTAGCCATTCGGGTCTTCCGTCACGATATCGAACTCACCGTTCGTCCGCGCCTGCGGATCATCGTAATAATACTTTCCGATTCGATCAAACGGAATCGGGAGCTTTCCCGCACGATTTTGACGAATCAGATACTGCCTGCAAATTTCCTCGAACTGGCGCGGCACATACTGCTTTTCAAAATCATCCCTGATATACCGGTCATAAAACATATCAGAATCCATCACATTCATCTGCGAGGAATAGCGGAACACATACCGATAGTAGAACAGCGAAAGATTATCCGTAATGATATACCCTGCTTTGCGCTTGTTGTTTGCGTCGTTAATGGGCGCTTCCTTTTTCACAACCTCCATGCGAATGAGCTTTTCCAGCACATCCGCCAACGCCGGGCTGCTGGACACATGGGACTGCGAGAGTAAATCGCTGTACTTCGAGAATCCCCGTGCCAGCGCTTCAAACACCTCGTTCGCATTATTGATTTTGGAAATCTCCGATTTGAGATACATCGAAACTTCATTTTCCAGCCGGGCGTCCGGCGAAGCAATCAACTCGATGATGTTCTCCCGAACCGAAAGCTGCGAATTGATGAGCCTGTTGTAATACGGAATCCCGCCGAACACGCTGTACAGCCTGACCTTATCCTCGTCAGAAAAAGTCGGGTAAAACAATGCTGATTCGTAATAATCCATCGGCTTCAAATCAATCGTTCGATCCACGCGCCCATACAGCGGATTCTCCCGAAGTAAAAGGGATTTCATGACATCTACATACGAACCGCACAGGATGAGCTTCAGCCCCGATGTATCGCGATAGCGGTCAACCAACGCCTGCAAAACGCTATCCATCCCCTGCACAACTTCGCGCAGATACGGATACTCATCCAGCACCAGGATCATCGGCTTTTCCTTCGCCGCTTCAAACAGATATATCAGCAACGCTTCCATGCTGTCAAAAGACGGCTTTGGAAAATGAAACGTATCCGCCAGCAGTACGGACAAACTCTCCGTGTTATTCTGTTCCGTCGTCTGTTTGCATTCAAAATAGATGCTGGTTACATCCGTTTCGCGCAGGCTCTGCTTAATCAGCTCACTTTTGCCGACGCGCCTGCGCCCATAAATCAAGCCAAGCTGCATCCCTTCATACAAAAACAGACGATGCAAATCCTTGCGCTGCTTCTCCCGTCCGTAGAATTTCATTTACTCGGTCGCCTCCGACTCAATTCAATTCGAGTTAATTATTCTGTCAAGTTCAAGAAAAAAGTAATTCTCACGAATACTTCCAAAGTATAGCGGAATAGAGAACCAATAGAAATCGTGTAAAAACAAAGAAAAAGCAATGACCGCATCAAATAAATTCCGTTTATCACCCATGTATTTGGAAAGTAAAAGCAAATAACGTAAAGTATATTTTGTTGCTCGTTAAAAACGAAAAATCCGTTCTTAACAATAAAACATAGTTAATATCCGCCGTCGACATAAATAACACATATTAAAGGAGTTCTGAATAATGTGCCTTGTATTCTATCAATGTATATTACCCGAACGATTTTTCAAAAAAATAGGCTTATTTTCTCTAAAGTATCTTACCTCCTAATTATGCATTCCTCTAACTATTTCCAATGTACATAGGCAGATAATTTGCGACACTGTTAGGGATAGCTACAGCATTTTCGACCTATATACTTGACCTTTTATTGTAGCACTGCATATCTCGCATTCCTTAATTATTTACATCCACCGCTAGCCAGTCGATATCACCGACGGTATTGCTGGAAGTCCAATATTTTCCGCTTATTCTAGCATTATCCTCGTCGAGAATCATTCGACATGTACCGTACTGAATTGGATTCTCTTTCTGAGTTGCAGAGGAAGGATTTGTCATATAAGTGTAGTACAGAACATCCTGACCATATTCGTGGACGATCGCCGCAGTTATCGTGACACTTGAATTGATATCTGTCGCCATCTGAATATCAATACCAAGCCAAGATTGTTTAATCTGAACACGCATGGGCTTTTCTCCTGCGGTTCCACTGAAGTTATAATGGATGATTCCTGTGTATTTTTTCTTCAAAACCGGAGGACGATTCCAAGGAATGATTCGCCACATCCATTTTTCATAAATGTAAAAGAAGATTGTTACTGCGGTCACCGCATAACCAACATAGGACGTATAATCACCAAACTCTTGCGGTTTCTTAATCAAGTAACATATAGCAAAAGTCACCGCTGCTATGATTATTGCTGGTTTAAATAGTTTCTTTATTCGTTCGTTCATTCGCTATCTTCTCCTTACTCATAATCATAAAAACAAGACAATTGGTCTAAAAAGTTGCATAAACTTGTGTAATCACTCGTTGTCGGACACAAAGTTTTGATTCCATTTGCCTCTTTATATTTTCCAAAATCATCCTTCTTGCTTCTTAACGTTGTAATAAGTTGACTGAATGCAAACACCTTGTGGCAGTCTCCACAATTTAAAAGATACCATGGATTTTCAATATTCCACAACAATGACTCAAGCATAAATGAGCTGACATTTTTTGCCGCACTGCTATATGCCGTATAAGAACTATCTTCCATCAGATAGCGCATCTTTTTCATAATACGAACCATTTTCTTATAATGATAATTCGTAGCATTATTTTTTATTCGTCCGTTCGCAATATGCTGCTCTGGATAATTGATGATCATGCCACCATTATCAGGGTAAATCACAACTCCGCCAATAAAATTGCTCTCATCACGCCTATAATCTTGACGGTAGTCACGATATCGGCGGCAAGGAACCACGTCAGCATCCTTACGATATGTATTTCCGTGAACCTTTATAGACTTATTCTTTCTCTCCACATCAGAACCAAATTTTTCCTTTAATACCTCTTGAACTTCGTCTTTGAATGTTCTCGCCCCAACAGAAACGGTTGTGAAACCATAATCTGCATTGCTCTGTGGATAAACTGTTCCAGATGCACGATATTCAGTACGAAAAACTTCTTCCTGAATCACTGCAACATCCACATCACTTTTAGTACGTACATTTGTATTATTCGCATAGGATCCTTGCACAAATAGTTTAATTCTACGCGAATCCGATGAACGATGCATTTGCAAAGAGTACGAAAAAGTATCAGGATACAGCGGCGCAATAGCTGCATTATCATCGGTAAAGCCAAATGTTTTTAATGCATCAGCCACCATACGGATTGCATTTCTACACTGTTCCTCCTCAGTTGCACTAAGAGGCTGAGAATATGCATTCAACATAGATTCCGTAAACTTCAAGTAAATTCCTCCTATCATACACATCCTAAACTGATATCCGTAATACTTGAGCAAATTCAGATTCTCCTTGGCAACGAGCTCCGGTAGGCTCTCAGCGATATTTACGATAGTTTAGTATTTCTTGTTCTTCCACAGAAGGCTAACATTTTTATTTTCAAGTCTCACTCGACCACCACATCAACCTTTTTGACACTAAATGCTGTGCCGTATTTATAAATTATCTTATCCGTTTCTCGCAACCTCTGTTTAATCAGCTCGCTTTTCTCGTCCGTAGAATTTCATTTACTCAGGCATCTCCGACTCGGAATGTTCTGAGTTAATTATACTGTAAAAATCAGAAAAAAACAACTATTTTATTTGACTAAAATCTAAGAAAAATTCAATGGATAGCCTAAATTTCCCTTTATATAATGAATCTCCCACAGTGTCTAATTCTGTAGGAGGTTCATTATTGTGGTTTCTCATCTTGTAATGTCGTCCCAAGTAATGATATCGGGACATTTTAACAGATTATCTTTCAAATCAGCCGGATTCATGAATTCGCCTGTCTGAGCATTTACAATCATTGTATGATAATCGTGTCCTTGCGTTACTCGTACATTTTCCATTTCTGCATAATGCTTTTGTTCTTCTTTAGGATTAAAGAAGTAGTCGCACTCAATCTGCCACACAGGATATAATACGATTTGTTCGTTTTCATCAAGATAACAGCAGTATCCAAATCTTATCTCATAGACATTGCGGATATTGCCCTTTTCAATTTGCTTTTCGACGCTTGATATAACCTCATCAAGCGTACACAATGGCACATCATCGACTACCGAAGCAACTTTTTTCAGCGGTCGGAACTGTATTTGATATCCGCCATCGACATATGCAATAAACCCCCATATTGGGGATATATAGTATCCCCAATACTCGACCCCTTTCGTCTTCCAGCTTTTCGGGAATTTGAATCCCATTTCTTTTTCATTAGCGCCATACGTTATATCTCCGGCACCCATTAAAATGGGAATTCCATCTATTTTTTGCCTCAATGTGCAGTTGTAGCATGGACGGGTATTGGGCACAATCGTCACCCATGTTATATCTAAATCCAAATCATAATCTGGGAAGAATTTTCCGAGTTCTTGATTGGCATAATCTATACTGTCTTGAACTGTAAAATCATATCCGTCTAAATATGGATATAACCGATCGACCTCATTTGAGCAATACTGAGTTCCGCTGAAGCTTTCTAATTTTGTTGTTTCTTTATTTATTTTTGTATTCAGATCATCGTATTCGAATAAAACCAATTTTCCTCCTTCTTGACAAATATACACAGCTCCCCTTTCATTTCTTTCTTGATTCTGATAATGTAGTATGATAACTTCCTCGTCTACTTTATCTATTTCTTCTTGTACCATTGATTGAGGATAAATGTTCAAAACATTTTCTACAGGTAGAATCTGATTTTCCATAATCTGAATCGGCACTTTATCTACTTGAGGAATGATTGGCGTTACATCTACGCTAACTGTCCTTCCATATCGGTCAACGTAGTCTTTTTTCCACTCGATATTCGCTTCTGTTTGGAGTTCATTTATACTGATACATTCAGCTCGTCCCGATCCAAACATTCCAATTATCCATAGTGCAATGCAAAGTAATATTATAGCAGCGATTGTCTTATACATTCTCTTGCTCCTTCTAAAAACGAGCAAGAGAGATTGCTCTCTCTTGCCCTGAACAGGTTACATATACATATATCCGTGCAAATCAACGGAGCTTACGCCGTCATAATCATAATGGTTTGTATTTCCGCGTCCGGAAACTGAATATGTAGCCGATTTACCATAGGTAATGCTGTTACTCTGAATGGGCACATTCATATTTACTGTACACCACTTAGCGCCACAATTTACCCTGTCTGCACCTTCCGATGCAATTTTCCGTCCTCTGAAATGATTCGTATAGCTATCCGATCCACCCAAAACCCAATGTTTAACGTAAATCGAGGAATTATTCACCCTTTTGGGATATGCGTACTGTTCATCCGTATATGTAGACGAATCCTTGCATTGAGCCCTAAATTCAAATGAATGTTCTTCACCAATACTTGTTGCGGCATACGCATTGCCAACCATCGCCGTCATAAGCCCCGCTGCCATAACGAGCGCCATAAACTTCTTCATAAATGTGCCTCCTTATTTTTTCTTTTTTGTTTTCATTGATTTATCTCCTTTATTGTGGTATGCTATCTATAATCCTTGTGAACCTGCACAGCTTTCCGGCTGTGTGAGCCTTGCCCGGCGATGTTTACAAGGATTATTTTTTATACCACACTTTTTTTAAGCCACTGGAATCACATCTTTTCTGCTAGATTTCCGAGCCATTCGAATGACACCTCTTTAATTCTATCCCTCATTCCTTTGTGCTTTCTATCATAGCAGATTTTTTTGCCTTTTTTTCTTTCTGGCACGAATTCCCCTTCTATAGGCACGAATTTTTTCCATTTGTCAAGGAACAGCCTCAAATCCAACACCCTCACTTATATAGACGTAAAAAATCTCTTAATTTTACACCTTTTCTCAAATTTCTGGTATATAAATCAAAAAGTCGCGATTAACAGTCTTTTTTCTGTGATCGCAACTTTTTTGATTTCCTCCCGTTAAAAACTCCTCTCAATCATAACGTTATTCCTTACTCTATCTTTTCCTTCCCCTCATCCTCTTTTTCGGCAGCTGCTCCTTCCTCAATTCCGACTGCATCAGCACCTCTTTGAACGAGCGTTGCTGCACTTCCGTCAGTTTATTCCACTTGATTTTCCATTTCGCCATCAGCATGGCTATCGTTCGATCAATCCAGATTTCATCATCGGGGACATTCTGTTCTTTCTGTTCTCGGACAATGTCCGCTTCCCGAATCAGCTGCTGAACATATTTCTCGATTTCTTCGAGTTGCCGGCTTCCCTCGCTTCTTTCAGCGTACTTGTCCCGCAGGAAGCGCAGGATCGGGCGCAGGTCGTTTTTGATTTTCATCTCAAAATACTCGTCCTCGTCAATCTGCGCTTCCTTGAACGTCAAGATCTGGGCATTTGAATCCTCACTGATGTTCGTCTCCTTGATAATTTTCATGCGGACGGCTTCAAACAGCATATCAATCGCCCGAATCGCGTTTCTCGCCTCACCGTCCACCATGATTTCCATATCCATCAGTAATTTCGGAAAATCCGGATGTGTCGCCATTTCGCAAAGCAGTCGGTTGTTGATTTTTCCGCTCTTGAGCAGCTCTGCCATCTCGCTGCTGATGTTCAGATCATGAATATCTCCCTGCATCGGGTTTTCGAGTGCTGACAGCCCCAGCAGATAATCCGTTGAAACGCTATAGAATTTCGCCAACGCGACCAGCGCAAATTGGCTGACCTCTTTGCTTTCGTTCGTCTCATAATTGCTTAACGCCGAGCGTGAAAGCCCCGTTTGTTCCGCCAGCTCGTCCAGCGTAAGCCCGCGTCTGTCCCGCAGCATCTTTAATTTTTCAGAAATCGGCATCGTCTCAAGCATTTCTTTTTTCCCCTCATCATTTTTTCACATTTTTCAATTTGGATAACCGCTTCAAGAGCGTGGATTTTTTGCGATTTTGTGAATTTATCCATCCTTTAGGAATCATCTGTTATTTTCCTTGCTTTTGTGGTATGATCTGCTCGTCGATCGACAGAACCCGACGGAACGGAGTCCAGCTAATAAAAATCAAGTCCATTTTTCAGAAAATTGAGATAGCATATCATGGCAAAATCTGTCAAGGATAAATGGCTTTGCCACGCC
>JABLTR010097155.1_pt1 | contig 50390 bp, 51 predicted proteins | sample 7160071 | NCBI WGS metagenome assembly JABLTR01 (sample SAMN14651230, study PRJNA627086) | human gut metagenome | isolation source: feces | host: Homo sapiens | reverse complement strand
GCCGGAGCATCCCTTCTCCACCTGCAACCACGGCAAGGGCTTCTACACCGATTTTGGAAAAGCCGGCAATTACATCTTTGATGGTACGACGGTCAGGGTGAAGGATGCCCGAAAGCAAGATCGCGGCGTGATCTACGAGCTGGAGTTTTACGACAGAGAGCAAAACATGGAGGAAACGATGATGGACAGAAAAATGGTGAATTTTATCAAGGAGCAGTATCCCCCCGGCACCCGCATCCGGCTTAATTCGATGAAGGACCCTTATCATCCCATTCTTCCCGGCACGGAGGGCGAAGTAGACTTTGTGGACGATGAGGGTCAAATTTTTATGAAGTGGGATAATGGCCGCACACTGCCGCTCGCCCCCGGCGAGGACAGCTTCACCGTGCTGCCGCCCAAGCTGACCAGCCTCAAGCTGTATATGCCCCTGACCGCCGATCTCTATGAGCGGAACGAGTACGGCGACTTCGACGACAGCAGCACATTGCTGGAGGGCAGTGAGCTGCGCGGCTATCAGGATCAGATCACGGCGGCGCTGGTGAAAAACCGGATGCCGGAGGAGACCGAGCGAGGTCTCATGCATTGGTATGATGAAGCCGACAGCGTTGACCGCAAGGTACGCTCCGCCGTCTTCACCGTGGAGCAGCGTGACCGGCAGCTCTGGGGCGTGGCGGAATGCCGTGTCGCCGGGGAATTATCCGACACAGAGCTGGAAACCTTAAAGGAATATCTCACTGGGCAGGCTTCGGACGGCTGGGGCGAGGGCTTTGAGCAGCGGGAGATTTCCGTGGATGACGGCGGTAAATTGTATGTCCACCTTTGGAACTCGGACGAGTGGAGCATCCAGACGGAGCAGGAATTATTCGCTCCCAAGCTGGCGGATGGACTGCCGGAGCTGTGCTTCTCCACCCTCCCCGGCACCGGTGAGCTCATCTGCATCAAGCGCGGTGAAAGCGGCTACTACCCCAGTGATTGGAACACGAACGATCCCGCGCATAACCGTGAGATAGCGGACTATAACAACGAGCGGCTGGGCGTGACGCAGGAGCAGCGGTTGGCAATGGAGTGCGGCAGTATGCACGGCTGGGGCGTCCCCGGCGCGGACCCCGCCTGCTATGAACAGAAACAGGAAATGGGAGGGATGACCCTTGGGTAAAAAGATATTTGGCATCTATCTGGCAAAGCTGGACGCACCCAATAGTGAGGCCCACGCAAGGCTGGAACTGCCCGCTTCCCCGTTGGAATTGCACGATGCAATGGACAAGGTGCAGCTTCAGGAGAACGAGGAGCTGTATCTGGAAATTGACGATTACTATGGCTTCGAGTATCTCGCTCCTCACTTGATGGAACTGGACGCCAGCCTCAATGAACTGAACGATCTTGCCGGTCGTCTGGCTGTGCTGGATGAAACGGAGCAGGAAGCGTTTGACGGCCTGCTCCGTCTGGAAATTCAGAGAAAGGTAGAATCCAACGGCAGTATTCTTACCATGCAGGACCTGAGAACTCTGGCGGTCAGCGCGGGGGCAGATTGCTGCCATGTGGTCGGCGCGACCAGTGACGCAGAACTGGGCCGCTTCTATGCGGAAAACGGCTTCATGGAGGAACTGGACGGTCTATCCGACGATGTGTTCGAGATGCTGGACTTTGGCAAAATCGGCAAAGCCCTGCGTACCGGCGAAAACGGCACATTCACACGGAGCGGCTATGTGGTGAAGCACAGTGAACTGGTCACCGCACCACCCTGCGCCAAGGAACTTCCCGAAAAGCCGGAATATCTCTTCCGGCTCACTCTTGGCCTTCATCCCGACCTCGAAGATGACCGCACCGTCACGCTGGAATTGCCTGCGTCTGCTGAAGCATTGAGGGAAGTGCAGAAGCAGCTCGGAGCGGACGGCTGGGAGGGTGCTATGGTTCTCGACTATGACGGGATCATCCCACAGGCGGCAGAGTTTGCTGACTTGCCAATGGAGCTGGATGCCTTCAACGATTTTGCGGAGGCAGTGGAGGCTATGCCTTCCCGCGAAAAACAGATCCCGAAGCTGAAAGCCCTGCTGGAGCATTTCGAGGTAACGGATCTGGCTACTGCTGCGGGCCTTGCCGAGCATATCGGGGATTACATCCTCACGCTGGAGATCAGTTCGCCGCAGGAGGCGGCCATTGATGAACTGAACTTCACAATGGATGCCCACTCGGCGGAACTGCTCCTGCCTCATGTAAATCTCTTCACCTACGGGAACGAGATCATCAAGGATGACAATGCTGCACTTACCTCCTACGGCCTGCTGCATCGGGAGGACTATCAGCCGATGCAGACTCCGGTGCAGGAAACTCAAGAACAAGCAATGACGATGGAATAAGCAAAGGACCTAATCGAGCCACTATGGAAATGCGTAATGCCGTTTTTAACGACACTGACTTGCAACATATGTAATGAAATCCTCCGGCGTGAGTGTGTCGCCAGCATGAGGAATCGCGTTCCATCTTTTCTGTATGGCAGGGTCTGGATTACACATCGCCGCTATCATCGCCAGCCGAATCTCTTTCCGCACTTCTTCCACGGTAGTATGGTTTTTGCGAGCCACTTCTCGCAGTGCTGCTTCGGCGCAGATGTTCTTTCTCTTCATAGAATCACTCCTTGCTGTTTTTTGAACGGAAACCGTTCTTTTAGAACTATAATAGCATAGGAGCTTTGAGAGAAAACGTCGAACTCTGTCGAAAAAAATAGAGGCTTGCAAAAAGTGCAAACCTCTGTGCCGCTTATCATTTCAACTCTGCAATCAGGGCATCCAGTACGTTCATTACCTTACGCTGTCCTTCTGGAGAAAGCATCTTAAGTCGTTCGGAGATTTCCGTGGCATGAAGCATTGTTGCCGTGTTCAAGTCATCTTGAAGGAGTTCATCTGTTCCAATATTGAGTGCATTGGCGATGGCGACCAACTTCTCCAGTTTTGGAGCCTTCACGCCTCGCTCTACTACACTCATGTGATCAACGCTGTAATCTACAGCGGCGGCGAGCTCTTCCTGTGTCATGCAGGCTTTTTCACGGGCTGCTTTGATTCGTTTTCCCAACGCTATCTGGTCCATACAGTAGTCTCCTTTAGAACGGTATCCGTTCTTAAAGTATATGGGAGATGCGGTATGTTTCACAGGAGCATATAGAACGCTGTCCGTTCTGAATGAACGGAATGGATAAAAAATATCACAGCAAGGGGCCGTATTCCCGGACGGGGAAAAGCGGCCCCTTCTTTTTTGCGCTCTTTTTGTCTCCTATTCCGGGATAACGGCTCCGGAAAGGAGGAACTGTGGCAATCAACGAAGCCCTTGCGGAATATCTTGCGCTTTACCACAAGGGTGAAGTAAATGCCGTCACCAGCCGGGAGTTGGAGTGCAGCTTCCAAATGCGTGGTTCTGAGCTGCGCCGGGAGATCAACGCCCTGCGCGGTGACGGCATTCCCATTTGCAGCTTTGAGGGCGGCTACTATTACGCTGCCACTGCCGAGGAGCTGGAGCGCACCATCCGGCAACTCCGCAGCCGAATCAAGAAGATCGCATTTGCGGAGCGCGGCCTGTCCAGTGCTTTGCCGGACTATGTAGATACCGGTCAGCTTTCTCTCCCGCTGGATGGGGGTGATGCCCCTTGAACAGCTTTATCCCATGGGTGGGCGGCAAGAGCAAGCTGCTGTGGATCATCAACAAGATGGCGCCGGATCACTACAGCCGGTTCATTGATGTGTTCGGCGGCAGCGGCACGGTGACCATGAGCCGTCCCATCCAGCAGGGTTGTATGGAGGTCTACAACGATTTCAACAGCAATCTCACGAATCTCTTCTGCTGCGTGAAAAACCGCCCCTTAGCGCTGCTGGCGGAATTGGGCTTTCTGCCTCTGAACACGCGGGATGATTTCAATGTCCTGTACAAGTTTCTCTCCAAGGGCGAAATCACGGATGACTATCTGCAGGAAGAAATGGAACTGACTGAGATCCTGCTCAAGCCGCCCGAGGCCGAAGCTATCCGCACTCTTCTGCTGGAGCGTGCTCCCCGCGGAGATGTCCGCCGTGCCGCAGATTTCTTCAAACTGGTTCGGTACAGCTTCAGCGGCAGCTCTAAATCATTCGGTGGTAAGCCCTGCGATATCCGCCGCTTCTTCCACCTGATTTGGGAGTGCTCTCGCCGGCTGGCGAATGTCATTGTGGAGAACAAAGACTTTGAGGATGTCATCCGCCAGTATGACCGTGGTGACGCATGGATCTACTGTGACCCGCCGTACTTTGAGGCCGAATGCTATGAGGTAGCCTTCCCAAAGGAAAATCACCAGCGGCTCCATGACACACTCCTGAACTGTCATGGGTATGTCATGGTGTCCTACAACTACTGCCCGTACATTTGCGAACTGTATCAGGAGTTCTACATTTTCCGCGTTGTACGCCCCAACAGTATGTCCCAGACGGCGGGCAGCGAATATGAGGAAGTTATCATCACCAACTATGATCCTCGCAAAGCCTGCTGGCAGCTCAGTTTGGAGAGCCTGCTGAACTGCGGCAGCGAGGCCCGGTATGAACTGATCCATGAGCCGGAAAGGCCAATCAAAACAACAAATTAAAGGAGGATACCATATGAAGTTTATCAATTACACCAATGACGGCAGGGTTGTTGTTCAGCACGCCGCCCTGATCCTGAGCAAACTCGATGAGACTGACACGCTGGAGCTTCACACGATGGACAACGCAATCATTCTTCTCAAAAAGGATATGACACTGGTCGAAACGAGAGATGTACTGCAGGGCATGGTGCGTCTCGCCCGCAGTATGACCTTGGACGCACTATGCAATTCGGATGCGGAGGATAAAACTCCGCTCGTTGATGAGAGCGTCGATGACGAGTATGAGGATACGATCACGATTCCGGTTCCCCTCGAGGCGTTTGGGGATGCAGGACTTCTGGGCAAGGATCTGCACATCCAGGTCATCGACGGTGCCGTGGTCATTACCGAGGATACGGATGATGAGTAAGGATCACGAGTATCTCTATCCCTACTCGGCACAGGAGGCCAAGAAAAGAAATCAGCTTCCCATGTGGCGCGAGAGTTACCACGCCAATGTTGCCTGCCGGAATGCCATCGAGGAGACGATCCGTCAGAACTTCAATGGGATGAATCTGAAGAAGGACTGTCTCGAACCTGTGCTTGCGGAATATGGCTACAAGCGCACGGAATGGGTACTGGCCACCACGCTGCAGGAACTTTCCTGGGACGGGCGTTTCAGCAGAGCAAACAAGCAGTGGGCGGCGCGACGATATATTCCGCAGGACGAGCGGCACAATGCCGAGATCACCGTCCGAAGTCACCCCGCCATACTGGATGGCTTCGTAGACCTCTATCGGGAAGCGTATCAAAAGCTGGGGCTGTTTGGCCCCGAGCATTGCGTCGGTGACCGTGCCGAGCAGGATTACATCGGTAAGGTGCTGGTACTCAGCCCCGATACGCTGAAAGAGTCCTGCTGGAGTCAGGAAAACCAGCTGTGGTATGCCCACGACGGCTTCGGATGCAGTCCCCACGCTATTGGGCGCTCGGTGCGCTGCACTTGTCTGAGTGACGGTGAAATGACCAGGTGGAACCGGGATGAGTTTGTCGGCGTGCTGGATGAGAAATTCCTGCCCGATTGGGCCAAAGAGAGTCTGTCGCAGTTCCAGCAGGAAGAAGCCGCCGAATCCCCCGGTATGAACAACCAATCCATGTAACAGGAAGGAGAAAAAATCTATGGCAGCAACGCAGAAGAAAAAGCAGCAGGAAGGCCCTGCACCCCAGGTCGAGGCGAGGATCGATCGTATGGTGGACGGCGACTACAAAACCAAAGCCTATGCCAGCGTTACCATCGCCGGCGCATTTGCCGTCCACGGCCTCCGTGTCATTGAGACGGACAAGGGGCGCTTCATCTCCATGCCCCAGGAGTCCTACAAGAAAAACGGCGAGATGGTGTATAACGACACCTTCCATGCCGTCACCGCCGAGGCAAGGACTGCGCTGGTGGATGCGGTCAACGATGCTTACGAGCAGAGGCTGCAGGAACGCATGGAGCAGAGCGAGGACGCACCCGCTCAGGGCATGGAACAGCAGATGTAAGCGCCACGGTGCGAAAGGAGGTGACGGAACTTGGTGCGATTCACCGTGGATAACCGAAATCGGCTCATCTTTTACGGCAATCCTGTGGGCTATGTGAAGGCGGATATGAAGAAATTACGAAAACGGCACTCCGGCGAGGGCTATATCGATGTGTGCGTGTTGGTGGTCTGCGCTATGCTGGTGCTGGCACTGGCGGTGCGGATCCTGCCGGTCTTCGTCGCCAAGCAGCAGCTTGACACCTATGCGGTGGAGCTGGTATGCAAACCGTGAGGATCTGGAGCGAAATCTTCCACAATCAAGCAAGGCGGAGAATGCAGATATGCGTGGAGCCTATGCCGTTTCCGGACGCGGCGGCATTGCCCATGAGCCTGCTGTAGATAAGCCCCGGCGCAGGGGCGGCAAGCAGATGAAAACTTACGGTGAGGAGGATCTATGAGTTACTTTGGAACAATTTACGCCGACACCGAACTGCCCTCCAGAGCGAGGGCAGTTTATATGTATCTGCGTGACCGCGCAGACAGCGAGGGCAAATGCTGGCCAGGAATCAAGACGATTGCGTCCGACATGCGCTTGTCCCGTTCCACGGTCAAGCGGGCATTGACTGATCTGGAGCAGCACGGGTATCTGCAAAAGATCCCGCGCTATCGTGATAACGGCAGCAGTACATCCAACCTGTATTCCGTGCAGTAAGGCCGCAGAAAAGCGCAGTCCTCCGCCAAGGGAGGACTGCGCCTATTTGCTGAACCCAGGGGAGGTTCATGATGGATCTCCCAGAAGGACTCACTCTATCGGAGATTTAATACAGAGAAAGAACAGTAGTTGAGTTACTTCTCAGAATCCGTAAGCTCGTTGATTTGCTCAGAGAAAAGGGATGTGTTGAGAAGATCAGATGGTGTGATCATCAATGCATCTGCAAGATTGAATAGTGTCTCCAAGGAAAAGCTTCTGATCATGTTAGGCGCTTCAATGGCGCTTAGATGAGAGCGGCTCATATTAGCCTTCTCTGCCAGTTGATCCTGAGACATGCCACGCAATTTACGCAGGGTTGAAATTGCGATACCAAGTTGAATAAAACGATCTCTGTTCTTAAAGCTGACGCCTTCTTTGCTCATAAAAAATGCCGCCCCTTTCTGGATAAAATTATATCTTGCCCGGCATTTTTTATCCGCTCTATAAAAAGAGCTATTGACTTATTTATAGAGCATTGTATAATTAAAAAGAGCAGAACAGCGATTTATAAAGCGAGACGAGATAGCGATAGAAGGCGTTATTGAATCACCGCACTGGAAAAACAAAAGGAGATTTCCGCAATGCGAAAATCTCCTAAGTCACAATAAATTACCGTGTTATTTTCGTGGAGTTTGCCACTCCACGGGAAAGATAAGCCCTATTTTTTCTCCCGTATTATAGCATATTGCACATTGAAATGCAATTGCCTCAACAAGGAAATGGAAGAAAAAAGTGTGATTTTATCAGCGCACGGCAATATTTGTCGAAGAAATACCTTGATTTGAAAGTTTAGCGCAGTCAATCCGGCAGTCTGGATGGATTTAAAATAAGATCCACACCCATATGATCACAGCACAAGGAGGAATTACAAAATGGCAAAGGGTGAAAATATCTTCAGACGGCGGGATGGACGCTGGGAAGCCCGCTATAGCAAAGGGCGCGAACTATCCGGAAAAATCAAGTATGGATACTGCTATGGAAAAACATATCGTGAGGCCAAAGAGAAAGCAGGAAAGTGCAAAGCGGCGTTAGCAAGCGGAAATCCCTTGCCAACATCCAGGACTCCAAATCTGTTTTCCGCCTATTGTATGGGGTGGCTTCACGCAAAGAAAAGCAAGGTGAAAGAATCAACGTATATCAAGTACAGCACGGTAGTTGAAAAGCACATCATTCCCAAGCTTGGCGCTTGCTGCCCTTTGGGATTTACTACGGAACTGATGGACGATTTCATCAAAGAATTGCAGTTTGAAGATGAGCTGGCACCAAAGACCGTACATGATATTCTGGTCGTGCTGCACGGGATATTAAAGTTCACTGCTTCAAAGTGTAAAGGAGTCTTTCCTACCGTGGAGATCAACTATCCGAAGATAGGAAAAAAGGAAATGCGCGTTTTGTCCAGAGAGGAACAGGAGCGCTTCATTTCATATCTGCAAAAGGATTTGAATCCATGCAGATTTGGTATCTTGCTGGCGTTGTGTACAGGCATCCGAATTGGTGAACTCTGCGCGTTGCGTTGGGAATACGTTTCTACAAGAGATAAAGCAATCAAAATTGTAGAGACGCTGCAAAGGCTGCGTGACACCAGCGCATCACAGAATGCTCGAACGAGAATCGTAATCGGTCCACCCAAAAGCGATACCTCCGTGCGAACGATCCCTATGACGGAATACGCGGCTGGGCTTTGCAGGCACATGAAGCCGCAAAGTTCAGCCGCATATGTTTTGACCGGAACGGACGCATTCATGGAGCCACGGGTATTGCAGTATCGATTGGAAAAGTACACGCAGGCATGCGGCCTGGAGGGGGTGCATTTTCATACACTTCGGCACACATTTGCGACACGAGCTGTTGAGGTCGGATTTGAAATCAAATCCTTGTCCGAAATCTTAGGCCATGCCTCTGTCACAATCACGCTGGACCGATATGTGCATTCTTCGTTGGAGCTGAAAAGGGACAATATGCAAAAGCTGAATGCTGCAGGGATGTGATCTCTGCGCAGTCAAAAATCAGTGTTATCGGATGATATCAAACCGGGAAAAGCCCTGCCATGCGGGGCTTTTTCTTTGCTTTTGTAGCAGAGTGGCAAACTCCATGAAAATTCCGATTGTGGATCAGCAAATCATTCGCAGTAATAAAAATGATTTGCTTTTTTCTTGGACACAACATAGTGGGCACTCACTCAGTAATAACATCATGTACCATAAATGAGGTAATCGAATGAAGAGGGAACGGAATGCAAAGCAAGCTTTTATTGAGGGGACAGTTCGTGTTGTGGCCAGGGATGGATTAGACAAAACGACAACGAAAGCAATCGCAACAGAAGCTGGCCTGAGCGAGGCATATATCTATCGCTGCTTTGAGAGCAAAGAGGCGCTACTGTGTGCTGCCTTCCACATGGAAGATGTCGCTTTCGCATATTTTCTCAAGCAAAACCTCGTGGGTATGCATATACAGAATGCTCCATGGAAGGACAGAGCGTTTCAACTGTGGTCAGCAAGCTGGAGGTTCATTCTTGGAAGGAAGGACGACTGCCTCTTTTACCTTCGATACTACTATTCTGCGAATTGCCGCACTTATGCATACGAGGAGCATCTCCAATGTTTTCAGGAGCTATTTTCAGCGGTGGAACAGACTTTCAAACCGGAAGCCAATGTCAACATGCTACTTCATCAGGTTTTTGACACGATGCTGTCTTTTGCCGCAAGAGTGCTTGGCGGCGAAATGCCGGATGATGATGCGACCACGCAGTGGGCATTTGAACAGATATACAGCTTTGTTGTACCTAACGTTCGTGAAGAGCTTTTGATCCCATCTGGCTCAACACCGGCCTGACGGTGCAGCTACTTAGAGATTAAGAGTGTAGGGATGTGGGATATATGGCGTCAACAGCGACCGGCTGTTTGGCAGAGAAAAGCTCTGCCGATGTGATCATTCAGATAGCAAAGCCTGTACTGCGGCAGAAGAAGCTGTACCTGATAACGAAGCGTGTTTTTGACATAGTATGCTCCTTTTTGGGCCTGCTGATTTTAGCAATCCCGATGATGATCATTGCACTGATTGTCACCATAGACTCACCAGGCGCTCCGATTTTTAAGCAGGAGCGGCTCGGCATCAATGGGAAGCCGTTTATGATCTATAAATTCAGATCCATGTGCCTTGATGCGGAGGAAAACGGCCCCCAGTGGGCGGATGAACAGGATCCAAGATGCACGCACTTTGGCCAAATCCTTCGGCGCACTCGGCTGGACGAGCTTCCCCAGCTTTATAACATCCTGCGAGGCGACATGAGCTTCGTTGGCCCACGGCCGGAGCGTGCCTATTTCTACAGAGAATTTGAGAAATATATTCCAGGCTTCTCCAACCGCCTGCTGGTCACGCCGGGGCTGACCGGGTATGCACAGGTAAACGGCGGATACTCACTAAAACCGGAAGAAAAAATCATCTACGATATGGAATACATTGAACGCCAATCCATCATCCTTGATATCAGGTGCCTCTTAAAGACTGTACATATCGTTTTTTCTCATGAGGGTGCCAGGTGATATTTGTGTGTTAGGGTTCTTAAACCGGAATAAGAAAAAAGTAAGAGAGATCGTGAAAAAATGAAACGTGACATCCTTTTCCTCTGCCAATTTTTCTATCCAGAATATAACTCCTCCGCGACACTCCCTTTTGATACTGCCAGTTATTTGGCGCAAAACGGATACTCTGTCGGTGCCTTGTGCGGCTACCCAAGGGAATATAACACCAGCGGTGAGGTTCCAGTTAGAGAGACGAAGGATGGCGTTTCCATTCACCGGCTTCACTATATGCAGCTCAGCCGACACAGTAGGCTTGGAAGACTGATCAACTATTTTTCTTTTACACTCTCGGTCTTGCTCCATATTTTCGAAATTAAGGACTACCAAGCGGTCATTGTCTATTCGAATCCACCGGTACTTCCTATTGCTGCAATTTTGGCCAATAGACTCTTTAAAACGAAAATCATCTTTGTGTCCTACGATGTTTATCCGGAAGTCGCTTATGCCTCGGGTAGTCTGAGAGAAGGCAGCACCGTTTCAAGCGTGATGCAGCGAATAAACAGAAGCCTCTTCCAACGCGCTGAATCTGTCGTGGCATTGACCGATGAGATGCGGGAATACCTTCTTGACCATCGGCCTGAGCTTTCCGCAGACCGCATTGTCACCATCTCCAATTGGGCGCATGAAGCAACAGCTGGCAGCAAGTCCGCAGCACGGGCTGAACTGGGATATACAGATGAGGACTTTATCGTTGCCTACTTTGGCAATATCGGTATCTGTCAGGACGAAACAGCCTTGATTCAGGCAATGAATCAATTGGCGGATCACAAGAATATCAAATTTTTAATTGCTGGGCACGGAAACAAGATGCCATCAGTCCGACAGGCGGCAGAACGGCTTCCCAATGTCCGGATCTGCGATTTCCTCACAGGAACTGCTTTTGAGCATGCAGTCGCTGCCAGTTCCTGCGGCATTGTCAGTCTCGAACAGGGGCTGACCGGTATGTGTGCCCCCAGTAAATATTATAGCTATCTGCAGGGCGGTTTGCCAATTCTGGCTATCGCGGAACAGAGCTCCTACTTATCAAGGGAAGCTTTACATTCTGAAATCGGGCTATATTCAGATGTGGGAAATGGTGTGCAGCTCACCCAGAATATCTTGAAACTGTATCGGAACCCGGAACTGTGCAAAAAAATGTCAGACAATGCAGTGAGACTCTACACAGAAAAGTATGCCAGGGGCATCGGTCTAAGCAAGTATGCCGCCTTGGTTAAGAACATATTACGCACGGCCAACTAAGGGATTGCTTTTCATGAAATACCTATTCATTAACTCTGTCTACGGATTTGGAAGTACAGGCAGAATTATCGCAGATAAATGTGAACAGCTCAAAAACGAGGGCCATGAATGTGCTGCCGCATATGGAAGGACATGTGCAGATAACGGCGCGGCACAATTGATTCGAATCGGCACAAAGCCGGATTATCTGTTTCACGCAGGAATTACGCGTTTATTCGATTTGAATGGATGCGGCTCCAGAGCGGCAACACAGCGATTGCTTTCACAAATCGAGCATTTTCAGCCGGATGTGATTTGGCTACACAATCTGCATGGCTACTATTTAAATATTGAACTGCTCTTCAAATGGTTGAAAGAGCATTCTCAAATCAAAATCCTTTGGACGCTTCACGACTGCTGGGCATTTACCGGACATTGTGCTCATTTCAGCACCGCAAAATGTGACCGCTGGAAATCCGGCTGCGGAGATTGTCCACAGCTGAAGGCATATCCCAAAACATATGGGGCGGATCACACGCAGAGGAACTACCGGCAGAAACAGGCGTGCTTTACTGGCCTTGCGAACTTGACGATCATTGTTCCATCGGAGTGGTTGGCCCGGACAGTGAAGCAAAGCTTCTTAAAAGAGTACCCTGTTGAAGTAATACACAATCAGATCGATAAAAGCCTGTTCAAGCCAACACCGAGTGATTTCCGAGAACAATACGGATTGGACGGGAAAACAGTTATTTTGGGTGTAGCCAGCGTTTGGGATAAGGAGAAAGGACTGCTCGATTTTTGCCGGCTGCGGGAAAAGCTGGACAGCCGGTTTGCAATCGTCTTGGTAGGCGTGACGGATAAGCAAAAAAGCAGGCTCTTGCCGGGCATCCTGGCCCTGCCCCGTACAGCCAGTCCCAGAGAGTTGGCCGAAATCTACAGTGCGGTAGACGTGTTCGTCAATCCTACGCATCAGGATACATACCCAACAGTGAACTTGGAAGCCAGAGCCTGCGGGACGCCAGTCATCACCTATGATGTCGGTGGCAGCCCTGAGAGTGCAGGCGGAAAGTACATTGCAAAAGAAAATGATATTGACGGGTTGGCAGAGCAAATTTACAAACTGACGGAGCGAGAAGCGGTGGAGCTATCTGTATGATTATTTTGGGACCATTGTTCCCAGAGAAACGGGAACAGGAAATTATATCCGCATCAAAACGAGGCGTCTCCAATGCAGCGAATAACTTTCAATGGAATCTGATTAAGGGAATCCATGCGAATACAGATGAACCACTGATTGTTATCAATGCCCTGCCAGTTGGAACATGGCCTAAAAACTTCAAAATCTTTCACCTGAAAGATACAGACTGGTCCTGTGAGAACATAGTCGGCCATGAGGTCGGCTGCTGGAATATCCCGCTCGTAAAACAATTCATGCGAATGAGGAAGGTACGGGCGTGGCTGAAGAAGTATCCGTGTGAATCGGAAGTTCTGATCTTCACAGCATATCTTCCGTTTTTGTGGGCTGTCAATAAACTGAATCCCGAATACAAAGTAACGGCAGTGATTACGGATATCCCCGAGTTTTATGATATGCACCGGGTTTCTTCATTCAGGAAACTCTTGCGGAGAATCCACTGCAAAATTGTTTATCACTTTATGGCAAGGGTAGATCGGTTCATCCTCCTGACGGAACAAATGGCGATGCCTTTGCATGTAGGCAATCGCCCATACCTCGTGATGGAGGGAATGTGCGGGGATGTTGCAGATGAACCGCCGGTTTCAAAGCCTCAACCATTTTCCATGCTATATACAGGACGGTTGAACCGGCGCTATGGCCTTGAATTACTCCTTCAAGCGATGAAGGAATTGCAGGATCCTAATATTGAATTGTGGCTGTGCGGCTCCGGTGAAATGGAGGAAGAAATTCGCACGTATGCAGCACAGGATTCCCGTATTCGCTTTTTCGGCTTTTTACCACATGAGGAAGCGGTGCGGTTGCAGAAGCAAGCAACCGTGCTTGTCAACCCAAGAACCAATCAGGGCGAATACACGAAATACAGCTTTCCCTCCAAGACCATGGAGTATATGGCATCCGGCCGTCCGGTCATGATGTTTCGTCTGGATGGGATACCCGGAGAGTATGATCCATTCTTAACTTATATTCCAGAGGAGAGCGCTGCTTCCATTCGGGATACGGTGGAATCTCTCAGGAAATTAAGCCCGTCAGAGCTGAATGCGATGGGCGCGAGAGGGAGAGAGTTTGTGCTGAAGAATAAAAATCGAAATGTGCAAATGCGCCGGGTCCTGGACTTCATTCATAAGGAGCAAAGCGACGCATGACAATTGTACCTCTGTTCCTGCTGACGCTCGGTGCGATCAATTGGGGATATGCATATCCGTTGGTGTTCCTGTTTGTAGCTCTGTTGCGGCAGCGAATGCTTGGCAGAGAAATCTATTTTAACTTCTTGTATGCGCCAGGCTTTTGGCTGCTGCTATCTGCAGGCATGACATATGCCATGATTGGAATGCGGACAATCTCAGGTGTGTACCACCATGGAATTCTGCCAGTCGTTGCATTCGCAATCGGTTGGCTCATCGCTGAGGGAAGCTCTGATAAACAAATCCGAGATGGCATTTTGGCGCTGGCAGCCGGATTTGGAACTTACGCAACCTTGAATATGCTGGTCAACATCGGAAATAACCGATACCGTTTGATTGATTTCTGGACAGGTACATATCGAGCTGCAACGGGATCCGGCGCACTAAATACGCTGCCGATCTCAGTTACCCCCTATGCGGTGAAGTTCGAGAAAAGGCTCCCGGTAAAGATCCTGTTCCTTGCGTTGTTTCTTGCCACAATTCAGTACATGTTCATGCTGGGAACACGAACACAATTCGCAATTTTTCTGCTGATCGTGATTCTTGCCGCACTGCAATTCGCATACAGCGAGCAAGGCATTGCCGGAGTTTTGAAATGTATTGGAATCATGGCCGCTATCAGCCTGATTGCGTTTCTGCTCTACCATTTCAATGTCTTGTCCATAAGGGATTATATCCTGAGTACAAATCTGGCGGCACGCTATGAGCGGCGGGCATCCTTAGAAAATTCGGATTCTTTCCGCTTTCAAAGCTTTTGGATCGGACTGCGTGAATTGATTCAGTACCCGATGGGCGGCCGAGCCAGTCAGATATATCGCCATAACATGTGGTTGGATGTTGGCAGAGTTTCAGGAATCATTCCATTTTGCTTGCTGTTGATTTATTCCATTAAAAACTTTGCCAATGTGACGGTGATATGGAAGAGCAAACAAATTCTTCCGTCACTGCGATACCTTCTTCTGTTCCTGTATATCGGCGCATACGTCAATTGCTCTGTTGAACCAATTTGGGAAGGTGCATTGAACTTCTTCCTTGCTCTGTGCGTAGTGGATGGAATGGTCAGTGCAATGATGAGGAGATTAGAGAATGACCCCAATCCAGAAGAAAGTGCTCCAGATACTTCAAAGCTTCATGCAGATCTGTGATCAACTGCAGTTGAAATACTTCTTAGTATGCGGCAGTGCGCTGGGGGCGGTTAAGTATGGCGGCTTTGTCCCTTGGGATGATGATGTCGATGTCGCGTTATTTCGCAATGATTATGAACGCTTCTGCAAGGAAGCTCCGGCTTTGCTTCCGGAACAGCTCTTCCTTCAAAACTTTCAATCAGACCCTGCATTTCCCGCAATCTACAGCAAGCTGAGGAATTCAGAAACGACCTGCATTGAGGAAAGTATCGCGGCACTTCCAATCAACCATGGAATCAGCATTGACATTTTCCCTCTGGATGGGTACCCGAAAGATAAAAAAGAGCAGGAACGACTGGAGCGCAAGAAAGCCTGGTTTGCCAGAAAGCTATCCATTCCCTGTGTTCGTCCTGAGCGATGGAAAGAAGCGGTTGTGAATCCGCTGCGAGCTTTGGGCTTTGGTAAAAACACCGCACAAACTGCTGCGGCCTATACAGCATTGATCTCTGCATGGCCGGCAGAATCTTCGAATGTCATCGCAAACCACGGGAACTGGCAAGGACGCTTGGAATACCACAGAAAAGAAATATATGGCGATGGCAGCTACGGCATATTCGAGGGGCTTCCTGTCCGGCTTCCGGAAGACTGTGATGCGTATCTGAAGCAGAAGTATGGTGACTATTGGCAAGATCCACCGCCAGATAAGCAAAGAAGCCATCACAGATACTTGAAATTAGATACCGAGCGTCCATACACGGAATACTTGTGATTTTAGGGCACACGCCCTGAAGAATATAGCAAAATCAAAAATAAAGGAAGGTTATGGAATGAAAAGAAAGACACCAGTCAAACTGATAGGCTATTTGTTATGCGTTGCACTTTTGTGTGGCCTATTGGCCGGATGCGGCAATGACAAAGTGCAGGAAGAGCAGAATGATAATGTTTCTGCAGATACGATTCCAGAAGATGCAGTCGTTCATACAGACTACGGTGATCTGCATTATCCGGATCGTTGGCAGGAGTATGTTACCATTCGCCAGGAGCAGAACGGAAACACGATTGCGGTTACCTTTGAAACCAAGAGCGGAGAAGAAACCTATGAATTGTTCAAGGTTTTAATTGGTGATGACAGCAGCGAGGTTGTTGGCTGCCTGACGGATGACACAGGAACCCAGCGAAATGTTTATCTGCATGTAGAGGAACTGCCTGCAGACTCTGGCTTGGAAGAGACAGAGCAGACCCGCTTCTACGCAATGCAGGAGGACTTAAATTATCTGATCGATAATTTAAAATAAATGTAAGGAGAAACTGACATGGCGAGAGGAACAATGAAAAGGTATCTGTCAATGTGCCTTGTCATCGTCATGCTGCTGACAACGCTACTGCCTGTTGGAGCGTATGCGGCAGATGACTCGGCAATTGAGGATACCGCCACGAACTATGAAGAACCTGTTGCTTCTGAACTCGAGGATGTCTCCATTGAACTGGAAGACCAGGAATCGGAGCAGGCGGATGAGACATCTACCGTCACTGAGATTTCAGACTATGCGACATTCCTTTCCTGCTTCAAGGTTCTGGAAGGCTATGCCCAGACCTATGCGGAAGAAAATGCTGGTGAGGATGCCAATGCGCTGATCATCAACTATATCCGTACAGGCGTGGAGCGGTACACCTCCGGCACTTGGGAAATGGTCTGCGGCAAGGAGAATACTGCCTTCACCGCCTACGTTTCCGAGCAGGATACCGCGAACAACACTTCGGCCTCTGCGCTGAAGAACATCAACAACTTCACATTGCCCAATGGCAATAAAGTTGACCTTGGCCATGTGTTTGGCGCGATGGATGTGGCCAATTATGCCAAGGTGCAGGGCATGACGGATGCTGTTGTTCAGGCTCGTGCCGACATGGGCAGTTGGGCCGGTGACATTACGGATCTGATGTACTGCGCCGAAAACGTGGATATCGCTGACAAGGTAGATACCACGGAGACTGACGTCGATACGCTTGCCGCCAACCTTCGCGCAAGATACCTCGGTGTAGATTACGGCACGCTCAACGAGGTGGATCACTCCTTTACCGATACGGACCTCTATGGCGACATGGATGCGTTCTATCTCACAACGGAGATGAACCGCGGCGGTGTGGCATTGAGCACGATCATTGAGAACTACTTCACCGCAGGGCTTACAGATGCAAGCCGTGCTTCCTACTTCCTGACCAACCGTCTGGGCGGCATGGTCACCAAGGACGGTATCCGGAGCAAGGTCCTGAGCACCTATACCGGCAATACTCTGATTGGTGCGCTGGAGAGCTCCTATTCTCTGACTGACCTTTCCAATTATGAGACGCTGCGTAAAGCGTGCTGCTACGCTTTTGCGGATTACCTCTTTGACCTTGCAGGTGATCCGAACGGTACCGACCCGGTCGACCCTGATCCGGATCCCGAACCTGACCCGGAGCCTGATGACGCATACTACTCTGTGTTCTCTTCGGATACGACGACGGTCGCTCCCGGCGTGACGCAGACGATCAACTATGCTTTGACCAAGGATGACAAGCAGATCGTCTACTACATCGCCACGGCGGATATCGCCCGGGAGGATGTGAGCATCCACGCCAATTATCACGCCAACGATCCGAGTCAGGGCTGGGCCATGTCCCGTGTATCTGACCAGATGGCGGCGGCCCAGAAGCGGCATTCCGATCCGTCCGATGCGGCGAATTATGTGGAGCATTACAATGCCGTGGTCGGCGTGAATGCGGACTTCTACAACATGACGACCGGCGCTCCCAGCGGCGCGCTGGTCATGGAGGGTGTCGAATACCACAGCGGCGCATCGGCGAACTTCTTTGCGATCCTGAAGGATGGAACCGCCATGATCGGCAGCTCCGGCGATTACGCAGCCTATAAAGACCAAATCCAAGAGGCTGTCGGCGGCAGCGTTTATCTGGTCAAGGATGGAAAGTCCGTCGTGACCAGCGCAGCAGACTATTATAACAGCCGTCATTCCCGCACCTGTGTGGGTATCACCGCTGAGGGCAATGTTGTCCTGATGGTGCTGGACGGCCGTCAGGAACCCTTCTCCGCCGGCGGCAGTGCTGAAGAACTGGCACAGATCATGCTGGACGCAGGCTGTGTGACCGCAATCAATCTGGATGGCGGCGGTTCCACTACCTTTGTAGCGAAGCAGGAAGGCAGCGATACGCTCACGGTCGTGAACCGTCCCTCGGATGGCTATGAGCGTTCCGTCAGCTCCTCTCTGATGGTGGTCTCCACGGCTCCGGTCTCCACGGAGTTTGATCATGCCCTGATCACCTCCGCTTATGATTACTTGACGAGCGGCGCCGCAGTCCGCTTGATCGCTTCCGGTGTCAGTGTGTCCGGCAGCGCGGCGGAACTCCCTGCCGATATCACATGGAAGTCCGCGGATGAAACCATTGGTACCGTTTCTGAAGATGGTGTCTTCACCGCCGTCAAAAAGGGCAGCGTGGAGATCCAGCTCCTGTCCGGTGATACGGTGATCGGCAGCAAGACGCTTACCGTGGTCGAGCCGAATGGCCTGAAATTCTCCAAAACGAGTATCAACGCCATCTACGGAGACTCGGTGCGCCTTCCTTTGATTGCAACCTATAATGAGAATCCCGTCGCTGTGTGCGCGGGCGATATCACATTTGAACTGAGCAACAGCGCAGCAGGTACCGTTGAAGCTGCGAACAACGGCTTTGCCTTTACCGGCAGCGAGTCGTCCGGCCTGCGCAATGTGACCATCACGGCCATGATCACGCGGGACTACTCCATCAGTGCCACGATCAAAGTCGCTATGTACAGTGCCAATCAGGCGATTTTCGACTTTGATAACGCCACGAGCGGCGACAGAACCTTTGCATGGACAAGAGATGTCTCCAATGCGGAATATCTTCCCGGCGGCGACGGCGAGACGGATCGCTATCATGTGATCGATCCCAGCCAGCCCATGAATGTCACCTATGTCTTCGGACTGGATATGATGACGATCAAGGTGCCTGAAAAGCTGGAACCGCTTCTGTCCATGGTTGCTGGCGGCGATATTTCCGGCATCACGGCGTGGGATCTGCTGCTCCAGCTGGCGGAGCGCGTCAGTTCGAAGACCGAGGTAACGGTGAAGTTCCAGTTTGACCAGAATGTCGCTGTGGACATCTCCAACCTGACGGTGTCCAATGATTACTTCCGACTGACATCCGCATCCTTGGACGAAAATAATCTGCTCACTGTGAAGTGCAACTTCATCAAGCAGAGCCAGGCCATCGATCCTGACACGGCCAACCCCATCTGCATCCTCAGCGGCGTGCAGTTATCCGCCAAGGACGGCGCGCAGTGGGATGCGGATCAGTGCCTGAGTATCGAGAACTCCGGTTCGGTCGGCTACGATATCTATCTGGGCGCAAATGCACTCTACAGCATGGCCAAGCAGACCTCCTTCCAGGAGCAGTATGGGATCTATCCCTATGAGGAGCCGGAGAATACCACGCACCCCTGCGGCGGCCATTTCTACTGCGAATCCTATCAGGAGTTCACGGATCGCTTCATCCTGGACAACGGCTCCTGGTCCGGTTGGAAAACGGTTAACGGTACATCCTACTACTTCGTTGAAAACAATGCCTTGAAGGGCATTCACAAGGTTCCTGGCCTCAACGATGAGAGCAACGAGTATTTCTATCAGTTCAATGAGACGACCGGTGCTTGTGAAGGAAAGGTCACTGGGTTGATTGAATTCGATGGCGCATGGTATTACGCCATCAACGGCGTGGCCAAGTCCGGTTGGTGGAACCTGACGGATGCAGATGGCAACAACGGCTATTACTACTTTGACCCCGAGACTTTCCAGGGGCTGGATGGTGAAAACAGCAGTTTCTTCCCCAATGTGACCTATCAATTTGAAAATGGCAAACTGGTGAAGGGATCATGGCTGGCCACTGACCACGGTAAGCGCTACTATTATGGCCCCGGCTTTGTTCAGGGCAAGTGGTACACCATTGAAGGCAATCTGTATTTCTTCAATCAGGACGGTTATCGTTATGAGGGCCTCCGGTATGTAAAACTGCGCGATAACCATGATGACCCAATTTATTGGTACGACTTTGGAGAAGACGGCATCTGCCATGGCGTATATCAGCACACAGGACTCTTCTACCTCAATGGAAATACTTATTATACCATCAACGGCATGGTCTGCAATGGCCTGTATCTGGCGGAAGATGGATACTACTATTATTTCGGAAGCGTAGACTACACGGCAGTGAAGAACACCCGTCATTGGGTTTCCTACCCCAATGATACTGGCTTTGCACCGGCATTCTACAGCTTTGATGAAGATGGCCGCATGATCATTGATACGCCCGATCCTTCAAAGGATGGCATCGTAAATGAAGACGGCGAACTGTATTACTATGTCAACGGCGTTCGCTTCTACGCTGGCCTGATTCAGATTGACGGCGATTACTACTATGTAAACAGCTCCTGCAAGGTAGTCACCAACCAACGCTACTGGGTGTCCAAAACCAATGACCTGTTGCCTGCTGGTTTCTACAACTTCGATGTAGACGGCAAAATGACAGATGCGCCCATTCCGACACCTGACCCCGATCCGGATCCCAATCCTGATCCCGAGGTGAAGAACGGCATCGTCAACGAGGATGGCGAACTGTATTACTATGTCAATGGTGTCAAGACCTACGCTGGCCTGATTCAGATCGACGGCGATTACTATGATACGGTCAATACCCATTATTGCCTGAACTTGTGCGGCAAGACAAAACATAAGGTCAACTTGGGCGAGGACGCTCTGGGAAATCTGACCCGAATAGAAAATGAGCTTGCCAGAATCCCCGATAAGTTGGAAGCGGCAAAGACCAGACGGACGGAAATTTTATCGCAGATTGAAAATGCAAAGGAAGAACTGGCGAAGCCTTTTGATTTTGAGGACGAGCTGAAAGAGAAAACAGAAAGGCTCAATGCTTTAAATATTGAGCTGAATCTGGATCAGAAAGACCCTGCGGTACTTGATGCAGAGCCAGAGGAAACGAATGAACTACCCGAAAGAAAAGCGGCTGACCGTGAGCGATAATCTTCTTTTGCACATTTGAAAAGCCGTTATTTTGGCGGTATAATGGGAAAAGATTGAACAGTCGGAGGTGGAAAAATGTCTTTGGAATTTCAGTTTGAAACATTTGTAGATGTGTACCACAGCATCTTTTCCGAATATCTAAGCTCTGTTATCGCCAAGCTGCCGAAAGAAAATGAGAAGTACCGTGCCATGAAAGAAGAACTCTCAAGCCTGTATGACAAATATCCGAAAATCTTGGACATTTTTGATATGGATAAGGCAGAGGGACTTTCTGCTGAAGAATGTGCAGGACTTGTGAAAGCCTTGCAGCTTCGGAACGAGCTTACCGATATGGAATTGCAATCAGTTTATTTCCGTGGCTGCTATGATGGTGTGGGGTATCTGAAAAAAGCAGGAATTTTGTAATGGGATGATTGAGGAAAGGCGGCGTTGGTGTGAAGCTGACGCTGTCTTTAACATATGCAATCATAAATTTGTTTATTATATGAGATTGCATAAATGTCCATGTGGTGGATTTAGCAACAGGGATATGATACAATCAGAAAAAACGCAGATGTGTATGAGGAGATTTATGAGAGAACAATTATTGCTTTTAATTAGAATTTCAAAGCCAGAGTACAATAAGACTTTATATGAGGACTATAAATTATATATGAATCCGCAGATGGCATTCAAAGAGGATAATATGACAGCAGGTCAAAAAGACATAATGGAGGGAGCTATAACCAATATACCAAGCAAGTTATTATATTCAACAGATGAAAAGAAAACATGGAAATTGCTTGGTGATATTACGCTAATGCACAAAAATAATAATGCTTATATTTACTGCATGTATGGATTAAAATATGATGTTAAGTATTACCATGCAAAAAGCAATAAGTATTTTTATCCTATACCTTGGAGTTTTATTGAACCGCTATGGCAGGGTGATGACACGGAGATGATGGTTATCATTAATACTTCCGAATTTATAAAGAAATTTTCAAAAGCGGCAAAACAGAAAGGGTTAGCACATTCTTATGGAAAAGTGCATTATGACTTAGAGGAGAAATTGCAAGACAAAGAGTATCTTCATTTAGCTATGAATGATAGTTTTGAATCAGTTTATCATAAAATGGCTGATGGTTATGAATTACAGAAAGAGGTTGTACTGATGTGCTGTTTGCAAATAGGAAGGTTCTCCGACAGAAAGGGTGTGACTGATGCGTGGCTGTTACATAGGTAAGTTCTTTCTTACCTACAACCAGATAGGAGGTCTGAATATTTATGGAAAGAATTATTAAGCGTGGAGATATTTTCTACGCAACACTTAATCCCGTCATTGGTTCAGAGCAAGGTGGTACAAGACCTGTTCTTACTATTTCTAATAATACGGGGAACAGGCATAGTCCAACAATTATTGTCGCACCGATAACAAGCCGTACACATACGAAAGCAAAACTCCCGACACATACAGAGGTGAAAGATTTTGATAAGCTCGATAAGGACTCAATTATTCTGCTTGAACAGATCCACTCAAATCTTAATGCAAAAGATTTTAAGCCAAAGCGTAAAAACGCTGCGGCTGTACATACGGATGCAGAATTGTGTTCCTATGCAAGTGTCGAGGATAACAAATTGTGTTTACATAGTAGCTCCGACACATCCTGCAGAATGAAAAATACTGCGGTGATGTGTTGATGCAGAAGACCTTCCGGCAGGACTTTATCAACCGCAAGGCCATCAAGAATACAGGCCAGCTTCCCATGTACCTCATTGAAAATCACCATGAGGGCATTGTCAGCCGTGAAAAGTATGATGCAGTACAGGCGGAGATGGCACGGCGGAATGCAGCAAAGAGTCCTTCTAAAAACGCAGTCACAGGGATGGCCTCCTACGCCAGCAAGTATGCACTCTCAGAGCGGCTGGTCTGCGGCGAGTGCGGTACCCTGTATCGCCGCTGCACATGGACACGAAACGGGGAAAAACGAGTCGTGTGGCGCTGTGTGAGCCGATTGGACTACGGGAAGAAATACTGCCATAACTCACCCACACTGGATGAAGCACCGCTCCAGCAGGCAATTCTTGCAGCCCTGAACATGGCCATGGCCGACAAGAATAGCCTGATCCGGCAGATCACGGCTGCCATGGAAACGGAGATCATCCCATTTCCCGGCGGCACGATGAGCCTTGGAGATATTGAGCGCAGGCTGAGAGAGCTGGAGCAGCAGTTCCAAACACTGCTGGAAAAAGCCACGGATGATCCGGCTGCCTATGGCGGTCAGTTCAAAGAGATACTGGATGAGCAAACCCTCCTGAAAGAAAAGCGTTCCGGGATCCTCGCAGATAACAACGAACAGGTAAAAGCCAATCAGCGCATCCTGGATGCCGCACAGACCTTGGAAAACGCATCACTCCACATTACGGAGTGGGACGAGAGCGCCGTTCGCCAACTGGTGGAGACAGTCAAAGTTCTCTCCAAGGATGAGATCGCAGTAACGCTGAAGGGCGGCATTGAGATTTGCCAGAAAATTATGTACTGAAAGAAGGTGGAAAGATGATTTTTGTAACCAGTGATTGCCACGGAAACTTTGAACGCTTCAAGCCGGAATATTTCCCGGAGCAGGCACAAATGACAAAGCGGGACATCGTGATCTGTGCCGGAGACTTTGGTGGTGTGTGGTTTGGAGATGGCCGTGACGAGGCTGCATTGGACTGGCTGGAAAGTCTTCCGTTCACGCTGGCCTTCGTCTGCGGGAATCATGAGAACTACGACGCACTGGAACGATATCCGGTGAAAGACTGGCACGGCGGCAAGGTACACCGCATTCGCTCTCATGTCCTGCACCTGATGCGTGGACAGGTCTTCGAGCTGGAAGGCTATCACTTCTTCACCATAGGCGGAGCAAAAAGCCATGATACGGAGGACGGCATTCTGGAACCGGGTGCTCCGGATTTTGAGCGAAAGCTCCTGATGCTGCAGAGAAAGCCCCGAGCGAGGTATCGCATCAATCACATTTCGTGGTGGGCGCAGGAGATGCCTTCTGAGGAGGAGTACGCTGAAGCGCGGAGAAATCTGACCAAGGTCGATTGGGCGGTGGACTATGTTATCACGCACTGCGCTCCCACCAGCATTGCACTCATAGAAAACCGTCACAATGAGGCAGACCCGCTCACAGACTTTCTGCAGGAGGTCAAGGAGAGAGCGCACTATCATTACTGGCTGTTCGGCCATTACCACGACAACCGGGCCATTGATGAAAAGCACATCCTGCTCTGGGAGCAGATCATACAAGTTATCTGAGATAGGTCAAGGCAGAGAAAAACACGGCGATGTCACCGTGCTTTTCTCTGCGTTGAGCGGTTAAATCAGGCGCTGTGCGCCGGAAAGGAGAGGCTATGAATATCCGAAAAGCTGTGGACTACAGCACAATGTTTGCCGAACTGGAATCTGCCATGGAAGCGGATCTGCCGCAGATGGAGCTGTACTGCGAGATCGGCAAGGCCGTCTGCACCCGCTCGGAAAAGGGAGCGGCGGTGGCCGCTGCGGAGTTCTTGAAAGAACAGTACCCGGATATGACCGGCTTTTCTCCGCGCAATGTGCGCCGGATGCGGGACTTCTGGCAGTTGTACAGCGACATGCCGGAACTGCTGGGCGAAGCGCTTCGCTTGAATTGGACGCAGAATGTGGTCATCATGGAGACGGAGCTGACCGCAGAGAACCGCCGCTGGTACATCAAGCAGGCCGCTGCACAGAATCTATCCAAGTCGGAGCTTCTGCGAATGATCGAGGATTCTGCGCATTTGGAAAGTGTTCTCGACGAAAAGGTCGATGTGTGGTATAATGATGACAACGATGAGATTTCGGAGAGAACGCAGTATGAAGAAGATCCTGTTTATCTGTCATGGCAATATTTGCCGCAGCCCCATGGCCGAGTTTGTGATGAAGGACTTGGTAAAAAAGGCGGGACTGGCATCGCAATTTCATATCGAATCGGCGGCTACCAGTCGGGAGGAGATCGGCAACCCGGTCTATCCTCCGGCACGGCGCAAGTTGGCCGAGCATGGGATCTCGTGCGAAGGCCATGCCGCACGGCAGTTGACAAATCGGGATTACGACGAATACGATCTCCTGATCGGCATGGACCAGGCCAACCTCCGGGATATGTACCGCATCTGCGGCGGCGACTATGCCGGCAAGATGTCCCTCCTGATGGACCACACCGCTCGTCCCGGCAATGTGGCGGACCCATGGTACACCGAGGACTTCGAGGCGACCTGGCAAGATGTGCTGGAGGGCTGCCAAGGACTTTTGAAAGAATTCATGACAGAACGAGGTGATTCAAATGGCACAAAATGATAAGATCCAACTGTTTGAAGACAAACGTATTCGTACCGCATGGGATGAGGAAAAAGAAGAATGGTACTTTTCCGTTGTCGATGTTGTTGCGGTTTTGACGGATCAGCCAGACGCCCGTCATGCCAGTACATATTGGGCAGTTTTAAAGAAGCGGTTGAATAACGAGGGTGCAGGCCAACTGCTTACAAATTGTAAGCAGTTGAAGATGACCGCTTCGGATGGGCGGAAACGTCTGACCGATGTGGCCGACACCGAGCAGCTTCTCCGAATCATCCAGTCCATTCCTTCACCGAAGGCCGAGCCGTTCAAACTCTGGCTGGCGCAGGTCGGTCGGGAGCGTATCGAGGAGACCATCGACCCGGAGCTGACCATTGACCGGGCATTGGAAACCTATCTCAAGAAGGGGTACAGCCGTGAGTGGATCAACCAGCGGCTGCAGGCCATTCAAGTCCGCAAAGAACTGACGGATGAATGGGATGCCCGCGGTGTGCAGAAGGGCGTAGAGTATGCCATCCTCACGGATGAGATCTCCCGTGCATGGTCCGGCATGTCCACCCGGCAGTACAAGAACCTGAAGGGCTTGAAAAAAGAGAATCTCCGTGATAATATGACCACACTGGAACTGGTGCTGAACATGCTGGCGGAAGCGACTACCACTCAGTTTTCAAGAGATCGCAAACCAACGACTTTCCAAGAGAATCTGGCAGTTGCCAAAGCAGGTGGCCAGGTTGCTGGGCGAACCAGAAAAGACATTGAGTCTCAGTCGGACACACCGGTCATCACCTCCAAGAACGCCGCACAGCTCAATCAGGTCGTGACGGACCTGCTGGAAGGCGCAGTCTCTGACACAACTGAAGAATCAAAAGACAAGTGAGCTCTGCGCATCAAGTTATTCTTGCTGTCATACACCGATTTTTTGAAAGCAATTTCAAAAAATCTATAGTGTTGAGTTATGACAAAAAAGAAAGACACGTTGATGCGTGTCTTTCTTTTTTGGTGTCAGTGTATCGAAAGCCCTGCAGAACGCAGTCGGAAGTGTATGGCATCCCATCGCCCCAAAGGCCCGAATGGCTTTCCTGACAGTTGAAAAGCCGCCCTCGATGGGCGGCTCAGACTGTCAAAAACCCTGCCCAGCCGAAGGTTTCGGAGGGAAGGAAAGTGTGAAAGGAAACCGTTAAGGTGTCCTTTCACGTTCAATCACCCGCCGCAGCGGCAGAATTGCAAAATCATGCTGCAAAATTTGATTTTGCAATTCGGAAAGCAGCTTGGCGAAAAGGCCCGAAGGGACTTTTTTGACAAGTTGAAAAGAGCCGCCCTCGGTGGGCGGCTCTTTGGATAGATCGGGGATCAGAACTCTGCGGGGTTCTTTGCCGCGGCCTCTGTCTCGGCGGCAGCGGCGGCCTTGGACTTGCGGACGGCGTCGCGGATGAAGAAGACGGCCTCCAGAATGCTGAAGACAAAGGCGATGCCAAGGTCCTTCAGAACACTGGTTCGGATTTCCGCCTCCGTCAGGAAATCGGGAACGGATGCCAGGGCATCGCGGAACGCGATATCGTAGGTTTCCTTGAACGCATCAAAGATCTCCTTTGCCAGACCGAAATATTCGGCGGCGACGATCATCAGCATGGTGAATACGACGGCGAGGATCGCGCCGTGCACGGTGTTCTTCCGGCCGGAAAACAGGCCATAGCCGAAGTAACCGGCGGCCATGCCGACCAGCGCGCTGATCCACGCGATATAGCCGAGCTGCAGCAAGCCGAAATGGACCAGGCCACCGGCGGCGGAGAAGAGCAGCGCGCCGAGCACGCCGAGGGCGATGTTTTCGCGGCGCTTCACCGGAAGCTCCGCGGGGTTGACATAGGGTTCTGCCATGGGAGGTACCTCTCTTTCTTTTCTGTAAGCCTATTCTACCATGCCGGGCAGGAGAAAGCAAGAAGTAGTTATTCTTCCGTCGGCACGATGGAGCAGCCGTCCGTGATGCCATAGGTGGCGAGCAGGCGCTTTGTGCCCTTGTCCGTCACCGGGCGAAGCAGGCGCAGGTGCTTTACGCCCCCGGCGCGCAGCGGGCAGATCGCCTCGCCCAGAAGCTGCGCCGCCAGCCCGCAGCCGCGGTGCTCCGGCAGCAGGGCCAGATGCAGCAGCGCGCCCTCATCGCCGTCCAGGCGGCGCGTGGCGACCATCCCGGCGGGGGTATCGCGCAGCATGGCAATGCGAACGCGGTCGCCCGGCTCCGTCTGCGGGCAGCCGAGCGCGGCCAGCAGGGGAGCGTCCTCCGGAGCTACGTCGCGATACCACATATTGAAATCCAGATAGCGGCTGCCGCGCCACCAGTTCTGGCGGCCGAGCGTCGAGAGCTCCGGCGTCAGGTGCGTAGCGTCGTTCAGCGAGATCAGCTCATAGCTGCCGTTTTCCCAGTGCAGCTCCGTGACGGCCGTGTTTTCACTGTGGCTGACGCCTTCGTCCTGCCCAGGGAAGAACAGCTCCATCAGCGCGCCGCGCAGGACCATGCCGTGAGAGAAAATGGCGATGGACTGCCCTTCGTGACGGCGGACGACGTCGTCCAGCCCGGCAAGGAAGCGGTGTGCATATTGCAGGAAGCACTCCGCGCCCTCCACATACCAATGGTAGGAATCGTGAGAGAAGGCGTGCAGCTGCGCGGGATAACGTCGCTCCAACTCGCCAAACGGCGTGTCCTCCCACGGGCCGAGGCCGACCTCGCGGAAGCGCGCGTCGCGGTGGAGCGGCAGGCTCTTTTGCCGGTAGATGGCCGTCGCCGTCAGGCAGGTGCGCTTCAGATCGCTGGCATAGACCGCGTCGACGGGGATACCTGCAAAGCGCTGCGCCAGCGCCGCGATCTGGCGGCGGCCGTTCGGCGTCACGCAGGAATCATATTGGCCGTGGATGCGGCGGAAGACATTGCCCTCCGCCTCCGCGTGCCGGATCAGGTAGATTGTTGTCATAGTCCGTTCCTCTCTGTGCATGGGATTTTCCTTCAGTATAGCACAGCAATTCAAAAATGAAAAGTGACAGACGGTCAAAAAAACTGCCGGCCAAAGGCTTCGGAGGGGAAGAAAAGCAGGAGTGGAAACCGTCAGGGTCTCCCTTCTCGTTCCATCACTCCTGCAGCGGCAAAATTGCAAAATAATATTTCAAAATTTCATTTTTGCAATTTCGAAAGCAGCTTGGCAAAAAGCTGAAGTGTTTTTTTGCGCAGGCGCGGGAATGCTAACCGTGCAGAAAAGCGTGAAGGGAGGAAGAACGATGCAGGTACGATCCTTTTTGCTGACGCTCGGCCTCGGCATGGCCGCAGGCGGTACGGTAGCGCTGATGCTGCCGCGGCAGTCCGGCGTGCGCCGGGAGGCGCAGAAGGCCGCCGATGCCGTGGAGCAGACCATCACGGATGCGGTGCAGAAACTGAAGCCCTGACGGCCCGATGCTGCGGAGGACCTCCGCAGCATTTTTTATCGCGGCGTGCAGCAGGACTTGCGGGAACGGAAAAACCATGCTATAATTATGGCAGAATCTCTGCAAAAAAGACCTGCGGCCAATTTTAGGCAGCAGGTCTGCAGCTTATCCCAAAGGTCCTTTCGGACTTTTTCGCCAAGCCGTTTGCAAAAGTGTAGAATAGAATATTATTTTGCATTTTTGCCGCTGCGGCGGGTGAAGGAACGCGAAAGGACACCCTGACGGTTTCCGTTCCTTCTTTCCTTCCCCCGATTTCCGGTCCTCAAGCATGATTGCGGCACAGAGCGTCTGTGCCTAAATAAAATTTCAGAAAAGAAAAGGAGACGAAGATGAAGCATTCGCTGACCTCCGGCTCGATCTGGCGCGGCATGCTGTTTTTTGCCCTGCCTATCCTGCTCGGAAACATTTTCCAACAGCTCTACAACACAGCTGACGCCTTTATCGTCGGCCGCTTCCTGGATAAGAACGCCTATGCCGCCGTCAGCTCCTCCGGCAGTCTGATCTTCCTGCTCGTCGGCTTTTTCAACGGCATCGCCGTCGGCGCGGGCGTCGTCATCGCACGCTACTACGGCGCGAAGGACAACGAGAAACTCCAGACGGCCGTCCATACGACGCTGGCCTTCGGCCTGACGGCGGGCATCGTGCTGACGGTGCTCGGCATGACGCTCACGCCGCAGCTGCTGCGCCTCATGAAGACGGATACGGACGTGCTGCCGAACTCCATCGACTATTTCCGGATGTATTTTGCGGGCTCCATAGCCATCGTCATGTATAACCTCTGCGTCGGCATCCTGCAGGCCGTGGGAGACAGCCGCCACCCGCTGTATTACCTGATCCTGTCGTCCCTTGTGAACATCGCGCTCGACCTGCTGTTTGTCGGTGTGTTCCATTGGGGGGTCTGGTCTGCCGCACTGGCCACGAGTATTTCGCAGTTCGTGAGCCTCGGCCTGTGCATCTTCCGCCTGTGCCACTATGACACGGTCTACCGTGTGCGCCTGCGCAAGATTCGCTTCCATCTGCCCATGCTGAAGCAGGTTATCCACTTCGGCCTGCCCTCCGGTGTGCAGAATTCCATCATCGCCTTTGCAAACGTCATCGTGCAGAGCAACATCAACGCCTTTGGCTCGAACGCCATGGCGGGCTGCGGCACCTATGCCAAGCTCGAGGGCTTTGCCTTCCTTCCCATCACCTGCTTTACGATGGCGCTGACGACCTTCGTCAGCCAGAATCTCGGCGCGCATCAGTATGAGCGCGTGAAGAAGGGTGTGCGCTTCGGCATCGTCTGCTCCACAACGCTGGCCGAGTGCATCGGCGTGGTGCTGTTCCTGCTGGCAGAGCCGCTCGTGGCCATTTTCCAGAACGACCCCGCCGTCATTGAGATCGGCGTGCGGCAGGCCCATGTGGAGGCGCTGTTCTTCTGCTTCCTGGCCTTTGCCCACTGCATCGCGGGCATTATGCGCGGCGCTGGCAAGCCGATGGTGCCGATGTTCATCATGCTTGCCATCTGGTGTGTGCTGCGCGTGGCCTATATCTCCATCGTCGTGCCGCTTGTGGCCAAAATCGACGTCATCTTCACGGCCTATCCGCTCACCTGGGGCGTGAGCTGTATCATTTTCCTCATCTACTTCCTTAAATCCGACTGGCTGCATAACTACGACCGGCTGGAGCAGAAAAAGGCGCTGCTGTAACACAATTTCAAACCGGCCGTCCGGGTTTTCCGGGCGGCCGGTTTTACCGAGAAAAGCCCCCACCGGCGCAGCCGGTGGGGGTGGTTTCTACAACGAAAAAGCAGCCCTTGCGAACAAGGACTGCTTTTGGAGCTACTGGCCGGACTCGAACCGGCGACCTGCTGATTACGAATCAGCTGCTCTACCAACTGAGCCACAGTAGCATGGCGCGATTTGCGTGAATTATTGTACTTCATTTTGCGGAATTTGTCAAGCCATATTTTTGCTATTTCAGAAAATTCAATTTCTGGGCCGTTCTTGTGAAAGCTGCACAGCATTGTGTCCCTGCATGACGGATTCTTCGTCGGTTTTTGGGATTGACTTTGAATAAAAATTGATATAGAATGTATATAAATTCAAACGATAAAGCGGACACGCTCCGCCGAAACATGAAGGAGAATGAAAGCATGAAAAAATGGATCGTCCTGACGCTGGCCCTTGTGCTGGCGCTGTCTCTGTTTGCGGGCTGCGGCAAGAGCACAGACGCAGATGAAACCGATTATGCATCCATGTCCATCGAGGAGCTGAAGCCTCTGCTGAAGACGGTCACGGACGGCAAGCTGACCGTCGCGACCAGTCCGGACTTCGCGCCGTATGAATTCTATTCCATCGATGAGAACGATAATCCGACGCTTGTGGGCTTCGACATTGCGCTTGCACAGTACATCGCTGATTACCTCGGTCTGGAGCTTGAGATCATCCCCATGGACTTCGACGGCACGCTCAGCGAGCTCAGTGCGAAGAAGGTCGATCTTGCACTTTCCGGCTATTCACCTGATCCCGCCCGTGAGGACAAGATGGACTTCTCGGATATCTACTATGTTGGCGGCCAGTCGTTTGTGACCGTGCAGGACAAGGCGGATTCCTTCTCCGCGCTGGCTGAGGCCAACAAGGCGGAGTACCAGATCGGCGCGCAGCTCGGCTCCATTCAGGCCGACCTCGCCAAGGAGAACACGCCGGACGCTGATATCGTGGAGCTCTCGAAGGTCACGGATATCATTGCAGAGCTGCTGAGCGGCAAGCTGGACGGTGCGTTCATCGAGACGGTCGTTGCCGAGGCCTATGCCAAGAACTACCCGGCGCTGTGCGTCAAGTTCGCGGTCCCCTATGAGCAGGAGGGCTCCGTCGTCGGTGTGAGCAAGGACAATGGCGCACTGCTGGCAGCCGTGAATCTCGCCATTGCCGCCGCCAAGGAGGACGGCTCCATGGACAAGTTCGTCGCCGAGGCCAACACGCTCGCCGAGGGCAATACCTACGAAGGTCTGCTGGATAATCAGGGGTAAGCACGCATCTGAAAGAGTAAGGAAATCGCAGACTTCTCCCGCCGATAGGCGAGAGAAGTCTGCCTGTCTGTCAAAATAAAAAGGAGGGCCCCCCGTTGCTTTCTGTCAATGGCTTCCGCGCCGCCCTGCGATACCTGACCATGTTCAAGGAGGGCATGATCTGCACCGTCTCGCTGTCGTTCCTGACGGTCGTGTTTGGCTTTCTGCTGGCTCTCGTTCTGGCGTTGATGCGTATGAGCCGCATCAAGCCTCTGAGCATTTTCGCTTCCATCTATGTGGAGGTGTTCCGCGCGACGCCGATGCTCGTGCAGCTGTTCATCATCTATTATATCGTTTTCGGCGGCGTATCGCTGCCGTCGTTCAAGCTGTTCGGCTTCATTCGCTTTGAGCGCTTTCTGCCAGGCGTCATTTCGCTGGCGCTGAACTCCGCTGCCTACCTCAGCGAGATCATCCGCGCCGGTATCCAGAGCATCGACCCCGGCCAGTCGGAGGCCGCCCGCAGCCTCGGCCTGACGCGCCGCCAGACGCTGCAGTCCATCGTGCTGCCGCAGGCCATCAAGAACATCCTCCCGGCCATCGCCAATGAGTTCGTGACGATCATCAAGGAGTCGTCCATCTGCTATACCATCGGCGTGCAGGAGATCATGTCCGCCGTGAACTCCGTGAAGTCCGCGACGTTCTCCATTGGCGAGCCGCTGATCATCGCTGCCTGCGTGTATTTCTGCCTGACGTTCCCGACGTCGAAGATCATCCAGTATTTTGAAAGGAGAATGAGCCGTGGCGACCGAAGATAATGTCATCATCTCCGTGCAGAATCTCTGCAAGTATTTCAAAAAGGACGCCATCCGCGCGCTGGACGGCATCTCCGTCGATATCCGGCAGGGCGATGTCATCGCGGCCATCGGCCCCTCCGGCTCCGGCAAAAGCACGTTCCTGCGCAGCCTGAACCTGCTGGAGATGCCGACGAGCGGATCTATCCTGTTCCACGGCGTCGATATCACGCAGAAGAAGGTCAACATCGATCAGCTGCGCCGGAAGATGGGCATGGTCTTTCAGCATTTCAACCTCTTCCCGCACCGGACGATCCTGCAGAACATGACCCTGGCACCGGAAAAGGTGCTCCGTATGCCGCGCGAAATGGCCACGGAAAAGGCTCTGCAGCTGCTGCGCCGCGTCGGCCTCGAGGACCGTGCTGACGCCTATCCCATCCAGCTCTCCGGCGGCCAGAAGCAGCGTGTGGCCATCGTGCGCGCGCTCATGATGGAGCCGGAGGTCATGCTGTTCGACGAGCCGACCTCCGCGCTCGACCCCGAGATGGTCGGCGAAGTGCTCGATGTTATGAAGGAGCTGGCGCACACCGGCATGACCATGGTCGTCGTCACGCATGAGATGGGCTTTGCCCGCGAGGTCGGAAACCGCGTGCTCTTCCTCGATCAGGGGAAGCTCGTCGAGGAGGGCACGCCGGACCAGATCTTCGGCGCGCCGAAAAACCCGCGCCTGCAGGATTTCCTTGCAAAAGTGCTTTGAGTTTCAAAAAACGGGATCGCCTCGTCGGCGGTCCCGTTTTCTGTATCAGGTATGCTCCTGCCCGGCGCGGTAGACGCTCGGGGAGCAGCCCTCGCTGGCGGCAAACACGCGCGAGAAATAGAGCGCGTCCGGGTAGCCGACGGACCACGCGATCTCGGAGATATGCATCGTCGTGCCGCGCAGCAGGGTGCGCGCCGTTTTCAGCCGGGTCTCCCGCAGCAGGGCGGTGGGGGAGCGGCCGAAGCGCTGCATGAAGCCGCGGTAGAGCCAGCTGCGGCTCACCCCGGCAAAGGCGGCGATGTCGTCGACGGTGATGGGCTCGGCGTAGTTGTTCTCGATATAGGCCGCCGCGCGGTCGATGACGTCTCCGCGGTCCTCTGGGCCTTCCCGTCCCTCGATGAGCTTGCCGAGCAGCAGGTAGGCATAGCCCAGCATCTGCGTCCGGCTCCACGCGGACTGGCCGCGCGCCTCGTAGATCGCCGTGATGTAGCGCTGGAACGTCCGCCCGAAGTCGATGTGCAGCACGGGCGCGTCCGGGCGCAGGTCCGTGCGCGCCAGCAGGGCGGCGGCATCCGGCCCGCTGAAGCCGAGCCAGTGGTATTCCCACGGCGATTCCGTGTCGGCCTCGTAGCTCACCACGACGTTCGGCCAGACGAGAAAGACCTCACCCGCGCGCACGGGGAAGGCCCGCCCGGCCGCCGTGAACGTCCCGCGGCCGGAGACAACGTAGTGGATGAGATAGTGATCCCGCACGCCCGCGCCCCAGCGGTAGCCGGGTGTGCATTGCTGAAACCCGACGTTTTTTACCGACAGCGGCAGAGCGGCGCCGTCGGATTTATAGGAATTCTTGAAGTAAACTGCCATGATACACGCCTCCCGTACCAGAATACCACAAAAGGCAACAAATTTCCATATCAGCGCTTGAAAATTCCATTGCATCCGCAACATATTTCCCTAAAATAAAGATATCGGTAATAAAAAGCGAATAAAAAGAAATCACAGAAAGGTGCGTCATTCCGATGTACGAATCTCTCAAGAAGCGATTTACAGATCAGTTTGGCACGAAGCCCGGCTTCGTATTCTCCGCACCCGGCCGCACGGAGATCAGCGGCAACCACACGGACCATCAGCATGGCTGCGTGCTGGCGGGCGCCGTGAACCTCGACACCGTGGCGGCCGTCGCCCGCAGCGAGCGCGGCGCGATCCGCGTGCTGTCCGAGGGCTATCCCCTCTGCGAGGTCTCCCTGTCGGAGCTGGAGGCCGTCCCCGCCGAGGCGGGCACGACGAAGGCCCTCATCCGCGGCATTGCCGCGCGGTTCGCCGCGCTGGGCCATGCGCCCGTGGCCTTTGACGCCTATGTGACCTCCACGGTGCTGCCGGGCAGCGGCCTGTCGTCCTCGGCGGCGTTCGAGGTTCTTATCGGTGTGATCCTGAACCACCTCGGCAGCTGCGGCCTGACGGCCCCGGAGATCGCGCAGGTCGGCCAGTATGCCGAAAACGTCTACTTCGGCAAGCCCTGCGGCCTGATGGATCAGACGGCCTCCGCCGTCGGCAACATCATCGGCATCGATTTTGCGGATCCGGCCCATCCGAAGATCCAGCCCGTCGCCTTTGACTTCGCCTCCTGCGGCTACAGCCTGTGCATCATCGACTCCGGCGCGAGCCACAGCAACCTGACGGACTGCTACGCCGCCATCACGAACGAGCTGAAGGCCGTGTGCCGTGTGTTCGGCAAGGAGGCCCTGCGCGATGTGCCGGAGGACGAGTTCTACGCCCGCCTCGGCGAGGTGCGGCAGGCGGCAGGGGACCGCGCCGTGCTGCGCGCGATCCATGTCTATGAGGACAACAAGCGCGTTCGTCTGCAGCTGCGTGCACTCGAAAACGACAATTTTCCCGCGTTCCTCGAATATGTCAAGGAATCCGGCGATTCGTCGTGGATGTATCTGCAGAATGTGATCCCCGAGGGCCGCACGGCCCGTCAGGAGGTCGCGTTCGCGCTGGCGCTGGCCAAGCATCTGCTGGGCGGCCACGGCGCATGCCGCGTGCACGGCGGCGGTTTTGCGGGCACCATTCAGGCCTTCGTGCCGAATGAGCAGCTCGAGGAATTCCGCGGCGGCATCGAGGCTGTCCTGGGCGAGGGCAGCTGCCATGTGCTGTCCATCCGCCCGGAGGGTGGCATTCTGGCGGAGGTGTGCAGCCATGATTGACGCCTGCATCGCCGGCCTGCTCTGCTATGCGGAGAATGCCGGTCTCATCGAGGCGGACGACCGCCTCTGGGCGCGCAACCGCCTGCTCGAGGCCCTGCAGCTCGACGGCTGCGACCCTGACTGCACCCCGGCAGAGCTGCCGCTGGCGGACCTGCTCCGCGAACTGACGGAGGACGCCGTTTCCCGCGGCGTTGCACAGGATAATTCCGTGGCGCGCGACCTGTTCGATACGAAGCTGATGGGCGTGCTGACGCCTGCGCCGCATGAGGTGCGGGCCAAATTCCGCAGCCTGTATGCCGTTTCGCCGGAGCAGGCGACGGACTGGTTCTACGCCTTCAGCCAGAACACGAATTATATCCGCCGCGACCGTATCGCGCGCGATCAGAAGTGGGTCTACGAGAGCGCCTACGGCCCGCTGGACATCACGATCAACCTCTCCAAGCCGGAGAAGGATCCGCGCGCCATTGCGGCTGCCAAGCTCGCGCCGCAGTCCGGCTATCCCAAGTGCGCTCTCTGTGCCGAAAACGAGGGCTATGCCGGACGGATGAACCACCCGGCCCGCCAGAATCACCGTGTCATTCCCGTGACGATCAACGGCAGCGGCTGGTATCTGCAGTATTCGCCGTATGTCTATTATAACGAGCACTGCATCGTCTTCAACGGCACGCATACGCCGATGAAGATCGACCGCGCGGCCTTCCGCAAGCTGCTGGACTTCGTCGGCCAGTTCCCGCACTACTTTGTCGGCTCGAACGCCGACCTGCCCATCGTCGGCGGCTCCATCCTGAGCCACGATCATTTCCAGGGTGGGCACTACACATTTGCCATGGAGCGCGCGCCTGTCGAGGAGCCTGTCCGCTTCTGCGGCTTTGACGATATCCGCGCAGGCATCGTCAAGTGGCCGATGTCCGTTCTGCGCCTGACCGGCCCGGACAGCGACCGCCTTGTGGAGCTGGCCGACCGTATCCTGCGCGCATGGCGCGGCTACACGGACGAAAGTGCCTTCGTCTTTGCCGAGACGGACGGCGAGCCGCACAACACCATCACACCCATTGCCCGCCGCCGCGGCGTAGACTATGAGCTGGACCTCGTCCTGCGCAACAACATCACAACGCCGGAACATCCGCTCGGCGTCTTCCACCCGCATGCGGCCCTGCACCATATCAAAAAAGAGAACATCGGCCTCATCGAGGTCATGGGCCTTGCCGTTCTGCCCGCCCGCCTGAAGGGCGAGCTGGCCGCACTGGAGCAGGCCATCCTGTCCGGCGCGGACATCCGTGCGGACGAGACCCTCGGCAAGCATGCTGACTGGGTCGAAGAGCTGAAAACGCGTTACACGTTCACACCGGAAAACACGGCGGACATTCTGCGCCGGGAGGTCGGCGCGGTGTTTGCGCAGGTGCTGGAAGACGCGGGCGTCTTCAAACGAAATGAAGCCGGGCGGGCGGCATTCCGCCGCTTCCTCGGCACTGCAGATCAGGAGGGATCGTTATGAAAATTCTGGTAACCGGCGGCGCGGGCTTCATCGGCAGCCACACCTGCGTCGAGCTGCTTGAGGCGGGCCACGACGTCGTCATTCTGGACGACCTGTCCAATGCGTCCGGTACGGTCATCGACAAGATCGAGACCATCACGGGCAAGCGCCCCGCGTTCTATCAGGCGGATGCGAAGGACCGCACCGTCCTGCATGAGATCTTCACGGCGCACCGCATCGATGCCGTCGTGCATTTTGCGGGCTTCAAGGCGGTCGGCGAGAGCTGCCATATCCCGCTGGCCTATTACCGCAACAATCTGGATTCCACGCTGGCCCTGCTCGAGGAAATGGCGCAGGCGGGCTGCACGCGCTTCGTGTTCTCGTCCTCCGCGACGGTCTATGGCCCGGACAACGCCATTCCCTATGTCGAAACGATGCCCACCTATGTTGCAACGAATCCCTATGGCTGGACGAAGGTCATGATCGAGCAGATCCTGCGCGATTATTGCACCGCGACGCCGGGCTTCACAGCCGTGCTGCTGCGCTATTTCAACCCCATCGGCGGCCATCCCTCAGGCCTGCTCGGCGACGATCCGAACGGCATCCCGAACAATCTCATGCCCTATATCGCCCGCGTGGCGGCCGGTCAGCTGGACAAGCTGACGATCTTCGGCGACGACTATCCCACGCCGGACGGCACCTGCCGCCGCGACTATCTGCATGTCGTCGATCTGGCCAAGGGCCATCTCAAGGCCATCGACTATGCCATGGAGCACACGGGCGCGGAGGCCTTCAATCTGGGCACCGGCCACGCCGTGAGCGTGCTGGAGCTGGTGAACACGTTTATGGAGGCCACGGGCGTAAATGTGCCCTATGTCATCGGCCCGCGCCGTGAGGGCGACCTGCCCCAGATGTGGGCGGACACGCACAAGGCGGAGACCGTCCTCGGTTGGAAGGCCGAGAAGACCGTGGCCGATATGTGCCGCGACAGCTGGAACTTCGTCTGCAGCGTGAAGAAGCAGTAATGTCCGGTCAGGAATCGGAATAACAAAACAGCCGTCTCATTACGAGATGGCTGTTTTTGCTGCCTGCATCTCGTCGATCCCGGCGGCACAGTCGTGCGGGATCGGCTTCCAGTCCACATGGGAGAACAGCGCGATGACCGTGCTGATGCGGCCGATGACGTCGAACAGCGGGAACGTCACGGCAAACCAGAGCTTCCGGTACCACGGCAGGGCGGGCATATGCTGCCGCTCCGTCAGGAAGACATAGAGTGCGATGACCGCATTCCGCAGCCAGCGCTTTCCGAAGCCGGCGGCCCACGCCAGCAGTGCCGCGCCGACCACGCCGAAGCTCTCCTTTGTGAATAGCCACAGTGCAAGGGCGCATAGCAGCCGGGCGGCGTAGGTGAAGATGCTCCACAGCGCGCGGGGGCAGACGAGCAGGAACATGTCGTAGGACATGAAGGCCGTCGGGGCGTCGTGCGACGTGAACACATGCTTCCACAGCGGCCAGCCCGTCTCGGCAAAGGCCTGCAGGTGGCCCTTTGCCCAGCGGATGCGCTGGCGCAGCGCGATGCGCAGGGAGACGGGCTGCTCGTCATAGAACACGGCTGCATCGCAGTAGGAGATGGGATAGCCTGCAGCGACGGCGTCGGCCGTAAAGGCGCGGTCCTCCGTCAGGGAGGTGTAGTGCCAGCCGTTTTTGACCAGCTCAGAGGCAAACAGAAAGCCCGTGCCCTGAATGCGCGTGGCCAGTCCGAACACGGAGCGCGCGCGGTGTTCCATGCGCACGGTGCGCAGCCAGTGCAGGGCATAGGAGGCGGAGATCCAGTTGTCGCCGAAATTTTTGCTGGCGCGGCAGGACGTTACGATGCGCTCGCCTGCGTCAAAGGCCTCGTTCATGCGCGAGACATAGTCGCGGTTGAGCAGGTTGTCTGCGTCAAATACAAAATAGCCCTCAAAGGCATCCGTTCCGTAGTCCCGCTCGATGCAGGAAAACAGATATTCCAGCGCGTAGCCCTTTGTGCGGTGGTCCGGGTCGCAGCGCTCATAGCAGACCGCACCGCCGCTGCGCGCCGCCTGCGCCGTCCCGTCCGTGCAGTTGTCGGCCACGACAAAGACCGTGAGCAGCTCCGACGGGTAGTCCTGCAGGCGGATGCTCTCGAGCAGACGGCCGATGACGGCCTCTTCGTTGCGGGCTGCAATGACGATGGCATAACGATGTCGGCGCTTTGCAGGGGCGAAATGCCGTGTGGCGAACAGACCGACGATGGCGTAGACGGTATAATAGCAGCTCATCGCGCCGAGCAGGGCGCCGATGGCGGCAAAAATTTTGGGCAGCAGATGCAGCATAGGCGGCACTTCCTCTTTCGAACTCAAAATGCACGCCTGATTATAGCACAGAAGGCCGAAAAAGGAAATGCCGCCCGGATTAAGATTTTATGAACGTTAGATGTGTTGACGCAGTGCCGCAAGAGCCTTTTTCTCGATGCGGGAGATCTGCACCTGCGAAACGCCGAGAATTTTGGCCGTTTTGTCCTGCGTCAGGCCGTGAAAATAGCGCAGGCGGATGACCATCTGCTCGCGGTCGGTGAGCTGGGCGATCGCCTCGCGCAGCGCAATGCGTTCCAATATTTTCTCCTCCATTTCTCCCTCGGTCAGGACGTCCTCCAGCGCAAAGCCGTCCTCGCCGGAGCGCCGCTGCAGGGACTCCGTCGCGCAGGTGGCTGTCTCGGCTACGGCGATGTCCTCCGGCTGCAGGGCAGTGGCCTCGCTCAGCTCTGCCAGCGTTGGCTCGCGGCCGAGCGTGCCGGTCAGCCGCTGACGCGCGGTGCGGATGAGGGCGGCGCGTTCCTTCAGGCTGCGGCTGACCTTGATGGTGCCGTCGTCCCGCAGAAAGCGGCGGATCTCGCCCGCGATCTTCGGCACGGCATAGGTGGAAAACTGCGTGCCGTAGCTCAGGTCGAACCCGGCCACGGCCTTGAGAAAGCCGAGGCAGCCGAGCTGATACAGGTCGTCCGGGTCGACGCCGCGCCCGAAAAATCGCCGCGCGACGGACCAAACGAGGCCGGAATTCGCCTGAATCAGCGCCTCTCCCGCCTCGCGGTCTCCGTCGCGGGCGCGGATGAGCAGCTCCTCCTGATTCATTTTTTTCCACCCCGGCGTACAATCCGGCGCTTCATATGGACGGTCGTACCCTTGCCGGGCACGGAGCTGATGCGGAACTCGGTCATAAAGCTTTCCATGATGGTAATGCCCATGCCGGAGCGCTCCTCTCCACCGGTCGTGAACATGGGACGGCAGGCCTGCTCAAGGTCCGCGATGCCGCAGCCGCGGTCCTTGACCATAATGTCCAGCACATTGTCCGGCAGCAGCCGTGCCCGCAGGATGACCGGCCCGATCGTCTCGGGGTAGGCGTGGACGATGCAGTTCGTCACGGCCTCGGACACGGCCGTCTTGATGTCGCCCAGCTCGTCGAGCGTCGGGTCGAGCTGCGCGGCAAAGCAGGCAATGGCAGAGCGCGCAAAGGCCTCATTGGCCGAGCGGCTGGGAAATTCCAGATTCATGTAGTTTTCGCTCTTCATCGGTTGCATTCCTCCCTGATCTCCGTGATTTTTTCGATGCCCGCCGCGCGCAGCACCTTATAGGGCTGGGGCGGGATGTTCTGCAGCAGCAGGCGGCCCTGCAGCGTGTTCATGCGGCGCAGCGTATGGATGACCACGGCGATCCCGCTGGAATCCATGAATGTCACATCGCGGAAGTCCAGAATGCAGCGAAGGGGAAGGTAGAGATCGATCTTGGCTGACAGCGCCTGCATGATTTCCCGGGCGGCATGGTGGTCGATCTCGCCCCGCAGAGCGATCGTCAGCTGCCTGTCCTGCACATAGCTCGTCAGATTCATTGGTATGGTTCGCCTCCAGCAAAAAAAAATAACGCACACGGAACCCGTGTGCGTTTAGTATAAAGCACTGCCCGCGCGCCGTTTGTCGAAGCGGATGCGCGGGCGGCAAAAATTACGGAGAACGAGCAATCAACACAGAACGATTACTCAGCAGAGATTGACAAATCAAAGGAGGATCCAACTAAGATACAAACCAGTAGTTGCGCGCCGTGTGTACGGCCTGCAGGGAGTCGTCACGGTAATTTGGCTCGAGACCCTCGACCAGCAGGTCAATGGTCTCGACCTCCGGCAGGGCGCTCAGCGAAGCGACGATCTCGCGCACGGCCATGCGCTCCTGCTCGGCCGTGCGGCAGCCTTCGAGAAATTCGGCTGTTAGGTCGAGCGTGCATACGCCGCCTGCCAGCTTGAGGGACAGAATTTTCGTGCCCTGCGGGATGGAGTTTTCCAGTCCGTTTTCGCCCTCGAGCGCCAGCAGGGCCTCCAGCACACACTGCACGCTGCTGGTGCCCTCAGCGAGCGTGAGCTGCATCGGCACCTGCGCCAGCAGCGGCATCGTGTCGCAGGTCAGGCTGAGCGTGACGTCCAGCGTTCCGTCCAGTGCAGGCACATAGATCATGCGCTCGTCGCGTGCAAGGCCGTTCTCCAGCTCCAGCACATACAGCCGCTCCAAGGGTGCGCCCGCGATCCAGAGATCCACGGTCTGGATCTGCGGCAGCTCTGTCAGAGAATTCACAATGGCGTAGACGGCCAGCCGCTCCGTGTTCCAGCTGCGCGGCATCCCCGTCAGGAACTGCGAGGAGAGATCGACGGTGCAAACGCCGTTTTCTACACTGACGCTGCGCAGTGCCGTGCCCTCGGGAATGGCGCTCTCGCTTTCCGGCAGGGCCAGCAGGCGGCGCACGATCTCCGCGGGCCGGTCGGCCGCATTCATGGCGGCGACGGTCTGCGTTTCGCGCACGAGATAGCGCTGCGCCTCGTCCGGCACATAGAGCACGAGCTCTTCCTCCTGCTCCTCCATGCCGTTGTCGCGCAGCAGGATATCCTTGGCGGCCAGCACATCGGCCGCGCCGTCGCCGCTGCGCAGAATGCTCACGCGCTGCACGCCGGGCAGCTGCAGGAGCGTCCGGGCAAGGCAGGCGTTGAGAATGGTGCGGTCGAGGCTCCGGCACGGCATGCCGGAAAAGACCAGCTCCGCCGTGCCCTCGGTCAGGCCAATGGACTCCAGCGCCCAGTCTGCGGGCAGGGGAGTGCGCAGCTCCGGCGAGGCGGGCCCCTTCAGGTATTGCAGCACGACGGTGCGCAGATCGGCGTCTGCCTCGAGCGGCGCGGCCTCGGCGCGGATCACGCCGTCCTCGCCGCCGAAGGCGACCTCGGCGCAGCGGTAGTAGAAGGAAAACGGGGCGTCCGCCTGCTCTGCAGGCGCGGTGGTGCAGGCGCACAGCAGCACAAGCGGGAGCAGCAGAAGCAGCAGCGGGCGGTTCAGCTTGCCAAAAACGACTCTTCGGGCTTTTCTGACAAGCTGTTTCCAGGATTGCAAAATAGAATTTTGTAGCATCATTTTGCAATCCCGCTGCTGCGCCAGGTTATGGAACGCGAAAGGATACCCTGACGGTTTCCTTTCACAGTTTTCTTCCCTTCGAAACTTTCGACCGGGCAGATTTTTCGACAGTCTGGTTTCATGTTTCGTCCTCCTCCAGATCAAAATGCGGGAACCGCACGGTGAAGATCGTGCCGCCGCCCGGCCGGGCCTGCACGGCGATGGTGCCGTAGCTGCGCTCGACCATGTCGTGCACGATGGAAAGGCCCAGCCCGGCGCCGCCCGCGGCGCGGGAGCGTGCCTTGTCCACGCGGTAAAAACGCTCGAAAATATGCTCCATGGACTCCGGCGGGATGCCTGCACCGTTGTCCTCGACGCGCAGCTCCACCTGATCGCCCGCCCGGCGGACAGACACGCCGACCCAGCCGTCCTGCCGGTTGTATTTGATAGCATTTTCCGTTAGATTGAATACGATCTGATACAGATCGTCCTCCACAGTCATGACGCTGCAGTCCGGCTCGAACGTTGTGTCGATGCCGATGCCGCGCAGCCGCGCCAGCGGCAGCAGCATGCGCACGACCTTGCGCACGACGGGCGCGGCATCGAGGATCTCGCGCTCCTCCTCCACGCTGCTGTCGAGCTTCGTGAGCGTCAGAAGCTTCTGCGTCAGGCGGCCGAGACGGTCTGCCTCGCGGCCGATGTCGCCGATGAACTCGCGCTGCGTCTCGGGGTCCATCTCGTTTTGCAGGATGGAGTCAGACAGCAGCTTGATGGAGGCCAGCGGCGTTTTCAGCTCGTGGGACGCGTCGGAGACAAACTGCCGCCGCCGTGCCTCGGAGCTTTCCAGCCTTGCGGCCAGCTCGTTGAAGGCCCGGCTCAGGCGTTCGACCTCATCGTGCCCGCGGACGGGCGGCTGCTGGGAATAGTCGCCCTCGCGCATGCGGCCGACCTGATCCAGAATGGCGCGCATACGCCGCGAGAATGCGGCCGAGAAGAACAGAGAGAACAGCACCACGCCGCCCTCCAGCGCAAAGGAGATGCGCAGGATGTTGCGCTCCAGCGCGGCGATCAGCTCGCCCTGATCCGTGTCATACGACATGAGGTATACGGCGCCCAGCGTCCGCCCGCCGCGCATGAGCGGCACGGCGGCGTGGCTCTCCACGGCGCCGTCGGCATAGCGGGAAAAAAAGACGTCGCTGCCCTCCAGCGCCGTGACAAGCTCCGGAAACAGCAGCGTCTTTCCCTCGGCGTTGCCGGTGGTCAGGGAATCGTATACGGCAACGCCCGCAGCGTCAGTCACGACGGTGCGGGTGGTGTGGAGCTCCTCCATGGAATTTACGGCCTGCGCGGCCCGGCCTGCGGAAAGCTCGTCGAGCTGCAGCAGGGCATTGCTCAGCAGCTGCGCCTTGCTCTCAAGCGAATCGGCCTGCGCGTGGAACGTCACACTGCGGATGGTCGTCGAGGCATAGAGGTTCAGCAGGAACAGGGCGGCCGCCGTGATGAGAATGTAGGCGGCGGCATAGCGGAGCTGTGAGCTGGCAGGCAGAAAGCTGCGGCGTTTACGCTTTGAAATAGTACCCAACTCCCCACTTTGTCATGATATATTCCGGCTCTGCCGGAACAGTCTCCAGCTTTTCGCGGATGCGGCGGATGTGGACGTCCACTGTGCGGATATCGCTGCGATACTCATAGCCCCAGATGAGGTCGAGCAGGTTCTCGCGGGAATAGACGCGGTTCGGGTTGCGGATGAGCAGCTCGACAAGGTCGAACTCGCGGGCCGTCAGCTCGACGGGCTTGCCGTCCTTATAGACGTTACGCTCCTGCGTGTCGACAGTCAGGCTGCCTGCCGTGATACGGTTGTTCTGGTTCTCCAGCCCGCCGCTGCGGCGCAGCAGGGCGCGGATGCGCGCCTTCAGCTCCAGAATGTTGAAGGGCTTTGTCAGATAGTCGTCCGCGCCGTGCTCAAAGCCAAGCAGCTTGTCCATGTCCTCTGTGCGGGCAGTGAGCATGATAATGGGAACGTCCGAAAATTCCCGGATGGTGCGGCAGGCAGTCAGCCCGTCGATCTCCGGCATCATGACGTCCAGCACGATGAGCCGGATGTCCGGATCGCGCGCCAGCTCGATGGCCTCACGGCCGTTGCTGCCGGTGACGACCTGATAGCCGTCGTTCTGCAGGTTGAAGCGAATGCCCTTGACCAGCAGCTCTTCATCATCTACGACCAGTATTTTCATGGTTCTTCCTCCACCGTGACCAGTTCCCGGAGCTTTTCCAGCTTGCCCTCGCCGATGCCCTCGACCGCAATGAGCTCCTCCACGCTGCGGAAGGGGCCATGCGCCTCGCGGTAGTCCACGATGCGCTGCGCCAGCACCTCGCCGATGCCGGGAAGCGTCGTCAGCTCCTGCACCGTGGCGCGGTTGAGATCGAGCGGACCCGGCTCCGTGGGCGGCTGCGTCGCGGCCTCCGTCGGCGCTGCCGTCGATTTCTCTGTCGGAGCGGAAGCCGCCGGGACGGACGGCAGGGCAGACTCCGTCTGTGCGGGGACGGTGCGCGCCGTGCGCACCGTAACGCCGTCCGTATGCTGTGTCCAGCGCGCCACGCCAAAGCCCAGACAGAAGGCAAGAAAGACGGCCGCCAGGGTGATGACCCAGTTCCAACGCGGTTTCTGCTCCATTTTCGCTCTGCTCCGTTGACATAATCCGGATTTTTGTTATAATGTGTCTGTCGGACCGGCACGCGGTGTCCCACGCGGCCTGTCCATCCTCATTATATCACACAGTTCCGCCCTGCGGCAATGCCGCCGCGGCGTTTTTGGAGGAGAATATGAAAAAAAGACTTTTGTCCGGGCTGACCCTGCTGGCCCTGCTGCTGCAGTGCCTGCTGCTTCCGGCCTTTGCGGAGCCGACGGACGCACCGGCCAATCCCACGGAGCCGTCCGCCTCGGAGACCGCAGCCGATTCCACGGCTGCGCCGGCGGATACGACGGAGCCGAGCGCGGCAGACGCCACCGAGCCGGAGACCGCTGCGCCTGCCGAAAACGGCAGGACTCCCGCCGCCGTGACGGATGAGACGCCGCCCGCGCTGAACGATTTCGGCCAGTATCTCGACACCACGGTGCAGGCCAAGGCGGCGGCGCTTGTGGAGCTGAACAGCGATACGCTTGTCTACGGCATGAATCTGGACGAAAAGCTCTATCCTGCCAGCCTGACGAAGATCATGACGTGTATGCTGGCGCTGGAGCATGGAAACCTCGACGACATCGTGACGGTCAGCCATGAGGCTCTGCAGGACCTGAACGCAGCGGGCAGCTCCGCCGGTCTGCTCGAGGGCGAGCAGCTGTCTCTGCGCGAGCTGCTGTACTGCGTGATGATCTCGTCGGCAAACGAGGCCTGCAACGTTGTGGCGGAGTACATCGCAGGGGATATCCCATCTTTCGTGGCGCTCATGAACGCGCAGGCGGCGGCCCTCGGCATGACGGGCACGCATTTTGCCAATGCCCACGGCCTGCATGACGAAAATCACTACACCACCGTGCGCGACCTTGTTACGCTGGCGCGCTGGGCCTGGCAGAGTGAGCAGTTTCAGGAATTCTCCACGCAGACATCCCACACGGTGCCTGCGACGAACAAGTCCGAGGAGCGTGTGCTCCGCACGACAAACTATCTGACGAGCGGTCAGACCGTCGGAAAATACTACTATGACAAGGCGCGCGGCATCAAGACCGGCTTCACGACCCCTGCGGGCGGCTGCCTCATCTCCACGGCGGAGAGTGGTTCGCTGCATTTCCTCAGCGTCGTCTGCGGCTGCGAGACGCTGCAGAACGACGACGGCACGGAGACGGACCAGCGCTTCACGGAGACGAAGCGGCTGTTCGAATACGGCTTCAATCATTTGAACAGTGTGCAGGTGCTGGCGGACACGGCCCTTGTGGACATGCCGCAGGTGCTGTATGCCGAGGGGCGCGACAGCGTTGTCGTGCGCGCGAAGGACAACATCTCCGTTCTGCTGCCGGACAGCTGCGATACCTCCGGCATCACGCTGACCGTGCAGTATGATTCCGAAGCGCCGCTCGAGGCGCCGCTTGAGGCCGAGACGAAGGTCGGTACCGTCAGTGCCGTGCTGGACGGCAAGGTGCTTGCGACCTGCGACCTCGTGACGCTGACGGCCGTGATGCGCTCCACGCCGAAGTATGTTGCCAAGCAGACGGAAAGTGTGCTGGCGAAGATCTGGAAGGGCATGTGGCGGCTGTGGTTCGTGACCGTACCGGTGCTGCTGGCGCTGGTGTTCTGGCTCATCGTTGCCATCCTGCGCTCCGTCAATCGCCGCCGCGCAAAAAAGCGCGCCATGCGCGCGCGCCGTCCGGGAGCCCGTCAGGGCAGGGAGGACCGCCGTGGATGAGCTCAATGCCCTGCGCGCGGCCTGCGCGGGCTGCACGGGCTGCGGCCTTGCTGCCACGCGCCACAGCGTCGTGTTCGGCGTCGGACCATGCCCCTCGCCCGTCGTCTTCATCGGGGAAGGCCCCGGCCAGCAGGAGGACCTGCGCGGCGAGCCATTCGTCGGCCCGGCCGGGCAGCTGCTCGACGACATGCTGTCCATCATCGACCTCGGGCGGCACAACTGCTATATCTGCAATATCGTCAAATGCCGCCCGCCCGGAAACCGCGACCCGCAGCCGCAGGAGCAGGATGCCTGCTTTGGCTGGCTCGAGCGGCAGCTCCGGCTGCTGCAGCCGAGCATCATCGTCTGCCTCGGGCGCATTGCGGCCATGCGGCTCATCCGGCCGGATTTCCGCATCACGCGGGAGCATGGCCAGTGGTTCGAGCGGAACGGCGTGCGCTGTCTTGCCATGTACCATCCCTCGGCTCTGCTGCGGGATCCGGCGCGCCGCCCGGAGACATACACGGACCTGCTGACGCTGCGCGAGGCCGTGCGGACGCTCGGCCCGCTGCCGAATGCCTGAACCCGTACCGCCCTGCCGGATTTTTTTCGCGGCGGGGCGCTCTTTTTTGCAGAAAACGGTTGTAATTTTTGTAATAATTTGTTACCATAAGGAAAAACAAAAGGAGCAGCCCATGAAACTGATCTCGTGGAACGTCAACGGCATCCGCGCCTGCCTGCAGAAGGGCTTTGAGGACGCCTTCCGGACGCTGAACGCCGATTTCTTCTGCCTGCAGGAGACGAAGGCACAGCCGCATCAGGTCGAACTGGACCTGCCGGGCTACCGGCAGTACTGGTACTCCGCCGAGAAGAAGGGCTACTCCGGCACGGCGATCTTTGCCCGGTACGAGCCGCTCGCCGTGACCTACGGCGTCGGCGTGGAGGAGCTGGACCACGAGGGGCGGCTCATCACGCTGGAATATCCGAACTGCTTTATCGCAACGTGCTACACGCCCAACGCGCAGGACGGATTAAAGCGCCTTGACCACCGCATGGCCTGGGACGATGCGTTCCGCGCCTATCTCGTCTCGCTCGACCGGCAGAAGCCGGTGATCGTCTGCGGCGACCTGAATGTGGCGCATCAGGAGATCGATCTGAAGAGCCCCGCCCCGAACCGCGGCAACGCGGGCTTCTCGGACGAGGAGCGCGGCAAGTTCACCGAGCTGCTGCAGGCCGGGTTCACGGATACGTTCCGCTACCGCAATCCCGACCTCACGGGCGCGTATTCGTGGTGGAGCTACCGCTTCCACGCGCGGGAGAAGAACGCGGGCTGGCGCATCGACTATTTTCTGGTGTCCGACCGCCTGCGCGAGTCCGTTGCGGCCGCGCCCATTTATCAGGAAATTTACGGCTCCGACCACTGTCCGGTCGGCCTGGAGCTGGATCTGGAGGTATCTGCATGAAAAAACGACGCATCATCCGCTGTCTCAGCGCGCTCCTGTGCTTGTGCCTGTTGGCAGGGTTCGCCCCTGCGGCCATGGCCTATTCGAATGTCAGCGACTGGGCAAAGTCCGAGGTCGCGGAGATGGAGGCGCTCGGCCTGCTGCCGGACTGCCTGCTGAACGCCGACCTTTCCGCCAACATCACGCGCGGCGAGATGTGCAAAATGGCCGTCGAGGTCTATGAGAACCTGATGAACGTGGAGGCATCCTGCGCCAGTGGGGCCAGGTATTTCACGGACACGCAGGAGATGGAAATCAACTTCGCCTTTGAGCAGGGCATCATCAACGGCTACGAGGACCAGACGTTCCGCCCGAATGAGCCGCTGAGCCGTCAGGACTTCTTCAAGATCACCTATAACCTGATGACGCGCGCGCTGTTCTGGAAGGACGAGAGCGTCGAGCCGTCCGACCTTTCCCAGTTTACGGACGCAGCCTCCATCAGCGACTATGCGCTCGAGCCGACGCAGTATATGGTCGCGCTCGGCGTGGTGCGCGGCACCGGCACGGCCCTTGAGCCGAAGAGCACGACGGAGCGGCAGGCGGCCATCGCCATGTTCCGCCGCGCGTATTACATTGTCAGCGAGTGGCTGCGCAAAAATGATGATATTCCGGTCGATCCGGACCCGGATGACGACGGCGGCTACAGCGGCATCCCGGCGTGGGCCGTTGCGGAGTTCTCTGAGGTCGTGAAGCTCGGCATCATCCCCTCGAGTCTCGACAATGCCGACCTGAGCAAGCCCATCTCCCGCGCCCAGATGTGCTCCATTGCCATGCTGGCCTATAACGGCCTGATGGGCACGGAATATACGCCGTCCGGCACGGCGCACTTCACGGACACGAACGATCCGGACGTGAACGCGGCCTATGAGCTCAAGATCGTGCAGGGCTACGGTGACGGCCGCTTCGGCCCGAACGATACGCTGACGCGCGAGCAGTTCTTCAAGATCTCGTGCAACTTCATGCAGACCGTCGGCTATCCGACGGAGCAGAACCCGCGCGTGAACCGCTATTCCCTCAGCGAATTCTCCGACCTGAAGCAGCTTGCCGAGTGGGCGAAAACGCCGACGCGCCTGCTGTGCTACATCGGCGCGGTCAAGGGCAGCGACGGCAAGCTTCTGCCGCAGTCGTCCACCAGCAGTCTGGAGGCGCTTGTGATCTTCCTGCGCTGCTATAAGTTCACCACGTCGTGGGACGGCACGATCGAGCAACCCTCGCTGGCGGACGATCTGGTGGCCTATGCCCTGACGTTCGAGGGCTATGACTATGTCTACGGCGGCACGACGCCGGCAGGCTTCGACTGCTCCGGCTTCGTGCAGTATGTCTACCGCCACTTCGGCTTCAACATCACGCGCACGGCGACGTCGCAGTATTATAACGACGGCGAGCATGTCAGCCGCAGCGAGCTGATGCCGGGCGACCTCGTGTTCTTCGGCTCCGGCGGCGAGATCACGCACGTCGGTATTTACATCGGCGGCGGACGTTTCATCCACGCGGCCAATCCGCGCAAGGGCGTCATCATCAGCTCCTTGAGCGAGAGCTATTACAATGCCCGCTACTTCGGCGCGAACCGCATCATTTTCGAGTGATCCATTCATACATACTGGACAGGCACGTTGGAAACAGCGTGCCTGTCAGCTTGTCAAAAAAGTCCCTTCGGGCCTTTTTCGTCAAGCTGCTTTCCGAATTGCAAAATCAAAGTTTTGCAGCATGATTTTGCAATTCTGCCGCTGCGGCGGGTTATTTGACGCGAAAGGACACCCTGACGGTTTCCTTTCACACGATCCTTCCCTCCG
>JABLTR010054264.1_pt1 | contig 50766 bp, 45 predicted proteins | sample 7160071 | NCBI WGS metagenome assembly JABLTR01 (sample SAMN14651230, study PRJNA627086) | human gut metagenome | isolation source: feces | host: Homo sapiens | reverse complement strand
CTTACTTGCGCGAGAGACGCTGCAGAAATGGCTATCCTGGAGCTGGTCTAATAGAATCGTGAAAAACCGCTGAGAAATTCCTTGGCGGCGGGGGCAACCCCGGAGAAAAGCCCACACCGCGAAAGCGGGAAGGGCTTTTCTTTTTTGCGGCAAAAAAGGAGGACGTGTTTTCCACGCCCTCCTTGCTGTTTGTTGAAAGATTACTGCTCCCAGTACATCTTGGTCTTGGTGCTGACCTCGCCCTCCCGCAGTGTGAAGGTGACGGGCTCCAGGCACTTCCCGGCCAGGCCGCCGTTGTCCGGCAGTGTGATGTCCCCGGACACGGTGAGCTTGTCCCCCGCAAACTGGAAGAGCATCCGCTGGCCGGAGACCATGCGGGTGTTGCGCACTTCCACCTCCAAGGTGTTGCGGTTGCGCCAGCGGCCGTTGGCCCCCAGCACGGTGCCCTCCAGGGGCGCGGAGAGGAAATGGCCTTCCAGTCCCACGGGCAGCTCCAGGGCGCCGTTGTCCTGGTGGAACACCAAGGTAGCCTTGCCCCCCTGGAAGGAGAAGCCCAAGGATTCCAAGGTGTGCCCAGCGGGGACGTAGTGGCCGCCGCCGTCCACCAGGTCCAGCAGGCCGGGGGTGGGGGCGTCAGGCAGGTACACCGCCCCGTCCAGGGAGGCCTCCGCCCCGGGGTTGCGGGTGCCCAGCATGGGGTTGAGCTCCAAGCGCTCCAGGCGCTTTTGCAGCCGGTGGAAGCCGTGGTTGTCCTGGGGGAGGGGCTCCTGGCCCAAAGCGGGCAGCAGCTTGTCCCACACGGCGTTGAGCACCTTTTGCAGCTGCACCGTGCAGCCCTGGATGACCACCACCGCGTCCTGGGGCTCCAGCACAATGCCGTATTGGCCGTAGGCGCCGTCCCCTCGGAAGATGCCTGGCTTGTCGCAGCGCCAGAACTGGTAGCAGTAGCCCGCGTGCCAGTCGGGGTCGCCGTCCCAGCCGGGGCCCAGGTTCTCAATGTGCTTGGCGGTGGCCTCCTCAAACCAGGCGGCGTTCAGCAGCTGCTTGCCCTCCCAGCGGCCCTTGTTGGCCACAAACTGGGTGAAGCGGGCCATGGCCTCCAAGGTGAGGTACATCCCGGCGCCGCCCATTTCGGTGCCGTCGGCCAGGGGCTGGCAAAAGACTTGGCCCATCTCCAGGGGGTCAAAGAGCCGGGGCTGTAAGAACTGGGTGAGGGTCAGCCCGGTTTTCCGGGTGATGATGGCGGAAAGCATATTGGTGCCCGCGGTGTTGTACAAAAAGTGGGTGCCCGGCTGGTAGACAAAGGGGTCCTCCAGGAACTGGGAAACCCAATCGGAGCTGCTTGCCACCCAGTCAATTTCCTTGGCGTGGCCGCAGGCCATCATCAGCAAATCCCGCACGCAGCAGGTTTGCAGGTTTTCGCTGGGGTTCTCCGGCACCTTGTCGGGGAACAGGTCCACCAGCTTGTCCTCTAGGGAGAGGATGCCCTCCTGCACCGCAAAGCCAATGGCGGTGGAGGTCAGGCTCTTGCTGAAAGAAAAGAGGATGTGGGGCGTTTGGGCGTTGTAGGGGGCCCAGTGGCCCTCGGCGTAGACTTGGCCGTGGCGCAGGAGCATCAGCCCGTGCATCTCCACGCCCTGGCGGTAGAATTCGTCCAGCAGGTCCAACACAGCCTGGGAAGGCACTCCCACGCTTTCTGGGGTGACGTGTTGCAGTTTCATGGCAAAAACTTCCTTCCAAAAGAGAATGCTAAGGTGTAAAACCAGTGTAGCACAGTTTAAAACGCCGCGCAATGCCGATACTATCCCCTAGATAGGAAAAACTTTCACCAGGAAGCGAGGAAACTGCAATGGTACGCATTCAAAAAGTGTTCGGCTGCGAGATTTTAGATTCCCGGGGCAACCCCACCGTCAGCGCCACGGTGCAGCTCACCGACGGCACCATGGGCACCGCCGCCGCGCCCTCGGGGGCCTCCACCGGCAAGTTCGAGGCCATCGAGCTGCGGGACGGCGACCAGCGCCGCTACGGCGGCAAGGGCGTGCTGAAAGCCGTGCGCAGCGTGTCGGAAATCATCTCCCCGGCGCTGGAGAAGGTGCCCAGCCTGACGGTGCGGGAAATCGACCACGTGCTGTGCAAGCTGGACGGCACCCCCAACAAGGCCCACCTGGGGGCCAACGCCACGCTGGCTGTGTCCATGGCGGCGGCCCGGGCCATCGCCGCCCACTACCGCATGCCCCTGTACCGGTTTTTGGGCGGGGCCGTGGCCTACCAGCTGCCCCGGCCCATGATGAACATTTTAAACGGCGGCGCCCACGCCGGGAACAACATCGACATCCAGGAGTTTATGATAGTCCCCACGGGGGCGCCCAACTTCCGGGAGGGGCTGCGGTGGTGCGCGGAAATCACCCACACCTTGGGCCAGCAGCTGAAAGCCCGGGGGCTCTCCACCGGCGTGGGGGACGAGGGCGGCTTTGCCCCCGATTTGGAAAGCGACGAGGCCGCCATTGAGGCCGTGCTGGAGGCCGTGGAAAAGGCGGGCTACGGGGGCAAGGTGCAGCTGGCCCTGGACGCCGCCGGCAGCGAGTGGGCCCAGGAAAACGGCCGCTACCGCTTGCCCAAGCGGGGCAAGGAGCTGGATACCGAGGACATGATAGAGTACTGGGAAAACCTGGTGCAGAAGTACCCCATCCTCTCCATCGAGGACCCCCTGGGGGAGGAGGACTGGCAGGGCTGGGCGGAGATGACCCGGCGGCTGGGGGACAAGGTGCAGCTGGTGGGGGACGACCTGTTCGTCACCAACAGCGAGCGCCTGCGCCAGGGCATGGACGAGAGGGCGGGCAACGCCATCCTCATCAAGCCAAACCAGATTGGCACCCTCACCGAAACCCTGGACTGCATCGAGCTGGCCAAGCGGGGCGGCTACAAGACCATCATCTCCCACCGCTCGGGGGAGACGGAGGACACCTTCATCGCGGACTTGGCGGTGGCGGTCAACGCCGGGCAGATAAAGACAGGGGCGCCCTGCCGCACCGAGCGGGTGGCCAAGTACAACCGCCTGCTGCGCATCGAGGAGTGCTGTTGACAGAACCGGGGAAAGCTGGTAGGATGGGGGCAGGCAAGTTTCTATCATTCCCCGGAAAGGACGATTCCCATGCTCCCCTATGAACGCTTGCAGGCCTGTGTGGCCGCCATCCGCCAAAAAACCGATTTTGCGCCCCGCACAGCCTTGGTCCTGGGCTCCGGCCTGGGCGGCTTTGGGGAGAGGCTGGCCCTGGAGGCCGCCGTGGACTACAAGGACATCCCCGGCTTCCCCGTCTCCACGGTGCCCGGCCACCAGGGCAGGTTCCTCTTTGGCTTTGTGGGGGAGGAGCCTGTGGTGGCCATGCAGGGCCGCGTCCACTATTACGAGGGCTACGCCATGGAGGACGTGGTGCTGCCCATCCGGGTGATGGGCCTGCTGGGGGCCAAGCGCTTGGTGCTCACCAACGCCGCCGGGGGCATCGGCCCTGGGCTGGAGGCCGGGGACTTGATGCTCCTCACCGGCCACATCGCCGCCTTTGTGCCCTCGCCCCTCATCGGGCCCAACGTGGAGGAGCTGGGGCCCCGCTTCCCCGACATGACGGAGGCCTACTCCCCCCGGCTGCGGGAAAAGGCCCTGGCGGCGGCCCGGCGCCTGGGCATCCCCCTGAAGGAAGGGGTGTACTTGCAGACCACCGGCCCCCAGTATGAGACGCCGGCGGAAATCCGCATGTTCGCGGCCCTTGGCGCCAACGCCGTGGGCATGAGCACTGCCTGCGAGGCCATCGCCGCCCGGCACATGGGCCTGGAGGTCTGCGGCATCAGCTGTATCACCAACTTGGCCGCGGGGCTCTCCGGCAAGGAGCTTTCCCACCAGGAGGTGCAGGAGACCGCCGACCGCGTGGCCCAGCAGTTCCAAAGCCTGGTGTGGGAGCTGCTCTCCACCGTGGAAGCATAAAAAGAACTCCCCCGGAGCTTCCAGGGGAGTTTTTTACTGGGGCGGGCGGGTGTGCCGCTGAAAGTACCGGATGCCCCACACCAGGAAATAAACCACCAGCAGGAGCAGGTACAGCAGCAGGCACAGCCACAGCCCTTGCACCAAAAGAAGCAGCGCCAGGGAGGGCGCCTTGCCCAGCCGCCACACAGCCAGCGCGACAAAAAGCACCAGCTCCACAGGCAGGAGCAGCAGCCAAAGCCGCCGCTTGAGCAGCGCCCCCAGGGAAGGCCTTGCGGGGGAAGAAGCAGCGCCAGGGGCGGGCCCTGCCTGGGGGGCGGGCTCCTCCAAGCCCTGGGCGGAGTCCAGCAGCGTGTCGATGGATACGCCCAGGGCCTCCTTGAGGGGCAGCAGGTTTTGGGTATCGGGCAATGTTTCGTCCAGCTCCCAGCGGGACACAGCCTGGCGGGATACCCCCAGCCGTGCGGCCAGCTGTTCCTGGGTCAGCCCCCGGCCTTTGCGCAGGGCTTGGATTTTTTGTCCGGTGGTCATGGGAACGCCTCCTTCCTCTGGCTATAGCATACAAGAACTCCCGGTTGCGCGCAACCATTCCAAGGTGGAACGGGCGCAACCGGGAGTTGCGTTTTCAAGTTTCCTTCTGGCCCCTGCGCCGGGGTTGTGGTCCTTTTCCGCGCAGACGTCCACCCCCCGCAGCAGCTTGGGCAGGTGGTAGCTGAACAAGATTCCTCCCAGGAAAAATCCCAGGGCGGCAAAGAGTATGTATTCCCAAAGCCTCACAAAATCTTCCCCTTATTTCGGCAAAGGGCGGCGTTAGGGCTGAAAGTAGAAGGAGCATACCTGCTCGCCGCCGTTGAGGAACACCTCGCAGGTGTGGGTATCGGACAGGACGCGGACGTCCCAAATGGCAGAGGCGGGGCGCTCCAGCAGGATTTTCTCCCCGTCGGTCACCTGGAACAGCCACGCCCCCCGCCGGATGTGAGCGTCCTCCTGGGTGAGGTAGGGCTGGGCCTCCTCCACGGGGAACAGGCACAGCTGCCCGGCGTCGTCGAAGAAGGGCTCCAGGGGCACGGTCAGGCAGCCGCGGCGCACCTCATCCCGGTCCATGGGGCGCTCCCAAGGGGCCATCCAGCCCAGGAGAATCCGCCGGCCCTGGTGGTCCACAAAGCTTTGGGGCGCGTAGAAGTTGGGCCCCAGCGCCGGCCGCTGGAGGTTTTCGGGGACAAAACGCTCCCCGTCAAAGCCGCCAAGGACAAACTGCACACAGCGGGGCTCATCCATGCGGGAGAAGCACAGCACCCACTTGTCCTCCAGGGGGAACAGGTCGGGGCACTCCAGCACAGGGCCCATCTCCCGGGTTTCAAACAGGGGGCCCACATAGTCCCAGTGGAGCAAATCCTGAGAGCGGTACAGCACCACCGCGGCGTACCCCTCCTTGCCCACGCCGCAGACCATGCGGTAAGAGCCGTCCTTCCAGGGGAACACCTTGGGGTCCCGGAAGTCCCTGCTGGCCGGGTCTATGGGGCTTTGGGGCAAAATGGGGTTGCCCGGGTACTTTGTAAAGTGCTGGCCGTCGTCGGTCCAGGCCAGGCACTGGGTTTGGGCCAGGCGGCTGTCCACGGCGGTGTAGAAAAGGTACAGCCTGCCGTCCTTCTCCACCGCGGAGCCGGAGAAGCAGCCCTGGCCGCTTTCATAGGGCTGGTCGGGGTACAGGGCGATGGGCAGCTCCTCCCAGTGGAGCAGGTCCTCGCTGACGGCGTGGCCCCAGTGCATGGTGTCCCACACAGGGGCCTTGGGGTTGTGCTGGAAAAAGGCGTGGTACTTCCCCTGGAAGTAGCACAGGCCGTTGGGGTCGTTTATCCAGCCGCGCTCCGGCTGGAGGTGCAGCGCGAGTTTTGGCAGCATGGGTGGCTCTCCTTTCGATACAGACGCGAAAAGGGCCGGGCGCCTGCAGGCCCCGGCCCTCGCCCGCGTACCAGTGATACTATCATGATACAACAGGATAAAATTTTTTACAAGAGCAATGTGTGCCCGCCCAGGGATTTTGCCTCCTCTGGGTCGTGGGTGACCACCAGCACGGTTTTGCCTTGGGTCCGCGCCAGGAAGTAGTCCAGCACCTGGGCCTTGGTGGCCTGGTCCAGGCCCTTAAAGGGCTCGTCGCAGAAGAGGACGTCGTACTCCGCCGCCAGGGCCCGCAGGATGGCCACCCGGCGCTTCATCCCCCCGGAGAGGGTGCGCACCGGCTGGCCCAGGCTGTCCCCCAGCCCCAGCTCCCGGAGCATGGCCTCCGCCTCCCCCTTGGAGAGGGCGGGGTTCACCAGGCGGATGTTGGACACGGCGCTGGCGTTTTCGCACAGCCTGTCCTCTTGGAACACGGCGGATTTCCTTCTCCCCTCCATGCCCAGGATTTTCCCGGCGTCCGGCTGCTCCAACCCCAGCAGCAAAGAGAGCAAGGTGGTCTTGCCGCAGCCCGAGGGGCCCATGACGCAGGTCAGCTCCCCCTCGGGGAAGGTGTGGGAAAAGTCCTGAAGCACCTGCTTTTCCCCAAAGGCTTTGCACACGTTTTGCAGTTCGATGGCCATCGGCTGCCCCTCCTTTCAGCCCCGCTCCAGCCGGGCCACCAAGCGGTCCAGCAGGAACAGGAACAGCTTTTCAAACACCAGGCTTACCAGCACGATGACCACCGTCCAGGCGAACAAGTCGGGGGTGTTGAGATAGACCTTGGCCTCGTACAGGCGCTCGCCAATGGAGCCGTCGGGCAGGCCGATGACCTCCGCGGCCACGCCGGCCTTCCAGCACAGCCCCAGCCCCACCGCGCAGGCCGAGCGGAAAAAGGGCGCCACCTGGGGCAGGTACAAATACCGTAGCCGCCGGGGGAAGGGCACCGCGAAGACGTCGGCCATTTCCGTAAGCTTTTTGTCCATGCTGGAGATGCCCCCCAGCACATTGGAGTAGACAATGGGCGTCACCATCAAAAAGGAGATGACCACCGACAAGTTCCGGGAGGGCACCCAGATGAGCACCAAAATCACAAAGGAGGCCACGGGGATGGACTTGATAACGCCCATCAGCGGGGCGGCCAGGTCCCGCACCGGCCCAAACCGGGAGGAGAGCACCCCCAAAGCCGTGCCCGCCAGGCAGGCCAGCAAAAAGCCCAAGGTGATGCGCCAGAAGGAGAACAGGATGGCGCCCCAGAAATCCCAGTGGGGGATGAGCTCCAAAAGCCGCAGCAGAACAGAAACAGGAGATACCAAAAGAATCTCCTGTCCCAATGCCATGGCGCCCAGCTGCCAAACGATGAGCCACACGGCCACCGCCCACAGCCGCACGCCGCGGCGCCTGTTCTGTTTTTGCCCCTTAGCCAAGGTAGTAGAAATCATCGCCGGGCAGCTGGCCGCCGATGGACTTGGGGTTCTGGTCCAGCAAAGTCTGGAGGTAGGCCGAAAGCTTTGCCTGCATCTCCTCACCTTTGATAAAGGTGATGTTGCACTCTGGCAACGCCTTCTGGGCCACGGCCTCGGGGACGATGTCGTACTGGCCCACCAAAGCGGCGGCGCCCGCAGTGTCCTCCTGGGTGTAGGCCACGGACTGCTCATACTGGCTCAAAAACTCCTGCACCAGCTGGGGGTTCTGCTCCACAAAGTCCTTGCGGCCCACCACCACGCCGGTGATAAGGGTGGCGTCGCTGCCGTTTGCGGAGGCCAGCTTCTCCCATTCCTCGGTGATGTCCAGGGCCACCCGCAGGTTCTCGTTCTGGGTTTGGGCGGTGGTGACAAAGGGCTGGGGCAGCATGGCGATGGCGTTCTCCGTGGCGGCCAGAGAGGCCACGCACTCGGAGTGCTCGCTCTTCCACTCAATGGTCACGTCGGTTTCCGGGTCGATGCCGTTTTGGGTGAGCATGTAGTTTAAGGCGTACTCCGGGGTGGAGCCCTTGCCGGAGGCAAAGATGGTCTTGCCCTTCAAGTCCTCCACAGACTGCACGGTGTCGCCGTCCTCCACAATGTACAGCACGCCCAAAGTGTTGATGGCCAGCACCTGCACCTGGCCCTCGGTGTTGTTGTACAGCACGCTTGCCAGGTTGGCGGGCACGGCGGCGATGTCCAGCTCGCCCTGCACCAGCTTGGGGGTGATTTCATCGGCGGAGGCGTAGATGCTGAAGTCGTACAGGGGAGAGTCGGAAGCGGCATCGTCGCTCATCATCTTCACCATGCCCATGGCCGTGGGGCCTTTCAGGGCGGCCACGGTGGCGGTGCCCAAATCGGCGGTATCCACGGCGGAGGACTGGCTCTCCTGGACGGCGCTGCTTTCCGGCTGGCTCGCGGAGGATTCGCTCTCCACAGCGGAGGCGCTGCTCTCCGAGGCCAGGCTGGAGGAGCTTTCGCTGGTGCCGGCGGTGCAGCCGAACAAACTCAGGCACAGGGCCAGCGCCAGGGTGAGGGATAAAACGCGTTTCATAACAAGGATGGTCCTTTCTGCCCGGGAAAATGAGAGGGGCGCCGCCCCGGGCAAAGCGGCGGCCCGTGCAAAGGGAGAACCGGCGAAAAGCCGGGTGTCTGCGCAGTTAGGATTATACAACCCCAGGGTGCGGATGTCAAGGCGTGGTGCGGTCTCCGCGCCCTGGGAAAAGGGCCCCGAACAGCCCTTGACTTTTGCCCGCCCCTTTTGTATGATAACGAAAAAAGGCGCCGCCGCGGCGCCGGGAGGAGTGTATCAAAATGGAATACGGTTTGCAGCTGTTCAGCGTGCGCGACGTGACAGAGCGGGACATGGAAGGCGCCCTGCGCCAGGTGGCGGAGATGGGCTACCGCTCGGTGGAGTTCGCCGGCTTTTTCGGCCACAGCGCCCAGGAGATCAAGGGCTGGCTGGATAAGTACGGCCTTACGGCCTCCGGCACCCACACCGGCATGAGCGAGCTGACCGGCGATAAGCTCCAGGAGACCATTGCCTATCACCAGGCCATTGGCTGCCGGAACTTGATTGTCCCCTACGAGAGCTTTGCCACCAAGGGAGAGATTGACGCCTTTATCCAGCGGGTGCAGCAGGTGGAGCCCCAGCTCAACGCCGCAGGCATCACCTTGCACTACCACAACCACGACCACGAGTTCAAGCCCAACCAGGACGGCCTCATCCCCGAGGAGGAGCTGCTGGCCCGCACCAACCTTTTGCTGGAGGTGGACACCTACTGGGTGTACGCCGCCGGCAAGGACCCGGTGGCCTTCCTCCAGGAGCACAAGGACCGCATCCGGGTCATCCACCTCAAGGACGGCAAGGGCGGGGACGCCTGCGCCTCGTTGGGCCAGGGCATCGCCCCGGTGGCCCAGGTGCGCCAGGCCGCCATCCAGCTGGGCCTGGAGATGGTGGTGGAAAGCGAGGGCCTGGAGCCCACCGGCCTGGAGGAGGTCCGGCGCTGCATGGACTTCCTGCGCAGCGAGGACCAGAAGGACGGCAACTAAAATCCCGCCCCGCGGGAGGCAAACAAAAAACCGGGAGCGGCCAGCGCTTCCGGTTTTTGCTTACCAGGCAAATCAGGTTTCCTTGGGGGTCAGGCGAATGAGGTCCTCCCCAGCTTCCACGCGGCCGGTGCGGAGGATTTCCATATCCCAGCCCTCCTTGCTGTTGCAGAACACAAAGGGCGTGGCCAGGGAGCAGCGGTTTTCCGCCATCACCTGGGGGTCGAAGGAGAGCAGCTTGTCCCCTCGCTTGACCTCGTCGCCCATTTTGGCGAAGCTCTGGAAGCCGTCGCCCTCCAGCTTGTTGGTGTCCATGCCCACGTGGATGAGGAACTTTACGCCCTCTGCCGTGCCAAGGCCCAGGGCGTGCTTGGTGGAAAGGGCAAACTCCACCCGGGCGTCAGCCGGAGCGAAGAGCTCGCACCCCTCAGGGAAGATGACCACCCCCGGGCCCAGAATCTCCTGGGCAAAGGTGGGGTCGGGACATTGGGAAACAGGGGCCACTTCGCCCGATATGGGGCAACCGAACAGGGTGCTTTTCCCCAGCGGCGCAGCAGGCATAGCGTTTCTCCTTTCTGCAAAAGATGAGAGTGATTTTTCAAATTGTAACTCTATCTCAAAAATTACTATTAAAATTGTGCAATAATTTGGCGTTTTTTCTATGGAATACTACCATTACATTGTACAGGAGAAGAGGCAGGGAAGTCAAGGGATTTTCAAGATTTTACATTTTTCTTCCCGCGGCAGGTGTAAGAAACCAGGGCCTTGGTCCGTCTAAAGGGCAGCGAAGGGGAAAAGGAGTTGAGAGGATGGAGAAGGGAGAGAAAACCCTGGTAAAGCGGGCCATGCGGGGCAACCCCAAGGCCTTTGGGACGCTGGTGGAGCGGGAGCAGGAGTACCTTTACCGCATGGCGTTTTTGTATGTGCGCCAGGAGCAGGACGCCCTGGACGTGGTGCAGGAGAGCATCCTAAAGGCCTATAAAAGCCTGAAGACGCTGCGGGAGCCGGAGTACTTCCGCACCTGGCTGACGAAAATCGTCATCAACACCGCCCAGGACACCCTGCGGGCCCGGCAGCGCACGGCTCCCCTGGAGGAGGAGCTGGACCTGCCCGCCCCAGAGGGCCTGCCCCCCGAGGAGCGCATGGACCTGCACGGGGCCATTGCCCGGCTGCCGGAGAAGTACCAAGACGTGATAAAGCTGAAGTACTTCGACGGGTACACCACCCGGGAAATCAGCGAGGCCACCGGTATGCCCCAGGGCACGGTGTCCGTGTACCTGCGGCGGGCCGTAAAGGAGCTGCAAACACTGTTAAAGGAGGAGCTGGTATGCAAAAAGAAGTAGACAATATCCTTGTGGAAATCCCCGAGGCGCTGCCGGCCCGGGTGGGGGAGGCCCTCTCCCAGGTGCGGGCCATCCACCGCCGGCGGGTGCTCCGCCGCCTGGGCGGCGCGGTGGGCAGCGTGGTGGCCGTGCTGGCTGCCACCGTGACCTTGGCCGCGGTTAACCCCGCCCTGGCCTCCCAAATCCCCCTGGTGGGGGAGTGGCTGGGCAGTCTGTTCTACCAGGTGAATTACGACAGCAAGGTAGGCACCACCGGCGCCTTTGTGGAGACCTATGAGGCCATGGAGGACGTGAACGCGGCCGCCGCCAGCGGCGAGTGGCAGGTGGAGTTTGGCGAGGGCTACACCGACGGCTATTCCCTGGTGGTGTCTATGGAGCTGACCGGCCCTCAGGAAGCGCTGGAGCAGTACCGCTGCGTTTGGGTAGATACCAAGGGCGAGGTTTCCGCCGCTGTCAACGGGGAACCTGCCCAGGTGGAGGGTGTCAACGCCTTTGAGGAGCGGGACGGCAAGTGGGCCACTACCATGACAGTGGAGGTGCCTTCGTCCCAGCAGGAGGCGGACTCTCTGGAGGTGGACGTGACCCTGTCCGGCCTGACCGGGGAAATCTATGACGAAGCCGCCGCGGACCAGGCCGCTCAGGAACAGATAGACCGGCTGGAATGGGAGCCCAATCCGGACACCGCCGGAACCCCCTATCCGGGAGAAGCGGCCCCCAATCCCCTCACCTATGAAGAGGTGGGAGACAGCTTTTCCGTCAGCTTCACCCTGCCGGTGGACCGGGAGCACGGCTATCGCTTTACTTGCCAGGCGGAGGACAACGGTGCCCAGGTGCTGGCGGTGTCCGGCACTCCGGCCCAGACGGTGATCACCGTGGTGAAGCCCTTCTGGGGGCTGGGCGACAGCATTGTGGAAACCCAGGTTCCGGCCCTGGGAACGCCTGTGCTGGTGCTGCCCGACGGCACTGAGCTGACCTGGAACGTTGACCGCAGCCGCGACTTGGGCGGCTACGACTATAAGGCCACCCAAGCCCAAACCGCCGACCTGTACTTCGACGGTTTGCCGGAAGGGATCACCCAGGTGGAACTGCGGTTTGAAGGAAACTCTGGGTACATCCAGAAAGGAACCCTGGCGGCGTTCACCATCAATCTGACAAACGGGACGGTGGTTCCCAGCGAAGGCTGAGGAAACCGCCGGTACAAGCAAAACGGGCTGCCCCGTCGGGGCAGCCCTGTTGTTTTATGGGTCCCGCAGCAGGGCGAGGAAGGCCTCCAGCGCCGGGGAGGGCGCCTTCTGCCGGTGGAGCGCGCAGGCGAACTGCCGGAAAAACCGCACCTCCGGCACGGTCCCCACCTGGAGGCCGCTCTCCCTTTGGGCCAGGGCCTCCGGCAGGATGGCCACCCCCAGGCCGGCTTTGGCTGCCTGGGCCAAAGCGGCGGTGCTGGTGCTCTCCAACAGGGGCTGGGGCGCCAGGCCCTGCTGGGAAAACACTCTGTCTACCGAGCTGCGCAGGCCGCTGCCCGGTTCCCGCAGGAGCAGGGGCAGGGCCGCCAGCTCTTCTACGGTGGCAGGGGCGGGAAAGCGCCCCGGGGCCGCCGCCAGGACCAGGTCCTCTTGATAGAGGGGCTGGGCCCGCAGCCTTTCCGAAACCCCCAGGCCGTCTACAATGCCCACATCCAGCTGGTTCTCCGCCAGCAGGCTTTGGATTTTGTCGGAGTTGGCCACCAGGGCCCGCAGCCTCACTTGTGGGTGCTCTTGACGGAAGCGCCCCAGAACCTGGGCCAGGCCCGCCTCGCCAAAGCTGACGTTTGCCCCCACCCGCAGGGCCAGGGGCCGCCCCTGGCCCAGGGTTTCCTCCGCCTCTTGGAACCCCCGCAGCACGTCCTGAGCCGTGGCAAGCAGGGCCTCCCCGGCCGGGGTCAGGTAGACGCGGCGGTTCATGCGCTCGAAAAGGGCCACGCCATAATGGCTTTCCAGCTCTTTAACAGCCAGGCTCACAGCGGGCTGGGTGGTATTTAGGGCCTCTGCTGCCTGGCTGAAATTGAGGAAGCGGCACACCTCCACAAAAATGGTGAAATGTTTCCTGGTCATAGGTACCTCCCGCGTCTTCTATATGGAATTTAATATCCAATTCATTTTATCATAAGGATAGAAAATGGTAAAGCATGGGTGTACAATACAGGCAGAACCTGTGGAGGAGGAAGGACAGTGGAGCGTTCCAAAGGGGCCCTGTGCCTCAAGCTGTTTTTGAAGTTCTTAAAAATCGGCGCCTTCACCTTTGGGGGCGGCTATGCCATGATTCCCCTGATACGCCGGGAGATTGCCCTGCGGGAGGGCTGGATTGAGGACAAGGACATTTTAGACATTTTGGCCGTCAGCGAGAGCACCCCTGGGCCCATCGCCGTGAACACCGCCACCTTTGTGGGCTACCGGGTGGCCGGGCCCCTGGGGGCGGCCTGCGCCACGGTGGGGGTGGTGCTGCCCAGCTTTGTCATCATCTTCGCCTTGAGCTTTGTCCTGCGCCAGTTTGAGGATTTCCCCGCGGTGCGCTACGCCTTTTGGGGCATCCGGGTGGCGGTGGTGGCCTTGGTGCTCAGCGCTTTGGTGTCCATGGCAAAGGAGTGCCCCTGGAACATCGTCTCCTACCTTTTGGCGGCGGGGGCCTTTGTGCTGGTGGGGCTGCTGGGGGCCAACTCCATCGTGGTGCTCATCGCCTGCGCCCTGGTTGGCCTGGCTGCCTCCAAGCTGAAGATTGGGGGGATGAAGCTGTGATTTACCTAAAGCTGTTCCTCATCTTCTTTAAGATTGGCGCCTTCACCTTTGGGGGCGGCTACGCCATGCTGCCCCTGATCCAGCAGGAGGTGCTCTCCCAGGGCTGGATGGACTTAGAGCAGCTGGTGAACTTCATCGCCGTGTCCGAGAGCACCCCCGGCCCCCTGGCGGTGAACCTCTCCACCTATATCGGCGCGGAGACCGGCGGGCTGCTGGGGTCTTTCTGCGCCACGGTGGGGGTGGTGCTGCCCAGCTTTGTGATTATTCTGCTGGTTGCCAAGTTTTACCAGGCCTTCCAGACCAACACCTTGGTAAAGGGCTGCATGAACGGCCTGCGCCCCACGGTGGTGGGGATGATCGGCGCCTCTCTGCTCAGCGTGGGGGCCTCCGCCTTCCCCGCGGCGGGCGGGGTCATGCAGTGGGTGCTGGCGGCGGTGCTGCTGGCGGCCATCCTGGTGGCCCATTGGAAGAAGGTCCACCCCATATTGCTGATTGTGGGCTCCGCCGTGGTGGGCATTGCCGCGGGGTACGCGGGCCTGCTGCCCGGGGTGTAAAAAACAAAAAAAGCCAGGGGCCTGGCCGCCCCGGAAGAACGCCCGCGCCTGCAGGGGATTCCCCAGGCGGCGGGCGTTTTTTGTGGGATGTTCCATTCCGGGAGAAAGGCTTTGATAATTTTTTATTTATCTTGCAAGTTGAGTTGTTTTCCGCTACAATGAAGCGTGGGGAGCTGTGCCGCGTGGCGTGCTCCCCCGTAAACTACAGTGAACGAAAGGCTGGAATATCGCTATGGAGTTCCCAAAACATCCTTTCCGCACCCATGGCGGCGCGGCGGTGCCCCACCACAAAAACACGTGGGACATCCCCTCCTCTACCATGCCTCCCCCGGAAAAAGTGATTTTGCCCATGCAGCAGCACATTGGCGCGCCCTGTATCCCCACGGTGAAGAAAGGGGACCACGTGTATGTGGGCACCGTGGTGGGCGACAGCGATGCCTACGTCAGCGCCCCGGTGCACGCCTCCGTGTCCGGCACGGTGACGGAAATCACCCAGGTGATGCTCACCGGCGGCCAGATGACCCAGGCCGTGGTGGTGGAATCCGACGGCAAAATGGAGAAAGACCCGGCCATCGCCCCGCCGCCCCCCATCACCACCAAGGAGGAGCTGGCCAAGGCCGCCCGGGCCGCCGGGCTGGTGGGCCTGGGCGGCGCGGGCTTCCCCGCCCATGTAAAGCTCAACGTGCCCGAGGGCAAGACCATTGACACCTTGCTGGTCAACGTGGCGGAGTGCGAGCCCTACGTCACCTCCGACCACCGGGAGGCCCTGGAAAACGGCCGCAACGTGCTGGAGGGCGTGTACCACGTCAAGGAGATTCTGGGCGTGCAGCGGGTGATAATCGCCGTGGAGGACAACAAGCCCGACGTCATCCAGAAGCTGTCGGAAATTGCCGACGACCCCAAGCGGGACCCCCTGGACCAGGTGCGGGTGCTGCCCCTGAAAAGCCGCTACCCCCAGGGCGCGGAGAAGGTGCTGGTGCAGGCCTGCACCGGCCGGAAAGTCCCCGCGGGGAAGCTTCCCGCCGACGTGGGCTGCCTGGTGATGAACATAGGCTCCCTCTCCTTTTTGGCAAGCTATATGCGCACGGGCATGCCCCTCACCTTAAAGCGCGTCACGCTGGATGGCTCGGCCATCGCCCACCCCCAGAACGTCATTGTGCCGGTGGGCACCCCCATCAAGGACGTGGTGGCCTTTTGCGGCGGGTATAAGGCAGAACCCAAAAAGCTGATTATGGGCGGCCCCATGATGGGCGTGGCCATCACCAGCGACGAGCTACCCATCTTAAAGCAGAACAACGCCATTTTGGCCTTTGACCAGCGGGAGGCCCAGCTGCGCCAGCCCACCGCCTGCATCCGCTGCGGCCGGTGCGTGGCGGCATGTCCCATGCACCTGATGCCCACCAAGCTGGAGCAGGCCGTGGAGCGCCAGGACGTGGAGGCCCTCCAGTCCCTGGACATTATGACCTGCATGGAGTGCGGCTGCTGTTCCTTCTCCTGCCCCGCGGGGCGGCGGCTGGTGCAGGCCATCCGCCTGGGCAAAAACTACGTGCGGAAAGCGGGAGGGAAAAAGTGATATGGAAAAGCTGATAGTCTCCTCCTCCCCCCATTTTAACGGCGGGAGGACTACCCAGAACATTATGCTGGACGTCATCATTGCCCTGGTGCCTGCCATGGTGGCCTCGGTGATTCTGTTCGGCTTCCGGGCGGCGGTGGTCATCCTCACCTGTGTGGCCACCTGCGTCCTCAGCGAATACCTGTGCCGCCGGGTGATGAAGCGCCCCCAGACCGTGGGCGACCTCAGCTGCGTGGTCACCGGCATTTTGCTGGCGCTGAACCTGCCCGTCACCATCAACCCCCTCATCGCCGTGTTTGGCGGTGTGGTGGCCATTGTGGTGGTCAAGCAGATGTTCGGCGGCATTGGCCAGAACTTTGTCAACCCGGCTTTGACCGCCCGCATCATCCTGCTGAACTCCTTCCCCTCCCGGATGACCCACTGGGTGCAGCCCTTTGACTACACCGCCACCGCCGACGCCATCACCACCGCCACGCCCCTGGGCATCCTCAAGGAGGGCGCCGGGGAGGCGCTGCCCTCTTACCTGGATTTGTTCTTGGGCAACAACGCCGGCTGCCTGGGGGAGACCTGCGCCCTGGCCATCCTCATCGGCGGGGTGTACCTCATTGCCCGGCGGGTGATCTCCCCGGTTATCCCCGTGACGTACCTGGCCACGGCGGCGCTGTTCTCCGCCCTCTTTGGCCGGGACCCCCTGTTCGATTTGCTCTCTGGCGGCCTGCTGCTGGGCGCCTTCTTCATGGCTACCGACTACACCACCAGCCCCCTGTACTTCTGGGGCCGGGTGGTCTTCGCCTTTGGCTGCGGGCTGATTACCATGGTCATCCGGGAGTTTGGCTCCTTGCCCGAGGGCGTTTCCTACTCCATCATCTTGATGAACATCCTCACCCCGCTGCTTGAGCGGGCCATCAAGCCCCGGGCCTTTGGCTCTCAGCGGGCCCCCAAGGGGAAGAAGGGAGGCGCCCGGGATGAAGCTTAGTTGGAAGGAAATCCTGCGGCCCACGGCGGTGCTGTTTGTCATCTGCGTGGCGGTTGCCGCCGCCCTGGCGGGCACCAACCTGCTCACCGAGGAGCGCATTGCCCAGCAGGCCGTGGCCACCGCCGAGGAATCCCGGAAGGTGGTTCTCCCCGGCGCGGAGGAGTTCCAGGCCCAGGAGGACGGCGCCTACTACACCGGCAGCGCCGGCGGCCAGCTGGTGGGCTATGTCTTTGAGACAGAGGCCAGCGGCTATGGCGGCAAGGTGAAGGTGATGACCGGCATCGATGCCGAAGGCGCTATCACCGGCGTGGTCATCCTCTCCCACGACGAGACCCCGGGCTTGGGCGCCAACGCCGAAAAGCCAGATTTCTTAAACCAATTCCTGCAACAGGCCCCGGAGGGCGGCTTGGAGGTCATCAAATACCAGACGCCGGGCGAGGGCCAAATCCAGGCCATGACAGGCGCCACCGTCACCTCCACCGCGGTGACCAACGCCGTCAACCAGGCCATTGCGCAGTACAACACCGTGAAAGGGGGCGCGTGAGATGGCACAGAAGAAAAAGGGCCTGCTCCAGGAGTTTACCAAAGGCATCATCAAAGAGAACCCGGTGCTGCGGCTGGTGCTGGGCTGCTGCGCCACGTTGGCCGTGACCACCGCCGCCTCCAACGCCATTGGCATGGGGGCCGCCACCACCTTTGTGCTGGTGTGCTCCAACGCGGTGATTTCCCTGCTGCGCAAGGTCATCCCGGACAAGGTGCGCATCCCGGCCTTTATCACCATTGTGGCGGGGTTTGTCACCATTGTGCAGCTGTTTATCCAGGCCTTCTCCCCCGCGTTGGACGACGCCTTGGGCGTGTTCCTGCCCTTGATTGTGGTCAACTGCATCATCCTGGGCCGGGCGGAGATGTTCGCCAGCAAGAACAAGGTGCTCCCCTCCATTCTGGACGGCCTGGGCATGGGCGTGGGCTTTACCGCTACGCTGCTTGCCATGGGCATCATCCGGGAGCTGCTGGGCGCCGGCACGGTGTTTGGCATCCCGGTGCTCTCCGGGTTTATGGAGCCCATCATCATCTTTTTGCTGCCTCCCGGCGGGTTCTTTGTGTTCGGCATGCTGGTGGCCCTGGCGGGCAAGCTCTCCAAGGAGGGCAAGGCTCCCGAAACCACCGGCTGCGGGAACTGCCCCCTGGCGGCTTCCTGCTCCAAAGTGTGTGAGAAGGACAACGGAAAGGAGGCGGCGCGCTGATGGACGCCCAAACCATAAAATCCCTGGTGGCCATCTTCCTGGCGGCCATCCTCACGGAAAACTACATCCTCAACAAGTTTTTGGGCATCTGCCCCTTTTTGGGCGTCTCCAAAAAGCTGGACACCGCCGTGGGCATGAGCTGCGCCGTCACCGTGGTGATGGTCATTTCCACCGCCGTGACCTGGCCCCTGTACACCTATTTGCTGGTGCCCAACGGCCTGGGCTATTTGCAGACCATTGTGTTTATTCTGGTCATCGCGGCGCTGGTGCAGCTGCTGGAGACAGCCCTGCGCAAGTACATGCCGCCGCTGTACAACGCCCTGGGCATTTACCTGCCCCTTATCACCACCAACTGCGCCGTGCTGGGCGTGACTATGCTGGTGCTGGAAAAGGGCGCGGAGGACCCCACCTTTGGGTACCTCCAGTCTTTGGTGAACGCCTTTGGCTCTGGCGTGGGCTTTTTGGTGGCCATGGTGCTCTTTGCCGGTGTGCGGGAGCGCCTGGAGAACTGCGACATCCCCGAGACGTTTAAAGGCCTGCCCATCACCTTGGTGGCGGCCAGCCTGGTGGCGGTCAGCTTCCTGGGCTTCAACGGCGTTGTGGACAACCTGCTGTAAAGGGAGGGTGCGGATATGGAAATTCTCACTCCCATTTTGATTGTGGGCATCATCGGCCTGCTGGCCGGCGTCATTCTGGCGGTGGCCTCCATCGTCATGGCGGTGCCCAAGGACGAGAAAGCCGAAGCCCTGGAGGAGGTCCTGCCCGGGGCCAACTGCGGCGCCTGCGGGTTTTCCGGCTGCCCGGGCTACGCGGCGGCCATGGCCAAGGGCGAGGCCCAGCCGGGCCTGTGCTCTCCCGGCGGCGCGGAGGTGGCCCAGAAGTGCGCGGAAATCCTGGGCGGCGGCGACGTGCAGATGGAGTACAAAACCGCCTTGGTCCACTGCCTGGGCAGCTACGACAACACCACCGACAAGATGCTGTACGACGGCATCCAAAGCTGCTCGGCGGCAGCCTTCCTCATGGGGGGCGTCACCAGCTGCCGTTTTGGCTGCATGGGCCTGGGGGACTGCCAGCGGGCCTGCCAGTACGGCGCCATCACCGTGTGCAACGGCCTGGCCCGCATTGACCCGGCCAAGTGCAAGGGCTGCTCCCAGTGCGTGGCGGCCTGCCCCAAGGGGATTATCTCTTTGGTGCCCCTAAAGAAGCAGGCGGTGGTGCGGTGCTCCAGCTGCGACAAGGCCAAGGGCACCATGGCCGTGTGCAACATTGGGTGCATCGGCTGTGGCAAGTGCATGCGCACCTGCCCGTCCGGCGCCATCACCGTGGGAAACGGCCTGGCCAAGGTGGACCCCCAAAAGTGCACCGCCTGCGGCCAGTGCGTGGAAGCCTGCCCCCGCCATGTGATTGCGATGCTGTAAAAGAAAAAAAGAGCAAGAAAAAAGGGCCGTCCAGCAGGACGGTCCTTCCCTTTTGCCCTTCTTTCTTGAAAGAAAGAAGCAAAGAACTTTTATGTCGCGGAGCGGGGCGCGAGCCGCCCCTTTGCCTTGCGCGGATTTACAGTTTTATGTCCGCGTTATTTTGCGGTGACGGAAACGCGAGCTCGGCTTTTCCTTGTAAAGAAAGAAGCAAAGACCAGCGTGACGCTGGACCCATGCCGCGGGACGGGGCGCAAGCCGCCCCTTTGCCTTGCGCAGTTTTACGGTTTTGTGTCCGCGATTTTTTGCGGTGACGGAAACGCGAGCTCGGCTTCTCTTTGAAAGAAAGAAGCAAAGACCAGCGTGACGCTGGACCCATGCCGCGGGACAGAGCATAACCCTTGGCGCGGACGTGTTCTCTCCTCTCAAGCAGGCGTGAGCGTAGCTCACCAGTCTCGCCTGCCGGCTCGGTTGGTCCTGGACGGTCCCCACTGGGGACCAGGAGCCCCAAGGCGCGAATTGTCCGGGCCGGTCACGGCCCGTTCCCGCAGAATCTTCCCCATGGCCAGGAAGTAGACCACGATGGTCACGGCCGGGCCCATAATGTCGGACAGGGGCTCGGCGTAGAAGGCGGCCCGGGCTCCAAAGGCCGCGGGCAAAGCGAAGATGGCCACAAAGTACACCAGCTTCCGCCAGAAGGACAGGGGCAGGCTCAGCCGCACCTGGCCAATGCCCGTGAAGCCGTCCACCAGCTCGTACTGCACCCCCAGGGGGATGATGGCCAAGGTGCAGATTTTAATGGCCTCGAAGGCCTCTTGGGCCAGCACAGGGTCCTGGGTGAACAGCCGCACAAACAGCGGCCCCGCCACCCGGGCCAGCACAAAGAGCAGCGTGGTGTAGCCCACGCACAGGCCCACAATGTACTTTTGGGCTTGGCGCACCCGGTCCACCTGGCGGGCGCCGTAGTTGAAGCCCAGAATCCCCTGGGTGCCGCCGCTGATGCCCCCCAGCGGCATGGTGACCACCAGCATAAAGCTCTGCACAATGGTGTTGCAGGTGACCAGCATGTCCCCGTCGGCGCCGCCGGTGCGCTGCAAAATGGCGTTCATGGCGATGATCATCACGTTGTCCACCGCCACAATGAGGAAGGGCGTAAAGCCCATCACCAGCACCCTGCCCATCACCCGCACATCGTAGCCCCCAAAGGTGATGGGCACCTGCACCCGCTTGCCAAAGAGGAAGCGGATGACAAAGGCCGCGCTGGCCGCCTGGGAAATCACCGTGGCGATGGCCGCACCCCGCACGCCCATGTCCAGGGCGAAGATGAACACCGGGTCCAGCACAATGTTCAGCGCCGCGCCCAGCATCACCGAGGCCATGCCGATTTTGGCAAAGCCCTGGCAGATGATAAACTGGTTTAGCCCGCTGGCCGCCAGGGCGAAAAAGGTGCCGCACAGGTAGGCGGTGAAGTACTCCTCGGCGAAGGGATAGGTGGCGTCGCTGGCGCCAAACAGCCGCAGCATGGGCTCCCGGAAGGGGAGGATCCCCCCGATGAGCAGCACCGAAAAGACGATGAGCATCAAAAAGCAGTTGGCCAGCACCTTTTTGGCGGCGGAGAGGTCCTCCTCGCCCATGCGGATGCTCACCAGGGGCGCGCCGCCCACGCCCACCAGCACCGCCACCGAGCCCACCATGGTCACCACCGGGCCGCACACCCCCACGCCGGCCAGGGCCACGTCCCCAATCGCGGGGATGTTGCCGATGTACATCCTATCCACAATGCTGTACAGCACGCTGACAAACTGCCCCAGCATGCTGGGGATGGCAATGCGCCACACCAGGCGGCTGACTTTGTCCTTGCCCAAATTGTTCTCTGCTGCCATAATCCTACACCCCTTCTTGCATATCCCGCTGCGCGCTGCGCAAACTGCATCTTATCTTACTCTATTTTACCGGGAAAGGGAAGATGTTTTACAAGAATCTTCCCCGGGCAACCACCTGTTTTTCATTATTTTCCGCTAGGATGAGAAAAAAGGGAAGGAAGGGCTGCCATGCCGTGGAGCAAAATGCTTTTTCCCCTGCTTTTTTTGGCGCTGGGGGCCGCCTGCCTATGGGCGGCCTGGGTGTTCCGCCGTTTTGCCAAAAAGCGGGAGACAGCCTACACCGTAAAGGCCTGGGCCCAGGTGGTGCAGGTGCTGGCCTCTGCCGATTCCGACGGGGACCCCCTGTACACCCCGGTCCTCCACCTGCTGGCAGAGGGGGAGGGCTACACCAAGCGGGGCTCCCCCACCCGGGAGGAAGGCCGGTTTCAAACGGGCGCTTGGGTGGAGGTGCGCTATCCTCCCGGCAGGCCCTCCCGCTTTATGCAGGCGGGAGAGGTGGGGACCTCCGCCGCAAGTGCGGTGCTGTGCCTGGGGGCCTTTCTCTGCTTTGTGGGGGCGCTGGTGCAGCTGGTCCAAAACTGGAATCTCTATTTTTAGGCCGCGCTCCATAAAATTTATAAAAACTCTGGATTTTTCTTTTTGATTTGGTATAATATCCTTATATACTTTTCCGGGCTTTCCCCGGACACGAGGTGACGTAAGGATGCTGAAAAATTGGGCCCGCCCGGAAAAGCCAGAGGGCGAGGAGTTAAAACAGCGGCTGAAGGCCGCCGAGGAAAAGCTTTCCCAGCAGCAGATGAAGCTGAAAGAAAAGCGCCTGCCGGTACTGGTGCTCATCGAGGGCTGGGGCGCCGCGGGCAAGGGCAGCGCCATCGGCCAGATCATCAAGAACATCGACCCCCGGTTTTTCAAGGTGTTCTCCATGCCCTCCACCCCCACGGAGGAGGAGCGCCGCCGGCCCTTCCTGTACCGGTTCTTCGAGAAGATCCCCGAGGCGGGGAAGTTCACCTTTTTGGATTCCGGCTGGATGGACCAGATTATGAAGGAGCGCCTGGACGGCAAGCTGGATGACAAGGCCTATGCCCAGCGGGTGGACAGCGTCAAGCGCTTTGAGCGGGGGCTGACGGACAACGGCTACCTGGTGCTGAAGTTCTTCTTCCACATCAGCAAAAAGGAGCAGGAAAGCCGCATTGAGGCCTTGCTCTCCGAGAAGGACACCGCCTGGCGTGTCAGCGAGGGCGACCTGTGGCAGAACCGCCACTACGACAAGTGCCTGGAGGCCTTCGACCGCTACCTGGACGACACCAACACCCCCAGCGCCCCCTGGTACATTGTCGATTCCAAGTCCAAGAAGTTCGCGGAGCTGCAGGTGATGGAAACCCTGTGCATGGGCATTGAGACAGCCCTGCACAATGAGAGCCTGGCAGTGCCCCTGCTGCAAAACGCCTTCCCCCTTATCAAGATGCCCAAGCTGCGGGACGTCCCCCTGGAGGGCAAGACCCTGGACGAGGAGGAGTACAAAAAGGAGCTGAAGGAGCTGCAAGCCAAGCTGGGCCAGCTGCACAACCGGCTGTACCGCAAGCGGGTGCCGGTCATCATCGCCTACGAGGGCTGGGACGCCGCCGGCAAGGGGGGCAACATCAAGCGGCTTACAGGCGCCTTGGACCCCCGGGGCTTTGAGGTGCACCCCATCGCCAGCCCAGAGCCCCACGAAAAGGCCCGCCACTACCTGTGGCGCTTTTGGACCCGCCTGCCCAAGGATGGGCACATCGCCATTTTCGATCGCACCTGGTACGGCCGGGTGATGGTGGAGCGCCTGGAGGGCTTCTGCAGCGAAAACGACTGGCAGCGGGCCTACTACGAGATGAACGAGTTCGAGCAGGAGCTGTACAACTGGGGGGCGGTCATCCTCAAGTTCTGGGTGCAGATTGACAAGGACACCCAGCTGGCCCGGTTTACCGAGCGGCAGAACACCCCCTCGAAGCAGTGGAAAATCACCGACGAGGACTGGCGCAACCGGGAGAAGTGGGACTTGTACGAGCAGGCCGTGGACGAGATGCTGCAAAAGACCAGCACCACCTACGCCCCCTGGCACATTTTGGAATCGGTGGATAAGAAATACGCCCGCATCAAGGCGCTGCACATCGTCATAGACGCCTTGGAAAAAGCGCTGTAAAACCAAAAAGGACATCCCGTTTTGTGGGATGTCCTTTTCTGTTGCGTGGGTTTATTGGGGGGCTTCCCCCGAGAGCTTTGCCTTTTCCCTGCGGTCCATCTCCCGCCAGATGGTCAGCAGCATGGTGATGTAGCAGGCCCCGCCGCCGATGAAGTTGGAGATGGGCTCGGCCAAAAACACGCCGTTTACCCCCAGGCCGAACAGGTGGGGGAGGAGCAGCGTCAGGGGCGTGACGATGATCACCTTGCGGAACAGGGAGAAGAACACCGCCTGCTTGGAGCGCCCCAGCGCCACCGCGGCGCTTTGGCCGGCCATTTGCAGGCTCATCATGAAGAAGCCGAAGAAGTAGATGTGCATGCTGGGCACGGCGGCCTCCCGCAGGGCCTCCTCCCCGGTGAACAGCCCGATGAAGAACCGGGGGAACAGAAACAGCAGCAGCCACACCGCCGTGGTGTAGACGACGCACACAATGGTGGTGAACACAATCCCCGAGCGCACCCGCCGGTACTCCTGGGCGCCGTAGTTAAAGCCCATCACAGGCTGGGCGGCGCTGGTGACGCCGTTGATGGGGGTGGAGACAACCTCCCGCACGGAGTTGATGATGGTCATCACACCCACGTACAGGTCGCCCCCGAAGCTCTGCAGGGTGGAATTGCAGGCCACCTGCACAATGGAGTTGGTGATGGCCATGACAAAGCTGGAAAAGCCCAGGGAGACAATCTGCCACACCAGCTTGGGCTGCAGGCGCATGGAGCCCCACTCCAGGCGGATGAGGGCTTTCTTCCCCCGCAGGAAGGACACCGCCCACACCGCCGAGAGGAACTGGGAGAGGATGGTGGCCAAGGCCGCCCCCTGCACGCCCATGCCCAACACGAAGATAAACACCGGGTCCAAGAGGATGTTTGTCACCGCGCCGATGAGCACCGTCAGCATACCCGTGCGGCCAAAGCCCTGGGCGTTGATAAACTGGTTCATGCCCAGGCTTATCATCACGAACACGCTGCCCAGCAGGTAGATGGTGAGGTAGCCGTCGGCGTAGGGGTAGGTGGCGTCGCTGGCGCCAAAGGCGTACAGCAGCGGCCGCTTGAGCACCAGCAGCACCACCGTCAGCGCCACCCCGGTGCCCACCAGCAAAGCGAAGGTGTTGCCCAAAATCACCTGGGCCCTGTCCCGGTCGCCCTTGCCCCGCTGGATGGAGAACAGCGGCGAGCCGCCCATGCCGAACAGGTTGGCAAAGGCCGTGACAATGGAGAGGATGGGGAAGGTGAGCCCCAGGCCCGTCAAGGCGTTGCCGGCGGCGTCTGGCAGGCGGCCGATGTACATGCGGTCCACCACGCTGTACAGCACGTTGATAAGCTGGGCCACGGTCATGGGCAGGGCCAGGCGCAGGATGTTCCCCGCCACGCTGCCTTTGGAGAAGTCATTTGTCTGGGTGTTTGCCATGTGGGGCATCCCCTTCCTTTCTGGGGGCGTTTGTTGCTTTATCAACTATTGTACAGGAATTGCCCCCAAGATGCAAGCGGCGGCCCCAAAGTGCCCCGCATCCAAAAAGTGCGGGGGCAGCCAGCTCCCTTTTGTCTACAATCCACCAAGGGAGAGAAGAACGGCAAAAACCCAGGTTTTTAGCCAAATTCGGGCTTTTCAAGCGGGCGGTTTGGTGGTATAATAAATCGGTTCATGGAAAGAATGGAGCGTTTGAAAACAAGAGCCTTTGGCACTGGGCCAAGGGCGGCTTTCTCTAGGAGAAGGCGCTTTTCTGACTTGTGTGTAGAAAGGAATGGCATCTATATGGCAAAGAGAGAAAACCTGCGCAACGTGGCCATCATTGCCCACGTAGACCACGGCAAGACCACCCTGGTGGACCAGCTGCTGCGGCAAAGCGGCGTGTTCCGCGCCAACGAGGCCGTGGCCGAGCGGGTGATGGACTCCGGCGACTTGGAGCGGGAGCGGGGCATCACCATCCTGTCTAAGAACACCGCCGTAAAGTATGGCGATATTAAAATCAACATTGTGGATACCCCCGGCCACGCCGATTTCGGCGGCGAGGTGGAGCGCGTGCTGCAAATGGTGGACGGCGTGCTGCTGCTGGTGGACGCCTTTGAGGGCTGCATGCCACAGACCCGCTTTGTGCTGAAAAAGGCCCTGGCCCTGGGCAAAAAGCCCCTGGTGGTGCTCAACAAAATCGACCGGCCCGGTGCCCGCCCCGCCGAGGTGGTGGACGAGGTGCTGGATTTGTTCATCGAGCTGGGCGCCAACGACGACCAGCTGGAGTTCCCCGTGTGCTACGCCTCCGCCCGGGACGGCTACGCCACCTTGGATCCCAACGCCCCCGGCACGGACATGACTCCTTTGTTTGAGATGATTGTCAACGAGGTCCCCTGCCCCCAGGGGGACATGGAGGGCCCCACCCAGGTGCTGTTCTCCAACATCGACTATGACGACTACGTGGGCCGCATCGGCATTGGCCGGGTGGAGCGGGGCTCCATCCAGGTGGGGCAGACCGTCACCATCTGCGGCGGCGCCGAGGACACCCGCCAGAACGCCCGCATCACCAAGCTGTACCAGTTTGAGGGCCTCAAGCGGGTGGAGCACGACTCCGCCCAGCTGGGGGACATCATCGCCGTGTCGGGCATCGCGGAGCTGAACATCGGCCAGACCGCCTGCGCCACCGATTGCGTGGAGCCTTTGCCCTTTGTGAAGATCGACGAGCCCACCGTGTCCATGAATTTCATGGTGAACAACTCCCCCTTTGCCGGGCGGGAGGGCAAGTACGTCACCTCCCGGAACCTGCGGGACCGCCTGTTTAAAGAGGTGGAGACCAACGTGGCCATGCGGGTGGAGGAGACGGATTCCTCCGATACCTACAAGGTCTCGGGCCGGGGCGAGCTGCACCTTTCCATCCTCATTGAGCAGATGCGCCGCCAGGGCTACGAGTTCCAGGTGAGCCGCCCCACGGTCATCTACAAAAAGGACAAGGACGGCAAGGTGCTGGAGCCCATGGAGCTGCTGATGATCGAGGTGCCCGACAACTACGTGGGCGCCGTCATGGAGAAGATTGGCTCCCGCAAAGCCGAGCTTTTAAACATGGGTTCCCGGGAGAGCGGCACCACCCACATGGAGTTTAAAATCCCCGCCCGGGGCCTGATGGGCTACCGCTCGGAGTTCCTCACGGACACCAACGGCAACGGCATTATGAACCACGTGTTCGACAGCTACGAGCCCTATAAGGGCGACATCCAGCAGCGCACCCAGGGCTCCATCATCGCCCACGAGACAGGGGAGTCCACCGCCTACGGCCTGTTCTACGCCCAGGAGCGGGGGCGGCTGTTCATCGGCCCCGGCGTGGAGGTGTATGAGGGCATGATCGTGGGCGCTAACCCCAAGAACGAGGACATCACCGTAAACGTGTGCAAGAAGAAGCACGCCACCAACACCCGCGCCTCCGGCAGCGACGACGCCTTGAAGCTGGTGCCCCACTCCCAGCTGAGCCTGGAGCAGTGCCTGGAGTTCATCGCCGAGGACGAGCTGGTGGAAGTGACGCCCAAGAGCATCCGCATGCGCAAGGGCATCCTCTCCAAGGAGCTGCGCATGAAGCAGGCCAGCAAGAAGAAGTAAGCGGGGGGGCACCAGGGCCGGCGGGGCCGAGCGAAGCGAGCGTAAAGTTTTTTGCGGTACGTCCGCAGGACGTACTCGCTTTCTTTTCAAAAAAGCTTCGACCTTGCCCTTGACCTTAATGGGCGGTAGCCTGAAAAGAAACTAGGGAAACAGGGGCTTTGCCTCGCCTTTCCCGGACGGGTGCACACCGAGAAAGCCCCTTCCGCTAAGTGATAGCCACGGGAGCGGCCGGTGAGGCTGGCAGCTTGCCCTCTCAGTCGCCTAACGGCGCCAGCGACTCGGCTGCCGCCTCGGGTGCTGTCTGCCAGTGGCAGACGTCCAGCACCGACCGACGCGGCAGCGGAGACCGGCCGCTGGGCAACGTCCCACCGGGACGTAGTGGCCCCAAAGGGGGGAGCCAAGTCTCGCCTCCCCCTTTGGGGGAGGTGTCATGCCTTTGGCATGACGGAGAGGGCAACCTGCCCACGCCGTGCACGTGCGTTAGCGGTTCGCACAGGCGCGGCGTTCAGCCGCCAGTCTCGCCTGCCGGCTCGGGTGCTGTCTGCCAGTGGCAGACGTCCAGCACCGACCGACGCGGCAGCGGAGACCAAGCGCTGAACGGTCCCCACTGGGGACCAGGACCCCTAGGCGCGAAATGAGAGCCCAGGCACTGGGCCGCTTCGCTCGGCCCCCGGCGCGGACGTGCGCCATTCTCTCGCACAGGCGCGGCGTTCAGCCGCCGCCCCTTGGCGCGAATTGTCCCGTGCGGTCACGCACCGCGAATTGAGAGCCCAGGCACTGGGCCGGTCGGGAAAAACGCTTCGCTGTTTCCCTAGTTTTCTTTCCTGCGCTGCGCGCCTATGAAGGTCAAGGGCAAGGTCGAAACTTTTTTGTAAAAAAGTTTCATCAAAAAACTTTAATCTCGCTTCGCTCGGCCTACCTCTCAGCCTTCGACATGCCATTCCACCCCATTGGGCGTATCCTTCATCACCACGTGCATGGCCGCCAACTGGTCCCGGATGGCGTCGGCGGTGGCCCAATCCTTGGCCTTGCGCGCCTCGGCCCGCTTCTGGATGAGCGCCTCGATCTCCGCTGTCTCCTCGGGGGAAAGCTCCTTCCCGGCGGGCTTTTGGGATGCCTGCTCCGCCGCCTCCAGCAGCCCCAGGGACAGCACCTGGTCAAAGTCCCCGATGAGGTACCGCTTGGTGGCGTCGGAGAGGTCCGCTTTCAGCACGTCGTACAGCACGGTCAGCCCCAGGGAGGTGTTCAAGTCGTTGCCCAAAGCGGCCTGGAACTGCTCCTGGTAGGGCCGGGCGGCCTCCACGTCCGGCTGGCCCTCCTTGGACAGGGAGGCGATGCGCTGGGCCAGCTTCTGGTAGGCCTGGGCGGCGTTGTCCAGGCTCTCAAAGGAGAAGGTCAAGGGCTTGCGGTAGTGGGACTGCAGGCAGAACAGCCGGTACACCAGGGGGTTGTAACCCTTCTCCTCCAGCAGGGACACGGTGAGGAAGCCCCCCTTGGACTTGCTCATCTTGCCCCGGGCGTCGTTGAGGTGCAGTACATGGAACCAGTATTTGCACCAAGGGTGGCCCAGGTAGGCCTCACTCTGGGCGATTTCGTTGGTGTGGTGGGGGAAGGCGTTGTCAATGCCGCCGCAGTGGATGTCCAAATACTCCCCCAGCTCCCGCACGGAGATGGCGCTGCACTCAATGTGCCAGCCGGGATAGCCCAGGCCCCAGGGGGAGTCCCATTTCAGCTCCTGGTCCTCGAACTTGGACTTGGTGAACCACAGCACAAAGTCGGTCTTGTTCCGCTTGTTCGCGTCCTCCTCCACGCTGTCCCGGACGCCCACGGCCAGGTCCTCGCCGCTCTGGTTGCCGAAGACGTAGTAGTTCTCCAGCTTGGAGGTATCGAAGTACACGTTTCCGCCGGCCTCGTAGGCGTAGCCCTTCTCCAGCAAAGTCTCCACCATGTGGATGAAGTCCGGGACGCGGGTGGTGGCGGGCACCACGGTATCGGGCTTGCGGATGTGCAGCTTCTCGCAGTCGGCAAAGAAGGCGTCGGTGTAGAACTTGGCAATCTCCAGCACGGTTTTGTGCTCCCGCTTGGCGCCGGCCAGCATCTTGTCCTCGCCGGTGTCCGCGTCGCTGGACAGGTGCCCCACGTCGGTGATGTTCATCACCCTGTCCACCTGATACCCGGCGTAGCGCAGGTACTTCTCCAGCACGTCCTCCATGATGTAGGAGCGCAGGTTGCCAATGTGGGCGTAGTGGTACACCGTGGGGCCGCAGGTGTACATCTTCACCTGGCCGGGGGTGTGGGGCACAAATTCCTCTTTTTTCTGGGTAAGCGTGTTGTACAGTTCCATCTTATCTCATCCTTTCCCGGGAAAACCCCGGCCTTTTCACAAAGAGGCCTCCGTAGGCCCCGCTTTTTCCAATTCTTGCAGGCGCTTTTCCAAGCGCTCCATCTCGCCCCGCAGGCGGCACAGCTCCATGGAGACAGGGTCCGCCACGTGGATTTGGTCCATGTCGTCGCAGGGATGGCGGGGCGGCTTTGCGGGCACCTTCTCCCCGTTGATGCGCACCACCCGGGCAGGCACGCCCACGGCGGTGGCCCCTTCCGGGACGGCGTCCAGCACCACGGCGCCGGCGGCCACCCGGGCGTTGTCCCCCACGGTGAAGGGCCCCAGCACCTTGGCCCCCGCGCCGATGAGCACGTTGTCCCCCAAGGTGGGGTGGCGCTTGCCTGTATCCTTGCCGGTGCCCCCCAAGGTGACCCCCTGGTACAAGGTGCAGTTGTCGCCGATTTGGGTGGTCTCGCCAATGACCACCCCCATGCCGTGGTCGATAAACAGCCCCCGGCCGATCTGGGCGCCGGGGTGGATTTCAATGCCGGTTTTCTTCCGGCTGCGCTGGGAAATCCACCGGGCCAAAAACTTTAGGTTGTGCCGGTAGCACCAGTTCGCCTTCCGGTGGGAGCGCACCGCCTTAAACCCCGAGTAGAGGAAAAACACCTCCAGCCGGGAACGGGCGGCGGGGTCCCGCTCCATCACCGCGTCCAGGTCCTCCTTTAAAGTGCGGAACATGGCAGCATCCCCTTTCTCACTGTAAAATAAAAACGCCCCCGCAGACGCACACACGTCTGCGAAGGCGATGCAACTCGCGGTTCCACTTCGCTTTCGGAAGGGCTGGGCCCTCCCGCTCTTGGGGACGATAACGGCTCCCGCCGGGCGGGGATTTCCCCCCGCCTGCTCCGGGACGCATTTCCCCGCCTCCAGGCGGAAGGGGTTTTCAGCCGGCGGCCCCTTCTCTCTGGCGCCCAGGCGGGCGGGTACTTCTTCCCATCGCAGCATTTGCCCTTATTATATGCGCTTTTCCCGGATTTGTAAACAGCTTTGTGAAAAAGAACCGGAAAAGGGGAGCGCTCCCACGCTCCCCTTCTCTGTATGGTATTTGTATCTCTTACATCCTTACAAGGGCCAGCTCCGGCCAGGCCACCACTTAAAAGGTCAGCTGGGTGCCCTGCTGCAGGCTGCGCTCCCGGCGGCGGCGCTCCAAAAGGGCGTTGATTTTCTCGTGGGGGTCAATCATGGCGGAGACGGACATGTCGTGGTTCAAAGCGGAGATAAAGTAGGAGATGTACTTGGAGACGTCCACCTCGTAGAACCAGGGGCGGTTCTTCAGCTCCTCGGTGCGGTAGGTCAGGTTGGAGCCGAACACGCCGTCGATAACGCCCTCCCGGTAGGCCTTGTCAAAGCTCTCCAGGCCGTTGGTGAAGATGGCGTAGGTGGCGTAGGTGAAAATCCGCTTGGCCTTGCGCTCCTTCAGGTTGTAGGCAATGTCCAGCATGGACTCGCCGGAGGAGATGATGTCGTCGGAGACGAACACATCCTTGCCGGCCACGTCGCTGCCCAGGTACTCGTGGGCCACAATGGGGTTGCGGCCGTCCACCACCCGGGAGTAGTCCCGGCGCTTGTAGAACATGCCCAGCTCCACCCCCAGGGCGGAGGCGTAGTACATGTTCCGGTTCAAGGCGCCCTCGTCGGGGGAGACAATCATAAAGTCCTCCCGCTGGGTGGAGATGTCCGGAAAAGCCCGGAACATGGTTTTCAGCACCTGATAGTAGGGCATCAGGTTGTCAAAGCTCATCAGGGGCACAGCGTTCTGCACACGGGGGTCGTGGGCGTCAAAGGTGACCACGTTGTCCACGCCCATGGATTGCAGCTCCTGCAGCGCGAAGGCGCAGTCCAAAGATTCCCGGTAGCTGCGGCGGTGCTGCCGTCCGCCGTAGAGCAGGGGCATCACCACGGTGATGCGGTGGGCCTTGCCCATGGCGGCCTGGATCAGCCGCTTCAGGTCCTGGTAATGGTCGTCGGGGGACATGTGGTTCTCTTGGCCAAAGTACTTGTAGGTGCAGCTGTAGTTGCCCACATCCACCACAAAGTACAGGTCATAGCCCCGCACGGAGCTCTCCAGAATGCCCTTGCCATCGCCGGAGGAGAACCGGGGGCAGCTGCAGCCAATGCGGAAGGTGTCGATGTTCATCCCCGCCTGGTTTGCCCACCGTACCAGGTGCGCCTCGATTTTGTCCGCCAGCTCCTGGGCGCCCTCCATGGCGACGATGCCAAGGGGCGCCACACGGTTTTCGGGACTGAAAAAAAACTGAGCCGATTGTTCCATATGCAGGCCTTTCCTTTCTTTTCCGGTATTTGTATGGAAAACACAGGTGCTTTGGGCCAGGGTTTCCGCCCGCCCTTCTCTTCATAAAATCTTAACATAGTTCCTGGCAGTTTTCTACAAAAAACGGGAGCTTTTTTTAATTTTGCCGTACCCACCAATTTTCCGCCTGTTTTTTCCGTCAGTTTTGTGATTCCCCCCTGGTATTTTCCCCGGGTTTACGCCTTGTTCCGCAGGAACACTTGGCTGTCGTACAGGTCCAGGTTGGCCTCTGCGGCGGGGTTGCCCTCCAGGTCCACATAGCCCTCCGGCAGGGAGATGGCCTGCTTCTCCCCGGTGAAGTTCTGCAGGAACAGGTACTGGGTGTCGTCGCTTTCCCGCAGGCAGGCCTCCACGCCCTCGGGGGGCAGCTGGGGCAGGGCGCGGGTCAAAGCCAGCTCCCCGGCCAGCTTCTGGTAGAAGTCCAGATAGAAGCTGTCCTCGGCAAAGGAGGCGATGTAATAGGCCTGGCCCTTCCCGTACTGGTTCACGGTGAGGGCGGCCTCGCCCTTGTAAAAGTCCTGGCCGTAGGTGCCCAGCACCTGGGCCCCCTGGGGATGGATCAAGGCGCACAGGTCCTTTGTCTCGTAGCTTGCCTCCCCCACCTGCAGGGTGTTGCGCTCCTCGTCCCACAGAGCGTCGATGTTTTCGTTCCACACGCCGAACACGTCCATCAGGCCCGCGCCGGGCCAGCCGCCCAGGTAGGTCAAGTCGCAGTCGTTGACAATGCCCGTGTGGTAGGTGCCAATCAAGGTGCCGCCCTGGTCCACAAAGGCCTTCAGCTTCTCTTCAAAGCCCTCCCGCAGCAGGTAGAGCATGGGGGCAATCACCAGCTTGTAGCCGCTGATGTCGCACTCCTCGTCCACAATGTCCACGGAGATGCCCATGCGCCACAAAGCCCGGTAGTGGGCCTGGACCTGCTCCACATAGTGCATGCCCTTGTTCCGGGGGCCCTGGGCGTCGTCGATGGCCCATCGGTTCTCCCAGTCGAAGACCAAGGCCACCTGGGCGTGAACGTCGCTTTGGGTGACGGCGTCAATGCGCTCCAGCAGCTGGCCCATGGCCTTTACGTCCTGGAACTCCCGGGGCTCGGTGCCGCCCTGGTGGTCCACCACCGCGCCGTGGAACTTCTCAAAGGCGCCGCGGCTCTTGCGGAACTGGAAGTACTGCACGGAGTTGGAGCCGTGGGCCACGGCCTGCATGCTGCTCATCCGGTGCTGGCCGGGCTTTTTCAGCTTGGAGACAGGCCACCAGTTGGCGGTGCTGGGGGTGGATTCCATCAGCAGGAAGGGCTGGCGCTTGATGGAGCGCATGGCGTCGTGCCACAGGCCGTAGATAGAGGCCAGCTTGGCGTTGTTGCCGCCCCGCCACTGGGGATAGGCGTCCCAGCAGATGACGTCCAGCTCGTCCTTAAACTTAAAGTAGTTGTAGTCGTTGTGGTAGTACATAAAGTTGGTGGTGCAGGGGATGGAGGGGTCCACCGCCTTTACGGCGTCCCGCTCCGCCTTGACAAAGTCCACCACCTGGTGGGTGACAAAGCGCTTCCAATCCAGGTGCTGGATAAAGGCGCCGTCCTCCCCCTCGGGGCCGGGGGCGTGAATCTGCTCCCAGTCGGTGACGGTGTGGGCCCAGAAGTCGTTCCACCAGGCGTGGTTCAAAGCTTCCAGGGTGCCGTACTTCTCTTTCAGCCACTCCCGGAAAGCCGCCTGGCACAGGGGGCAGCAGCACTCGCCGCCGTACTCGTTAGACAGGTGCCACAAAATGACCCCGGGGTGCTTGGAGAAGCGCTGGGCCAGGGCGGTGTTCATCAGGCGCACCTTCTCCCGGTAGACGGGGGAGGTGTAGCAGTGGTTGTGCCGGCCGCCGCTCTGGTCCCGGTGGAGGCTGGCGCTGACCCGGCGGATTTCCGGGTACTTCTCGCTCATCCACAGGGGCTTGGAGCCGGAAGGCGTGGCCAGCACGGTGTAGATGCCGTTTTCGTACAGGTTGTCAATGACCTTTTCCAGCCAGTCGAACTCGTAGCGGCCCTCTTCGGGCTCCAGCTTGGCCCAGGCGAAAATGGCCACGGATACGCAGTTGATATGGGCCTCCTTCATCAGGCGGATGTCGGCCTCCAAGATGTCGGGGCGGTCCAGCCACTGGTCGGGATTATAGTCCCCGCCGTGGAGCATGTGGGGAAATTTAGGCGTCAATGGGTTCATGATGGTGTCCTCCCTTTTCCTTCCGGCAGCCTGCCGGTGTGTTCTGTCTCCATTGTACCCTGTTCCCACCCATTTGAAAAGGGGGATTTGTATTGTCTTTTCCGCTAATAATATACACGTTTATTCGTCTATTTTTACGGTTTTCCCCAGTTCTCCCCAGGTTTTCCCCAGAGAGAGCGGCCCTTTCCCGCGGCGAAAAAGCCCATCTGCGGGGGCAGAGGCGGTTTTCTTTCCAGCCGCCGCGGGGCTTGTAAAGGCCGCTGGCCCATCCCGCCTGGCAGTGACTGTCCTCCGGCGGCAGACGCCCTGCACCGGCACTTCAGCGGCGAAAGGGCTGCGCGGCGCCCCCGCCAGCGTTTTGCAAGAAAGCACCTCCCGCGGGCGCACAGCAAAAGCGTTCCCTAGGCTCTCTTAGTTTTTCCGGCAAACCAAAAGGCCGCCCCGAGCGGGACGGCCTTTGCCGGTTTTTACTTCTTTTCTGGCTGCACCAGGTGGCAGGCCACGTAGTGGCCGGGGGTAATCTCCTGGAGGGGCGGCTTGCTCTCTTTGCACTGGTCGCAGGCCTTGGGGCAGCGGCCGGCAAAGTTGCAGCCCTTGGGTGTGTTGATGGGGCTGGGCACGTCGCCGGAGATGATAATCCGGTGCTTTTGGGCTTCGGCGCTGGGGTCCGGGATGGGCACGGCGGAGAGCAGCGCCTGGGAGTAGGGGTGCAGGGTGTTCTTGTACAGCTCGTCGGAGCTGGCCAGCTCCACCACGTTGCCCAGGTACATCACGGCGATGCGGTCGGAGATGTACTTGACGATGTTCAAATCGTGGGCGATGAACAGGTAGGTCAGGCCCAGCTTCTCCTGCAAATCGTGAAGCAGGTTGATAACCTGGGACTGGATGGACACGTCCAGGGCGGAGATGGGCTCGTCGCAGACGATGAATTCCGGCTCGATGGCCAGGGCCCGGGCAATGCCGATGCGCTGGCGCTGGCCGCCGGAGAACTCGTGAGGGAAGCGGTTGGCGTGCTCCCGGTTGAGGCCCACCATCTCCAGCAGCTCGTAGACGCGCTCCTTGCGGCGCTTCTCATCGTACATCTTGTGGATGACCATGCCCTCCTCGATGATGGAGGAAACCGTCATGCGGGGGTCCAAAGAGGCGTAGGGGTCCTGGAAAATAATCTGGGCCTTTTTGGCGTAGGCAAAGCGGTCTTTGGAGTGCTTCAAGTTCACCTCTTTGCCCTTGTAAGAGAGCTTGCCAAAGGTGGGCGGGTAGATGCCCATGGCCACACGGCCCAAGGTGGACTTGCCGCAGCCGGACTCGCCCACCAGGCCCACGGTCTCGCCCTTGTGGATGTCAAAGGTGACGTGGTCCACGGCTTTCAGGGTGCCGCCGGAAACCTTAAAGTATTTGCAGATGTCCTCTAGGGAGAGGAGCACCTCGCTGGATTTAGTCGACAATTTTCTCTCCCCTTTCTTCCGCGCTGGGACAGTCGGGATGGAGCAGCCAGCAGGAGGCCACATGGCCCTCGCCCACGGTAAACTCGGGGGGCTGCTCCTCCTGGCAGATTTTCATGCAGTGCTTGCAGCGGGCGGCAAAGGCGCAGCCCTTGGGGGGGTTCAGCAAATCGGGAGGCGTGCCGGCGATGGACACCAGCCGCTCGGTCCTGTCGGAATCCACCGTGGGCAGGCTCTTCAGCAGCGCCTGGGTGTAGGGGTGGGCGTTGCGGTAGAAGATGTCCTCCACCGCGCCGGTCTCCACAATCTTGCCGGCATACATCACCGCCACCCGGTCCGCCATGCCGGCCACCACGCCCAAATCGTGGGTAATCAGGATGATGGCCGTGTTGGTCTCCTCTTTAATCTCCGCCAGCAAGTCCATAATCTGGGCCTGGATGGTCACGTCCAAGGCCGTGGTGGGCTCGTCGGCAATGAGCACCTTGGGGTTGCAGGAGAGGGCCATGGCAATCATGGCGCGCTGGCGCATGCCGCCGGAAAACTCGTGGGGATACTGCTTGGCGCGCTCCTCGGCGTTGGGGATGTTCACCAGCTTCAGGTATTTTATGGCCTGCTCCTTGGCCTCCTTGGCGGAGAGGTGCTGGTGGTGGCGGATGGCCTCCACAATCTGCTTGCCCACCTGCTTGGTGGGGTTTAGGCAGGTCATGGGGTCCTGGAAAATCATGGAGACCTCCTTGCCGCGCAGCTGCTGCATCTCTTTTTCAGAGGCCTTTACAATATCGTGCTCGCCCAGGTGCACCTCGCCCTGGGGGATGCGGGCGGGGGGCATGGGGTTCAGCTTCATAATGGTCTGGGCGGTAACGCTTTTGCCGCAGCCGGACTCGCCCACAATGGCCAGCACTTCGCCCTCGTGGAGCTGGAAGGTGACGCCCCGCACGGCCTGCACTTCGCCGGCGTAGGTGTCGAAGGAAACGTGAAGGCCGTTTACGTCTAAGACCTTGTTTTTCATATTCTTTGCCACGGTGCTTACCTCCTCAAACGCGGGTCAAAGGCATCCCGCAGGCCGTCGCCCAGCAGGTTGAACGAGAGCATCGTCAAGCTGATGGCAATGGCGGGAATCCACAGCTGATGGGGATACAGCTGGAAAACGCTGGCGCCTTCCTGGGCCAGCATGCCCCAAGAGGGCTGGGGCACAGGCACGCCCAGGCCGATGTAAGAGAGGAACGCCTCGGTAAAGATGGCGCTGGGCACGGCCAAGGTCACGTTGATGATGATGACGGACAGGGCGTTGGGCAGCAGGTGCTTGCCGATGATGCGCCCGGCCTTGGCGCCCATGGCCTCGGAGGCCACCACGAACTCCTGGTTTTTCAGGGAGAGGCACTGGCCGCGCACCAGGCGGGCCATGCCGGTCCAGCCGGTGGTGGCGTAGGCGATAACCATGGTGAAGATGCCCTGTGGCAGCACCATCATCAGCAGCACCACGATAATCATGTAGGGGATGCCGTTGATAACCTCCACAATACGCATCATGATGTTATCGGCCAGGCCCCCAAAGTAGCCGGAGATGCCGCCGTAAATCATGCCCACCACCAGGTTGACGGCCACGGCGGCGAAGGCAATCATCAGGGAGACACGGCCGCCCTCAAAGGTGCGCACCAGCAGGTCGCGGCCCAGGCGGTCGGTGCCGAAGACGTGCACCAGGTTCTGCCCCTCGTAGCGCTCGTCCACGCAGGAGAAGAAGAAGCCCTTGTTGCTGCAGGAAAGGTGCTGCTCCCGGCTGTCGAACGGCGTGACCCAGGGGATAATCACGCAAGAGAGAATCAGCAGAATGATGATGCACAAACATACCATGGCCACACGGTTTTTCTTCAGCCGGCCAATGGCGTCCTTCCAATAGGTCACGCTGGGGCGGGCCATGCCCTCCCGTTTTTCCGGGTCGGAGCCCACCCAGGCAAACCTGCTCTTATCAATTTTTTCCATCGCTTCATCCCTCCTGCAGCTTTACTCTCGGGTCGATGACGCCGTACACCAAGTCCACCACCAGGTTGGCCAAAATCAAAAACGCGCCGTAGAAAATGGTGGTGCCCGAAATCATGGTGTAGTCCAGGTTCTGGATGCTCTGCACAAAGTAGCGGCCCATGCCGGGGATGGAGAAGATGTTCTCCACCACAAAGCCGCCTGTCAGCACGCCCGCGGCGATGGGGCCCAGCACGGTGACCACCGGCGTCACGGAGTTGCGCAACGCGTGCTTCCAGATGATGGCCGGCTGGGAGAGGCCCTTGGCCTTGGCGGTCTTGATGTAATCCTGGCCCAGCACGTCCAGCATGGAGGTGCGGGTCAAGCGGGAAATCTGCGCCAGCGAGCTGAAGCCCAGCGCGAACACCGGCAGGATTTTGGAGTTCAAGCCGTCCCAGCCCGTGGTGGCGAAAACAGGCGTTCCCAGGGCCATGGTGATGCGCATGCCCAGATAGTACTGCAGCAGCGAGGCGACGATGAAGCTGGGCACGGAAACGCCCACCAAAGCCACCAGCATGCAGATGGTGTCCACGGCGGTGCCGCGCTTGATGGCGGCCAAGGTGCCCAGCACCACGCCCAAAATAAAGGCGAAGAGGATGGCGCGGATGCCCACGTCAAAGGAGACTACAAAGCTCTCCCCGATCACCGTGGTTACGGGACGGTCGTTCTGCAGGGAGATGCCCAGGTCGCCGTGGAGCACGTTGCCCAGGTAAATGAAATACTGCATCCACACAGGTTTGTCCAGGCCATATTTGGCGTACAGGGCCTCCATGGTGGCCTCGGGCAGGTTTTTCTCACCCACGAAGGGGTTGCCCGGCAGAAGCTGCTGCATGAAAAACGTAAGCGATACCAGCACAAACAGCGTAACAACGCCATAGGCCACCCGCTTTATCACATATTTGGCCATGCCGCAGGTTCCTCCTTTCCATGTTTCAATGTTTTTTTCCATTCACTCTCTTTAAACGCAGGGCGCGCGGCGCGCGCTGGGAAAGGAGCATTCCCCCCATTCCCTCCCGGACTGCCGGGCAAGGGACCCTTGAAACACCGCGAAGCGAGGACACCGGAGCGCCCTCGCCTGCGTATGCGGTAAAGACTTATCAAAAAGAGTATTGTTTCTTGCGGAATGAACGGGCCTTACTCGGCCAAAGTGGCGTAGTAGAAGGTAGTCTGGTTGGCGGTGATGATGGCGCCGTCCACAATCTTATCCTTGTTGTAGGAGTAGTTCTGGCACTGCCAGTACAGCGGGATAACGGGCATCTCCGCGGCCAGGATCTCCTCGGCGTCGAACAGGTACTGCTGGCGCACTTCCTCGTCGGCCTCGGCGGTAGCCTGGGCAATCAGGTTGTCATACTCCTCGTTGCTCCAGAAACTGTCGTTGTTGCCGCCGTCGGTAACCCACAGGTCCAGGAAGTTGATGGCGTCGTTGTAGTCGGGAGACCAGCCGCCCAGGGACATGCAGTAGTCGCCGGACTGGCGGTTGGCGGAAACCTGCTTGGTCTGCATGGAGTTTACGGTGATGTTCTCAATGCCCAGGTTCTGTCTCCACTGCTCCTGCAGGAAGGTGGCACAGTTGCGGCGCAGGGAGTCGTCGGCGCAGTCGATGGAGAGGTTCAGCTCATCCACGGTGCAGCCCAGTTCCTCCAAAGCGGCCTGCAGGTACTCTTGTGCCTTTTCCAAATCGCCGCTGCCGGGGTACATCTCGCCGCGCTCGGCCAACAGGGCTTCCTGGAAGGTGGGGCCGTCGGCTCCGGCAGCGCCCATAATGGCGGGCGGGGTAAAGCTGGTCATGGGCTGGTTGTCGTTCTGGTACACGGTGTCAACCAACGCCTGCTTGTCAATGGAGTAGGCCAAGGCCAGGCGCAGGTTCTGGTTGGACATGAACTCGTCCTCGGTGTTGACAATCAGGTAGTAAGAGGAGCGGGCGGGCTTTACGCCAACTTCAAAGCCGGCAGCCTCTGCCTGCTGCACAACCTCGCCGCTGTCCAGGTCGGTGTAGTCAATCTCGCGGGACAGGTAGGAGTTCAGGCCGGCCTGGCTATCGGTGATAATCTTGTAGACGATTTCATCGGGGCCCACAGCGTCGGCGTTCCAATAGTCCTCGCGCTTCTGGAAGACAATCTGGCTGTTGTGGCTCCACTCGGTGAGCTCGTACATGCCGTTGCAGCAGAAGTACTCGGCATCGGTGGCGTACTTATCGGCGCCCACTTCCTCGTAGAACTTCTGGTTGATGGGGGCCAAGGTGGGGAACGCGAACAGGTCGGTGGCATAGGGCAGGGGGTTATCCAAGGTGACTTCCAAGGTGTAGTCGTCAATCACCTTCACGCCCACCTCGCTCCACTCCACTTCGCCGTTGAAGTAGGGCTCGGCGTTGTGGATGAAGTACAGCATGTAGGCGTAGTCAGAGGCCACTTCCGGGTTCAGGGCCTGCTGCCAGGCGAACTCGTAGTCGGTGGCAACCACGGGGTCGCCGTTGGACCAGGTGGCGTCCTCCCGCAGGTGGAAGGTGTACACCAGCTTGTCGTCGGAGATGTCTACAGTCTCCGCGCCGGCGGGCTGGGGCACGTCGTTCTCGTCGTCCCGGTACAGGCACTCGATCATGGCGTTGATGGGAGTAAAGTCATAGGCATAGGTGGCCAGCAAGGTATTCAAGCTGGTGGGCTCCATGGTGTTGCGCATGTTCAGGGTGCCGCCGGAACCGCCGGTAGCGGTTTCGCCCTCTTCGGCCGCGCTGGAGTCGCCGGAATCGCTGGCGGCGCTGCTGGTGCCAGCGCTGGAGCTGGTGCCGGAGGTGTCACCGCAGGCGGCGAAGGTGGCGCACAGCAGGGCAAGCGCCATAACCATGGCCAGGATTTTTCTGAACTTCATTCAAAATTCCCCCTCTGTTTTTCCAGAGTATAAAAATTTGTGAGCCGCTGGCTGCATCCAACCGGGTCACCATCGACTCACATTGCTGTAATGATACACCATATTAAAGCGATTTGCAAGTGCCTAAAACGAAAAATGCAAAAATGTATTTTTGTGATTTTTGTGTCAATTAAACATTTTTTCGCAAAAGTTACAGCTTTCTTCCGAAATTGTCTCAGCTTTGTAACCGCTTTCTCCGGGATTTTCCGCCCCACCGTCCCAAAACGCTTGAGCGGTTTTCACAATTCTGTGTGCCGCGGACACTTGTCTACAACACCTGTTTTTGCAATTTTCGACGGGATAGTTTGCGAGCAGCAGGCTTTTCCAAAGACTTGCCAGCGGTTTCGCTGGTAAACCGCCCCATCCTGTGGTAAAATAAAAGATAGTCCGCGGCGCGGGCGGGAAGTTTCCGCTTTCGCTATGCCCGGCGTGGGGATTGCCCACCGCACACAAAACAACTCATTGGAGAACTGTACGCAGCGCGGGCCGGACGCTTTCGCCGCCGCTATGTCTGGCGGCCCCAAGCCGCCTGCGCGGATTGCCCACCGCAGGTGCGGGTGGAGGACATGTACATATAAGATGGGGCGGCCCGCTGGCAGGCGGCGCGGCCCTGGAAGGAGGCGGGCCCGTGAAGCTTTTCAAAAAGCACCTGCGCTGGTTCTTGGAGCGGGTGGACCGGGATAGGCTGGATTCCACCGCGGCCCACGGCGCCTTTTTCCTGCTGATTTCCTTTTTGCCCTTTGTGGCCTTTTTGCTCACCCTGCTGCAGCAGATACACTTCGCCGACGGCGTCACCCTGATTGAGGCGGCGCTGGGCATCTTCCCCGACAGCGTGGCCGACTACCTGGAAAGCCTGCTGCCCAGCCCTCTGCACTCCGGCGGGGTGCTGCCTGTGGCGGTGATCGCCGCGGTGTGGTCCTCCTCCATGGGCATGCTGGCCGTCATCAAGGGCCTGGACCAAATCTACGAGGTGCCCGAGACCCGGGGTTTTGTGCGCCTGCGGGTGATTGCCGTGGTGTATGTCATCCTCTTTGCTTTCGTGTTGATTGTGGCGGCGGCGCTGCTGGTGTTTGGCACCTCCATCTACCGCTTCCTGCTGGAGCGCTCCTCCGCCTTTTTGGCCCCCATCTTGATGAAGTTTAAATCCCTGGCGGGCTTTGTGATGCTCTTTGGCTTTTTCACGCTGCTGTACACCGGGGTGCCCCGCCGCCGGGTGAGGCTCTCCCACAACCTGGCCGGGGCCGCTTTCAGCGCGGCGGGCTGGGTGCTGTTCTCCTTTTTCTTCTCCATCTTTGTGGAGCGCTTCTCCGACTTCTCCATCTACGGCAGCCTGGCCACCTTGGTGATTTTGATGTTCTGGCTGTTCTCCTGCATGTACATCATGTTTTTGGGTGCCGAGGTGAGCATGTGGCTGGAGACCAGCTCCATCCGGATGGACGTGAAAAACCTGCGCAAAAAACGAAAAAAGCGCCGGGCGCGCAACCGCCGCCAGCGCTCTGCCAAAACTGATACAACCCATACAAAGGAGTGAACCCCTTGGCTTCCTTCACACCAGACTTAGACCAGCTCCATGAGCTGTACCGCCAATACGGGGCGGATTTGTTCGCCCTGTGCTACTTACAGGCGGGCCGCCCTGCCCAGGCCCTGGATTTGATGGCCGCCTCCCTGTGCGACGTGGCCGCCAGCCCCAAGCTGTGGGAGCTGGCCGCCTCCGGCAAGGAGGGCTTCCTGCGGGTGGGGCACCTCAACTGCGTGGACGCCTCCCTGCGGCGGCCCAAACGCCCCAAGCGGAAAAAGGACACCTCCGGCCAGGAGGCGCCCCGGGCGGTGCTGCCCTTCTCCCTGACGGACCCCCTGCGGGAAATCCTCAAGCTGCGGCTGCCCGCCCGCACGGCGCTGTTCTGCCGGGAGCGCCTGAACCTCTCCTGGGAGGCCGCCGCCCGGCTGATGGGCACCTCCCCCGCCCGGTGCCAGCGGCTGTACGGCGCCGCCTTAAAGCAGGCGAAAATCACCGCGGGCCAGGCCCGGGCCAACTTGGAGACGCTCTCCCCCGGGGAGGACACCTTGGACGCCGCCTGGGAGGAATTCCTCTCCCAGCGGGGGCAGGCGGGCTTTTCCACCCGCCAGCGCTACCGCCGGGCCCGCCGGGCTATGGACGTGGCCATGCCCTTCCTGGCCCTGGGGGTGGTGGCCATCTGCGTGGTGGCCTTTTTGGGGGTGGAGCACGGCTGGTTTGGCCCCAGCTCCGTGCCGGTGCAGGGCACAGCCCAGGAGAGCTCCAGCGATGACCTCCCCCTGGAAGTGGGGGACGTGTCCGTCTACGTGCCCGAGGAGGGGGGCTTCGCGGAGTACATTGTCCACAACACGCCCTACAGCCCCGAGGACATCCTGCGGCAGATGGTGTATTTAGGCGGCGCCCCGGCGGGCACCACCCTGCTCTCCGCCAATCTGGACAGCGGCGGCACGGAATCCAGCGATGGCAGCACCGTTACATACACCCTGGGGGACACCCTTTCCCTGACTCTGGAATTTTCCCAGGAGGCGGCCTCCCTGTCCGGGGAGGAGGGGGAGCGGACGCTCCAGGCCATGGCCGCCACCTTCGCCGCCTACACCCAGGGCCTGGACCGGCTGTCCTTCCGCTGCCAGGGAGAAGAGCTGACGGTAAACGGAAAAACCGCCCAGGATTTCCTGGACGGCCAGCTGACCATCACCCGCACCGTGGAGACGGATTACCGGGAGTGAGAAGCCGCCGCCTTTATATGGAAAGGAGCCTGCTATGAAACAGAAAAAACTTCTCGTCATCGACGGCCAGGGCGGGCGCATGGGCGCCGCTTTGGTGAGCCAGTGCAAGGCCGCGGGGCTTGGGGTTCAAATCATCGCGGTGGGGGCCAACTCCGCCGCCACCGCCGCCATGCTGAAGGCCGGGGCCGACGCCGCCGCCACCGGGGAAAACCCCGTGGTGGTCAACGCCCGGGACGCCGACGTCATCTGCGGGCCCATGGGCATCCTCACCGCCAACGCCCTGTGGGGGGAAATCACCCCGGCCATGGCCGCGGCGGTCAGCGAAAGCCGGGCTCAAAAGGTGCTCATCCCCGTGAACCGGTGCTCCGTCACCGTGGTGGGCGTGGCCGAGCTGCCCCTGGGGGAGTACGTCCGCCTGGCCGTGCAGGCTGCTAAGGAGCAGCTGGAGGAAAAATAAAAAAATCTCAAAAAGGCTGTAACATTTTCCTGCTCCGGCCGTCTAATAGATATGGGAAAGGGGAAACCGCAAGCGGAAGGCTTGCGGTTTTTTGCGTTTTATGGTTTAATGATAAGATAAAGGAAAGCGCCCGTCTCCGGCGAAACCGGCGGATGGGAAACCGCGGGCCGGGCCCTGCTTTCTTCCCCGGCCCCGCCGCGATACTTTTCCCCAAAAGGAGCGTATCCATGGAACTTTGGGACCTATACGACAAAGACCGCCGTCCCCTGGGGCGCACCCACCAGCGGGGCCTGCCCGTGCCCCCGGGGGCCTATCATCTGGCAGTGATTGTGGTCATCCTCAACCCCAAGGGGGAGGTGCTTCTCACCCGGCGGGCGCCGGAAAAGGACGCCTGCCCCGGCTGGTGGGAGAACACCGGCGGCTCTGTGCTGGCGGGGGAGACCTCCCTGGAGGCCATCACCCGGGAGCTGCGGGAGGAGACAGGCCTCGCCGCCCGGCCGGAGGAGTTCACCCTGCTGCTGCGGGAGGACTGCCGCACCGACGCCCACTTCGACATCTACGCCCTCACCTGGGAGGGGGCGCCGGAGGACATCCGCTTCCAGGCCGGGGAGACGGACGCCGCCCACTGGGTGCCCCTGGCGGACTGGGAGACCGTGGCAGGCACCGAGGGCACCCTCTGCCCCGCCCGGGAAGAGGCGTACAAGCAGGAGCTGTACCGCCGCATCGCCCTGTATTTGCAGGGCCAGCGGGAGTTTCCCTAAAAGGAGGCACGCTATGCCGGAGCTGTGGGACCTGTATGATATCGACCGTCGACCTCTGAACCGCACCATCCAGCGGGGGGAAGCCCTCCCAGAGGGGACGTACCATCTGGCGGTGGGGATCGCGGTATTCAATACAAAAGGGGATATCCTGCTGACACAGCGGGCCCAGGTAAAAAGCCAATATCCCGGCTGCTGGGAAATTCCCGGCGGCTGTGCCCAAGCGGGGGGAACCTCCCTGGAAGCCGCCTGCCGGGAACTGCGGGAGGAAACCGGCATTGTAGTCCAGCCGGGAGAACTTGTCCCGCTGCTGCGGGAACTCCTTCCCGGCGCGCATTTGGATATGTTCGCCGTTACAAAGGATGTGCCCCTTTCCCAGCTCGCCCTTCAGCCGGGAAAACCACTGCCGCCCAGTGGCTCCCCTTTGGGGAATGGCTGGGCCGGGTAGGGGACGGACTCTATCTAACCCCCTCTTGGCATAAGGAGCCCGACATCCCCCTGCACCCACGGTTACAGCAGTACCGGGATGGGAAGCGGGATTATATACTGTAAGGATAAGGAGAGAATCACATGGCATATAAAGTAGGGATGGTCAGCCTGGGCTGCGCCAAAAACCAAGTGGACGGGGAGGTGCTGATGGCCTCCCTGGAGAAGGCGGGCTTCCAGCCGGTGGACGACGCCGCCATGGCGGACATCGCCATTGTAAACACCTGCGGCTTTATCGAGAGCGCAAAGAAGGAATCCATCGAGGAGATCCTGGAGCTGGCCCAGCTGAAAAAAGAGGGCAAAATCAAAAAGCTGGTGGTCACCGGCTGCCTGGGGGAGCGCTACCAGGCGGAGATGCACAAGGAGCTGCCCGAGCTGGACGCCGTCATCGGCATTGGCGCCAACGGGGACATTGCCCAGCTGCTCACCCAGATGATGGAGGAGGACCAGTATGTGGAGTCCTTCCCGGACAAATCCAACATGCCCCTGTGCGGGGAGCGGGTGCTGACCACCCCCAGCTACTTCGCCTATGTGAAGATTGCCGAGGGCTGCGACAACCGGTGCTCCTACTGCGCCATCCCCCTTATCCGGGGCGGGTACCGCAGCCGCACCATGGAGAGCATCGAGGAGGAGTGCCGCGCCCTGGTGGCCGACGGCGCCAAGGAGCTTATCCTCATCGCCCAGGACACCTCCCGATACGGCATCGACTTGTACGGGGAGTACTCCCTGGCCAAGCTGATGCGCCGCCTGTGCGCTATTGAGGGCCTGCGCTGGCTGCGGGTGCTGTACTGCTATCCCGATTCCATCACCGACGAGCTGCTGGAGACCATGGCAGCCGAGGAAAAAATAGTCCCCTACATCGACCTGCCTCTGCAGCACGCCTCCGGGAAGGTGCTCCGGGCCATGAACCGCCGGGGCGACAGGCAGAGCCTCACCGCGCTGATGGAGCGCATCCGGGAGAAGGTGCCCGGCGTGGTGCTGCGCACCACCTTCATCACCGGCTTCCCCGGGGAGACAGAGGAGGACTTCACCCAGCTGGCGGAGTTCGCCAAGGACGTGCAGTTTGAGCGCATGGGCTGCTTTGCCTACTCCCAGGAGGAGGACACCCCCGCGGCCTCCCTGCCGGACCAGGTGGAGGAAGAGGTGAAAGAGCACCGGGCGGAAATCCTCATGGACCGGCAGATGGCCATTATGGAGGCCCAGGGCCTGGAGCTGGTGGGCCAAACCCTGGAGGTGCTGGTAGAGGGCTTCGACCGCTACGCCGAGTGCTGGTTCGGCCGCTCCTACCGGGACGCCCCGGACATTGACGGCAAGGTGTTCTTCACCACCGAGGGCAAGCGCCCCCGGCTGGGGAGCTTTGTAAAGGTGGCCGTCACCGGCTGCATGGACTGCGACCTCACCGGGGAACTGGTGGAGTAAGGGGGGAATCGCCATGAATTTACCCAACAAGCTGACCGTGCTCCGCATTGTGATGGTGCCCTTTTTCGTGTTCTTTATGCTGGGGTCGTTTGTCCCCCACCGGTATTTGTGGGCGCTGCTGCTGTTCTGTGCCGCCTCCTACACCGACCACCTGGACGGGAAAATTGCCCGGCGGGACAACCTCATCACCAACTTTGGCAAGCTGATGGACCCCCTGGCGGACAAAATCCTGGTGATGAGTGCCCTTATCTGCTTGGTGAAGCTGGACCTGGCCTCCACGGTGTGCGTGCTGCTGATTATGATTCGGGAGTTCGCCATCACCTCCATCCGCCTGCTGGCAGTGGAGCAGGGCCGGGTGATTGCCGCCAACAACTGGGGCAAGCTGAAAACCGTCTCCCAGATGGTGGCCATCATCGCCATTTTGCTGATGCAGTACATCGGCACCTTTGTGCCCGCGGCCCTGCCCGCCATGACCGTGACCGGCCACGTGCTCATCGTCATCGCCACCTTCTTCACGGTGGTGTCCGGTATCATTTACATCAAGGACAACCGAGACGTGATGAAGGGATAAGCTCTAAAAAGAAACAAGCCCCGGCGTTGCCGGGGCTTTTCACTTTCTATGGCTCCACTGGGGCTGCTGTTTGTCTCTCATACTCCCTGCTCGTCTTAATATACGCTTCATTGTCCGCCACAACATCGCCGTTATTCATCACCACAAAATCTACAGTTCCCGCCCTCTCCACACAGAAACGGTACACGCCTGCTACGGGCAGCGTATCCTTTGGCAAAATTTCCACAAGCTGTATCTTTTCCCCCGGCTCCAAAGGGGAAGCCGAAGAAACAACCAGTTGCGTAAGCGAATCCGCGCGGGGGTACACTTGGTAAAACGAATCGCCAAATTCCCCCTCATACTGGTATTCAATCCAGGGGTCAGCCGGGCCATAGTAGGCAACTTCCGCTTCCCCATATTCATCGCTCCAGCTAAAGTTCGCCAATGTGTATTTGATATAGCCAGAGCCATCTTGATTGCGCCCTGCCTCATCAATGCACAGCGAGACTCCTTCCCGAACCGCGCCTGTCGATTCTTCCTCCGGCCAATACGCAAACTGCTGGGGCGGCAGGGAGGCCCAGTACGTATAACCGCACAGCGCGCCTACGCCCAGCAAAAGCAAAAGCACCAGCACAATGAGGAGCCCTTTTCTTTTCCGCGGCAACGCCACAGCCATGAGTACCACCTCCGGCGTCACTCTTTTCTTCATTATACCGTTGAACTCTCATTTTTTCAACCATTTAAACAGTGTATGTGAAGTATTTCTAGTATAATCCATTGCTTTCTTCCCACAAAAAAAGAAGGCCGCCCCCAGGCAGCCTTCTTTTTTTGCTTTTTACCGCGGCCGGGCGTTCATGCCGGGCTCGCCGCTGATGGGCGGCAGCAGGTTGTAGTTGTACCGGGGCCTGTCGCCGGGCATGTAGAAGTAGACAAACTTCACCGAGAAGATGTCGCAGACGATGAAGTTGTTCACGTTCTCGTCGTACAAGGTGACAAAGCTGCGGCCCACAAAGTAGAGCATCCCCTGCTTGCGGACGATGTTCTCCGTGCCGATGAGGAACTCTATCACCACATATTCCCCAATGTTCTGGGCCAGAATAGCCTGCATAGAGCCCCGCATCTCCTCGCTGTCAAAGCTGGGCTGGGGCGGGGTGTTAAAGTTATCCAGGCTGCGGCTTCCGTCTGCCCCCTCAGAAAAATCGCTGCGATTCCGCAGGCGGTTCATCTGGCTGTGGGCCGTTTCGGGCTGGTTCATCCTCCGTTCGGGCATGGCGCTCCCTCCTTCTATGTCTCTGCGTAAGCTGGCGTAGGATTGTAAAAACAGTGGTCCCCAATGCGGATGACAAACTCCCCCACCCGGCTGGGGAAATTGCCCCGGCAGGTCACCGAGAAGGGGTTGTAAAACCACAGGGCAAAGCCCAGGTTGGTCAGGCGGTTCCCGGCGATGGCCCAGTTGGCGATGTCGTAGTGGACCTGGGCGGGCCGCATGTTGTAGATATTCTGCATATTGTAAACGCCGCCCACCGTCTCCATGGCGCAGGTGAACTGCCCCCGCTGGTACACCACCTCCCGGATGGTGTACAGCCGGCCGTATTCCCCATAGTCCACCTGCACCCGGTTCATCACCACGCTGGCCACGGCTTTCATGCCGGTTTCCCCCTCACCCCCGGCCTCGCATTCCACAATGCGGGCCAAAAGCTCCAGGTCTGAGTATGCCATTTGCCTCCTCCTTTCCCGCTGCTTTCATTCCTATGCGGTGCAGCTTTCTGCCATTCCTCCAGCGGCACCGCTGTATATAGAAATTATCCGGCAGTTTCCCGCTTCTTTTTATTTGTTTTGTTAGCACCTATTCTTCGCTTTTTGGAAGTATCATGTATTAAAGCCCTGTTTAATTTGAAAGATTATACACGTTTTTGCCAATTTTACTTGGTTACTCACCCCAAACCCCAGCAGCAGCCCCATTTCTATAAAAAAATTAAGACCTTCCCTTTGCGAAAATCATGATATAATATACACGACAGGCTTGTGCCTGGACAGGCAGCCTCTTTGGGAGGAAAGAGGAAATTTGGGAGGACAAAACGAAAGGTGGTTCTTTATGCGCTCACTTGAAGACATATCTAAGACAAACCCGGAAAAGCCCCTGCTTCTCACGGTGGACGGCAAGGAGTATTACCGCTGTCCCATTCACACCCATCTCATCCGGGTGGGGGAAAACCTGTCGGAGCTGATGCGCCAATACGTACTGCCCTATTCTGAGGAGGGGGACTGCGTCTACATCAGCGAGAAGATTGTCTCCCTGTGCCAGAAGGACATCATCCCCAAGGAGTCCGTAAAAATCTCCCGCCTGGCAAAGTTCCTTTCCCGCTTTGCCAGCACCAACGACTCCGCCGGCATTGGCGTGCACAACGTCTACAAGATGCAGGTGGCCATTATGCTGTGCGGCAAGCCCATGGTACTGTACGCCGCTTTGGCCGCCGGCGTGGGCCGCGTCTTTGGCAAGCGCGGCGTGTTTTACGAAATCACCGGCCCCCAGGTGGCGGGCCTGGATGGCTTTTACAGCACCTATTTTGAGGACTACAAGAACTTTGGCATCCTCTCCCCCAAAGAGCCGGACAAGGCCGCTGCCAAGGTGGAGGAGGAAACGGGCATCCACTGCTGCATTGCCGATATCAACGACTTTGGCGGCGAGGTGCTGGCGGTGTCCCCCAAGTCCACCATGGACAAGCCCCTGCTCCAGAAGCTCTTAAAGGACAACCCCGCCGGCAACGGCCACGAAATGACGCCCTTCGTCCTCATGCGGGAGAAGAAGGACTGAACCAGAAAAAAGCGCGCCCCAGCTGGGGCGCTTTTCTTTTACCCATGCAAAAACACGGCCCCCGGGGGAGCCGTGTTTTTTTACTGGTTGAGATATTCCTCGATAAAGTGGGCCGCCACGGCGCCGTCGCTGGCGGCGGTGACCACCTGGCGCAGGGGCTTCTTCCGCAAGTCCCCCACAGCGAACACCCCGGGCAGGTTGGTCTGGGTGGTCTCATTGGCCAGGACATACCCGGCCTCATCCAGCTCCACCTGGCCACGGTACAGCTCCGTATTGGGCAGGTAGCCCACCGCCACAAAGACGCCGTCGCAGGGGATGTCCCGCTCTTTCCCGGTTTTTTTGTTGCGCACCCGCACCCCGGTGACAGCCTGGTCCCGCAGCAGCTGCTTTACCTCGCTGTCCCAGACGAACTCCACGTTCTCCGCCTTTTGCAGGGGGTCCAGGTAGACTTTGGAGGCCCGCAGCGTATCCCGCCGGTGGACCAGGTACACCTTTTCACACAGCCGGGAGAGGTACAGCACATCGGACACGGCGGTGTTGCCGCCGCCCACCACCACCACGGTTTTGCCCCGGTAGAACATGCCGTCGCAGGTGGCGCAGTAGGAGACGCCCCGGCCCCGCAGCTCCCGCTCGCCAGGCAGGCCCAGCTCCCGGGGATGGGCGCCGGTGGCCAGCACCACGGTGCGGGCCTGGTAGTCGCCGCCGCTGGTATGGATGGTTTTCACCTGCCCTGCCAGCTCCACCTGGGTGACTTCCGCCAGCTGGGTTTGGGCCCCAAAGCGCTCGGCGCCCTCTTTCATCTGCATGGCCAGCTCAAAGCCGTTCACGCCCTGGGGGAAGCCGGGGTAATTGTCGATGACATCGGTGGTGCCCATCTGCCCGCCGGGGGAGAGCTTCTCCAAAATGGCCACGGAAAGGTTGGCCCGGGCGGCGTACAGGGCCGCGGTATAGCCTCCCGGCCCGCCGCCTATCACAATCACATCATATAACATGGAAAACACCTCCCTTCTTTCTTGAAAGAAAGAAGCAAAGAACTTTTCATTCGCGGGGCGGGGCGCAAGCCGCCCCTTCGTCTCCCGCGATTTTACAGTTTTGTGTCCGCGGTTTTTTGCGGTGTCGGAAACGCAAGCTCGGCTTCTTCTCTTTGAAAGAAAGAAGCAAAGAACTTTTACGTCGCGGGGCAGGGCGCAGGCCGCCCCTTTGTCTCCCGCGATTTTACAGTTTTGTGTCCGCGGTTTTTTGCGATATCGGAAACGAAAGCTCGGCTTCTTCTCTTTGAAAGAAAGAATCAAAGAACTTTTCATTCGCGGGG
>JABLTR010057088.1_pt1 | contig 50898 bp, 47 predicted proteins | sample 7160071 | NCBI WGS metagenome assembly JABLTR01 (sample SAMN14651230, study PRJNA627086) | human gut metagenome | isolation source: feces | host: Homo sapiens | reverse complement strand
GGCCAGCAGGGCGATGAGGATAGCCAGTATTTTCTTCATGTCCATTCCTCCCACATATTTTTGTATATACAAAAAAGGGGAATTTATAAATTCCCTCTATCTGCCTTTATTTTATATCCTCAGCGGCAAAAACGCAACAACAAAAATTCAACAAATACTAAAAAAACAGGAGATTTTATGCGAACCATCACCTACTCCATCACCCCCGCCCACGCCGGGATGAGCGTCGAGCGCTACTTAAAGCAGCAGCACGGCTACTCCACCCGCACGCTGGTCAAATTAAAACACTACCCCCAGGGCCTGCAGCTCAACGGCCAGCACGCCCGCACCATCGACCTGCTGCAGGCCGGGGACACCCTGGCTGTCACCTTTCTGGACAGCCAGGAGCACGGGGTGGAACATTTTATCCGCTCCAACCGCCGGGTCGAGATCCCCTATGAGGACGACGACCTGCTGGTCTTTAATAAGCCTGCGGACATGCCCTGCCACCAGTCCTGTGGACACGCGGCGGACACGCTGGCAAATGTCTTTGCCGCCCACTGCGACCACCTTGGGCTGGACCTGATGTACCGCCCCTTAAACCGCCTGGACCGCGACACCAGCGGCGCGGTGCTGGTGGCCAAAAACCGCTTTGCCGCAGCCAAGGTGACCAACAACTTCCACAAGACCTACCAGGCCATCCTGTTGGGCTGCCCGCCGCAGCCGCAGGGCCGGGTGGACGCGCCCATCCGCCGGGAATTCCCCGAAGAGATGCGCCGCATCGTCGCCCCCGACGGCCAGCGCGCGGTGACAAACTACCGGGTGCTGGCGCAGGGGACGGTGGAGGGGCAGCCGCTTTCGCTGGTCGACTTTGTGCTGGAGACCGGCCGCACCCACCAGATCCGGGTGCACATGGCCCATCTCGGCTGTCCGGTGCTGGGGGACGAATTATACGGGCAAAAGAGTGAGCTGATTCCCCGCCAGGCGCTGCACTGCCGCCACATCGCCTTCCCCCAGCCGGTGACCGGTCAGGAAATCCGGGTGGACTGCCCCCTGCCCGCGGACATGCAGGCGGTGAGCAGGCTTTTTGCGCAAACTGGGGAGGATGGATTTATCAAAAATTTGTAAATCTTTTTTGCCAAATGTAGACTTTCTGTAAACGGATGTGGTACACTATCCCTAACCAATGGAAGGGGGTCCCGCTATGGAAAAGACAACAAAGAAGGTGACGCTCATCAAGGTGGCCCTGTCGCTGCTGTCGCTGGTGGTGGTCCTGGCCGGGCAGATTGTCTCGCAGCTGATTGGCTCCGGCCTGCTGGCCGCCGGCATCCCGGCCGACCTGTGCAACCTGACGGCGGCGGTCTGCTACGCGCTGATTGTGCTGGCTGGGCTGTGGCTGCTGTGCAATAAGCTCCTGGGCCTCACTTTAAGCGATTGCCGCATCACCGCTCCGCGCTTTCATGCTTTGTGGGTGGTGGTGGCCTTTGCGCTGCCGGGCTTTGTCTGCATCGCGCTGATCAATCTCCCCGGCTACTGGCAGCTTTTCCAGCTAAACGACCAGACGCTCGGCGCGGTCCTTTCCGCGGCGGTGTTTTATCTGGGGCTGGCCGCCGGATTTGTGGAGGAGGCGGTCTTTCGCGGTGTCTTTTTGTCGGTGCTGGAGCGGCGTTTCCACCGTTGGGTGGGCATTGTGCTGCCGTCGGCGCTGTTTGCCGCGCTGCATTTAATCGGCGCGCAGCTGGACTTGGCAGGCGCGGTGCAGCTGCTGGTGTCCGGGAGTCTGGTGGGCATCCTGTTTTCGCTGGTCGCCGTCGAGACCGGCAGCATCTGGTGCTCCGCGCTGATGCACGCGGTGTGGAACATGGTGATGGTCGGCGGCATTCTGCATATCGGCCCGTCGGCGCAGACGGACGCCGTCGCAAACTATGTCCTGACCGGCAGCTCCACCTTGCTGACCGGCGGCAGCTTTGGCGTCGAGACGTCGGTCATCGCGATGGCGGCCTATGCAGTGTTTGCGGGGCTGGCCTTCTGGCGCTGCAGGCGCAAGGGCCTGCTGTAATCAATTTGGAGAGGGACGGAGGAACGGGTTTTTGAAGGTTTTGTTTTTGGGAGATGTGGTCGGCAGGGCCGGCTGCGAGTTTGTGAGCAGGCATCTGCGCAGCTTAAAGAAGCTGTACGGAGTGGACGCCTGCGTGATTAACGGGGAAAATTCCGCCGAGGGCAACGGCATCACGCCGGACAGCGCGCGGATACTGTTCGATGCGGGAGCAGATGTCATCACCACCGGCAATCATGTCCTGAAAAGGCGGGAGATTTATCCGGTGCTGGAGGAAGAAAACGGCATCATCCGCCCGGCGAACTACCACCCCAGCGTGCCGGGAAGCGGAATGTTTATTCTGGATAAGCTGCGCTGGCAGCTCTGCGTCATCAACCTGCAGGGCCAGATGGGGATGGAGGTCTGTGCCAACCCCTTCGAGCGGATCGATCAGCTGCTCAAGGAGGTGCGCACCCCCAATATCCTGGTGGATTTCCACGCCGAGATGACCTCTGAGAAGAAGGCGCTGGGCTACTATCTGGACGGCAGGGTGTCGGCGGTTATCGGCACCCACACCCATGTGCAGACGGCGGACGAGCGCATCCTGCCCGGCGGCACCGCCTACCTCACCGATGCGGGAATGTGCGGCGGCAGAAACTCGGTGCTGGGTGTCAAGAAGGAGATCATTCTGCAGAAATTCATCACCAACATGCCCGCACGCTTTGAGTACGACCCGCAGGACATCGAGCTAAACGGCGTGCTCATCACCATCGACCCGTCCGGCGGCCGGGCGCAGGCAATCGAGCGGATCTGTTTGTGCGATTAAAACAAAAAAGCTCCGGCTATGGCGGGGGCTTTTTTGTGTGTGGGAAACAAAAAATACAGGCATTTGCCCTGTACTTATGCTATAATAGAGAAGCCCGACCGGGCAGAGATTTTTTTGATTTGAGAAAAAGAGGAATTTCCATGAACAACCGATATAAACTGTTTTCGCTGCTGCTGGTTCTGGCGCTGCTGTTGACCGGATGCGGGCAGCAGCCGATCGGGGAGGTGCAGGCCTTCAGCCCCAACGCGACCATCGGCCAGTCGGGGCAGCTGACCCAGCAGACCACCCAGCAGGCGCAGCAAACCCAGGTGCAGAGCCTGCGCGTCGCGGCCGACTATGAGAACATCGTGGCCTCCCCCTGGAACTGCGAGGACCTGAACAGCCGCAAGGCGGCGATGCTGCTCTACGATTCGCCGGTGAAGCTCACCACCACCTTCGATTCCCAACCGGCCCTGGTGACGGTGTCCGGTTCCGGCACCCAGTGGACGCTGACTGTCCGCGAGGGTGTGCTGTTCTCCGACGGCTCCCAGCTGACCGCGCAGGATGTCGACGACAGCCTGACCATGGCGATGGCGGAGGGCTCCTATTACCGCAGCCAGCTGACCAACATCGTCTCCCACAGCGTTTCGGGCAACACGGTGCAGGTTACCCTCAACACCGCCGACGCCTTGTTTGCCAACCTTTTAACCTTCCCGGTGGCAAAGCTGAGCGGGGGAAGCTATGTCGGCACCGGCCGGTACCGCCTTTCCACACAGGGGGAGGACAGCGTCACCTTAAGCCGCAATACCGCCTACTGGGAGGAGGCGGCCAGCATCGAGCAGATTGAACTTGTCTCGCTGGAGAAAAAGGACGTGGCGGTCTACAGCCTGAAGCTGGGCAACATCGACTGCCTGTACATCGAGGGAGCCTCCAGCGACATCGCCAACCTCTCGGCCAGCAGTTACCCGGTGGTGAGCAACCAGCTGCTCTTTTTGGGGGCAAATCCCAACCGCACCGCCACCGCCAACGCCGCAGTGCGTCAGGCCATCAGCAAGGCGCTGGACCGCTCCTACCTGATTGAAACCTCGCTGAGCACCTCGGCTCAGCCCTCTAATCTGCCGGTTCACCCCGATTTTTCCCTGTTGAGCACACCTTCTGTCGAGACGCGGGACCTGCAGACGGCCCAGCAGCTGCTGACCGACGCGGGCCTGACCGGGGAGGGCACGAGCCTCTCGCTGACGCTGCTCTACAGCACCGACGGCGCGGACCGGGCGCAGACAGCCAATCAGATTGCTGCCCAGTTGAGCGAGGCGGGCATCACCGTCACGCTGGACGGCAGGGCACAGGAGGAATACTTCGCGGCGCTGGAATCCGGCTCTTATGATCTGTACCTGGGAGAAATTCTGCTGGGGGATGACATGGACCTCAGCCACCTCTGGACGCAGGGGGAGCGGTACGGCTACGGGGTACAGCCCTCACAGGAGCTGCTGACAGCCTATCAGACTGCTTTCTCCACCGGCGAAGGCTGGGACAGCTTTGCGCAGCTTTTTTTGCAGGAATATCCGCTGATTCCGCTGGCCTTCCGCAACGGCACCTTCTGCTTTTCCAGGGAGTTTTCGCTGGATGTGCTGGCGGTGAGAAGCGACCTTTTTTACAATATTGACAGCTGGCAGGCGGAAAATTGATTGTAACAGTTGTTAAAGTTCACCGATCAGGCCGATCTGCGTGCCGGTGATTTGTAAATAAAGCATGAAATGGAGAAAATTCAAAAGGAAAGCCTATCCAAAAAGACGAAAATAAGGTATAATAATGATAACTGACAGGTATACCTGAACCGTTGAGAAAGGAATGTGTGGTTTATGATTAAATTTGAAAATCATCTTGGCTCCATCGAGATTTCCCAGGATTACTTTGCGAACCTGGTTGGCCACGCTGCCTCGGAATGCTTTGGCGTTGCCGGAATGGTGGAAAGCACGGCTTCCCAGGGACTGAGATATATTATGAAAAAGGACGAGGCGCAGGACAAGGGCGTCAAGGTGCGCACTGTGGCAGGGGGACTGGTGATCGACCTGCACATCGCGGTCACCTACGGCGTCAACATTGCCGCCATCGTCAAGAGCATTGTCAATAAGGTTCGCTACACCGTCGAGGAGGCCACCGGCCTTCAGGTGGCAAAGGTCAACGTCTTTGTCGACGACATGAAGCAGTAACGATAAAAGGGAACCCGCCCGCATCCCCTGCAGGGCGGCAGGGAATAGCCGGGCAAAAAGCGGATGAAAGTTTTGTTAAGGAGTGTTATGATCGTGATAAAGGGAAGTCAGCTCAGAGATGCGTTTATCTCTGGCGCAAACAGCATTTCGAATTGCAGGCAGCAGGTGGACGCGCTCAATGTTTTCCCTGTGCCGGACGGTGACACCGGCACCAACATGTCGATGACTATCAACGCCGCCAAGCGGGAACTGGAAACGCTCAAGGAGGAGCCGACGGTGGAGCAGGTCTCCAAAAAGGCTGCCTCGGCGTTGCTGCGCGGCGCAAGAGGAAACTCCGGCGTCATCCTCTCGCTGTTGTTCAGAGGCTTTTCCAAGGGCCTGGAGGGCAAGGAGACCGCCGATGCCAAGGACATCGCAAACGCGCTGTCTCTGGGTGTAGCGGCGGCGTACAAGGCGGTTATGAAGCCGACCGAGGGCACAATCCTCACCGTGGCGCGCGTGGCCTCCGAGCACGCAGCAGAGCTTGCGGCGCAGGAGCAGCCACTCACTGCCGTGCAGATGTGGAAGGAGATCCTTGCAAGCGCCGAGGAGGCTCTGGCGCAGACCCCCGAGCAGCTGCCAGTGCTCAAAAAAGCGGGCGTTGTGGACGCGGGAGGTCAGGGCTTTGTCGTTATCTGGAAGGGCATGCTTTCGGTCATCGAGGAGGACAGAATTGTGCCTTCCGAGGAGGAAGAACAGGCTGCTCCCAAGGAGAAGAAGGCGCAGGGCATCGCCGCTGAGTTTAACGAAGAGGACATCCATTTCTGCTACTGCACCGAGTTTATCATCAACAAGGAAAGCCCCGATGCCGACCCACTGGCGCTGAGAGCGTATCTCGAATCGATCGGCGACTGCGTTGTGGTGGTGGACGATGAGGAGATCATCAAGTGCCACGTCCACACCAACGAGCCGGGCAACGCCATTCAGGCGGCGCTGAAGCTGGGATATCTGACCAACATGAAGATCGACAACATGAAGGTACAGCACGGCGACAACAACCAGCTGGTCGATCTGGAGGCGGAGGGCCAGCCGGCCTTCCCGTACAAGGCGGTTGACCCGGATAAGGAATATGGCTTTGTAGCGGTTGCAGCGGGCGACGGTATCAAGCAGCTGTTCACCGACCTCGGCGTCGACAATGTTGTCAGTGGCGGCCAGACGATGAACCCCTCCACCGAGGATATCCTCTCGGCCATCCACGCCACTGCAGCCAAGCGGGTATTTGTGCTGCCCAACAATAAAAATATCATCATGGCCGCCGAGCAGGCCGCAAACCTTGCCGACCGCAAGGTCTATGTGCTGCAGACCCGGACCGTTCCGCAGGGACTGTCCGCCATGCTGGCCTTTGACCCGGGTCTGGATCGCAAGCAGAACATGATGAACATGGTCAAGGCCTATGAGAAGGTCGGCACCGGCTCGGTCACCTTTGCGGCGCGCGACAGCGACTATGAAGGACACAACATCAAGAAGGGCGAGCTGCTGGCGCTGGAAAACGGCAAGCTTTCCTTTGTGGACACCGACCTGAAAAAGACGGTTGTGAAGCTGACCCACAATCTGGTCAGAAAATCCTCCAACAGGGACTGCAACTTTGTCACCCTGATCCACGGCGAGGACGTCTCCGCTGAGGAGGCGGAGGAGATCCGCACGGCGGTTGCCGAACGATTGGGCGACGACGCGGAGGTCGTACTCATCGAGGGCAAGCAGCCGGTTTATTACTTTATCATTTCTGTGGAATAATCGTGATTGCAATAAAACAGGGAGGAGGAACGCTGATGTTCCTCCTCCCTGTTTTGGCTATCATCAGGAAAGGAGAAGAAAATGTTTGACCAAAAATCCCTGCTTCAAAAGCTGGAGCAGATGAACCTGGACCGGACACAGTACTGGCTGATTACCGGAGGGGCGATGGTGCTCTATGGCGCAAAGGAACAGACAGCGGACATCGACCTTGGCTGCACCAGCCAGCTGGCGGACCAGCTGCAGCGGGAGGGGCGTCCGGTCGAGATGATGCCGGACGGAACCAGACGAATTGTTTATGATGGGCAGGTCGAAATTTTTGAAAACTGGCTGGAGGACCAGGTTGTTTTGTGGGAAGGTGTCCCGGTGATTTCCCGCAAAGGACTTGTTTTCATGAAGCGAAAGCTGGGGCGGGAGAAGGATTTCCGCGATATCGCGCTGCTGCGGCAGGCATTCCCGGAGGAAGATTTGGATTGCTAGAGCCGGGCGATACCTTGCAGCGCCAGCCCGCGGAAGGACGCATATCCTTCCATCTGTCGTTCTAATTCTCTTTGCTCTGGGGCGGAAAGCGGTTCCCAAAGTGTGGTGCTCACCGAAAGATTTTCCCGCTGGGTCCTGGTTTTCCAGATGCCGATGATTTTCCCGCCTTTAAGGACAACGCCCGGGTTGCCCACTGTGCGCCAAACCTGACGCTGGGCGGCGGTGTCCTCCAGCAGGATTGCCCGGTCGCGGATATCCAGGTAAGGGTCGTGCGGGCCGAGCAGCAGGAGAGCTTCTTCGGTATCCGCACAGCGGAAGCTCTCCCGGTCGGCTTGTAGGATGAAGGCTTTTTTGCCCGCCGCTGTCACCGGTTCAAGCTCCTCCTAGATCTGCTGCCAGAGCCGCTTTGCCTGGGCGGGAGTGCTGCCCAGCCAATCGGCAAAGGCGCGCGGCGTCGCGGGACCGTAGGCGTGCAGAAAGCGGCGTGCAAGCTCGGCTGTGCCTTGTGCAGATGGAACCAGCTTGTGCCCAAGCCAGCGCAGCGGGGAGGTGAAGGTCGGGGAGATGCCCTCCCGTTCCCCAAAGACCACCAGCCCTTTAAAGGAGCAGGGCCGCAGCAGAAAGGAGACGGCCGCGCCGCCAACCGTCTGCCGGTCGGGCGCGCCGTACATCGAGGGGGCGTTCCAGAGCGATTGCTTTTGAGCCGGGAGTTGTTCGGCGACCAGCTGGGCCAGTACCCGGTCCAGCTCCTCCTTGCTTTTGATGGTGTGATCTTCCAGATATTCTGCTGCGCTCTCCACCAAGGGCAGCAGCTCGGCAAAGGACATCCCCAGATGGCCGAGCGCGAGGCCGATTCCTTTGGTGTAAATCCACGGATCCTCTCCATCCTGCGCGATGAGCGCAGAGAGGAAAACACTGCTGTCCGCCGTCGGGAAGATCAGCGGTACGCCGCGAATGCTCCACGCCTGCAGCAGTTCCTTTTTCTGATACAGCGCCTGGTGCAGCTGTGGCAGAGTGCAGTTTTTCAGGCGGCAGAAGGCGGCTGTCTCCCAGGCTCCTGGCGGGGAGTTTTGCAGCCCGCAGCTTCCGGCGACGGTGAGCAGCTCGCCAAAAGGATATTTTTGGTCCAGATGATGCGCGCGCAGCCGGTGGGCGCGGATCTGGCGGGCGGAAAGTTCCATGGCAATTGCTCCTCTCAACATCTATTCTCTGTTTTCGTAGTACAGAAAGGTCCCCATCTCCACAAACAGCGAGACGGGGAAGACCAGCGCAATTCCCACCGCCATGCCGATGAAGCTCATCTCTCCCGAGAGCTTGCCCATCGCAAGAAAGGCGAGCATCATCGCAAAGGAGATCCAGCGGGTGAGCTGGAACGATTTGCTCAGCGATTTGAGCTGCACAAGCTGGTTGCGTTCATCCAGTTCTTCCAGTTTATCCTCGATTGCATATTTGCGCGAGCAGGCGCGCAGAATGGTGCCGACACCAAAGAACAGGCAGGCCAGGCCGATGACGAGGTTGGACAGCTCGAAGCCATTGAGGAAAGCCAGCAGCAGATTGAGCAGACCGAGCAGCGTCTCTCCAAGGCCGATTAAAAAATTTTTTCTGTGGTAAATTTTCATCTTTCTTCTCCTTTCCCAGTGGCAGTCTAGAGTTCCCGGTACTGTTTTTCATCCAGCTCCAGATTTTCTTCCAGACAGTACAGTTCCTCCACACTGGTGCCAAACACCTTTGCGATGCGGTAGGCCAGCAGCAGGGAAGGGTTGTACTGCCCCTTTTCCAGCGAGATAATCGTCCGCGACGAGACATGTACCAGTTCTGCCAGCTGTTGCTGGGTCATTTTGTGCGCGGAGCGCAGCTCCTTTACCAGATTTTTCAATCCATCGCCCCTTCCTGAACATGAAGCTTGTTTCACATGAAGTTTCCTTCATGTTACACCGGATTGGGGTGTTTGTCAATAGGGGAAAAGGATTTTGGGAGAAAATAAAAATCCCACCGGTTTTTATAAACCGGTGGGATGGAAAAAACGCTTATGGATTGACCCACTCACAGACGTCGGAGAGGTAGATGTAGATCGGCGAATAGGTGTTGGTGATGTAGTCGAGCGGGTTGTCACAGAAGGTCAGCCGCTGGTCCTGCTCGCCTTTCAGGTCGCGGGAGATGGTGAAGTTGACCGAGGTGCCTGCCTCCGAGGTGGAGAGAATCGAGATGTCCCCCTGGTGGTGTTTGACAATCAGCTTGCACAGCGTCAGTCCCAGCCCCAGATGGGTGTGCTGCAGGTCGCGGCGGCCGCTGGTGAAAAACGGCTCAAAGACGCGGGGCAGCACCTCGGGCGGGATGCCAAGGCCGTTGTCCGACACCACAAAGCGGACCGAGTGCTTGCTGGCGCTCACCTCGATATGCACCTTCTTTTCCTCACAGGATTCCTGCGAGAAGGCGATGCTGTTGGAGACAAGGCTTGCCAGCACCACCATCAGCTTGTCGGTGTCCAGCATCAGGTCGACCTGCTCCTGCGGCAGGGTGTAGGTGAGGTGGATGCCGCTGCGCCGCACCATCATCTGCAGGTGGTGGAACAGGTCCTCCAGGTACAGGTTCAGCGGCACCAGCTTTAAGTTGAGCAGCGACAGGCCGTTGGCGTAGGAGGCGTATTCCGACAGACTGCTGCAGGATTTGAGCATGTGGTAGCAGGAGTGGTAGATTTCCTGCAGCATGACCTCGCAGGACTCCACGTCGTCCACCTCCAGCCGGCGGGCCATCGAGGAGATGATGGAAAAGATCAGACTGAGCGGGTCGCGCAGCGTGGTGCTGAAGTTCTGCAGCATCTGCTGAGAGCGGTTGGCGTCTGTAGGAAACATCTCGGGGGAATTGACCGAGAAATGGACGGCGGCGCCGACCAGCACCTGCTGGCTGTCATAGATGGGAGAGAGGGTCAGCGAGGTGTTGACCATCGGCACACGGGATGGGCAGGAGAGGATGGCGTCCTGGCTCTGCAGGGAGAGGATGATCGAGCGGACATCATACCCCTGCAGCAGGGAGAGGACATTGTCCTTGCTGCACAAAAATGGGTAATGTTTTTTCAGATACTGGTTTTCCCAGCACTGCAACAGCTCCTGGTCCACCAGAGCGATGGGGAGTGGGAGGCGGTCCGAGGCCTCCATCAGGGACGATAGGAGTTCTTTGTTTTTTGATAGAAAATCCTGCTGCATGTTGCACCTCTTTCTGCCTGCCGCCTTCTGCTGGTTATCCTGCCAAATCCGGGGCCAAATATACGCGTGCTGAGAATTCGACAAAAAACGACACGTTTTGACAAATGCTGCTAAGCATTAGTATAGCGAATTCCGCACAAAAAAGCAAATAAAATCTCATTCCAGCTTATGGAAAAAAGACGGATGCGGTGACAGACCGGAAAGGGGCTGTGTCAGGATGTACAAAATGACAAGGAAAGGGGAGGGCAAACGGATTAAAGTGATAAATTTTGGTTAAAAATATAACAAAGGGATTGTATATTTTCCAAAAATAGGGTAATATATAGGTGCAGAAAGTTGCAAGAATATTTAGGAGGTTGATTCTCATGGCAATTAAAATTGGCATCAACGGTTTCGGACGTATCGGCAGACTGGTTTTCCGCGCAGCGATGGCTCAGCCGGAAGTTTATGAGGTCGTCGGCATCAACGATCCGTTTATCGATCTTGATTACATGGTATATATGACCAAATATGACTCCATGCATGGCCAGTTCAAAGGCACCCTGGAGACCAAGGACGGCAAGTTTGTAGTAAACGGCCACCCGATCAACGTTTACGGCTGCAAGGACCCGAGCGAAATTCCGTGGAAAGAGTGCGGCGCAGAGTATGTCGTTGAGTCTACCGGTGTCTTCACCACCACCGAAAAGGCTTCCGCCCACATCAAAGCCGGCGCAAAGAAGGTTGTTATCTCCGCTCCTGCAAAGGACAAAGAGACCCCAACCTTTGTTATGGGTGTAAACGAGGACAAATATACCAAGGACATGACCGTTGTTTCCAACGCGTCCTGCACTACCAACTGCCTGGCCCCACTGGTCAAGGTTATCAACGATAACTTCGGCGTTGTAGAGGGCCTGATGAGCACCGTTCACTCCACCACCGCCACCCAGAAGACGGTAGACGGTCCTTCCAACAAGGACTGGAGAGGCGGCCGCGCTGCAGCTGGCAACATCATTCCTTCCTCCACCGGCGCTGCAAAGGCCTGCGCTCTGGTTATCCCGGAGGTAAAGGGCAAGCTGACCGGCATGTCCTTCCGCGTTCCAACCCTGGACGTTTCGGTTGTTGACCTGACCGTTAAGCTGGCAAAACCGACCACCTACGAAGAGATCTGCGCGAAGGTAAAAGAGGCTTCCGAGACCACCATGAAGGGCATCCTGGGCTACACCGAGGACATGGTTGTTTCTTCCGACTTCCTGGGCGACCCAAGAACCTCCATCTTCGATGCAAAAGCGGGCATCATGCTCAACGAGACCTTTGTCAAACTCGTTTCTTGGTACGACAACGAGTGGGGTTACTCCAACAAGGTCCTCGAGCTGATCAAGCACATGGCTGCTGTTGACGCTCAGTAACAATTTGATAAGAATAAAAAAGGCGGAGCTGTTAGGGCCCGCCTTTTTTGCTGCTTTAAATTTTTCAAAAAAATCCTTCTCTTTCGATAAAATTTTTGTAAAGAAATATGATAGGATAAACCAAAAAGCGATTTGTAAAATCTGCACTAGAATAGAGATGAAAAACAGTTCAACATTCTTTTTTTGCCGTTTTTTTTACTAAAAAAAGGGTGCCTGATTGCCGGGAATGATAAAAAAATATCTTTCGAGAGACATTGGAAAGAGAAAGACTTTGTTAATATACAACAAAGTTGCAGGAAAACCCAAAATGATATTTCATGATTTTATACAATAAAAGCTTGAAAAAAGACAGAAATTCTGCTATGATAAGGCTAAACACGAGGGGGTTGATAGTGTGTACAAGGTGAATAAAAAAGACGAGGTGCCGATCTATCTGTTCCATCAGGGAACAAATTTTAAGGCATATGAGTTTATGGGATCCCACTCGTCCAAAAGAAAGGGCGTTTCCGGCGCCGTTTTCCGTGTGTGGGCGCCGCATGCCCACAGCGTTTCGGTGGTCGGAGATTTCAACAGCTGGGACCGCAGCTGCGACCCGATGGAGAAAATCAGCGAAAACGGTCTGTGGGAGGGCTTTGTCCCGGAGATCAAGCAGTACGACATGTATAAGTACAGCATCGAAACCCCATCAGGGGATGTGGTACTAAAAACCGATCCGTACGCATATCATATGCAGACACGTCCGGAGTCGGCTTCCCGTTTCTATGAGCTGGGAAAATATCCGTGGAAGGACCAGGCGTGGATGGAAAAGCGCCGTCTGCAGAACCATGTCGGCGAGCCGATCAATATCTATGAGGTCAATCTCGGTTCCTGGCGGCAGTATGAGGACGGCAAATTCTTCGATTACCGCAAGATTGCGGACGAGCTGGTCGAATATGTCAAGGAGATGGGCTACACCCACATCGAACTGATGCCGGTCACCGAGTATCCGTTCGACGCCTCCTGGGGCTATCAGGTTACCGGCTATTTCGCGGCCACATCCCGTTACGGCACACCGAAGGACTTCATGTACTTTGTCAATAAGTTCCATGAGAACAACATCGGCGTCATCATGGACTGGGTGCCGGCCCATTTCCCGAAGGACGAGCAGGGGCTGTACGAGTTTGACGGAACCCAATGCTATGAGTATCAGGACCCACAGAAGCGCGAGCATCCGCACTGGGGTACCCGCATCTTCGACTTTGGCCGCCCCGAGGTGCAGAGTTTCCTGGTTTCCAGCGCGATGTTCTGGGTCGAGAAGTTCCACATCGACGGCCTGCGGGTTGACGCGGTGGCCTCGATGCTGTATCTGGACTACGGCAGAGAGTCCTGGGAGTGGACGCCCAACGTCCACGGCGGCAACGAGAACCTGGAGGCGGTGGAATTTTTAAAGAAACTCAATTCCGCCATCCTCAGCGAGCACAGCGATGTACTGATGATCGCGGAGGAATCCTCGGCCTGGCCGCTGGTCACCAAGCCCCCGTATGTGGGAGGCCTTGGCTTTAACTTCAAGTGGAACATGGGCTGGATGAACGACATCCTCAGCTACATATCGCTCGACCCGATCTACCGTTCCTACAATCATGACAAACTGACCTTCAGCATGATGTACGCTTTCTCGGAAAACTACATCCTGCCGCTCTCCCACGATGAGGTGGTGCACGGCAAGTGCTCGCTGATTAACAAGATGCCGGGAGAGTACAGCCAGAAGTTTGCCGGTATGCGCACCCTGTTTGGCTACATGATGGCCCATCCGGGCAAGAAGCTGCTGTTCATGGGCCAGGAGTTTGGTCAGTTTATCGAGTGGAACTTTGAGAAGGAGTTGGATTGGCAGCTGCTTTCCTACGAAAGCCACCGCAAGCTGCAGAATTTTGTCAAGGATCTGAACCGCTTCTACCTCGACAACTCCCCGCTGTGGGAGATCGACGACAGCTGGGACGGTTTCCAGTGGCTGGTCCACGACGACAACACCCAGAACGTCATCATCTTCCGCCGGACCAACGACGAGGGGGAGGACGTCATCGCCATCTGCAACTTCGCGCCGGTGGAGCGCGACGATTACCGCTTCGGCATCCCGGAGGAAAAGAACTACGAGATTGCCTTCAGCTCGGACGACATCCGCTATGGCGGCAAGGGCATTCCGGAAAAGGAGATCATCCTCTCCGAAAAGATTGCTATGCACGGCAAGTCCAACTCGATCGCGGTGGATATCCCACCGATGTCGGTGATGTACCTGAAGCCTTCCAGCATCCAGCCGGAGCCGAAGGTGATTGATGTGGAGAGCAGCTCGGCGGAAACCGAAGAAGAACCCGCTGCCGAACAGCCAAAACCAAAGACCACCCGCAAAAAAGCCGCCTCCACGAAGCCTAAAACCACCCGCAAAAAGGCAACCAGCGAGGAGGCTGCGCAGGAGAAACCCAAGACCACCCGCAAAAAAACGGCTGCAGTCAAGGAAAAGACCGAGGAAAAGCCAAAGCGGACCCGTAAAAAAGCGGCAGAAAAGATAGAAGAATAAACCGAACTTGATGATAGAGTTTGAGTCAGAGGAGGATAACCCATGATCGCAAAAAAAGAGTGGATCGCGATGCTTCTGGCGGGCGGACAGGGAAGCCGCCTGTATGCGCTGACCAGAAATGTCGCTAAGCCGGCTGTACCATTTGGAGGGAAATACCGCATTATCGATTTCCCACTTTCCAACTGCGTCAATTCCGGCATCGATACCGTCGGCGTGCTGACCCAGTATCAGCCGCTGGAGCTCAACGAGTACATCGGCAACGGCCAGCCCTGGGACCTGGACCGCATCCATGGCGGCGTCTATGTCCTGCCGCCGTACCAGAAGATCTCCAATTCCAACTGGTACACCGGCACGGCCAACGCCATCTATCAGAACATCAACTTCATCAACCGCTATGATCCGTCCTACGTCGTCATCCTTTCGGGTGACCACATCTACAAGATGGACTATTCCAAGATGCTGGAATTCCACAAGGAAAAGCAGGCGGACTGCACCATCGCTGTCATGGAGGTGCCGTGGGAGGAGGCTTCCCGCTTTGGTATCATGGCCTGCGACGAGGACAAGAAGATCTATGAGTTTGCCGAGAAGCCAAAGGAGCCAAAGAGCAACCTGGCTTCGATGGGCATCTACATCTTCACCTGGAGCAAGCTGAAAAAGTATCTGGAGGAGGACGAGGCTAACCCGGATTCGGAAAATGACTTTGGCAAAAACGTCATCCCGGCCATGCTCCAGAACGGCGAGCGGATGTACGCCTACGCCTTTGAGGGCTACTGGAAGGACGTCGGCACCATCGATTCGCTGTGGGAGGCCAACATGGACCTGCTGGATCCAAACGTCCCGCTGGACCTGTACGACGACAGCTGGAAGATCTACGCCAGAAATCCGGTTATGCCGCCGCAGTATGTGGCGGACGGCGCGGTGACCCAGAACGCCATGATCAGCGAGGGCTGCTACGTCGAGGGCGAGGTGGACTTCTCCATCCTGTTTGCCGGCGTCACCGTAGAAAAGGGTGCGGTGGTTCACGACAGCATCGTGATGCCGGGCTCGGTGATTAAGGCGGGCGCGGTTGTCGAGTATTCGATCGTAGCAGAGGACGTTGTGGTAGGAGAGAACGCTCTGGTTGGCTGCCGTCCGGAAAACATGGAGGACAAACAGAACTGGGGCGTAACGGTCATTGCCAAGGGAATCCAGATCGGCAAGGGCGCCAAGGTGCCGGCCAAGGCAATGATTGAGCAGGATGTACCGGAGGTGAGCGGCGATGATGAGTAAGACACTGGGAATCGTATTTTCCAATATGCACGATTCGATGATGGGCAAAATCACAGAGCACCGCACGATGGCATCTGTGCCGTTTGGCGGAAGATATCGTCTGGTCGATTTTGTGCTTTCCAATATGATCAATTCCGGCGTAAAGGATGTCGGAATTATCACCAAGAGTAACTTTCAGTCTCTGATGGATCATGTGGGGACTGGCAAGGAGTGGGATCTCTCTCGCAAAAAAGGAGGACTTACTATCCTGCCTCCTTATGGCCGTCAGGAGTCGGTTTACTACCGCGGTAGGCTGGAGGCGTTGGGCAATATCTACACCTATATCAAGGAGTCTAAGGCGGAGCTGGTTATCATGACCGACTGCGACAACATCGCCTCGATCGACTACAGTGATATTATCCGCTATCATAGAGAGAAGGACGCCGACGTCACGGTGGTCTATAAAAATAAACCGATCACCGAATCGATCCATCGGGACGTCACCACCATCAGCATGGATGAGAACAGAAGGGTGAACGGCGCCTATGTCAACCCGGAGGTGCAGCAGGGCAATGTGCTGCTGAACGTCACCGTCATCGACAAGCGCCTGCTGGAGCGGATCATCGGAGACGCCGCCAGCGCCAACTTTTACAGCTTCACCCAGGGTGTGCTGCAGATGGGCAGCAAACAGCTGAAGATTTACGGCTATGAATATACCGGTTATGTGGCAAACATCAATTCGCTGCAGTCCTATTTCGACTGCAACATGGAGCTGCTGGACCCGCAGGTCCGCAGGGAGCTGTTCCCGCCGGAGCGTCCGGTCTACACCAAGGTCCGTGACGAGGTGCCTGTCAAATACGGCATCAACGCCAAGGCTAAAAATTCGGTGATCGCCGATGGCTGCGTCATTGAGGGCACCGTCGAAAATTCGATCATCTTCCGTGGGGTCAAGATCGGCCGCGGCGCAGTGGTCAAAAATTCGATCATCATGCAGGGAACGGTGGTTGGAGAAAACTGCCAGCTCGACTGCGTGGTCACCGACAAGGACGTCATGATCCGCGATTCCAGAAAGCTGATGGGCTGCAAGGAATATCCGTTCTTTGTGGAAAAGGGCACAGCGATATAACAGCCGGAGAAGCTCCCTCCTTCCTGTTCAAGGAGGGACTTCCCTTTTTGAAAATATGAACAGACAGCAGGGAAAAGGGGGTATCCTGAATGAAAATATTGTTTGTGGCAAGTGAGGCCAGACCCTTTATCGCCTCGGGAGGATTGGCGGATGTGGCAGGTTCACTGCCAAAGGCGCTTTGCGACACCGGCAACGAGTGCCGGGTGGTCATTCCGCTTTATAAAAACATCCCGCAGCAGTTCCGCGAGCGGATGGAGTTTGTGCGCAACTTTAACGTTCCGCTGGCCTGGAGAAACCAGTACTGCGGCGTTTTCAAGGCCCGCCATCAGGGAGTTGTCTACTACTTCCTGGACAACGAGTATTACTTTAAGCGGGACAATCTGTACGGCTACTACGACGACGCAGAGCGCTTCGCCTTCTTCTCCAAGGCGGCGATGGAGATGCTCAACTACATCGACTTTGACCCGGACATCGTCCATGCCAACGATTGGCACACCGCGCTGGTGCCGGTTTATCTGAACACCTTCTACCGCGGCATCCCCAAATACCACGATATCAAGACGGTGTTCACCATCCACAACATCCAGTATCAGGGGCAGTACGGCATGGAGATTGCCTGGGATGTGCTTGGTATTCCGGAATACCAAAATCCGGTGCTGGAATATAACGGCTGCCTGAACATGATGAAGGCGGCGATCATGCAGGTCAACATCGTCAATACGGTAAGCCCAAGCTACGCGATGGAGATCCATGACCCGTGGTTCTCGCACGGCCTGGACCCGATTCTCAACGCCAAGGGCGATCGTGTGGTCGGTATCCTCAACGGTATCGACGTGCAGGCCAACAATCCAAAGACCGACGAGGACATCTACAAAAATTATGACGTCCATTCGCTGGAGGATAAGCAGGTCAACAAGATCGAGCTGATGAAGGAGATGGGCCTGGAGCCGGACGAAAACCGAATGCTGATCGGCATGGTTTCCCGCCTGGTATCCCACAAGGGCCTGGATCTGGTCAAGTACATCTTCGACATCTTGATGCGGGACAACGTCGCCTTCGTCCTGCTCGGCTCGGGCGATGCGGACTATGAAAACTTCTTTAATCAGATGCAGAGCCGCTATCCGGGCCGCGTGGCGGTCAAGATTGGCTTCCTGCCAAATCTCTCTAAGAAGATTTACGCCGGCGCCGACGCCTTCCTGATGCCTTCCAAGAGCGAGCCCTGCGGTCTGGCTCAAATGGTTGCAGCCCGTTATGGTACTCTGCCAATTGTCCGCGAGACCGGCGGCCTGAAGGACAGCATCCACGACATGGGCGGAGACAACGGCAACGGCTTTACCTTCAAGACCTACAACGCGCACGATATGCTCGGTGCTATCCAGCGCGCAGAGGGCCTGTACGGCAACAAGCCGCTGTGGAATCAGGCGATGGTCAACGCGATGAACAGCGACTTCAGCTGGAACAAATCGGCAAATGAATATGTTGATATGTACAAAAGAATTATGAAAGATTAGTCTGTATCATAAAAACGAGGGAGAGGGGAAAGCAAATTTTGCTTTCCCCTCTCCCTCGTTGTCGATTATTCGCCGATGTAAAGAAGTGTTTGAGAAGGAAGAATGATCTGTCCCGCGCACTGATACTGGTCAAACAGATCCCCGACACAGCGCAGAAAGTCGTTGTAGACAGGCTCCCCAGGTCTGGGCGAATAGGAGGAAGAAAGGCACCAGTGAAAAAACTGTTCCCGGGAGCGTGTCTGCGGATTTTGCAGGCGGTGTATCTGAGGGGCAGCTTGAAAGAAACCGGTGACGGCGGGACCGGTTAGGTTCAGCCCGTTGTGGAAGCCGTGGAATCGCTCGCACAGCGAACGGCAGATTGTCTGATAGTCCTGTATCAGGGGATGGGCTGGGTCTTTGGTGTTCCAGATAAGAGCGATTTTTCCGCCCGGCCGGAGCAGACGGTTGCAGCAAAGCCGAAAGGCGTCGCGGTCAAACCAGTGGAAGGATTGTGCCGCACAGATAAAGTCCACCGAATGGTCGGGCAGTGAAATCTCTTCTGCTGTCGATTGGATGGGAACAAATTGGGAACAATGCAGTTGTTCTTTGGCTGCACAGAGCATTTCGGCGTTGGGCTCGACGCCATAGACAGTAAAGCCGCAGTCCAAAAGCATCTGAGAAAAGATACCGGTGCCGCATCCGGCGTCGACCGCTTTGTTTCCGGGCAGCTCCAGCTCCCGCAGGATGGACGCGATCGCCTTGGGATAATAGGTGCGGCCGGACCGGTAATCGTTGGCCTTTTGGGAAAAAAGCTGGGACGCTTCGGCCATGAAAATTCCTCCTTTTGACGGTGATGGATTCAGTATATCACCAAAGGAGGAGGGAAACAAGTCAGATCAGCAGAGAGCCTTCCCGCGCGGTGCGGAAGTCGACGATCTGGGCGACCACACTTTCCAGCACCGAGTCCATCATCGAGAAGTCCATCGCCTGTAAGTAGATGCTTTCCAGCTCATCGTGCAGCGCTTTGTTTTCGGCAAGGCTGGCCACCGCCTGACGGATCATCTGGGAGGCCGCCTTCTGGTTAAAGCTCAGCCGCTTTTTGTGGCGGCGCAGTACTTCGATGTCCAAAAAGCGTTTGGCATGGATGCGGCGGTCGGGGATCAGGCCGGAGAGGTTGTGGAAGCGGTTTTCGGTCATGAAGGCAAGGCCGAGGCCGGGGATGAGCAGATGGTCAATCTTGCTGTGCGGGGAGAGCGGGCAGTAGCAGGTGATGACGTCGTGCCCGTTTTCCAGGGCGTGGGTACGCAGCGCGGACAAAAACAGCGAGGAGGCCGCGCCCCAGTCGTCCGCAATAAAGCAGATGTGGCCGCACAGTGCGTCGGCCGTTTGGGCAAGACTGGTCACGCCCTGTGCGTTGACGGCGCTTAAAAACCGGACGATTTCCTTGCCCTTGCCAGGATGGCCGCTGCGGCGCGGAAAGTGCTTGCAGGCGTAGCGGCGGGCGTAGGCGGAGAGCTTTTCGAGCGCCAGGCAGCTCAAAGCGATGCGGCTGGAATCGTTTAAAAAGCTTTTAGCGGCGGCCAGGCAGTCGATGGCCTGAGAGTAGTTTTTGGAGGTGGCCTGACCGATCAGGCGGATGGTCTCGCCGTGGGGCTTGATCTTCATCGGATCCAGAAAATCGCCGAACGAGAGGATGCTTTCGGAAAGAGCGGGGTTCTTGGGCTCCAGCACATGCGGGGCGGTGCCGTCGACGACAGAAACCTTCCACTCCGGCAGGATGACGGCGTCGAGCGACTCCGGGTCAGATGAGCAGGGAATCAGCTGCATGCCGGCACAGCGCTCTGCAAAGACCGAGGCGATGCGCTTCATGAAGGTGGATTTGCCGCAGCCCGGCCCTCCCTTGATGATGAAGGTGTGCCACTGCGGGTCGCCGCAGTCCAGCTGATCGAAGCGCGAGACGAAACCCTGCGGAGAATTGGAGCCCAGAAAGAAACGAATCGGGGTGTTTTCGGACATGGTAAGGACCTCCTTGCAAAATCACGAGCTTACTACAGTATAGAAAAGCGGGCAAAAAATGGTTCGGAATCAAGGCTTTTCTCCTCAAATTTTGCAGGGTCAGACAGGTATAAACAAGGGCGGGAGGAACATACTAATCGCGAAAGAAATCCGTTTTTAGAAAGGCGTGGTTGGTTTATGCCAAATCTCAACGATTTGCTGGCAAAGGACGCAAAGGCAAAGCAGTTTTTTCTGACGCTGCCCGAGGACGTGCAGGGGTCGCTGATCCAGAGCACCCATCAGATTCACAACGCGGATGAGCTGCATTTTCATGCGCAGCAGGTGATGCAAAACAAAAGGAGATAGGGGAAAACCCCTATCTCCTTTTTCCTTGATCGGTTTTGCTTTTTTTAGCACAGTCCGCAGGAGGCGCAGTCCCCGCTGCAGGCAGGTTCTGCGGCGCCTTTGCCGTAGATCTTTTCCTTCATCGCCAGTGCGGTCGGGGTGGTTGCAACGCCGCCCAGCGCGGTCTCACGCAGGGTGGAAGGCAGCGCCTTGCCGACCTTGTACATCGCTTCCACCACCTCGTCGAACGGGATTTCACTGAAGATGCCGCTCAGGGCAAGGTCCGCGCTGACCAAAGCGTTTGCGACGCCCGAGGCGTTGCGTTTGGCGCAGGGCATCTCGACCAGGCCCGCAACCGGGTCGCAGACTAAGCCCATGATGTTCTGCATCGCGATGGCGGCGGCGTCAAAGGCCTGGGCAGGGGTGCCGCCCAGCATCTCAACCACAGCGCCCGCAGCCATCGCAGCGGCGCTGCCGCACTCGGCCTGGCAGCCGCCCTCTGCGCCGGAGACGGTCGCCTTTTTGACAATCAGCTGGCCGATGCCCGAAGCGGTGGCTAGGGCTTCCAGCACCTGCTGGTGCGGGATGTCGTGCTTTTCCGCGACGGTGAGCAGGCAGCCCGGCAGGATGCCGCAGGCGCCGGCGGTGGGAGCGGCGACGATCAGGCCCATCGAGGCGTTGACTTCCAGACAGGACAGGGCGTAGGCCGCGCCGCGGATGATGGTTCCGTCGCAGATCATCGAGCCCTTTTTGTAGTAGTCCCACATCTTGCGGGCGCTGCCGCCGGTCAGACCGCTCAGCGAGCGGATCTCCTTTTCCAGGGCATCGTGGGCGGAGTTGTACATGATCTGGTAGCGCTCCTCCAGCATCTCCATGATTTTATCGTAAGGGGTTTCAAACAGTTCGGTCTCGTTTTGGATGACAAGGTCGCAGATGCGCTTGTCGGTACCCTCCAGCTGGGCGAGGATTTCCTTGGCAGAAAAATACATAACAACAGGTTCCTTTCGTGTTGAAGTAGAGCAAAAGAGGGAGGAAAACTAGCTGACCTTTTCCATGGTGACGACGCTTTCCACAGCGGACATGCTTTCCAGTTCCTTCTTGACCGAGGTGTCGACCAGCGTTTCGGTCTCGATCATGGTGACAGCCTTTTTGCCGGTGCTGTCGCGGGAGTTGACGACGGTGACAATGTTGATCTGGTTGATGGCCAGAATCGAGGTGATGTGGCTGATGATGCCCAGCCGGTCGATGTGGTTGATGACCACCGCCGGGTATCGGCCGGAGAATTTGGCCGGAGTGCCGTTGATGTCCACAATCTCAATCTCGCCGCCGCCGACCGAGGAGCCAGTCAGGGTGGTCAGCGTTCCGTCGGTGGTCTGCGCGATGATGCGCACCGTGTTCGGATGCACGTCGCCCAGGTCCGCGCCCTCGAAGGTGACCTCGATGCCGCGCTCTTTGGCGATTTCCAACGAGTTTTTCAGCTGTGGGTCATAGGCGTTCATTCCCAGCACGCCGCCGACCAGCGCGCGGTCGGTGCCGTGGCCCCGCAGGGTCAGATGGAACGAGCCATGCAGGATGAAGTGCACCGCCTGCAGCTGTTTGTCCGCAATCATGTTGTACATCGCCTTGCCGATGCGCTGTGCGCCGGCGGTGTGCGAGCTGGAAGGGCCGATCATGATGGGGCCCAAAATATCGAACATGCTGATGTTCATAATATCAAATTCCCCCTGTAGTTGAGTTTGAGGTTAAGAGTAGCCTACAGGTATTGTAGCATAAATTCTGCCGCATGAAAAGAACAAACTGCGCTTTTCTGCAAAGCCTTTTTTCAGCCGGTTGCGGCAAGGCGCGGAATGTGATAAAGTAAAGGAACAGGAATTTGCAAAAGGAGGAAGGGAGATGCAGGAAAAGGAAGTGGTGCGGCGCCTGGCCGGAAAGATTTTGCGGGGGAGGGAAGCATATCCTTTTGGCATCTGCCGGTTTGCGGACCTGCCGCCCCTGCTGGAATGCCGTGCCAAACAGAGGCTGCCGGAGAACGCGCAGTCGGTGCTGGTCTGCCTGTTCCCCTACTATACGGGGGAGCACCCGGAGCGCAACATCTCCCGCTATGCGATGGTGACCGACTACCACCTGATTGCCGGGGAATATCTTCAGCGCTTCTGTGAGGCGCTGAGACAGCAGTTTCCAAACAACCGCTTTGAACCGTTCACCGACAATTCCCCCGTCCCAGAGGTCCGTTCCGCCCTGCTGGCGGGGTTGGGCAGGAGGGGAAAGAACGGCCTGCTGCTCCATCCGGATTATGGCAGCTATGTCTTTATCGGAGAGGTGGTCACCGACCTTGCGCTGGAGCCGGATGTGCCCCTCTCTCCATCCGACTGCCTCCCCTGCGGACGCTGCCAGCGGGCCTGTCCGCAGGGGGCGCTCCAGCCGGATGGCAGCGTCGAGCTGTCCCGCTGCCGCTCCCACATCACCCAGAAAAAGGGCGAGCTGACCGAGTGGGAAATCCAGCAGATACGGGCAGGCGGGCTCATCTGGGGCTGCGACATCTGCAACGACGTCTGCCCCTGCAACCGGGAACCGAAGATAAGCCCGGTGCCGGAATTTCTGGAATCGGCCATGGCGGTGTTCGACCGGGAGCAGGCGGAAACGCTGCTCAAAACAAGGGCTTTTAACTACCGCGGCAAAAAGACAATTCTGCGCAACATCGCCCTTTTGGAGGAGGAAACTTTGGATGGAAAATAAACGGACTGAGACCCCGCTGCGCCGGGCGCTGGAAGAGTACATCGACGCCGGCTGGTCGCGGCTGCACATGCCCGGGCACAAGGGCGCGCCCATCGAGCCGTTCGGCCCGCTTGCCGCCTACGACCTGACCGAGGTGGAGGGCACCGACAGCCTGTTCGAGGATGATGGCCCGCTCAAGGAGCTGGAAGAAATTTTCACACAGCTTTACGGCACCCGCTCGTCGGTGATCAGCGCGGGCGGCTCCACCCTCTGCATCCAGGCGATGCTGCGGCTGGTGGCGCGGGAAGGCGGCAAGGTGATTGCCGGGCGCAACATCCACGCTGCAGCGGTCAACGCGATGGCCCTGCTGGGGCTGGAACCGGCGTGGGTTTATCCGCGTCGGGACGCTGAGGAGCGGCTGATCGGCCGCATCGCCCCGGCGGATGTGGCGGCGGCGCTGCAAAGGGAATCGGATATCTGCGCAGTCTACATCACCTCGCCGGACTATTTTGGGGTGATGTCCGACATCGAGAGCATCGCGGAGGTCGCGCACGCCCACGGCGTTCCGTTACTCGTGGACAACGCCCACGGAGCGCATCTGCGCTTTTTGCGTGGGGAGGATGGACGTCCCCTGCACCCGATGCAGCTGGGGGCGGACCTGTGCTGCGACTCGCTTCACAAGACGCTGCCCGCCCTGACCGGAGCCGCGCTGCTGCACTGCAATCGGGAGGAATATGTCCCGCAGCTCAAAGGCGCGATGACCGTCTTTGGCTCGACCAGTCCGAACTACCTCATCATGCTGTCGATCGATTCGACCGCGGGTTTTCTGTTGGGGGATGGCCCCGACCAGCTGCGCCGGACGGTGCAAAAATGGGGAGAGCTGCGCCGGCTTGCCAGAGAACAGGGCTACCCGGTTCCAAAGCACTGCGACCCAATGCGCCTGACCCTGCCGCTGGCAGGTTCCGGTTACACCGCCAAGGAATTTAAAGCACTGCTGCACGAGCGGCGCATCATGGAGGAGTACTGCAGCGACAGCGGCTGCGTGCTGCTCTTTTCCCCCTTTAACCGGGAGGAGGATTTTGCGCGGGTGCGCCAATTTTTGCTCGACTGCCCGGTAAGGCAAAAGGGCAGTTTTACCCCTTTCCCGCTCGTCCCTTCCCAGCGGGTGATGGGGCTGCGGCAGGCGCTGCTTGCTCCAAAGGAGAGCGTCGACATCGACAAGGCCGAGGGCAGAATCTCCGCCCAGGTCAAGATCACCTGCCCGCCGGGGATCCCTCTTGTGATGCCAGGAGAAAGATTGCACAAAGAATTAAGAAAAATCTTAAAAAACTCTGGCATTTTTGTTATGGATGTGGTAAAATAGGAGTATGGAAATTTTGGCAAATCAAATTTCCGCTTTCAATATCAATGACCAGGCAGGACAAACATGCTGCTTGGACAGAGGGGGTTAACCTATATGAAGTTAATTTTAGCGATTGTTTCGAATGATGACAGCTCGAAGGTTTCGTCCGCGCTGACAAAGAATCACTTCTCGGTCACAAAGCTGGCGACCACCGGTGGATTCCTGCTTTCGGGAAACACAACCTTCCTGATCGGTACCCAGGACGAAAAGGTTGACGAGGTTATCACCATCATTGCGGATCATTCCAAGAAACGCAAACAGATGGTTCCGTCCTCTGCATCCTATGGCGTTGGCATGTACACCACCTACCCGGTAGAAGTACAGGTCGGCGGCGCAACCATCTTTGTTCTGGACGTTGAGCGCTTCGAAAAGGTATAATCGAAGGCCGGCATCGTAAGGGAGAACAAGGTTGTTATTAAATCAATTTTATCAAAACGATAAGCCTAAGCAAACGCTCGTCAATTTTATAACTGACGGGCGTTTGCCGCATACTGTCCTTTTGGAAGGGGAGGACGGCTGCGGCAAGACTACCTTTGCGCGGATGATGGCTGCGGCGGTGCTCTGTCAGCAGCCGAATGTGGCGCAGCGCCCCTGCGGGGAATGCCGCAACTGCCGCCTCATTCTGGAGGACAACCATCCCGACGTCGTCATCGAGCAGTCGGAAAATAAGGCCAACGCCTTCCACGTTGACCAGATTCGGGAGCTGCGCGCCGGCGCTTATATCCGGCCAAACGATGGGGATTATAAGGTGTATATCCTGCGCAACGTCCACAACATGACCGAGCAGGCGCAGAACGCCCTGCTCAAAATCATCGAGGAGCCGCCGGAGCGGGTGCTGTTTATCCTGACCTGCAACAACCGCGCCAGGATTCTGCCCACCATCCTGTCCCGCGCGGCGGTCATTCCGATTGCGGTGTGCAGCCAGGAGGAGTGCCTGCGGGCGCTGGGGCGTCTGGCTCCGCAGGCCGATGAGCAGCGCCGGCAGCAGGCGGCGGAGTTTGCGCAGGGAAATATTGGCAAGGCCCTGCAGATTTTGCAGGACGAGGCGAAGCTCAAGCTTGCCTGCGACGCCAGAAGGATCGGGCAGATGGTCTGCATCGGCCAGGAGTTTGAGCTGCTGAGCAGCCTGCAGGAATACACCGGAGGCAAAAAGAGAGAGGAATTTCTGGCCCTGCTGCAGGAGGTGCGCGCCTATTTTCTGGAGCTTATGCGGGTGCAGAGCGGGGTGGCCTGCGCGCACGAGGAGATTCCGCTGGCGGTAAAAAACCGCTTTTCGACGTTGCAGGTGATGCGGATTCTTGATATAATAGACAGGACGGCCGCGCAGGTAACCCAAAACGTCAGCCTCAGTCTGGCGGCGGCCGCTTTTTGCGCGGGGGCAAAAGCCGCGCAGCAGTAAATTGCCTTTTCAGATACTTGTATTGTGAGAACGGAGGAAAGAATGACAGAAGTAATTGGTGTCCGCTTTAAACAGGTGGGCAAAATATATTACTTTTCTCCCAACGGGGTCCAGATGCCGGTGGGGGAAAAGGTGATTGTCGAGACCGCGCGCGGCATCGAGTGCGGTGAAGTTGCCATCAGCAACCGGCAAATCAAAGACGAGGGAATTGTCAAGCCGCTCAAGACAGTAATTCGTGTAGCCAATAAAGACGATCTGCGCCGTATCGAGGAAAATAAGGTCAAGGAAAAAAAGGCGTTCAAGCTCTGCCTAGAAAAGATTGAGAAGCACAAGCTCCAGATGAAGCTGGTGGATGTCGAGTACACCTTCGACAACAACAAAATCCTGTTTTATTTCACCGCCGACGGCAGGGTGGATTTCCGCGAGCTGGTCAAAGACCTGGCGTCGGTGTTTAAGACCCGCATCGAGCTGCGGCAGATCGGCGTGCGGGATGAGGCGAAGATGCTGGGCGGCCTTGGAATCTGCGGGCGGCCGTTCTGCTGCTCCTCCTTTCTGGGAGAGTTCCAGCCGGTCTCGATTAAGATGGCCAAGGAGCAAGGGCTTTCGCTCAATCCGACCAAAATCTCCGGCACCTGCGGCAGGCTGATGTGCTGCTTAAAGTATGAGCAGAACGCCTACGAAAACCTGATTCGCATCACCCCGAAGGTGGGCGCTTACGTCTCCACCAGCGAGGGCAAGGGAACTGTCACCGAGATCAGCCTCCTGACCGGCCTGGTCAAGGTCCGGTTGGACAAGGCCAGCGACGGCGCGCCGATGATCTTTGAGCGGGAGGCAGTGCGGGTAATCCGCGACGCACGTCCGCAAAAGGATGACGACGAACAGATCAAGCGCAACAAGGAGCTCAAAAAGCTGGAAAACTAAGCGGGAAAAAATCAAGAAAATGTTCCATTTTTCCGCATTATTTAAATCTCCCATGGGGGAGATGGAAAAATTTATGCACTAGGCAAACAATTATTGAAAAAATATTTTAGAATATTGGTTGATTTTTTTCTGTGATATGTTAAAATAGGAGATGTAAAGGATAACTTTTTCAGTTGTCCTGAAGAAGGAAAATTTGAAAAAATGGAGGTACCATTATGGCGTACAAAATCAAAAGCGATTGCATCAGCTGCGGTGCATGTGAAGCTGAGTGCCCGGTAGGCGCTATCTCTGCTGGAGCAGATAAATACGAGATCGATCCAGGCAAATGCATCGACTGCGGTGCTTGCGCTGGCGTTTGCCCAGTAGGCGCTCCGGAAGCTGAATAATTAGCAGAATCCAAAAAGGAAGGCGGCACCTTTGGTGCACGCCTTCCTTTTTCCTCTCCGGCAAACAGTCGACTGGGTGAAGAGCCCCGGCGGGATAACTAAAAAGAGGGACCTGCATGCAGATCCCTCTTTTCGTTAGGTTAGGAGAATAATTTATGAAACAAAAGTAATTTACATTTTTTCTGGAATAATTTCCAGCCAGTAGCCGTCTGGGTCACTGATGAAATACACGCCCATCGCCTTGTTTTCATAGCAGATGCATCCCATCTCTTTGTGCTTTTCGTGTGCAGCATCAAAATCGGATGTGGTGAAAGCAATGTGCATTTCATTGTCACCGAGGTCATAAGGATCGTGGCGGTTTCGCAGCCAGGTCAATTCCAGCTGGTGCTTAGTGGAGGTATCACCCAGGTAGACCAGGATGAAACTGCCGTCCTCCGCAACTTTGCGGGAAACCTCTTTCAGACCTAAAGCTTCTTGGTAGAAGGCAAGGCTCTCATCCAAATTGAGCACATTAATGTTGTTGTGTGCAAATTTGAAGTTCACGGGAATCACCCCTCAATCGGATCAGAGAATTTTGTTTTTGCTTTCTGTCTTTATTATATTCCAGCCGGGGCAAAAATTCCTCCTTTTCCGATGAAAGTTTCATTACAATTCGGTAACCGTCAGCTAATGTAGTCCTCGATGCGCTTGACCAGCTCCTCATAGTCCTGTACGGGAACGCCCAGCTGCAGCTGGCCGCGGTCATAGGCGGGCAGGGTGGAGAGGTAGACGTCAAAGACAATCTCAGGCGTTTGTTTGTCCGGCAAAAAGACAGCGAGCTTTCCCTGATAGTCCCGCAGATAATATTGGCAGTCCGCTGTCTGCTCCGGATCTGCCGTGCGCTCGACGCCCTGAACGCTTTCTCCGGCCTCCTGAGTATTGGGGGCAGGAGCGGGGGAAGTCATATCGGAAACGCTCAGCAAAAAGGCGGTGATGATGCACACGGCAGCCAGAGCGGCGCAGGTGAGAAGGATATTTTGTTTCAAGAAAGATGCATCCTTTCTTTTTGGGAGATAATAAAGAAGATACCGGCTGTGTAGGCGGACCTTCTGATCTGATTTTGCCCGCAAAAGGAAGAAATATGCAGTGCTTTTTTGACAGTGGTGGAGGAATCGTGCCTTGTCAAATAGGGAAAAAAGCTGCACAAAATTGATATACCAAGCCCTTGAGACTTTAGATAATTTCTTAATTTTTGTAAAAATTGAAGATTTTTCATGCCGAGTGTGGTATAATAAATGGCGTGTACATAAAAGTACAATTGTCTTTGAACACGACACGATGTCCAAAACCCTCAAACTGCGCGGCGCCTTGGGTGCGGCAGAACGATCAGAAGGAGGAGATTTATTTGACAGCAGCAAAACGACGTGGACCTGTCAGACGCTTTTTTGGAGCGCTGGGCCGCGCTTTTGCCATTATGGTTTTTATCGGGATCATCACCGGTTCGATTGTCGTCTCGGTTATGGCGTTGTATGTTTTCAACGCCCTGGAGGATGCCCCGATTGTCGACCTTTCTAACGTAGAGGTGAATCTCAACAATACTTCGTATATTTATGTGACCGATCCGGACACCCAGGAACAGACGGTTGTCAAAGAGCTTTACTCCGGACAGAACCGCGAGTGGGTCAGCTACAGCGAGATCCCGCAGACGCTCATCGACGTCACCGTCGCGGCGGAGGACAAGCGCTTCAGGGAGCACCACGGTGTGGACTGGCTGCGAACCATCCGCTCCACGCTGGGCTATTTCGGAGGTTCCTCCCGTATCCAGGGCGGTTCCACCATCACCCAGCAGGTCATCAAAAACCTGACCGGCAACGACGAGGTCACTCCGGAACGAAAGGTGCAGGAGATTTTCACCGCGCTCAAGCTCGAAAAGAACTACAGCAAAGAGCAGATTTTGGAGACCTATCTCAACGTCGCTTTCTTTTCCAATCAGTGCTACGGCATCCAGAGCGCGTCCAAGCTCTATTTTAACAAGGACATCAGTGAGCTGAACGTCGCGGAGGCTGCGACCCTGATTGCCATCACCAACGCTCCTACCCGCTATAATCCGCTGCGCGAAAATCCAAACGAGGATTACGGCTGGGGAACCGGCATGGAGGAAAACAAGGAGCGGCGCGACTACATCCTGGGCGAGATGCTCGACGCGGGCATGCTGACCCAGAGCGAGTATGAGGAATGGATCAACTATGAGGTCCAGCTGGCTCCGCGCGAGGAAGTTCAGTCCACTTCGGACGGCCTGACCGCTCTGACCGACTGGCACACCGACCAGGTCATCGAGGATGTCATCACTGACCTGCAGGAGGAGTACAACTACACCCGCGCCTATGCGACCAACATGGTTTACAGCGGCGGCTACCGCATCTATTCCACCATGGATCCGGATATCCAGCAGTCGCTGGAGGACTCCTACGCGAACCCCGACACCTTCCCGGCGCTCAACAACAGCGAGTATCCGGAGACGGCGGCGATTGTCATCGCACCGGACGGCAGCGTTAAGGGCATGATCGGCGGCAACGAAAAGACCTCCAACCGCCTGTTTAACCGCGCCACCCAGTCGCAGCGCCATCCAGGCTCGACGATGAAGCCGATTTCGGCATATCTGAACGCCTTCGAGCGCGACCTGATTACCTGGTCCACCACCTTTGTGGATGAGCCGCTGACCCTGACCGAGAACGGCGAGACCTTCGAGTGGCCGGTCAACTACACCAATAGCTATACCCATGAGCCGATGACGGTGCAGTACGCTGTTCAGCAGTCGATCAACACCGTACCGGCACAGATTGTCAATATCCTGACCCCGCAGGTCTGCTATGACACGCTGAAGAACAAATTCCAGATCAGCACCCTGCAGGAGGCGGACGCCACCTCCCTGTCGGCGATGGCACTGGGCGGCATGACCACCGGCATGACACTGGAGGAGCTGGTTGGCTGCTACCAGATTTTTGTCACCGGCGGCATGTATGTCAAACCTTACACCTACACCCATGTCACCGACATGGAGGGCAATGTTATTCTGGAAAAGGACACCACCCAGGTCCGCGTCATCTCTGAGGAGACAGCGACCGTACTCAACCGCCTGCTGCAGACGGTTGTCAGCCGCGGTACTGGAGCCCAGGCCAACATCCAGAACCAGACCGGCATCGTCACCGCAGGCAAGACCGGTTCTTCCACCGGCGTCAAATACGTCAACGGCGTGCAGGTCGATATCGACAACCCGGACCTGTGGTTTATCGGTTTCACTCCTTATTATATCGGCGGTGTCTGGATGGGTTACGATATCCAGGAGGAGATCTACTACTCCACCTATCCAACTCCGATTTTGTGGAAAAACCTGATGCTCCCAATCCACGAGGGGCTGGAAGCGGCGGACTTCACCTATTCGGAAAATGTGCAGGCGCTGCAGTACTGCACCGAGTCGGGCGATCTTGCAACCGAAAATTGCCCGAGTACGGCGACCGGCTGGTATAAGGAAACCTATATTCCGTCCAGCTGTATCCTCCACCGTTCTTCTTCGACCACAACCGCAGAGCCAGAGTCGGAGAACGAGGACAACAGCAGCTCCACCTCGGACGGCGAGTCTGGAGGAAGAAGGGTGATTACCCGGGAGGAACAGGAGCAAAACCAGTCCTCCGGTTCCAATTCGAGCTCCAGCTCCAGCGATTCCAGTGGAGAATCTGAGGGCGGCAGCTTCTGGGACAGTGTCAGCAGCCTGTTTGGAAGAACAAGATAGTGTCAAAAGGGTTTCCTGGAAACAGGAAGCCCTTTTGTGATAGAAAAATGAAAAGAATGGCAGATTCTTTTCGGTGATGAAGGGGGGACGAAAAGGGAAAATTTGTTAGAATTTATGGGGAATGGCAAAGTTTTTTCATTCTTTTTGAAAGTACTCTCTTTGTTCATTCAACCGTCACAAATCCATGATAGGATACTTTTGTAGGCTTGTGTTTAAAACGATGCTTGTTTGGGAATTTGTAGGCCGTGCAGCTTTGGGGCTGGTGCGGCAGCTTGGGAGGATGTAAAATGTATCGATTGTTAGTGGTAGACGACGAAGAAAAGATCAGAGTTTTAATCCGCAAGTACGCGGAATTTGAAGGCTATGAGGTCGAGGAAGCGGCGGACGGCATGTCTGCCATCGAACTGTGCCGTCAGAATAAATTTGATCTGATCATTCTGGACGTCATGATGCCGGAGCTGGACGGTTTTTCCGCATGCAGAGAGATCCGCAAGTTCTCTCAGGTTCCGGTTTTGATGATCTCGGCGCGCGGTGAGGAATATGACCGCATCCATGGCTTTGAGCTGGGCGTGGATGATTACGTCACAAAGCCGTTCTCTCCAAAGGAGCTGATGATGCGTGTGCAGGCTATCCTGAAGCGCAGCGACGCTTCCTCCGCTCCGCGCAAGGAGATTTTGGAATTTGAAGGACTGAAGATCGATTTTACCGGAAGACTTGTCTATGTCGATGGCGAAAAGATCAATCTTTCCCCGAAGGAGTATGAGCTTTTGTTCTACCTGGTGCGCAACAGGGGCATCGCCCTCACCCGCGAAAAGCTCATCAACGACGTCTGGGGTTACGACTTTTTTGGCGATGACCGTACACTGGATACCCATATCAAACTTTTAAGAAAGGCTCTGGGAAAATACAGCAGCTACATTGTAACGCTCAGAGGTGTCGGCTATCGCTTTGAGGCATAATGAGGGGAAAAAGGGGCGCTCTTTCAGTGGGAAAAAAGCTCTCCCTGTTTTCCTGATTTGTCTGGCGGTGCTGCTGGCGCTGATCTGGGTGATCCAGCTGATCTGGGTAAAAGATGGTTATCGCATCTTGAAAACACAGATGGCAAAATCGGTTTTGCACGATGTCTGTGAAAATATTGACAGCTTTGATCTGAGCGTTTTGAACATAGAACTAACAAGCGCGAAAATAGGCGTGAAGATCGTTGACGCGCAGGGGGAGACCCTGGTGGAGGCGGGAAGCTTTCACAACGCTTCCCTGACAGAATATACACAGGAAAAGCTGGCGGAATTGTACCGCCAGGCGGAATCCACCCGGGGCGTGGCTTGGGAACAGGTGATGCGGTTTCATACCGTCTATTGTAAAAGCCAGGACCCGGTGCAGCGGGATTACCAGGTGCTGACCTGCGCACAGATTGCGCAGACGGCCCAGGGCGAAAAGCGGATGGTTCTGCTCAGCGCGGAGGTTACGCCATCGCTGATTCTGGAAAAAATGCTTCGTCTGCAGGGAATGGTGTTTTCACTGCCGCTGTTGCTGCTGATTGTGGTGGTAGCGGTCATCCATTACCGCCGCCGTCTGGACGATCAGGCGCTGTTGGTTCAGAGTCTGGAGCTGGTGGCGCAGGGCGATTTTGAGGTCCACTTCCCGGATACAAAGCGGCTGGGCCGTGCGCTCAATCAGGTCGTGAAGCAGTTTGTGCGCACCGAGCAGCAGAACAAGGAGATGCTTGCCAACATCTCCCATGACCTGCGCTCGCCATTGACCATGATTATCGGCTATACGCAGATGATGCAGGATATGCCGGAGGAAAACACGCCGGAAAATGTTCAGGTGATTCAGGATGAGGCGCAGCGTCTCTCGCTGCTGGTCAACGATATTCTGGATCTGTCACGGATGCAGTCCGGGCAGATGAAGCTGAACTTGCAGGTGTTCTGTCTGACCGATATTCTCCAGCGGACGGTGGAGCGCTATCAGAAGCTGTTGGGTGAGGATTACCAGATCTGTCTGGAGCAAAACTGCCGCGTCTGGGTGAAGGCTGATGAGTTGGAAATCAGCCGGGTGATTTATAATTTTATCAACAACGCCTGCCACCATACCGGCGAGGATAAGCAGATTGTGGTGCGGCAGGTGTTGGACGGCAAAAAGGTGCGCGTGCGTGTCTGCGATCATGGGGAAGGCATTCCGGAGGAAAATCTATCCAAGATCTGGGATCGCTACTATCGTGTTAATAAATCAAGCGCAGCAAAAAAGGTGCCGGGCAACGGCCTGGGACTGTGCATTGTCAAAGAAATTTTGCAGGCGCACCATGCCCGGTACGGCGTGGAAAGCCAGCTGGGAGAAGGAAGTACCTTCTGGTTTGAGCTGGAAGTTTGGGACCAGGAATTGACACAAAAATAATCAAGCAGTAAAAAGGACCTGTCCAGGAATGGACAGGTCCTTTTTGGTATTGTTAATCGACGGCAGCCATTTTTTGCTGCAGCTCGCGGTGCTGCCATTTGTTGGAATGCAGCCGCGCTGCAAAGAAGACAATGCGGACAATCCAGTCCAGGAACATGGCAAACCAGGTGCCCAGCGCGCCCATGCCGAGCACAGTGCCCAGAATGTAGCTCATGCAGATGCGGCAGATCCACATCGACAGAATCGAGACGGTCATGGTGAAGCGAACGTCGTTGGCCGCGCGCAGGCCGTTTGGCATGGTGAAGGCAGCGGGCCAGAAGACCGCGCAGAACAGGCTGTGCCACAGCATGATCTGGACGGCGGTGTCGGTCGCCTCGGCAGAAAGACTGAAAAAGCCGACGATTTGTGAGCAGAAAATGGCAATCAAGGCATTGAAGAAGAACATGAAGAGGTAGGCCAGTCCGGTCAGCTTGTGGATGTACTGCTTGGCCTCCTCATAGCGTTGCGCGCCGACGCACTGTCCGACAACGGTGATAAGCGCAAGGCCGATGGCGCTTCCGGGGATGATGGGGAAGCCGGCTATCGAGTTGCACACGGCGTTGGCTGCGATGGCGGCGGTGCCGTAGGAGGCGATCATGCCCTGTACGATGATTTTGCCCAGCTGGAACATGCCGTTTTCCAGGCCGTTGGGGATGCCGATTTCCAGAATGTTCTTAATCATCCCCGGGTGCAGGCCAAGGCGCAGATAGGAATCGATGTGGATGATGTTGGTGGAGCGGCGCAGCAGGACCAGGATAAAGACGGCGCCCACGATGCGGGAGATCAGGGTGGCCAGCGCCGCGCCCGCCGCGCCCATATCGAAGCCGAAGATGAACAGCGCATTGCCGCCGATGTTGATGCAGTTCATGACGATGGAGATGGTCATCGAAACCTTGGAGTTGCCCATCGCGCGGAACAGCGCCGCGCCGGCATTGTACAGGGCGATAAAGGGGTAGGACAGGGCGGTCAGGAAAAAGTAAGATTCCGCGCTGGCCATAACGTCGGCCTCTATGTCGTGGTAGAGCAGTCCCAGAACCTGCGGGCCGCCAAAGACAAAGATGGCTCCGATGGCGGTGGACAGGACAAAGACAGCCAGCACCAGCTGCTTGGCAGCCTCACAGGCTTTGCCTAAATCTTCCCGTCCGATATACTGGGAGGAGACGATTGCGCCGCCGGTGGCCAGGGCCGAGAAGATGTTGATCATCAAAATGTTGATGGCGTCCACCAGCGAAACGCCTGAGACAGCCGCCTCACCACAGACCGAAACCATGACGGTGTCCGCCATGCCGATGGTGATGGACAGAAACTGCTCGACAATCAGCGGGATAATTAGCCGCTGCAGATCCTTTCTGGAAAACATAAAATCCTTCCTTTCGTCCATGCCCTTCAGGAGGAGGGAATGGGAGAATTTATAAAGATTTTAATATTTTAACACTTTGTTGATAAAAGGACAAGAAGAAGGAAAAGAAATACAGGAAAATACAAAATTTTTTGGAAAATTTTATTAGAGCAAAGCCATAAAGCGATGCTTTTTCGGTCAGAGTGCAGAGAAAGTTTGTTCGTTTCCGGTTTGATAATGCGGGCAAAATCCGCTATAATAAAACGAGCAAGAAAAAGGACTGGTGATAAAAATGGCAGTTTATCTTGGCATGGCGGCATTTTTGTGCGCGGGGTCATTGCTGCGGAGCGGCCAGGTGGAGCATCTGGACACCAAAAAGCGCAAGATGCTGCAGGACTTGTTTTTGCTGGCGTCGGGGGCGCTGTTTGTGCTGGTGGCGACCTGCCGTTACGGCATCGGATACGACTATTTTAATTACCAGACCCTCTATGAACAGCTTGGCCCGATGAGCGTTTTGCAGCTTTTGCAGGACCATGTGGGGCAGGAGTTTATCGGCTACTCGATTTTCACCCGCCTGATGTACCTGCTGGGACTGAGCTACCGCCAGCTGCTGCTGGTGGTCAATCTGATCCTCACCGCAATTGTTGTTTGGTTTGTGCGGCGGTTTTCGCCGCTGCCCTGGCTGGGGCTGCACCTCTATCTGACGCTGCAGTTTTTTGCGCACAGCATGAACCTGTTCCGCCAGTCGATCGCCGCCACCATCTGCCTGCTGGCCTACCCGTTTCTAAAAAAACGCCGCCTGCTGCCCTTTGCCTTCATTGTGCTGCTGGCGGCCAGCTTCCACACCTCGGCGCTTTTCTTTTTGCCGTTCTACTGGATTTTAAATTGGCGCTGTGACAGCAGGCTGTTCGCCGTGATGGGTGCGGTGGCGGTGCCGGTCTATCTGTTCAGCAACCAGGCCGCACAGTTTTTGACCCAGTATCTTTTTCCAAACTACGCCGGTTACATCGGGTCGCGCTACTGGGAGGGATTGGGCTACCGGTATGCCATCTTTCCGATTTTGTACTTTGCGGCGGTGTGGCTGCTGCGCAAGCGCCTGCTTCAGCGGGATGAGGGCGACCGCATCCTCATCAACAGCGCCTTCTATGTCATGCTGCTGTACATCTTCTGCACCCACCACATGATTCTGGAGCGCTTTTCGATCTACCTGTTTCCCTACGCGATGGTGCTGCTGCCAAAGCTGGCAGCCAGCTTTCTGCCCGCGGAGGGGACAAGTCCAACGCTGCCCCATAAGCAGCGGCAGAGGGAAAAACAGCAGCTCGAACAGCAGCGCTATCTTGCGATGCTGGCGACCGTCATTGTGGTGCTGGCCGGTTTTGGTTATCTGCTGTTTGCTTCCCAGCAGGGCAGCAACGGCTTTCATAAGGTCTACCCGTACGTATCGATGTGGAGCCAGTCGCAGTCGTGACGGGGATGAGGGGAGGATAATTTCTCCCCTCTATTTTCTTTTTTGCCCATTCATGGTATACTGAAGAAAAGCAAACCGGGAGGAGGCACCAATATGACACGGGAGGAAATTTATTCCACCATCTATACACATGAAGAGATCTACCGTCCGCCGCAGGAGGAGGGCTGCGCCTGCCTGGAGGTGGCGCTGGGATGCAGCTGGGGCAAATGTCTGTTCTGCGACTTTGCCAAGGATAAGTTCCAGATTCATCCGATGGCGAAGATCGAATGGAACCTGCGGATGCTGGGCAGGCTGGAACCGGACAAGACCCGACTTTTCCTGTTGGGAGAGAACGCCTTTGTGATGAGCTGCGAACAGCTCAAGGAAATCATCTCGATGACCCACACCTTCATGCCCAACATCAAAGAATTTTCGATGTATGCCCGCATCGACGACGTGTTGCGTAAGACGCCGGAGCAGCTGCGGGAACTGCGGGAGCTGGGCGTATGTGACCTGCACATCGGTGTGGAATCCGGCAGCGACCCGATTCTGCTTTGGATGAACAAGGGAGTCACCTCCTTCGATATGCTCAAAGCCTTCAAGATGCTGGACGAGGCCGGCATCGGCTACTATGTTACCATCATTTTGGGACTGGGCGGCAAAAACTACCGAAACCTGCACGCCATCGAGACAGCCCGCTTGCTCAACCGCATTCACCCCAGGTGTATCTGGGCGCTGAAGCTGAAGGTCTGGGAGGGCACGCCGCTGGAAAAGATGATCGAGCGCGGAGAGTTTGTCCCGCTGGACAAGGAGGAAATCCTGTTTGAAGAGCGCCTGCTGCTGCAAAACCTGCATGTGGAGGACTGCTTCTTTATGGACACCACCGTTTTGGATCGCCTGACGGTGCAGGGCTGGCTCCCGGAAGGAAAAGATCAGATGCTGAGTATCATAGAGCGGCTGCTTGCGCTCCATTTTAATCCGGACGGTTCACGCAAAAAGCCTGACGAGCAGGGACAGGTTTCGTTTAAATTTCTGTCCCCGATCGGTTCGAGCGTCAACCAGTGATTGCTTGATTTTTACTAAAAACGCCGCTTCTTTTTTGGCAGAGCGGCGTTTTTTCTTGTGTTTCTCTACAAAGAAATAATAATGTATCGTATAATTTTGATAAAAATAAAAAAGTTGTTCTTTTTTGTCGAATTTTCAGGCCCTTTCTGGTACAATGAAGGTATCAAAAAAATTGATTGCAAAGGGTTGAGGAAGATGAAAAAGTCCGCTTGGTTTCTCCTTTGGTTTTGTGTGTTCTGCATGGCCTTTTCGCTGCCCTACAGCGCGGAGAGCTTTGTGGACGACTGTTCTTCCGACCTCTCTACCCTGACGCGGGAGACGTACAATCTGGTGGACGCCGACGGCTATTTTCAGTCCTTCCCCAGCAAGCCGGTGGAGGACACCACCGCCCTCTCCATCCGGGATTATAAAGAATACGGGGAGATCGTCTACTCGATTGAGGATGTTCAGGAAGTCACCGTCTCGGCCTACCGCATTGGCTATCCGTCGTTTGTGGTTCGCTACCCGAATGGAGAGCTGGCTTACAAGGTGATGCCGGACGAAACAGAGGGCGGTGAGATGCTGCCGCTCTGGCTGGACGAGACCACCGACTATGTCTACTGCATCGTCGACGATCAGTACTTTTTGCTGTACGGCGACCATCTGGAAGAAGTGCCTGCGCCGGAGAACGAGCTGGTGCCGTACGGAATCGACATCCAGCAGTCGCCGGACGGCGAGCGATTTGAATCGGTGGAGGTTGACCGGGCAGAAGTGACGATGTACTCGGACGAATATGTCAATATTTTTGATGAATCCTTCTCGGCTTCGATTGCACCGGACAGCAAATACATCAAGGTTCGTCTCAAACAGTTTTCATGCTATCCCATCCCCGGCAGCCCGGATGGCTCGATGGAATCTAGAGCCAATCTGGCGATGATCCACGAGGTCACCTGCGAAGGGGAGGGTTCCAATCTCAACCCGGGCGGCGGGGCTCAGCTGCCGGAAGGGGAAGACGAGACCCAGGGAGGAAGCGGGAGCAGCAGCGGCAGCAAAAAGGCCGGGGATCTCTCCTTATCGGCGGAACGCTCCGATTCGACCAGCACCTCCAGCAGCAGCACGACCAGCACCTCGACCACCGAGAGCTCCTCTACCAGCACCAGCGATTCCAACAACACCACGACTACAAACAACTACACCAGCAATTACTTCATCATCGATTCCTCGCCGGAGGCCCAGGCGATTTTAAAAAAGGCGCTGGGAATCGAAGCGGAGGAAGAAGTGAAAACGCCAGAAGAAACAGAAGAAATTGCTTCCGGCAACCTGGGAGGGTCCTCCCAGGCGGATTTGGGCAGTACTGCCCAAACAACGGTAACAGAAGAAGTGCTCTATCAGGATGAGCCGGCCATCGACTCATCCTACGACGCGATTGCCCCCGTTGCCCAGCAGCTGCAGGGCAGCACTGAGCAAGAGGACTGGAAGTTTTACCTGCTTATCCTTCTGGCTTCGGCGGTGGTTCTGCTGGAGGTGGTGCGGATTATTCGCATCAGGGGAACACAAAAGGATGAGCCGGATGACAATGACGGCAGCATCTAAAATCAAAACCACCCGTTGAACGGGTGGTTTGAACAGACCCTATAAGGGTCTATCTCTTGTGGTTGCCCCCTTAAGGGGGCACTGAACTAATATTCAATCACATGTTTTGCACTGCAAGCCCCTTATTCGGGGCTATCCCACGCTATTCCTTTGAATATTTTGAAACATATTGCTTTTCTTCGGGTTCCAGCTAACACTGGAACCTATTTCATTTACTAAAGTAGTTTTTATTGACCCCCAGTTGAACTGGGGGTTTTTTCATGCCTATTCGGCGCCAAAAATAAGCCCGCTCCATCGGTTTGGAGCGGGCTGTTTTGTCTCCCGGAATTATTCTTCCGGCATCTCCCAGTTGTGGTAGACTTCCTGAACGTCGTCGTTGTCGTCCAGCATGTCCAAGAGCTTCTGCATCTTTTCGCACAGCTCAGGGTCGTCGATCTTGGTGTAGGTGGAGGGCACCTTCTGGATGTCCGCCTCCACAAAGCTGTAGCCCTTGGCCTCCAGCGCCTCGCGCACCGCGCGGAACTCGTTGGGGTCGCTGGTAGCGGAGATCTCGATGACGCCGTCGCCGAACTCAAAGTCCTCGGCGCCAGCCTCCATGCAGTCTTCCATGATCTGGTCCTCGGTGTATTTGCCGTCCTCGTTGTCGATGACGATGACACCTTTGTCGTTAAACAGGAAGGAGACACAGCCGGTCTGGCCCAGGTTACCGCCGCATTTGTCAAAGTAGTGGCGCAGGTCGCCGGCGGTGCGGTTTTTGTTGTCGGTCAGCGCCTCGACGATGACAGCGACGCCGCTCGGTCCATATCCTTCGTACACCATGTCGACGTAGGTGTTTTTATCGCCTTCGCCCGCGGCCTTTTTGATGATGCGGTCAATGTTGTCGTTGGGAACGTTGTTGGCCTTTGCTTTTGCGATCAGGTCGCGCAGCTTGCCGTTGTTCATCGGGTCCGGTCCACCTTCACGGACCGCCACCGCCATCTCACGGCCGATCTTGGTGAAGATTTTTCCCTTCTGGGCGTCAGTCTTTTCTTTTTTGCGCTTGATATTGTTCCATTTCGAATGTCCGGACATTGCAAAAACTCCCTTTCAATATTGTCTATCGGTTTTCTTGCAGCGAAACCGAAGTCCTTTATTTATCAGCTTCTCAGCAGCAGAAATCAAAACCATTTTATCACAAAACGCCGCATGATACAAGCATTTTTTCCGCCTTCTCCCCGCACGGAAACGGGAATGGAGGGGCCGATCAAGGGAGCGGTTGCATTGCCCATACCTTTTTGATACAATAAAACCAGAATGTGCGGATAAAGACCGGGCAGTTTTGTCGATATTGAAAGGATGCTCCGGCTGAAAGAGAATGGAGGAAACGAAATGGGAACAAGGTGGTCCGGAATATTAGAACTCTTGATCGTGTCGGTCAATTACATTTTGATCGGATATGCACTTTCCAACATCGCGATGCTGCTGCAGAGCAACCCGCTCTTTATTTTGTTCTATGCCAGCGAAATCTGGGTGACCGGGCTCTATTGGCGCAGGGCCGCAAAGCTGACCGGCAGCAAGCTGCTCTCGACGGTGCTGTTGGTTGTCTGTTTTGCGCTGCAGATTGGAATGGTCTATTTTGCCGGCCGCGTTGTGGGTGAGATGGTTCCTTTTTACAAGAGCTGATCCGCCCGCTTTCTTCCCGCAAGACGCCAAATTGTTAACAGAAAAGAAATTGCATCTGCCCTGGAGTTAGGGTATAATAAAGAAATAGAGAAAACAGGCGACGGCCGATTATCTATTTTTGTTGAAGGGAGAAATGTTCTATGGCATCCTATGTTATCTCGACAGATACCTCCTGCGATTTTCCGCTCGATTATGTTCAGCGGCATCAGATCCCGCTGGTAAGTTTATATTACAGCATTGATGGAAAGGACGGCGTCAACGGCTGCCCCAAAAGTGAGGAACTCAAAACTTTTTATCAGAAAATGAGGGAGGGCGCTGAGACCAAGACCCAGCAGGCCAGCGTGGAGGACACCGAAAAGCTGTTCCGCCAGATTTTGGAAACCGGCAGCGATGTCCTGCACATCGCCTTTTCTTCGGGCCTGAGCGGTACAGCAAACGCTGCGCGCCTGGCGGCGGAGACGCTCAAGGAGGAATTTCCGAACAGAAAGATCATCGTCATCGACTCGCTGTGCGCTTCTCTGGGACAGGGACTGCTGGTGGATTACGCACTGCGCATGAAGGATGAGGGCAAGAGCATGGAGGAGACTGCACAGTGGGTGCAGGACCATCTCCAGAACATCTGCCACCTCTTTACCGTTGACGACTTAAAGTATCTGCAGCGCGGCGGCAGAATCTCCAAGACCACCGCTCTGCTCGGCACCATGATCGGCATTAAGCCGGTGCTGCACGTCGACGAGGAGGGCAAGCTGGTGCCGCTCTCCAAGGTGCGCGGCAGAAAGCAGTCGATTCAGGCGCTGGTGGACAAGATGGAGCAGAACATCGGCAGCTACCGCAGCCAGAAGCAGCCGATTTTCATCAGTCACGGCGACTGCGAGGAGGACGCGAAGTATCTGGCAGGCTTGGTCAAGGAGCGCTTTGGCTACGATGAGTGCCTGATCAACATCATTGGTCCTACCATCGGTGCACACGCTGGCCCGGGCACACTGGCTCTTTTCTTCCTGGGCGATGTCCGGTAGTTTTCGGTGAGAATTGACAGCTTTTAAAAGAAGAATCTGTGCAATAAGGAAAAGATGTAACGAAAGTTACATCTTTTCCTTGCTTTCTGCCTCTTTTTCCGGTAGAATAAAGGACGTAATGTCGTTTCACAAAACACATCAAGGAGGAAGTCAGATGACAGACTTTGTGATTACAACGGAAAATGCGGCGGATCTGCCAGAGGAATTTATACAGGAAAACGAGATTGGCATCCTGTCGCTTTACTATACCATCGACGGCGTGACCTATGGTCCGGATGGGGATCGGTTGGACGTCGAGGAGTTTTACGCAAAGATGCGGGCTGGAGCTCTGCCCAAAACCCAGCAGGTCAATCCGGACCAGGCGATTCAGAAGTTCCGCTCCTATCTGGAGCAGGGCAAGGACATCCTGCACCTGGCGCTGACCAGCGCGGTCAGCGGCAGCTACAACAGCGCCAAAATGGCAGCGCAGGAGCTGATGGAGGAGTTCCCGGAGCGCACTATCACCGTCATCGATACCCTGGTCGGCACCCTGGCCGAAGGAATGGTGGTCGACAAGGTGGCGCAGATGCGCAAAGCAGGCAGGACACTGGCCGAGGCCGCGCACTGGGTCAAAGAGAACATCCCGCACTTTTGCCTGTACGCTACGGTGGATGACCTCAACCACCTGTACCGCGGAGGAAGGGTCTCCCGTACCACCGCCTTTTTGGGAAGCGCCATCGGCATCAAGCCAATCCTCAAGCTGGACGATACCGGCAACCTGGTTCCGATTGCCAAGGTGCGCGGAAGAAAGCAGTCGATTCAGGCGCTGGTCAAGTACATGGAGGAGCATGCGGGCGCCTTTTTAAAACAGAACGACAAGGTGTACATCACCCACGGCGATTGCCTGGAGGAGGCGCAGTATCTGGCGCAGCTGGTGAAGGAAAAATTCGGCATCGCAAAGGCGATGATCAACCACATCGGCCCGGTCATCGGTTCCCACGCGGGTCCGGGTGCGCTGGCACTGAGCTTTATGGGTGAAAGCAAGTGATAATCGGCGATATCGTGAGATAATAGCATAAAAAATCGATTATCTGGTAAAATAAGACGAAAAAAGCAAAATTTAAAGTTTTTTCATAAAAAATGGCTTGCCAAACTGGAATCAGACGGTTATAATAAAAGGGCCATCAAAGAGATGGCATATAAAAAACAGATTTTACGAAGGGAGGAAAAAACGGTGGACGACTGCAGTATAAGTACAATCAAACAAAGGAGCGGTCTCTGTTTTTGCGCGCCGGATTTTCCTTCCTGTGATCTTGTGATGATCCAGTAAGGGCTTTGTTCTTGTGCCGTCAAAATGGAAACCGCCGTGTCACAGCAGCAAAATGCCGTGGCACGGTTTTTGTTTGGGCTGTACTTTGCTGTCTGCAACATGACAGTAAAGGAGGAGCAAACGATGAAAAAGATGATTTTGATGACAGCCAATGGAATGAACCTGTTCGAGAAGGACCTGGAGATGCTGGTCCAGGAGAGAGATTACCGCACGATTGGCCAGCGCCTGACGGAGATGGAGCCGCAGCAGGCTTCCCGCTGGCTGGCCCGGCAGGACGAGCAGCTGCGCTTTGCGGTGGCCTGCAAGATGGAGCCGGACAAAGCGGAACAAATCTGTGCCTGCACCGAACAGGAGAGCAGGACTGGGTACCTGAGCAGCAGCGCGGCAGCGTTGGCCAAAAGCCGGATTTTCTGGCTGATGGCGCTGATGATTTCGGGGATGATTACTGGCGGGATTCTGGCGCGGTACGAGAGCGCCTTCGCGGCAGTGCCGATGCTGGTCACCTTCATCCCCATGCTGACCGATACCGGCGGCAACGCGGGCTCGCAGAGCAGCACCATCATCATCCGTGCGATGACGATGGGAGAGATCGGTTTCCGCAACCTCATCCAGGTGTTGTGGAAAGAGATCCGGGTCGGCGTTCTGGCCGGAGCGGCCTTGAGCGCGGTCAACTTTTTCCGCCTGCTGCTGACCACTCCGCACTCGGCAGGGATTGCGCTGACTGTGTCGCTGGCGATGCTGCTGACTGTAGTGATGGCAAAGGCGGTTGGTGCCATGCTGCCGCTGCTGGCGGGCGTGCTGCGCTGGGACCCGGCAATCATGGCGGCGCCGCTGATCACTACAATTGTGGATGCCTTTGCGCTCATCATGTATTTTAAGATTGCCCAGGTGATCCTGGGATTGTAAAAAGAGGAGGGAATTTCCCTCCTCTTTTTTTGATGCAATTTTTCATCTGCTTGCATAAGGGGCTAGAAGCGGGGAAAGGTAATCAGTAAAAAAATCAAAATCAATCATCAGTTTTAAAAGAGAAATAAAAGTCAGTTTTGAGAGGAACAGGAAGCGGATTGTGCGTTTGGCTAAAGAAAAAGCGAACATTTTTGTTGATTATTTTTGATTGAATTTGACTGAAAATGATTGATTTTTTGTGAACGGTGTGTTATAATCAGTTTAACCGATAGGACAGGAGGGAATCGTATGCTGGCCGAGGAGAGACTTCGAAAGATTCTGACACTGCTGGAGGAAAAGAAGGCGGTGAGCGTGACGGATCTGTGCCAGGAGACCGGCGCCTCCGAGGCGACCATCCGCCGGGATCTAAACGAGCTGGACCGGCAAGGCAAGCTGAGCAAGGTGCACGGCGGCGCGGTGCTGCCAAAGGACGAGTTCCAGAGCCAGGAGCCGGATATCCTCACCAAGTCCCAGCTGAACGTCGAGCAGAAGCAGCGCATCGCGCGCTATGCCGCCGCTCAGGTCAACGACGACGACTTTGTCTTTATCGACGCGGGCACCACCACCCTGCTGATGGCTGAATACCTGACAAACAGCAAGGCGACCTTTGTCACCACCGGCATCGAGTGCGCCAGAAGGCTGGTGGAAAAGGGCCTGCGGGTCTATGTGCCGGGTGGACTTTTAAAACCGGGCACCCAGGCGCTGGTGGGCGCGGCGGCAAGGGAGTCGATCGGGCGCTACAACTTCACCAAGTCCTTCATCGGCACCAATGGCATCGCGGTGCGCCAGGGCTACACTACCCCCGACATGGAGGAGGCCTCCATCAAGTCTCTGGCGGTGGAGCGGTCCTATCTAAGCTATGTGCTGGCCGATTCCAGCAAGTTCGGCAAGGTGGCGGCGGTCACCATCTGCCCGCTCCGGGATGCGTGCATCCTGACCGACCGGATGCCGGACGAAATTTATCTGAGCCAGACCATTATCAAAGAGGTGGATTAATTTGATTTATACCGTGACCTTTAATCCTGCGCTCGACTATGTCGTCAGGATGGAGCATTTTTCTCTGGGGCAGGTCAACCGTACCCGGAGCGAGGAGATTCAGTTCGGTGGCAAGGGCATCAACGTCTCCACCGTCCTGAAAAATCTCGGGGTCAAAAGCTGCGCGCTCGGCTTTGTCGCGGGCTTTACCGGCAGGGCGCTGGAGGACGGGCTGCGCGCGATGGGGGTGGACACCGACTTTATCCACCTGGAAAGCGGCATGACCCGCATCAACGTCAAGCTCAAGGCCGACTGCGAAAGCGAGATCAACGGCCAGGGGCCGGCAATCGGCAAGGAGCACCTGCAGCAGCTCTTTGACAAACTGCAAAAGCTGCAGGAGGGGGATGTGCTGGTTCTGGCCGGCAGCATCCCCGGCAGCCTGCCCAGCGATATCTATGAGAAGATCATGCAGCAGCTGCAGGGCAGACAGATTATGGTGGTGGTGGACGCCACAAGGGAACTTTTGTGCAACGTCCTGAAATATAAGCCGTTTTTGATTAAGCCGAACCACATCGAGCTTGGGGAAATCTTTGGTGTGGAGCTCCAGAACGACCAGCAGATCCGGGAGTATGCGGGCAAACTGCAAGAGCGCGGCGCACGCAACGTCCTGGTCTCGATGGCGGGAGCGGGGGCAATCCTGCTCGACGAAAACGGCGGTTTCCACCGGATTGCGGCGCCGAAGGGGACGGTCAAAAATTCCGTCGGCGCCGGCGATTCGATGGTGGCGGGCTTTTTGGCCGGCTATCTGCAGAGCGGCGACTATGGCGTCGCTTTGAAGATGGGCACTGCAACGGGGAGCGCGACCGCGTTTTCCGAGGGGCTTGCAACCAAACCAGAAGCGCAGGCGCTGTTTGATGCGCTGTGTGAGAACGAATAAGGAGAAGAGTGTTATGAGGATTATTGATTTACTCAGCGAGGACAGAATTCTGCTGGGAGCTTCCGCTCAGACCAAGGAGCAGGCCATCGACCAGATGGTGGAGCTTCAGGCAAAAAGCGGCAGCCTCAAGGACAAGGAAGCCTATAAACAGGCCATTCTGGCAAGGGAACAGATGAGCAGCACCGCCATTGAGGCGGGCATCGCGGTGCCGCACGCCAAATCCGACACCGTTACCGCGCCTTCCCTGTGCGCGATGACGCTTGAGAAGGGTGTGGACTACGGCGCGATGGACGGCCAGCCGTCTGACCTGTTCTTCATGATTGCGGCGCCGCTGGACGGCGACCTGCACCTGGAGATTCTCTCCCACCTGATGGTGCTGCTGATGGACCCGGCGTTTGTCGCAGCACTGCGCGGCGCAAAGAGCCCGAAGGAATTGATTACGGCCATCGACCGCTTTGAAAAGGAAAAATATCCGGAGGAAGCAGCAGCAACATCAGCAGCGGTAGCTGCTGATGTGCAGAAGCAGGAAGGCTACCAGGTGCTGGCGGTCACCGCCTGCCCCACAGGCATCGCCCACACCTACATGGCGGCGGAGGCACTGGAAAAGGCCGGTGCCGAGCTGGGCGTCACAGTTAAGGTGGAGACCAACGGCAGCGGCGGCGTCAAGAATCGCCTGACCGCAGAGGAAATCGCCAACGCCGACGGCATCATCGTGGCGGCGGACAAAAACGTCGAGACCGCGCGCTTTGCCGGCAAGAAGGTCATCTTTGTGCCGGTGTCGGACGGCATCCACAAGGCAGCAGAGCTAATCCGGAAAATCGAGAGCGGCGACGTCGCCGTCTATGAGCACGAGGGCGCAAAGGAAGCGGTTGCCGCCGAGGCTGGCAGCGAGAGCTTTGGCCGCCAGCTGTACAAGCACCTGATGAACGGCGTCAGCCACATGCTGCCGTTTGTCATCGGCGGCGGTATCCTGATCGCCATTGCCTTCCTGCTGGACGACTACTCGATCAACCCCGCAAACTTCGGCACCAATACCCCGCTGGCGGCCTTCTTTAAGACGGTCGGAGACACCGCCTTTAACTTCATGCTCCCGATTCTGGCCGGCTACATCGCATACAGCATCGCCGACCGTCCCGGACTTGCAGTTGGTATCGTCGGCGGCTACCTCGCCAAGGTCGGCAACTCGTTCACCAACATCTCCGGCGAAAACGCCATCTCCGGCGGTTTCTTGGCGGCACTGCTGGCCGGTTTTGTAGCGGGCTATCTGGTGCTGGGCATCAAGAAGCTGGCCGACAAGCTGCCGGAAAGCATGGAGGGCATCAAGCCGGTCCTGATCTACCCGCTGTTCGGCGTGTTTCTCATCGGCGTCTTTATGTTTGCGGTCAACCCCATCATGGGCGCCATCAACAGCGGCATCGTCAACCTGCTCAACTCGATGGGCGGCACCAGCAAGATCCTGCTCGGCTGCATCGTGGCTGGCATGATGAGCATCGATATGGGCGGTCCATTCAACAAGGCGGCCTACGTCTTTGGAACCGCCTCGATTGCCAGCGGCAACTACGACATCATGGCGGCTGTCATGATCGGCGGCATGATCCCGCCGCTTGCCATCGCGCTGGCGACCACCTTCTTTAAAAAGAAATTCACCGCAGAGGAGCGCAAATCCGGCGTGGTCAACTACATCATGGGTCTGTGCTTCATCACCGAGGGCGCAATCCCGTTTGCGGCTTCCGACCCGCTGCGCGTCATCCCGTCCTGCGTCGTTGGTTCGGCGGTTGCGGGCGGACTGTCGATGCTGTTCGGCTGCACCCTGCGCGCACCGCACGGCGGCATCTTCGTCTTCCCGGTTGTCGGCAACGTCTTTGGTTACCTGATCGCCCTGGTGGTCGGCTCCATCGTCGGCATGCTGATGCTGGGCCTGCTCAAAAAGGACGCAGCGGCAAAATAAAATACAATCGATGAAATAAAAAGTCCGGGTCATCCGGCGATAGTTCAGCAAAAGAAAAAGGAGCGATGAATATGGTATCGGCAAATGTAAAGGTAGTAAACCCAATGGGCATGCACATGCGTCCGGCGCAGCTTTTCATCAAGGAGGTCACTCCGTTTGGCTGCGACGTCACCATCGTTTTTAACGGTAAAGAGATCAACGGCAAGAGCATCATGAGCCTGATGGCCGCCTGCATCAAGCAGGGCAGCGAGATCGAGATCCGCTGCAGCGGTGACCGCGAAGAGGAGTGCCTGAAGGCCGCGGTCGCGCTGGTCGAGGCGGGCCTGGGAGAATAGGCGCTTGTCAGTACGGGAAAGGGGATGCGTGAGAATGCTGAAAGGTGTCGGCGCTTCAGCCGGAATTGGAATCGGAAAGGTCATCTGCATCCGGGAACAGAGCCTGGACTACTCCCAGGTGGCCTATCAGGGAAAGGATAAAGAGAAGGAACGCCTGAAGCAGGCGGCGGAAACCTTCTGCGAAATCACCCAGAAGATGGCGGAGGACATCCGCGAGCGGGTGGGGCAGAAGGAATCGGAGATCCTCACCGGCCAGGTGATGATGCTGCAGGACCCCTTCATGATGGGGCAGATGGAGGACGCCATCAACTCCGGCAGCTGCGCCGAGGCGGCGGTGGACAGCGTCTGCCAGATGTATATCGAGATGTTCTCCAACGTCGAGGACGAGCTGATGAAGCAGCGCGCCACCGACATCGGGGACATCCGCACCCGCATGCTGCGACTGCTTTTGGGGATTGAGAGCGTGGATGTGTCGGCGGTGCCCAAGGGCACTGTGCTGGCAGCCAGGGACCTGACCCCCTCGATGACGGTGGGACTCAAGCGGGAAAACATCAGCGCCATCGTCACCGAGATCGGCGGCAAGACCAGCCATTCGGCCATCCTGGCCCGCGCGCTGGAGATCCCGGCGGTGCTGGGCATTGCAGGGGCGCTCGAGCAGCTGCAGGACGGCCAGACCGCCATTGTCGACGGCGGCAAGGGAGAGGTGCTGATCTCCCCGGACACCGAGACGCTCTACCAGTACACCAAGCTCCAGGAGGAGCTGCTGCGCCAGAAGGCGATGCTCTCCATCTACCGCGACAAGCCGACGGTGGACGCCGACGGCAGGCAGTATCAGCTCTATGCCAACATCGGCAGCGTGATGGAGGCGCAGGCGGCGCTGGACAACGGCGCCGAGGGCATCGGTCTGTTCCGCACCGAGTTTTTGTTCATGGACCGGCCCTCGATGCCGGATGAGGAGGAGCAGTATGAGGCCTACGCCGCTGTCTCCCGCATCATGCAGGGCAGGGAGGTCATCATCCGCACGCTGGACGTCGGCGGCGATAAGGAGGTCTCCTACCTCAAGATGGGCGCGGAGCAGAATCCGTTTTTGGGCTGGCGCGCCATCCGGTACTGTCTGGAGGAGACCGATCTCTATAAGACCCAGCTGCGCGCGCTGCTGCGGGCGGGCGCGCAGTACCGCAACATCAAGATCATGCTGCCGCTGGTGACTGGCGTGCAGGAGGTGCGCGCGGCAAAGGCGCTGCTGGAGGAATGCAAGCAGGAGCTCAAAGCCGCCAACCTCGCCTATGACCCGGACGTCCAGGTGGGCGTGATGATCGAGACCCCGGCGGCGGCGCTGACCGCCGACCTGCTGGCAAAGGAAGCGGCCTTCTTCAGCATCGGCACCAACGACCTGACCCAGTACACCATCGCGGTGGACCGCGGCAACGCCAAGGTTGAAAAGCTGTACACCGCCCTGCACCCGGCGGTGCTCAGAAGCATCCGCAACGTCATCCAGGCGGGGCGGCAGGCCGGCATCCCGGTGGGGATGTGCGGCGAATCCGCGGCCGACCCGGCGCTGATTCCGCTGCTGCTGCACTTTGGTCTGGACGAGTTCAGCGTCAGCGCGTCCTCGGTGCTGGCCACCCGCAAGACCATCAGCGAGTGGAGCGGCGAGCAGGCCGCGCAGCTGACCGAACAGGCGATGGCCCTCGCCACCCCCGACGAGGTCGGCGCTTGCCTGCATGGACAGGTGAAAGCATAACGAAATCCTGAACCCTCTTGAAATAGATACCACCTTTTTCTCTCCCTCCAAAAGGCAAAGGAGCGAAGCCGTCACCGGCTTCGCTCCTTTGCGTTGCACACTTTTTTATGGACAGCGGGAGGAAAAGGTGGTATAATGGGCAAAAAAGAGCTAGCTCTTTTTTGTTTTGCTTGACAGGAACACAAGCAAAACAAAAAGGGTACCGGACAGACAAGAAAGGAGCAGACCAAATGCGAAACAGAACACCCAAACTGCTGGCTTTTGCCCTGGCCGCCGTGATGACGATGGGGATGACGGTGAGCGCAGCAACAGTACCCGATAACCCAGCAGGGCAAAAAACAATTGTTTATTCTGTAGATACGATGCAGAACAACAATGGTATTGTGATGTATAACCGTGGCGAGGTGATAAACAACAATAGTGTTGTGCAATACAACCGTGGGAAAGTACAAAACAACAATAGGACTGTACAAAACAACTATGAGATAGTACAAAACAACTATGGGATAGTAGAAAACAACCGTAAGATAGTACAAAACAACTATGAGATAGTACAAAACAACGATGGGATAGTACAAAACAACTATGGCGGAACGATAGATAAGGGAAATCCACCCCAAAACCAATTCTATGAGCTGCCTACCCCCAAAAATTTTAGCTATGAAGGTGAAGGTGCGACGCAGGCAAATGGCAGCTGGTGGATAAAAGAGGGTGGGACCGTGACCATCAATGTGGCTGATGGCTTTTACTTTGAGAGCGCAAGCATTTCAGGAGGCTTGGGAACAATCACGGTGGCGGACGATCACAAAAGCTGCACCCTGTCTGATGTGACCGGCAGTTTGGCCGATGGTGGCTTGACACTGGATGTACAGGAAGGTGAGTATACACCTGAACAACCTGAACCCGAGCCGGAACCGACCCCAACCCCCGACCCAACCCCCACCACCCCGCCGGCGG